>Ga0335072_10011539_pt1 | contig 12651 bp, 9 predicted proteins | sample Lox_Sample_21_FD_206725 | JGI IMG/M metagenome (GOLD analysis project Ga0335072, IMG submission 206725) | Soil microbial communities from Loxahatchee National Wildlife Refuge, Florida, United States - Lox_Sample_2.1 | ecosystem: Environmental > Terrestrial > Soil > Wetlands | place: USA: Florida...
GCATCGCCGGGGAGATATTTCTGCTCGATCACGACCGGATGACCCAGCCGCCGCGCTGCATCGCGAAACTTGCCAACGCCCATGCGCCCGTAGCGGTTGTTCACGCGCAGGAGGGCAGCGCGCTTCAAGCCGAGCTCCGTAAAGATGCGTCGGGCCAGCGTATAGCACTGCACACGATCGTCCTGAATATCGGTGAAGTACCAGGGAATATAGGTTTCAGGAATCGTGGGATCGGTGGATGCGGAGTTGACGATGGGGATTTCGGCCTTGAGGGCTACGCGCAGAACGATGTGCGTGGTTTCTGAGCTCATCGATCCGAAGATCGCCCAATCGTGATCGTCGTAGACCATCTTGACTGTTTCGTCCGATGGCGAGCCCCAGATCGCGGAGGAAGTCGGGCGCTCCGGGCCATATTCTGCGCCGCGCTGCCAGTTGTTGTAGTCGTCGTGGATCATCAGACGGAAGGGCTTGCCGCCGTAGCCGCCGCGTGCGTTGGCCTCGTCGATGGCGAGTTGCGCACCGTGCAGCATGCGCAGACCAAAGACCTGGTCCGCCTGTTTCTCGATGGGGCCAATGAAACCGATGCGCACTTCGCTGATGTCGGTCGGATCGGGAATATCGCGCGCGGCGCCGGTGTAGATGTTCGGCGTGGTGTAGTTGCGGAAGTAGGGTTCAGCAAATTTCTCGTAGGGCTCGAGATCCTTCGGCGTTCGCGCATAGGGCTCTACGGTCCGGTCGGGAGGCGGACCCGGAGGATGCGCCCCGCACGAGCAGCCTGGTCCTGGGGTCTTCGCCTCGGGTCCGTCACCAGCCTGCGCCGCGAGGATCAGGGGAACACAGAGCCCGAGCGTCAGTGCCAGCGCCGCTCGCGCACCGGCACCGTGGATCCACTCCGTCGCGCGCTTCATCTCCGCTACTCCTCTTTCTTCGGCGTCTGGAACATCGCGATGGCCTCGATCTCCACCAGCAGTTCGGGACGGCACAGCTTTGCCTGAATACCGGTCGACGCGGGCAGCGGATCGAGTCCCTGTGACTGGTAGAACGCGGTCCGCTCCTCGTTGAAGGCTTCGTAGTCGCGATCGATGTCGCGCAGATAGCAGCTGGTGCGCACGATGTCCTTCCAGGTGCAGCCCTCGCTCTCAAGCAGCCCCGTGATGTTGGCGAAGGTGCGCCTGCATTGTGCGCGCAGATCGCCGATGTGCACGCTTTTGCCGCTCTCGTCGATGCTGGCCGTACCCGAGATCAGCAGGATCGTCAGCCCGTTGAGATCGATGTGCATGCCGCGCGCGAACGAACTCGGTTTCGCGTAAGCGTAGGCCTCGTTCAGCACGCCGTGATTGGTGATGGCCCGCTTTTGAACAGGCGCGTGGCCGACTGATGCAATCAATTCCGCAAGTGTGCTCATTTGAGTAACTCCTCTTATGGTTGATAAATTCCGTGACTTAGACCTTTTGCGGTCGCAACCCAGATGTCGCGACCCTGAAAATCGATTCCGAGAACGTAGTTATGCGCCGGCGCGGTTGCCACCGGAACCTCGGTGAGGTTGCCCGCGGCGTCGCGCACCGTCATTTCCGGCTTGCCGGTTGTGAGCGAGGGCCGATACACCGCCCAGCTGGTTCCGTCGTAGTAAGCCAGGCCCTTGTCAGTGCCGAACCAGGCGCGATTCCGGTCAACGCCCTTGACCGTATTGGTGAAGTTGCTCGGCAGGCCGCTGTCTTTGGTGAGGAAGTTATGCCAGTAGCGGCCGTCGTAGTGGCTGTCGCCGAAGTAAGTCGCGACCCAAACCACGCCGTCGATATAACTCACTGAGGTCGTGATCTCGTGGATCAGCCCCTGATCCTTTAGCACGACCATTTCGGTTTCGCCGTCGGGATCTTCGTACTTATCCCAGCCACCGGTTTTCTGGTTGTACTCGAGCAGACCGCTGCCCCACACGGCGTAGTAGACCTTGTCCGGAGCGGCGGACACGCCGTAGGCCCATATCTCGATCATCGGAGTATTGCGCTCGTTGTAGAGGGACCACTCGCCGGTATGGGTGTTCAGACGGCATCCGCCGGCCGCGGTGGCGACCCACACGTTCTCGCCTTCGACCGACACGCCATAGACGACATCGTTACTCAGGCCGGAGTTGAGCTGCGTGTACGTGTCGATACGTCCCGCCGAGATGCGGCTCAGTCCGCCCATCGTTCCTGCCCACACCGCTCCCGTGCGCTTATCGAGAGCCAGCGAAAGCACCGCACGATGCGCGAGGCCATCGGCTGGCGTGTAGACCTTCCACTGACCGCTCTGGTACTCGGCGAGACCGTTGTCGGTGCCGGCCCAGATTCGTTCGCCATCCACGAGAACGGAATAGACGTGATCGTCGGGAAGGCCATTGGCCGTGGTGAAGTTCTCCCAACGGAATCGCGGCATAGCGGGAATGCCTGGAACCGTCGCGGCGGCATGAACAACTTTTGCTCTCTGCGCCATCAGGGCTGTTGCGCCGGCGACAGCAATAAGAATCGCAATGCCGATCTTCGTTTTCATCGCGTCCTCAGATATGCAATCAGGTCGTTGAGTTCGTCCTTGGTCAGATCGTTGGTCCGGCCATGCTGATCGTGCGGGTTGTAGATCGTCCAGATTTCTTCCAGGGTCTGCGCGGAGCCGTCGTGCAGATAGGGCGCAGTGAGCGCGACATTCATCAGTTGCGGCGTATCGAGAAGGCCGCTGTTATCGGTCGACTTGCCCGTCCCGACATCGAACGACTTCTGGCTCGTTCCTTTTGGTCCGCTGTGGCAATAGGCGCACTGGTTGCTCTGGGGGATCGGCTGACCGAGTTTGTCGACGGTGCGATAAAAGATGGCCCGGCCGCGATCCTGCGCGGGGGTCAGCTTATCGCCCGCCGCGCGCCATCGATTTGGCCGCGATGGCAGGTTGCGCATGTAGAGCACGAGGTCGGTGAGGCGCAGATCGTCGAAGTTCTGCGAGCGCCAGAAGTACATTTCGGTGCGGATGCCGCACTCCCTGACCAGCGTCGGATTGCCGCCGTTCCACTTGTACGGTTCGGTGCCGCGGAGGTCTTCGATCAGGCGGTTGTCGACGATGTCTTTCCCAAAGCCGTCGGGCTCGAGGTCCCACTGCAGGCCATCGAAGGTCGAATCGATGTGGCAGTTCGCGCAGCCGAATTGTCCCTGGAAGGAATAGGCGTGATAAAACGTCTGTTCGCCACGACGCAGAGGCGTGATCTTCTTCGGTCCGGCGAGCTCAATGGTCTGGGCCACATGCAGCGTTCGCGTGTCGATGACACTGATCGTGTCGTCGAGGCGATTCGCTGCGTAGAGATGAGCGCCGTCGGCCGTCAACACGATTCCGCGCGGATTTTTCCCGACCGGAATCCGCGCAACGATGTAGTGCGCGCTTGCCGACAGGTCTTCGGCGAAAGCCGCGGGATGCGCATGGATGTACGCGAGCATGCGCCGCACGTCGATAACCGAGACGCAATCCGAGCCGCCGTGGCTGACATAGATCCGCGACTTATCGGGCGCGATGGCGATGCCGAAGGGCCGGGCGTAGTAGCGGTCCAGTTCGTCGAGCGGCACCTCGACCGGCCTGCCGACGTCGGCGCCGAACACGGTCAGCGTGTCGACAAAAGCCCAGCCATGCTCGACGTGCGCCAGAGGGACAAGATTCTTCGGATGCAACTGCCCCACGACGCCGAGGCGGCCATCTCGCGAGAGGGCGACGTGAAACATGCCGGCGACATACGGCAACGAGATGCGATCGATCACCTGTGCGCGCTGGGGATCGATGACCGTGATCTCGGACTTCGGTGGCGTGCGATGCGGAGTGGGATTGGGATAGACGTGGGTCGCGTAAAGACGGCCGCCGTCGGCGGTTAAGGCCAGATAGCTGGCTCCGCGTCCCGCTTCCAGCGTCTCCTGCTCGGCGCCGGTCGTTGCATCGACGATGGTGATGTTATTGCCGATGCGGTCCGCTATGAAGAGACGCCTGCCGGCCCGGTCCTCGACGACGCTGGAGGGTTCGTAGCCTGCGGACCAGGTCGCTACCGCGGATGCGTTATTTGTATCAATGACGGTGACAGTATCGTCCCAGGAATTTGTGACGAACAGGCGCCGGCCATCGGGCGAGAGCGAGAATCCGCGGGGCACGTGGCCGACGGGAATAATCTGCAGCACGCGGCCAGTGACGGCGTTGAGCACACGCACCTGATCCGCACCCTGGCAGAGCACATACAGGCGCGCGCCGTCGGGCGAAAGGAGCAGTTCGAGAGGCGATGCGTAGCGCTCTTCCGGGGTGGGATCCGGCTGAGCGGCGACCCTTGTGATTCCGGGAAACCCCAAAAGGCCGCAGCCAACGACCCCCGCGCACAACGCCGCCATGGTGAGCCGTCTCATTGCGGCTCCTCGATCATGAGCACGCGATCGGGGCTTTGGTTCTCCAGGGCTTGCTCGCGCCCGCTCGGCCAGTGCACGACGATCCTGTCGATCTTCGTCGCCGACCCCAGCCCGAAGTGCAGCCGTCCATCGTCCTGCGACAAATATCCGGAAGAAGCTACACGCTCGGCGATCTGCTCGCGACCGCCGGACCACACCTCGACGCGGGCGCCAACGCCGTCGCGATTGGTTCCTGCTTTGTTCTTGTCTGTGCGTGCGCCTTTGAGCTGAATCGCGACCCAGTGCCCTGGTCCGGTCGAAACGTTGTGCAGAAGCGATCCCCGAGTTCCCAGGTTGACGAGATATGCGTCGACTTTGCCATCGTTGTTGTAGTCGGCGAAGCAGGCTCCGCGCGCTACACTGCGCGTGTTGACGACGGATCCGGCCGTCTCCGACACATCTTCGAAGCGGCCTTCACCGAGCGCATGAAAGACGGAGTGCTCCTGCGGGATGAGGTGGATCAGCCCGCCGTGAAAGATCAGAATGTCGCGCCAGCCGTCGTTGTCGAAGTCGTAGACGCCCGATCCCCAGCTCACATACTGAGCATTTGCCTGCGAGAGGCCTGACGCGATGCCGATGTCGTCGAATCCGCCCTTGCCGTTGTTCTTCATCAGGCGGTTGTAGTGTGCGTCGCTCACCCACAGGTCGAGCCGGCCGCTGCCAGTGACGTCGGCAAAGATGGGGCCCATTGACGAGGTTGCTTCACCGTTCTGCCCGTACGCGACCCCGGCATCGTTCGCAATCTCTTCAAACGTGCCGTCGTGCTTGTTGTGGAAGAGGAAATTCTCGGTGCGATCGTTGGCGACATAGATGTCTGGCCAGCCATCTCCGTCGAAGTCGGCGGCTGTCACGCCCATGGTGCGGCCAATGGAGGCACCGATGCCGGACTTCTCCGTTACGTCAGTGAAAGTGCCATCGCAGTTGTTGTGGAACAGCTTGTTGGTCTCGCCTTCGTAGTCGAGGGGGCCGGGATAGTTATCGGCGGCATAGTAGTTGTGATAACCGGGGTCGAACTTCACATAGCGACCGACGAACAGATCGAGGCAGCCGTCGCGATCGTAGTCGAGCCAGGTTGAACTGATCGACCAGCCATCGACTTTGAGTCCGGCCTTTTCTGTCACGTCGGTGAACGTGCCGTTGCCGTTGTTGTGGTACAGGATCACGCGGCCGTAGCCGGTGACCAGCAGATCTTCGTAGCCGTCATTGTCGTAGTCCGCGGCGGTCACTGCTATGGAATACAAGTCGGGATTGAGCCCGGCCTTCTCCGTCACATCGGTGAAGGTTCCGTTGCCGTTGTTGCGATAAAGGTGGTTTTGCGGCGGCGGGTTCGGCGCTGTGGCCAGGGGATGCGGCGTCATGGACGCAGGGAGCGTTCGTCCGCTCAACACATAGAGATCGGGCAGACCGTCGTTGTTGTAGTCGAACCAGACACAGCCCGCGCCGGTGCCTTCGAGCAGCGATCCGAGCTGGGCCGATCCAAAGCTGTCCGTGGCATCGAGGCCGGCTTTCATTGTTGCGTCTTCGAAGCGAATCGGCGGCCTGGTCCCGGATGCCGGCACAGCGCGCGACTGGGGCGAGGCTGGAGGGGTGCCCTGCGGCAGAGCCGAGGAGGCCAACCCCAGAATAAGTAACACCAGCGGTTTCATATCAGTGGCCTCCCGCGGGCGCGGCAGTGGCGGCGCCGCCCGTCAGATCGGCCGGAGTTGTGCTCTTCCGCAGGACAAGCGGCACTCGATTCTCCGGTGCGCGCTCCGGACCGGTGTGACAACCCACGCAGATGCGCTGCTCGCCTCGCCGTACCCAGAACCATCCGTGCTCCGCGCGCAGCGGTTGGCCCGCCGCATCGAGCAGGATGAAGCGCAGCGGCCGATCGCCCGCAGCCTGAACAAAGAACGATCCATCTTTCTCGACCGGAGCTGTGCCCAGCGAGACCGGGCGCCCATCTTCGTCCATTGTTTCCGCGCGCAGCTGGGCCGGTGTGGTCGTGAGGTTTCCCGCGCGCGACTGGCGAGCGTCGAGGGCGAGGAGATTGCCGTAGCTCCAGGTATGCAGCGCCGATGGATGCCGGTTCGGAACCGCGCGCGGCGCAACCACCGCGGGCTCAACCAGGTCTTGCCGCGCATCCTGTGCAATCGCGGTCAGCGCCTGTGTGCCAGGCTTCCACACCGTCAACGTGAAGTGTCTCGCGCCCGGCCGCCGCGCGGACAGGATCCAACGGCCATCCGGCAGTTGTGCAACGTCCCCTGCGTAGTCGCCGTGGGGCGCGGCAATCGGCGCCTCGGCGGCCAGTGCAGATGTAAACCTGGCGAGCCGCCCGTTCTGTGTGAAGGCGATGTCGCCTGCGCGCACGAGTTCGGAGTCGAAGCTGATCTGGCGGCCGTGTTCCCGGCCGGCGTTACGTGCGCCGTCAGGGTGATCGCAGCGCACGCTCTCGACACCGCTGCCATCCGCATAGACCAGAAACATATCCGGCCGGGCTTCCGCGGTGCGTGAGGTCGTAACTGCGCCCAGCGGGAAATCCGACTCAAACAACACGCGCCCGTCACGCAGAACATCGTCCGGAATGAAATTGCCGGGCAGGTAACTCAGGCCCAGCACGCCCGAGCCTTCCAATCCAGCTGTTTCGAGCGCAAAGCCGGCTGCCTCGCGCCGAGCGTAGACCAGCCGATCGTCGGGCATCCACAGCGGGCGAATTATGTCGGTATTGCCACTAATGACGAGCTGGGGCGTTCCGCCATCGACCGGCACTTGCCAGATCTGCCAGGGGTCGGACGCATTTTTCTTTCCAGCAAAGAGCACGGCCTTGCCGTCAAACGAGACGCTGGCATCGGCGCTCGCGGCAAATTCCGGAACCAGCGGGTGCGACTCTCCGGAACGGAGGACCATCAGCTGCGCGCCATTCGGGAACCGCTCCCCTCCGTGCAACGCAGCCAGAGATTCGTAGACGGGTGCCGCGGTGAAGATGACGGCAGGTACTTCGGCTGTTTTGTGTTCAGCACTTCTGGCCGCAGGGCGTGGTTGAGGGGGAAATCCGTACGCGAGAGCGACGAGCCACAACCCGCACACCGCGCACGCCGCTGTTGCCAGCCATCTCACGCAACCGTCTCCAGCGCGTAATCACAGCAGAAGCGCAGCTCGCACCAGGGGGCGAGATCAGCCATCATCGTGCCGAATTCGGTAAAGGTCAGCGACTGCTCTCCGTCGCTCCATGCGCGATCCGGATCCGGATGCACCTCGACGATGAGGCCATCGGCGCCCGCTGCCACGGCCACCCGCGCCAGCGCCGGAACGAGACTGCGGCGACCGGCCGCGTGACTGGGATCGGCAATCACCGGCAGCCGGCAGATTTCCTTCAGGACGACGATTCCGGCGATGTCGAAGGTGTTGCGCGTTGCTGTTTCGAAGGTGCGGATACCGCGCTCGCACAGAATGACGTTGGGATTTCCGTGGCTGACGATGCATTGCGCCGATTGCAGCAGATCGGCAACCGTCGCCACCATGCCCCGCTTCAGCAGAATGGGCCGGCCTGTCTTCGCAGCGGCTTCGAGTAGTGCGTAGTTCTCCATGCTGCGCGAACCGATCTGCAGAATGTCGGCGTACTCAGCGACCATGGGCGCATCGGCCGCCGACATCACTTCGGTGACGACCGCCAGCCCAGTGGCCTCGCGCGCGCGGGCCAGCAGCCTCAGTCCTTCAAGACCCAGACCCTGGAAGGCATACGGCGAAGTCCTCGGTTTGAACGCTCCGCCACGCAGCACCTGCGCGCCCGCGGCGGCCACTCGCACCGCCGTCTCCATTAGCTGGTGCTCGGTTTCGACCGAACACGGACCTGCCATGGTGACAAACGCATCGCCGCCAATGGCGACCGCACCCACCCGGACCACTGTCCGGTCCTCAGGCGTGCGCCTGAGTACATCGGGAGCGTCCGCAAACAGATCTTTCCAGTTGCCGGCCACCTCCACTCCACTTCTCTGGGGAACAGCTGAGACTATCGTTCGCCCTGCGGCGTTTCCTCAACCTAAAGATTGAATTCGAGACGCGACACGGTCGCCTGTGATGGCTGTCACAAAACGCGGGCCCAACGCGCGATATCAAGCCGAGACTCGTGCGGTTCGACAGGGGTTCACGAGCCCCTCTAGCATGGATCAATGGCAGCGAACACGAGTGAGCAGTCCGTTCACGAAAAGGTGCAGCAGCAGTTCGGCGCGACAGCCGCCGCGTACACAACCAGCGCGGGACACGGCGATCGCACCGCGCTGGCGGCTCTCGTTGCGCTGGCGGATCCCGCCGGGACGGACACGGTTCTGGACATCGCCACGGGTGCCGGCCACACGGCGCTCGCCTTCGCGCCGCACGTGCATCAGGTCGTCGCCTACGACCTGACAGAGGCCATGCTCGTTGAAACTGCGAAGAACGCCGCGGACCGCGGGTTCGCGAACGTCGCGACGCGGCAGGGTCCGGCGGAGAAGCTTCCTTTTCCCGATGCCGAGTTCGACATGGCCACGGTGCGCCTGGCATCGCATCACTTCGCCGACAACGCGGCGGCGGTTCGCGAAATGGCGCGGGTGGTTCGGCCCGCAGGCAAAGTCGCCGTGGTCGACAACTATGGCCCGGAGGATGAGGTACTCGACGCTCTCTTTCAGCACATCGAGAAGACGCGCGACCCTTCGCATGTCCGCGGATACCGGCGCAGCGCATGGCGGAAATTCATTGCCGACGCCGGCCTGACGATCGAGCGCGAGGTGACCGATCACTACACCGAGAGCGAGCGCGGCATGGACTTCGACGACTGGGTGCGCCGTGCGAAAACGGCGGCGGATCGCGTTGCCGAACTGCGGCAAATCTTCACCAGCGCCTCACCTGAACTCCGCGACTGGCTCCGCATTCAGGTCGATGGCGACTCGATCTGGTTCCGCATCCCGCAGGTCACGTTCATTGCGCGCCGCTGATCACGGCATTCTCTGCGTTGTGCCAGAAGCTGCCGGCGTCATCTGCTGCACGAGGCCCTTGTCTTCCTTTTCGTGCAGCGCGCGCGCCTTCGCGAACTCCGCCCGGGCCTGCCCGGCTTTTCCGGTCGTCTGATAGAGCCTCGCCAGCCGCCAGTGCGCATCCACGGCATTGGGGTCCAGCTGGATCGCCTGGCGAAAGTCGGCTTCCGCCTCGTCAGTTTTGCCCTGGCCGGCCAGCACGATGCCCAGGTCGAGCCACGCCAGCGGAGTCGCTCCCGCCTGATGCGCTGCGCGCCGAAGAATGGCCTCTGCATCCGCGGGGTGCTCGAGTTTCATCTCTGTGTCGCCGAGCCAGGCGAGCGCCTGCGCATGCATGGGGTCGTTCTCAATCTCTTTCCTGAACTCCTGCCCTGCCTCCTGATAGCGATGCTGCTTCCAGCACAAATAGCCCAGGCCGAAATGCACATTGGGCTCGGTCGGAGCGGCTTTCTCTGCCGCCTGGAATTCCGCGATGGCCTTGTCCGTCTGATTCATCCCGTCCAGCGCTTCTCCGGCGAGCATGTGCGCCTGCGCAGAATCAGGGTTCACGGTGAGGATTTGCCTGTATTGCTCCAGAACGCAGTTGTACTGCTTCGCGTAAAGACAGCTCTGTGCCAGCACGCCGCGCATCTCCACGTTCTGCGGCGACTTCGCGATCGCTGCACGCAGATAGGGGATAGCCACGGCGAAATGCTGCGTTCGGTAGTAGCTCATCCCGAGCAGAAAGCTGGCTTGTTCACTTCCCGGAGCTGCTGCGATTGCATGCCTGAGTGGTGGGATGGCCTCATCGAGTTTGCCCTGCCTGAAGAGCGCGACCCCGAGGTTCAGCTGCAGGCCGGGGATGTATGGATTCAGCTTCAGGGCCTTCTGATACGCAGTGACCGCGTCCGGATACTTGTTCTGTCGCGCCATATCGAGCCCGAGGCTCGCCCAGGCCAAGGCATCTCGCGGGTTGCGCTCGGTGATTGCGCGCCATGCGCGTGCCGCATCCCCATAGCGGCCCAGCTGATCGAGCGCCATAGCCTCTGTCGCACCGGAGGTCTGCTGTGCGGCGTGCGCGGTCAGAGCGATTGCGAGAACTATGCCAGTCAGGATCCTGTTCAGCATTACAGCCCGACGACTATCGATGTTAGCTTGCGGCAAAACGAATGGCCCCGCTTCATTGAGTATCGCCAGCAGCTGCGTTCCGGACGTGTGCACTTACGATCTCCGGCACGATTCTTCAGAACAAGTGTTCCTCGTCGTGCAACAGCACAGAGGCGGCCGGCTGATTCCCCGCCTCCGCCTCTGCGCGCACTCGCGCCACCGTGAGCCAGTTGTCCTTCTTCGGGTGCTCGATGAAGAACGGCGGCAGCGGCATCTCCAGGTACCGGCTCAGCGCCTCCGAATAACCCTCATAGAGCTGGCGCAATTCGTTCAGCCGCGCGCCGCTGTGCTGGTCGCGGCATACACGGACGCCGGCCGAACACAGCTTGTCGTAAATCAGCCTGAACTTCTCTATCGGCAGCCGGTCTGCACGCTGCTCGATCGGCTTTTGCCGCATGATCTGCGACAAATCGACCAGCGCGTGCCGCGCCATGGCGAAGGTCAGCTGCGCCTGCCGTGCGCTGTGCTCCTGGGAGCTGGCGATCAGCAGCGCGCATGTGTCCAGCATCGCCGTCAGCGCGCTCAGCCAGCTTTGCCGCGTGTGCTGGGATCGAAAAAGGCACAGCAACGGATACGAAATGTGGCTCTCCAGCAGCTCCGCCGACCAGCGCTCCCACTCTTCCAGGAGCAGAACCAGCGCCGCGCCTCCGCCCTCGAAGGAATGCCGCTTGATGAGTTCGAAGGCCGTCGGCGGCGAACCGGCGCGCGCGTCCAGCAGGGCGATACTGACTTCGCGGCGTGAGAACGCGCCGTACAGTACGGGGAAGTAACCGATCACCAGGGCCACAAAGCCGAGGCCCATTCCTGACTCGGTGACGGCCAGGATCCGGACTGCCGTCGCGTGTGGAACGACATCACCCAGCCCGAGCGTGAACAGCGTCGTCCCGCTTACGTAGAGATCCGTCATGAAGGGATGCAGGGATGCGCGCGGGTCAGTGAATGGGTCCGGAAACGCCGAATAGAGCAGCGCATATCCCAGCAACAGGGCCGCGGCCCACAATGCGATCAGAAACACCAGGGAAAGCGGCCCGTAAAAGCTGAGCATGGTCTCCCGCTTGCTCTCCACAGGCACCCGCCGCGCCCACCACCGCCATGGCCTCCACGTCAGTCCGTAAAAGAGCAGCGTGAGGCGGAACCGCCCGCTGGCGCGGCGCGGCAGGATCACGGTCTCGAACGCGTCGAGCAGTGCCGAAATCAGACATGCGATACCGAGGATCAGCGGTAGAGGATGCACTTGGCCAGCAGAGCAGGAATTTTTGCGAGCGTCAAACGCTGCTTCGCTCGACGCACAGACTCCCCAGCGCTTCGTCGCCAGTCGCTCCGGCTATTCGCGAGAGGTTACCGGCTGTTTTCAGAACATCCGCGGGTCGCCCTCGGGCTGCGGTCCATGCACCAACAGCCCCAGTTCTCCGGCGACCCGTTCGAGGAAGGCTCGCGTTGCAGCGGAGACTGGCACCATGGGCAGCCGGTATTGCTCCTCAAGCTTGCCCATCATGGCGAGGATCGCTTTCGCGGGCCCGGGGCTCGTCTCTTTGAAGAGCGCCTGCATCAGGCGGAAATATTTCTTGTTGATGCGTCGCGCCGCGGACCACTCATTGGCCAGCGCTGCCTTCACCATCTCCGCCATCTCAGCTGGAATAATGTTCGACGCGACTGACACCAGGCCGGCGCCGCCCACAGCAATCACACCCAGCGTCATGCCGTCGTCGCCGGAGAAGACGCGAAATTCCTTCGGCGCCTGCGTGATCAACTCGGTGATCTGCACCAGATTGCCGCTCGATTCCTTGATGGCTTCGATGTTGGGCGCGGCTTCGATCAGCCGCAGTACCGTTGCCGGCTCCAGGTTTGCCGCCGAGCGGCTGGGAATGTTGTAAAGCACAACGGGCAGCTTCACGGCCTGGGCCACCGCGCGAAAATGCTGGAACTGCCCCTCCTGGGTCGGCTTGTTGTACCAGGGATTCGCGCTCAGGATCGCCGTGATGCCCGGAATCTGCGACGCGGTTCGGGCCCGCGCGATCGCCTCTTTCGTCGAGTTGTGCGAGCAGCCTGCCCACACCGGCACCCGCCCCTGCGCCGCGTCGGCG
>Ga0335072_10011542_pt1 | contig 12648 bp, 19 predicted proteins | sample Lox_Sample_21_FD_206725 | JGI IMG/M metagenome (GOLD analysis project Ga0335072, IMG submission 206725) | Soil microbial communities from Loxahatchee National Wildlife Refuge, Florida, United States - Lox_Sample_2.1 | ecosystem: Environmental > Terrestrial > Soil > Wetlands | place: USA...
GTTTCACTCTAACATCTAAGCCAGCCTGCAGCAGTAATTATGCGACCGCTATATGTCCATTTATAGCTGCAAAGCTTAGAGCCACGTGCCCTATATCAGAACTAGCCCTAAAGTCAGCTCCATGGCGGAGAAAGAGAGGGACTACAGTTGTGTTCCCATTCTCACAAGCTAAATCCAGCGGCGCCACTTGGCTGCTATTTTTCGCCTTGGCTCCTGATATCTCTAACCGTCTGTTAGCCTTCGCGTTGACATCAAAGTCTCTGTTGAGGAGGGACCAGATAGCATTTTCGTTCCCTTTCTCGATGGGCAGTAACTCCTTTTGAATTTCCTGTATTTGGGCCAGCTCCCCTGTCAAGGAGAAGCCTAAGCATGGTAGAATGGCCTCTAGAGGCTATATAGTCTGGTGCGGTCGTTACGTCTTGCATCTTGAACATGAAATTGGTACCGCGGTCTAGTAAAAGCTCTGCAGCCTCGCAACTGTTAGAAATGGCCCTTTGCAGAGCAGTAAGTCCAGCGAAGTCCTTCTTTTCGATTTGGACTCCCCTGTTGAGAGACATCTCCATAATGGAAATATGTCCGCTTACTGAGGCAAGAGCTAATGCGGTTATTCCTCTGGGATTTGCTGGTTTAAAAGGAAAAGTTGCAGCTCGAGTATACCGCGAAGTGTTGAATCAACATCTTCCTCCTATTCTTCGCTTCGGAGCGATATTTATACACGATAATTCGTTAATCCACACTACAAATATCATTAAAGACTGGCTTCAAGAGAACGGGATTGATGTGAAGATTAACTACCTTATAGCCCTGATATAGATACAATTAAGAATCTAACTCTGCGCAATAGTTTAGAGGTTTCCCGCATGCGGGAAGAACATCTAAACGAGTACGATATGATCAAAAACGATGCAGTCCTTGGGGTGGCCATCACGCGCGTTTGGTGACGCTACATGAAAGTATAGCACTGAGACACCGAAGAAGATGAAGGAAAAGTACTTTGTTAGGACCATGCGTGTTGCCCTGCTTATGCCTCCTTATTTGACAGCTATGCCCGTGGTGAGCTTAACTGAGATATAGGCTGGAAAGGACTTCGTGATTTTAGGAAGCTATGGTCTGTGGGACCGCACGAAGAGCGAGCATCCTGGTCGGGAAGTGGCTTGACGAGAAAGCAGCACCCAAGTTCGGCGTAAGAGAAGTACCAAGATTCAAAGTGGCGGGGTGGCAAGTCCACGCTGAGTCTATTACTGTCGCCGGCGATAATGCTGCGACGTATTTGGCGAGGAATGCATTGGGAGGTGCCGACGAGGAGTTGTTTCGCGCGTTGCCTACGCTTCGGGCTCCATTTTCTAGGTATCTTCGGCGAGCGCATTGTTATCTATTATGTGAGCAGTATACCAACGCTGTTGTTTATGGATTGATATTACCGTTCAAGTCGTGTTCTTCGGTACTTGAGCTATTGTATTGTTAGTAATAGGCTTTTATATAGCAACTAGGTTAAGAAGGAAAGAGATTGATTAAATTGATTCTTCATTTACTAATACGGCATTTGTTGGATATAACGTTCCCTTTCCCTCATTTGTCCTCTCATCTGTCTTCTCATATTGTTGGATTAATTAATGAGTTGTCAAGCCAGCTGAGTTTTCAGCTTCTTATAAGTGGCAGTTTGCCACATGGCGAATTGCTTCAGCTGCAATGATCAATGGCGTCGGGAACGCCGAATTGTGTTGTATATATAAGGGACCTATGGTCCCACTACAATCTCTACATACAATAGCTGTAACAATTAAATTGATGAGTCTGTTCCTAAGAACCGCCCAGCCTAGTTGCAAACGCAACAGCTTTTCTAAGCCATGCTAGAGTACAGTATGAATATAAGTTACAGAAACCCTTTGGGGAATAAAACTGCACTTCTATGCTCCGAATGGGAGTCTGTGAGGGACAATCAGCTGAACTAGTTGTAAGAGCGTACGGATATAATGACTATGCTACAGAAGACCTTAGAATAAGTAGAAGTAGGAGCAGGAGCCTTAATGGCTTCCTACATTGTCTTATATGAGTTCTCATGCTAAGTGGAATTATAAGAGTAGGTTGAGGCTTAAAAGCCACTAGACAGCCTTTTTAAGGCTATTCGCGTTTGAAAGGATGGAATTAAGATTAGATGAATGGCCTCGTTCTCATGGACGCCCTTAAGAATCCTCTACGGGGTAAGATATTTTTTTTATGGATGCTTTTATGGTTCTTTTACAGTTTTACGGATTTCTATAGGAAGCTTTATGGGCATGGAATACAGTCTTTTCTTTTGTGTGTTTTGAGTATTTCGATGAGCGTGCCCTCTGTCCTTACCGCTGGCTATTCTGTGGCTCTGAGCCTGTACGGTGTCCTACCGATTACTCTGACGATCGTGCACTTCGACGGCACACCCATCCTATCCCTCCACATTATGCTCGCTACCAACAGAGTAGAAACTAATGTTATGATTAGGTATCAAATTTCCTATGTGCGATGTATTTTGTGGGCAACGTTTCTGGCGGCACTATTGGTTCATGGCACGTGACTTCTAGAATAGGTTAGCTCGCATGCAGGATTCTCAGTTTATCCCTTCCGCCGCTGAGCACTAAGCAGGGGTCCCCATGCCACATTTCTAATTGGTTGGATTTGGGTTTGGATTTACTTCGCGTCGCGCATCGAAATAGCATCATAATCAGTTAATTGATCAATGAGCAATCCAAGCATCCGACCGAGTAAACGGGTGAAGGTATCGAATTCCCAGCGCCACAACCTAAGATTCGAGATCCGAACGAAGAGAACTGGAGGGAAATCAACCATCGTCAATTCTGCGGAATTCCCGAAGATAACTTCAAACAAACGTCAATTCACTTATCATTTACCGACTACGAGATGCCATTGAGCGACGGGGTTAAAGATCAGCATATTATCGACAGACCAATTGCCTTGGTCGAGACGTTAATCTCTGTTCATGGTCGTGGGAAATGGGTTGCCGACATTGATGTTGTAAGCGCACTAAACTCCCATAATAGGCCTGATGCGAACGCGGCACGTAAGGTTCCAAGTTGTGATCTTTCAAAGAGTAGAGACGACTCTGGCAGTGATCATGCAATGACCACCTTTGCAAATGCTTTGACACGATGCCATAGTCTCCAAGCAATCCAGATTGATAATTGGGAAGAATTGCTAGAGCCGCCAGAGGATGGAACTATGGTGGTGCGCTCCCAAAATAATTGGCTAGCTCGACTTGCGCTTGCTGCTGTTTGTGTCAAGCTGCGATATTGCACACTAGTACTGCCAAACGATGTTTGCTGGATCTGGTGTTCAACCGAACTGCAGATGCATGAACTCGCCAAAACCGCTGCTCAAAAAATTGATTCATTATCACAAAATATCTCCAAATCAAGGGCCGACCGTTTCGTTTTCAATGCTAATGCACATCCAGAGGTTGACTCCGATGATGACTTTCAAGACGACTTTCTAGATAGGCTCACAAAAACGGTAGACACTGCTCTAAGAAGGAATCGTAAGGTAGAGCTTGACAAAGAGAGTCATATGAGAATAGTGCTCATATAGTAGGCATACTTTTAGCATCTTTCTTCGGCCTCTGTTTATTTGGGATTGAGCAAGGCTTTGTAGGAGTGGGGGCGATCAAAAGTGTAAATGGAGCCTAAATTTGACGTTATGTCTCGTCCCGCACCTGTTAGCTTGCCTTTCTGCCAATATTTCCTGAGCGTTGCTCCCCACGGGCCAGGCTGGTGCTGTTGTGCGTGTTAATGCAAGAGCCTGATTATTTCGAAGGGCGAGAGTTAGGCAAGTTGAGGAGGTGGGAGATGGGGAATGGGAGAGTTCTTAGACGACGTCAAATGTAGCGGGGAGTTGCGCTGTAGACTCCCGGATGACAAACTAGCCTTAAAACATGCTGCGTTAATTACCTTCTGGATCCTGAGATATATAAGATATCTTAAATTATACTTCGCACTCCTATATTCTACGGTGACTTGCCAATGCCAGCGTAAGATGATAGTATTCAGATAAGACTGCTTCAGCTATTAGACTTTAAGCACGTTGCATGGGCTTTAAGCGACGGCAGCTGTTACTCAACATGAACTCCACCCACTCCTTGGGGCCTTCAGTACCAGCAATTAGCAGCCGCGATCAAGCCCCTTCGTGAACAAACTGCGCCCAATTCAGCGGCCGCTTTAGGCTCGCCCAAACTTCCATTATCCCCTCGCTTAATGCCTCAGCAACATCTCTGATTTCCCCTCGTGAAATGCCTTGACGGGAGAGAGACAAATAGAAGCCCCTTGCAACTTCTACACAGACTCTATCTACCAAAGGCCATATGCATCCAATAACATGCCCAAAACCGGCGACCTGAAAGCTGTTCACTACCTAGATATATCTAGGTATATCGTATCTGACGTCCAACACTGACCAAGTGAAGAAGACCTGATATTCATCAAAGTACTGATGAAAACCTTAGCTGCCCAATACTCGGAATTCTCGGCTTTGTCGCGAGTGATCTAACGAGGTGAGAAAGTCCTTCCACGTCTCATCCCTCAGCTAAACGATGTCCACAGTAGATCGAAGATAGCACCAATCCAAGCACAATGAGCTTTCCCCCGCGATTTTCATGAAGTTACTTTAAGCTATCTGGAGCTAAAACCCAATGCCGATGTTACCGGACGCCCTTGCAAAGGGAGCGGATGGCGTCCTAAGCGAGCTGCAGCCACCAATGGCGGTCGCCGAATTAGCGTGAAGTCATATTAACGTGATGTCGACGACATCAGTAAAGTGATGAAAGTCATTAAGATAAATTCGAGGATGACTCAATTGATACTACTCTGCTTGTAACAAATTCGCATTATCTGACTGCAGCTTCCCAATTGTAACAAGCCTCGACCCCTAAGAATGTCAGCCGAATCCCTCGCCGCCTTCCGCAAAAACCCCTCCGACGAGCTTCGAAAGCTCGCGGATCAACATCTCCAACATGAGTAATTAACCACCAAACCTCTTCCGTGCACTCTTTATCAAATCATGTACTGACTCTATCCAGCCTCGAGCCCTCCGACCGCGACGCCCTCAAATCCGCCGCCAGCAAGCTCTCCACCCACACCGCAATCGGCTCCCTCCTAGGCCTAGGCCTGGGCATCGCCCTCGCATACCGCATCCGCGTCAACCGCATCAAGATGTTCGAGGCCTTCAAAGCCGCTCAAAAGCCCACTCACGTGCGCTTCGCCGACGGACGAGAAGGTTCGTGCTCTCCATCTCTTCACCCTGCTTGCTTTTTGTCCCTTTTTCCCTGATATCTTGTCACCACAGTGGTGTATGAATGATTTCCGCGGGAGGGAACTCGGCTAACCCCCTCCATCGTTCACGGCGCTACAGAAGCGATCCCAGATATAGCACCCCTCCTGCAGCCCACGCTCCTCGGCGACGCTGCGACGTATACATTCTTCGGCATCGCGGGCTTGTTCCTCGGCGGCGAAACGGGGTTTTTGACAGGCGCAAGCAGTGCTCGGCGGACGATTACGCGCGATCAGGCGCGCAAGGAGAGGGTCGAGAAGGCGTTGAGGGCGTTCAGGATTGATGTTTTGAAGAAGGAGATCGACATGTTGGAGAAGCAGGAGTGGCCCGGTTCTGGTTGGTGGTGGGGGTGGTGATCACGTGATGGCGATGAAATCGGGTTTTAGGAGGCGGGGGCGGGGGCGGGGGCGGAGTTTTGAGGTTGAGGAAATGGGAAGAGGGAAGTTGGTTGTGTGGGTTTATTGCCTGGAAAGAGGCTTAGTATGAGTCTTAGATATGTCATGATTAGTGTCCTTGAGGCCGTTTGGTTTAGGAGGCTATATGTTGCCTCACTATACAGCAACGCCGAGACTATTCTAAAAGCCTAATATACATCCGATCACGGAGATAGAAGGCTCGGAAAGGCAAGCAAGTTCTTACTGTGGCTGACTGTCCCGCCTCCGCAAAGTTGAGACTTCTGAGATAATCGGATCAGATAGCTTGCCGTGCACAGTCAGATTACGCCACCCACAACAGCGCCCTAAAGGCGTTGTAAGAAGTCTCTACAGACGTCTTATTAAGGAAGGAGGGAGAATAAAAATTAATGGCGAATGATAGATAGCTACTCATTATCTCCCATTGCACCACACAACTACATTTTCAATTTCAATGTTTCTCTCCTACTATTTATATCAACGATGTCAGCTGACCGAATTTCGATTGTCTTCTTTCGTTATCTCCGAATGTACTTTCAGATCTAGATATGAGAATATAGATGACATGAGATAGACATCGGCCCAAGTGGGGATATAGATACCTTCTGAATCCTGTAAGTGCAAGAACATGTGACCAGTCTCGGCAAGTCACGTGATCGTAATCTTGTACGTCAAGCATTGCCCAAACAGCCTGATTTGGGCCATAAACGGTATTATTGCAGATCAGGTGAAAAGGCCCCGACTCTGTCTGCTTACAATCGGCATTCACTTTCGGGCAGGGTTTTCCTTCAGTCAGATACACGGCTCTAGCGCTTCATTACGAGAGCGGCGTGGCCGTTTATCGTTGCGTCGTCTAGTTTCCTTTTACGGCAGTCTTTGTAGGGTTAGGGTGTGATACCGATATCTTGGATTGCATGAGCATGGGTAGTTTCAATGGTATCGGTCGTGTTGGTTGCTAAGACTAGAACAGGTTCCAAATGATGCTCTGTGTTTACAAAAGTTTGGATTTTGGCAGTGCCTAGCCCTGTCAGTTATTTGAAAATCTGTTCAACGGTATTGCCGTTGCCATCGCCTTTTGTTACCAATGGTGACATGCGCAATGGTGGCGTTGAAAAACCTCGGTACTACAGTTCTGTCATGGGAAAAAAAAGCGAGTGCAGATTTTCATGTCAATCCGTGCAGATCACACATTAGGGTGATGGGCAGTATCGGATAACCATTTTGCGCGTGGCGCCACGCCTTGAATGTACCTCATTTGACGAGGATTACTGTTGAAACAGCGGAGGTAAGCCATTTTGTTTAGAGACATGTGAGTGGCGGAAATTGATGTTCGAGAAGCGTTGACCATCCTTCTAGCCAGAAAACATTTTGTGGGGACTCCCGAAGATCCACGGCTGGTTAAACTGTATTGCAATGCGACTATTCTACAATTTCGGAAAGATGCCGAATCGATTCCAAATCCTGCATGGGCAGATAAGGTGTGATCCAACTATCATGGCCATTGTTCCATATGGAGGCGAAGTTCTCCTACGCGTTCTCGTTTGACGGATTAGGGCGCGGAGGCGGGGAGCCGATAAGGACTGCGGGTCGTCACTACGCCCAAAGAAGAAGCCCAGGAGGAAAGCAGGTGCCTAAACAGGACTAGGCTCGGTTAAACACTCTATGGGGCCAACGGCGCAGGGGGCGGGGATTTTAGAGGTTGGAGAAACAGAACGACATGAACTGGGCTGGCTTGAATTACTATGGGTGTGGGGAATCGAGACTCTCGCCGATGGCCATTTTCGACGCCTTTCGCATTACGGAGTACAAGTCTTGAGTTTGCTCACTCGTCCGTCACATGCCATACTAGGCCACATGAAAGCTATAGTGAATGTTGTCCAGCTGGCTATATATGTGACAAGGGCTCTCCTTATTTCGTACTTCAAACGAAACACAATTGATGCAACAAACTTAACCGCGGGACGCTGAATGGGCGCCACATATGTACCGGGTCGTCCATCGACGGAGGACGGGGATTTGATTTACTGTATGTATGTATGCACTTATCCGGATGACCTGTGCGTGGTACTATTTCAAGTATTGCTACTGTATCTCTTCTAAGACCACGATAAGCATGGAGTATGGCGGCAAACGACCAGCCGCCACCAACACCACCCCGTCGCCACTTGCGCATTACCGTCCTTCCTAGTTCGAATTGGCTCGATGGCTCGCACGTTGATCCTTTGGTCTGTGCTGGTCTGCATAGTTAGGCCGAATACTTGGCGAAAGCTTGGCTGAGGTCTTGTGTGCGGAGATAGAGAGAAGGTCGACGACGACAAAGTGGAGAAGCAGGTAATGTCTGCTTGGCACTGGTCCTAGCTGCGATGTCGAAAAAGAATCTTTTTGCAAAAATATCAGTACTGATATCACATATACAGTACAATTTACAAATAGAATGCCAATGACGCCTTCTGCAGCGCAATAAGACCACTCACTTCTCCATTGAGCTGTTGATCTCGTCATTACTACTCTGCGCAGCTCTCTCAATGTTGCTGATGCACATCCTTTCTATTCCTCCCAACTCAGCCCGTCAGTCCCGCCCCGTAATTTATTAGGCTATGTAACGAAGGAACCGCAGGTTGAGCTGGCGCAAATATTGGTCACATAACCGGGTTGGTGTTCTCGAACGGCAGGTCGCATGAAATCATATCAAGTCTATCATGGAGGATACATGACCACTCACGACAACCATATGGCGTCTGTCTTGCCACGATTTATCTTGCAATGCGGTTTATGACCTGCCATTTTGAGTCGTTCCGCCGTACCTAGTTAATTTAAGCAAGGGATCCGTCATGGGCCATTGAAGATAACCGCACTAAAGAAAGAACGCTGCCAGGGACCCCAGTCCGATATAAGATAGCCTATCTAGAGCTCACGTTTTGAAATGGGCCGGGGCTATAGAATTCTTATAATACGCTGTACCTACAAAGTACATAAATCTGGAGGATCCCAGTTCCGATTCTACTCTTTTCTGCTCATCAATTGTCTCCGTATTGAGACATCGTTCACCCAGAGCAGAGGGAACGAAACGAAACTCTTAAAGCCCAATACGTAAAAGGCAGAAGACCTGTTTCAACATGGTCTTCGGCTTTCGGAAATCTCCGGGCGCGGAGCGGACGGCGGAAGAACCCACCGTCGTCGAGAATGCCGCCGCCACACCCATTGACGAGAAGGGTGAGACTGTTCAAGCTAGCGGCATTGACGTTGATGCATCGTTGGATCAGCTCAAGAAATTCAAGAAGACGCATCAGTGGGTGAGTTCTCCTGGAAGGACGTGCGAAAGAGCTGCGACAAGCATAGCTTAACTTAGCATGATGATATGAATGAATTCCGAGGTGTCATTGCTAACATGACAACCCGCGCAGGATCTGAACCTGCCTCTGAACGAGCTCGACACGGTCAATGCCGCCCTCGATTCCGGAGATGTCGAGAAGGAGGTTGCAGTCGAACACGCTCTCCTCGAGGAGGACTCTCCCTACCCCGAAGTCAGAGCCGCTGTTCGCAATTACGATGAAATCGACATGCCCTGCAACACTGTGCGCGCCTGGGTAATTGGCATGACGCTCACGACCATTGCGTCGGCCGTCAACTTGCTCTTTTCTCTGCGAAACCCCACCATTTCTATCACCACCTATGTCGTCCAGCTGATCGCCTATCCACTAGGCAAGGGCTGGGACATGGTCATGCCCACCAGACAATTCACAACGTTCGGTTACAAATGGAGTCTCAACCCCAGCCCCTTCAACATGAAGGAGCACACTATCATTGTCGTGATGGCCAACGCTTCCTTTGCTGGTGGTGTGGCATACGCGACTGATATCTTGCTGGCACAAGAAGTCTTCTATGGCCAATACTTCGGATGGGGTTTCCAGATGCTCCTGGTCATCACCAGCCAAATGATTGGTTTCGGCATGGCAGGTATCGTCCGGCGTTTCTTGGTGTGGCCCGCGGCTATGATTTGGCCATCTAACTTGGTCAACACGGTCATGTTCTACACTCTACATGATCACCGAAAGTCAGACCCCGCTCTTACCAATGGATGGTCAATTGGTCGATACAGGTGGTTCTTGTACGTCTTTATCGGCAGCTTTGTCTGGTACTGGTTCCCAGGCTGGATTGCCCAGTTCTTGAGCTTTTTCACCTTCGCCTGCTGGATTGCACCAAACAATGTCGTTGTCAACCAGATCTTCGGTGGTGTTTCCGGCTTCGGAATCATCCCCATCACTTTTGACTGGACCATCATTACCGGTTATCTCACCAGTCCTCTGATTTACCCATTCTTTGCCATTGCCAACATGGTTGCGGGCGTTATTATTTTCGTCTTCATCACTGGAGTGGGAGTTTCCTACACTGGTTCTCTTTACACTGACTATCTTCCCATCCAAGATTCGCTAGCTTACGACAATACGGGCATGGTCTATAATGTCAGCCAAATTCTGACCCCAGAGTTGACTATCGACGAGGCTGCTTACAAGGCTTACTCGCCACTTTTCCTGTCTACCAACTTCGCCCTTGCATATGGTATCTCCTTCGCCACCTACTCCTCTCTGATCATCCACACTGCGCTCTACAACGGCAGGGAAGTCTGGGAACGTGCCAAGCTTGCCCGCAATCAAGACGCCGATATCCATTTGAAGATGATGCGCAAGTATCCCGACAGCCCAGAATGGTGGTACGCTGTTCTGTTCGTCATCCTGTTCGCTCTTGGTCTCGTTACTTGCCTCGCCTGGGATACTCATTTGACATGGTGGGCATTCATTATCTCCATGCTTTTCCCGGTTGTATTCTTGATCCCAATTGGCATGATCCAAGCCGTCACCAACTGGCAGATCGGCACCAATGTCATCACTGAATTCGTCTTCGGTTACATGCAACCTGGCCGCCCTCTCGCGGCTATGATGTTCAAGTGCTACGGCTACATTTCTATGTCCCAGGCACTGTACTTCCTCCAAGATCTCAAGATGGGCCATTACATGAAGGTGCCTCCTCGCACAATGTTCTCGGCCCAATGCATCGCCGTGTTGTGGTCCTCGATCGTGCAAGTCGCAGTCTTTAACTGGGCTCTCGGTAGCATTCCAAACATCTGCACCGACTCACAGGAATTCTCCTTCACCTGCCCTGGTGCTAAGGTCTTCTACACGGCCTCCATCATCTGGGGTGCCATCGGCCCAGCCCGTATCTTCGGACCTGGTCAAATCTACGGCATCATGCAATGGTACTGGCTCCTCGGCGCTGGTCTCCCAGTTGTCACCTACTTCGCAGCCCGCAAGTGGCCTCGCAGCCTCTGGCGCTACATCCACACCCCGCTCATGCTGGGCGGCACTGGCTGGATTCCTCCGGCCACTGTCTACATCTACGTCTGCTGGGGTGCTGTTGGTACTTTCTTCAACTTCTACATTAAGCGCCGCTTTAGAGGCTGGTGGATGCAATATGTAAGCCCTCCATCATTTTTCCACCTTTGGGGTTCTTGAACAACGATGCTAACTTGAGCAATAGAACTACATCACCTCCGCCGGTCTCGATACTGGTCTCTTCATCTCCACCATCTTCGTCGTGCTATGCCTCTACGTCACCCGCGCGACGCCTCCGCAATGGTGGGGCAACGTCGCAGTCTTCCAGACTATGGACATGTTGGATACGGCTGTCCGGAAGACGGTCGCTCCTGGCGAGACTTTCGGCCCACCAGCTGGCTCTTGGTCGTAAGTCAAATATATGGCGTAGCGATGGTTTTGTAGCGACTCTCTGGTGGCTATTGATATAGCTCAATGATTATGAATGAAGGGGAGGATAATACTTCATTTTTATATATTACAGAACGCAAACTCTCATTATGTATAGTTCATCACCCCATAGTTGAGCTGGGCGTATGTTCATGATACTAATTGAAGAGATTATCATTCATTTCCGGATGATGAAATCGTCGCGTGCCAGACACGCACTCTGTATCACGTGATCTGTATTACCCTAGCCTCTCCCCTTCCCATACAGCTTCTCGTCACTCCGTCGTTATCAACTACAGACATCGCCTCGCAAACAAATCGTCTCGTACCACATGTGCTAATACTGAGCCCGTCGTTGGCTCGCTTCTCCACGCCACCTCAAAGCAGAGCGCCTTCTCTTGCATCTTTCGCAACCCCACCTATCCCGCACTGAACTATCTTGTATACAGGTTGATTATTATCACTCACAGTAGTTTTGTTGGCATGTGTATATGTGCGTCTTCTTCGGGACGTGACTTGCTGCGCCAAGTCATCGCGGAAGCAACTATTTCGCTCTACCTAAATAGTACGGATTCGATGCAACTACACGCCACAAACAAACATATTACGCAATACATTCTTACAAGTCCGCCAACAAAAATTGTATAAAGCAACCCCATGGACCAAATTGCCTGCAGTCAAAGTGATAAAATAACAAGTTAGCCATTTTCATTTTTGTCCGCTGACTTCACTTGAATCACGTGACAAGTACTTTCTAAATGAATATCTACTTGCTTGGCGTTTGCTCCTGGCTGTTAATTATAAAACAGGTGAATTCTTCACCAGCGTCAGCTCCTACCGTCGAAGAAGGCTCTGCTTGTAACCAAGATAATTTACTTAATGCTCTTAAAGCTCCGAGCAATCTCCTAAGCTCGTACCAATTTTGCAGCGCTTACCTCTCAATTCCAGAAGTATCGACTGTCATAGTCTATACAGTAAGTCTCCACCTATTTTCGACTTCATAAATAACCTGATATTTGTATTCGCTGTTGGAAATCACAGGTAAATAGAGTAGTGATTTGGTGCGCAGCATAGAACAGAATTAATTGATGATAGTTCAAGGGGGCCGTAGGCCCCCTATTAATGCACAAACTAAGGTATAACCAGCCTCTCAAAATGCCAAC
>Ga0335072_10011544_pt1 | contig 12648 bp, 6 predicted proteins | sample Lox_Sample_21_FD_206725 | JGI IMG/M metagenome (GOLD analysis project Ga0335072, IMG submission 206725) | Soil microbial communities from Loxahatchee National Wildlife Refuge, Florida, United States - Lox_Sample_2.1 | ecosystem: Environmental > Terrestrial > Soil > Wetlands | place: USA: Florida...
GAGGCATTCCGAGAACACACCCTCTCACCTTCCGCAGACGCTCGGCGGACTGCGCGCGCACCGGGAATACGGTGAGACGCGCCTGCGCACGCGCACGGTGAAGGACGAGCTGCGCGAGAATCTGATCGAGCGGCTGCGCGCGAAGCAGACCATTTTTCCCGGCATCATCGGCTACGAGGATACGGTGGTGCCGCAGATTGTGAATGCTGTGCTGTCGCGGCAGAATTTCATTCTGCTGGGGCTGCGCGGACAGGCGAAGAGCCGCATCCTGCGCGCGCTGACGGCGCTGCTGGACGAACACATGCCCTATGTGGCGGGCTGCGAGATCCGCGATAATCCGTACGTTCCGCTGTGCCGGCGCTGCCGCGACCTGATTGTGGAGCTGGGCGACGAGACGCCGCTGGGATGGATGAACCGCGAGGATCGCTACGTGGAGAAGCTGGCGACGCCGGACGTGACGGTGGCGGATCTGATCGGGGATCTGGATCCGATCAAGGCCGCGCGCGGCGGACACGATCTGGCCAGCGAGATGACCATGCATTACGGCCTGCTGCCCCGGGCGAATCGCGGCATCTTTGCCGTGAACGAGCTGCCCGACCTGGCGGGGAAGATCCAGGTGGCGCTGTTCAACATCATGCAGGAAGGCGATGTGCAGATTAAGGGCTATCCGGTGCGGCTGGAACTGGACATCGCGCTGGTCTTCAGCGCCAATCCGGAGGACTACACGGCGCGCGGCAAGATTGTGACCCCGCTCAAGGATCGCATCGGGTCGGAGATTCGCACGCATTATCCCGAGACTCTGGAGGAAGGGATCGCGATTACCACACAGGAAGCGTGGACGGAGCGCGAGACGGGCGACATCGCGCTCCCGCAGTATCTGCGCGAGGTGATCGAACAGGTGGCGTTCACGGCGCGCGAAGACAAAAAGGTGGACAAGCGCAGCGGCGTGAGCCAGCGGCTGCCGATTGCCACGCTGGAGCTGGCCGTGTCGAATGCGGAGCGGCGCGCGCTGCTGCATGGCGAGGCGCGGGTGGCGCCGCGCGTCGGCGATCTGTACACGGCGCTGCCGGGCATTACCGGCAAGCTGGAGCTGGAATACGAAGGCGAGATGAAGGGCGCCGACACGGTGGTGCGCGACATCGTGCGCGCGGCCATCGGCAGGGTCTTCGACAAGTATTTCGGCGAGGTGAGCACGGAGCAGATCGAGCAGTGGTTCAACCTGGGCGGCACGGTGAAGATCTCGGACGAGCAGCCGGCGAAGGCGACGCTCGCCGAGCTGAAACAGATTCAGGGGCTGATGGAGAAGCTGGCGCCGCTCGGCGTGAAGGCGAGCGACGGTCCGGAGATCGTGACCGCGGCTGCGGAGTTCCTGCTGGAGGGGATGTGCTCGCATCGGCGCATCAGCCGCAATGAGGAGCGCAGCTTCGCGGCGCAGCGCAAGCCACAGGAGCGCGTGGAGCGGCAGGAGCGGATGGAGTCGGAGCGGGAGTTTGAGCCGTGGCAGTCGAGGCGGAGCAGGCGGGGGAGCTTTAATTAGGGACTAGCCGTCCAGGCAGAGGCGCTTCGCGCAAAACGCGCATCGGCGCTGGGGAGTAGTTGGTCGGGATGAAGAGCGTTCGGTACACGAAATTCACGGGTGATCTGGCGAGCGAGATCAGCATGGACGATCTGCTGAAGGCGCTCTCGGATTATCTGCTGGATTCAGGATTCGAGAATCCATACGCGGACTTCCAGGACCTGAACCAGACGCTCGACGATCTGCGGGAGGCGCTGCGGCAGGCCCTGGAGCAGGGCGATGCCTTCGATGACAAGGTTCAGCAGAAGATCGACCAGATGGCCGCGGAAGGCAAACTGGACGAGTTGATCGACAAGCTGATCCAGCGGATGGAGCGGGAGAATTACATCTCGACGGAGCAGCCGCAGCAGCAGGGCCAGGTTTCGCAGGCGACCGGACAGATGGGCGGCGCCAATGTGGATGCGCGCTTCGAGGTGACGGACAAGAGCCTCGATTTTCTTGGCTACAAGACGCTGCGCGATCTGCTTGGCTCGCTCGGCAAGGCCAATATGGGGCGGCACGACACGCGGCACTGGGCGACGGGCGTGGAGACCAGCGGAGGATCGCAACCGTATGAATTTGGCGACACGTTGAACCTGGATGCGCCGGCCACGCTGAAGAGCGCGATTGCACGCGAGGGGCTGACGCTGCCGCTGAATCTTGAATACAGCGACCTGCAGGTGCACCAGAGCGAATATCAGAGCTCGTGCGCGACAGTGGTGCTGCTGGACTGCTCGCACTCGATGATCCTGTATGGCGAGGACCGATTTACTCCGGCGAAGAAGGTGGCCATGGCGATGGCCCACCTGATCCGGACGCAGTATCCGGGCGACACGCTGTCGCTGGTGCTGTTTCACGATTCAGCCGAGGAGATGCCGGTATCGCAGCTGGCTCGCGTGAAGGTGGGTCCGTATTACACGAACACGCGCGAGGGATTGCGGCTGGCGCAGCGGATCTTGTCGCGGCAGCGCAAGGACATGAAGCAGATTGTGATGATCACCGACGGCAAGCCATCGGCGCTGACGCTGCCGGACGGGCGAATTTACAAGAACGCCTTCGGCCTCGATCCGCTGGTGGTGAGCGAGACGCTCGAAGAAGTGTCGCGCTGCAAGCGGCAGAACATCATGATCAACACCTTCATGCTGGCGTCGGACTTCGGGCTGGTGCAGTTCGTGCAGAAGGTGACGCAGATGTGCAAAGGGAAGGCCTACTTCACGACGCCGCAGACGCTGGGCGAGTATCTGCTGATGGATTACATGCAGAGAAGGATGAAGACGATTCATTAGGGATTGGGGATTAGGGTTCAGGGGTTAGCGACATAGCGCACGTGGAAGCCGCGCGGCGAGGGGTGGAAGCCGGCGTCCCCGAGAAAACGAGCGAGGAAGTGCTTGTATGCGGGCTGGCCGTTGATGGTGTCGATGAGCAGGCCGCCGCGATGACGGGTTTCCGGATTCTGTAACAGTTCCTGAGCAAAATTCGAAAGAAATGCTGCCAGATCGCAGGCCATCGCGGAGCGGTCCGGCTCGGCGAGCTCGTCTTCAGATGGCAGGAAAACGTGGATGGCGGGGTTGTTGCGGCGCAGGTACGCGATGAGATCGCCGTTGCGGAGGATGACGGTGGCGCCCACGGAGCGGGTGAGCGAGGCTGACGGGTCTTCCGCATCGGGCCAGCGCAGAATGCTGCCCCAGGGATTGGCGGGGTCGGCGGCGGCGAGGGCGAGGATTTCGGATTGAGCGGGCGGCGCGGTGCGCAACGAGCGGAGCAAATCGACAGCGGCAGGCGGGGCAAACTGCGCGGCGCCAAGCCCGGCGACGAAGTAGCCGCGGCGCACGCGGCCCTGTTCTTCAAGAGCCTTGAGCACCTCGTAGACCGCGCTGAATCCGCCGGGAAGGTTTTCCTGTGCGACGGTTTCGCGCGTCACGATGCCGTAGCGGTGCAGGAGCTGCTGCGCGATCGCGTGGGACCACGACGTTTGTGCTGCGGGGGTTGTCCGGGCGGGCGCCGGCACGAGCGTCCAGCGCCCTTGGGCGCTGGGCGGCGTGGTTCTTCTCGAGCGGAAGGCCGGTTGATTGTGCTGGCGCTTGCCGGCGTGCGGGGTTTCGGGCTTTGCGACATACGCGCGGAGGGTGTGCAGCGTGTCGTTGGTGACGAGGCCGCGCCAGACGAGCGACCAGAGCGCATCGATGGTCTCGCCAGGATAGCCGCCGCCGATGGCTTCATGCAGGCCGGCGAAGAACATGGCGCCGCCGCTGGTCAGCGCCGACAGAATTGCCTCTTCGCGCGGCGACAACAGCTCGCCAACCGCGGGGCGCGGGGCCAGCAAATCGGCCAGTTTGTCGGCAAGATAGAGGGCGATGCGGCCGTCGCGCTCGCCGATGGAATCGACGCCGACCCAGACGATTTCACCGGCGGCGATGAGTGTGTCGAGATCAGCAGGCGAGTAGCGCGTGAGGCGCGCGGGGAGGATCTGCGATTCGAGGAGCGACGCGGGAACTGGCGCGCCCTGGAGCGATTCGATGGTGTCGAGCAGCGCGTCGAGGCCGCGGCGGGGCGTGAGAACGCCCTGCCAGTGGCTCTGGAAACGCGCGAAGAGGCGCGGCTCGGCGGGTTCGATCTCTTTTCGTAACTGGGTCAGCGACCGGTTGCGGATGAGGCGCAGGGATTCGGCGTCGCAGAATTCGCGGTGCGTTCCCTCCGGGCGAAACTCGCCTTCGAGCACGCGGCCGTCAAGGACGAGAGTGCGCAGCGCCGTTTGGACTGACTGCGGACCGAGCCCGAAGCGCGCAGCGGCTTCCTGAAGTGTGAAGGGGCCGTGGGTGCGGGCGTAGCGGCGGACGAGCTCCAGCACCGGGGACGCGACCGGCTGCAGCAGCGATTCAGGCAGGTCTTTGGGAAGCGCGACCTGGAGCGCGTCGCGATATCGCGCGGCGTCTTCCACGGCGATCAGGCGACGTTCGCCGCCGATGGTGATCTCCAGGATGCGCCGGGCCTTCAGGAGCGCTTTGAGTGCTGCGGGCAGATCGGCCGGGTCGGCCCGCGGGGTGAGTTCGCCGCGGGAGAGATCGCCGAGTCGAAGCAGAAGATCGTGGACGCCGTCGGTCGAATGCGCGCGCAAAGTCTCGCCGAGCATCTGAAGGCGGGCTTCGACGTCGCCGATGGCGACGGGGTCGAGCAACTCGCGCAGATCGGCGTCGCCGAGGAGCTCGCGAAGCTGGCTCTGATCGATGGAGAGCGCGGCGGCGCGGCGTTCGGCCAACGGCGCATCGCCCTCGTAGATGTAGTTGCCCACGTAGCCGAAGAGCAGCGACGCGGCGAATGGCGACGGCTTCTGGGTGTCGACGACGTGAACCTGGATCTCGCGGTCGCGGATCAAGCGCAGGACGTCGAGGAGCGCGGGCATATCGAAGATGTCGCGGAGGCATTCGCGATGGGCTTCGAGCAGCATGGGGAACGAGGGGTAGCGTGCGGCGACGGCGAGCAGGTCGGAGGCGCGCTTGCGCTGTTGCCACAGCGGAGCGCGCTTGCTCATGCGGCGCCGCGGCAGCAGCAGGGCGCGGGCCGATGCTTCGCGAAACTTCGCAGCGAAGAGCGAAGTCCCGCTGAGCTGGCGGACGACGAGATCGGCGGCTGCATTGGGATCGGGGACGAGCGCGGCGGGATCCGGAGTCGCATCCATGTCCGGAAAGCGGAGGACGAATCCGTCATCGGTAGCCATGGTCTCCACGTGAAGTCCGCCGAGCGCCTCGACCTGCGCAGCGGCAGCCATGGCCCAGGGCTGATGCACGCGGCTGCCGAACGGGGTCATCACGCAGACGCGCCAGTCTCCCAGCTCGTCGCGGATGCGCTCGATGAGGATGTTGCGGTCGTCGGGAACAGACGCGGTGACAGCGGCCTGGTCGGCGAGGAAGCGGAGCAGATTTTCGGCCGCCTGAGTATCGAGATCGTGCTCGTGGGTGAGGCGGCTGACGGCCGCGTTCACAGGGATAGCGCGCAGTTCGCGCACCAGCGCGCCGATACGGCGGCCGAATTCGAGAGGACGTCCGGCGAGGTCGCCGTGCCAAAAGGGCATTTTGCCGGGCTGGCCAGGCGCCGGCGAGACCAACACGCGGTCGTGGGAGATTTCGTCGATGTGCCACGAGGATGCTCCGAGCAGGAAGACATCGCCGACGCGGCTTTCGAAGACCATCTCTTCGTCGAGTTCCCCCACGCGGACGGGCTTTTTGTGCTCGCCGGAAAGGAAGACGCCGTAGAGACCGCGGTCGGGGATGGTTCCGGCATTGAGGATGGCGAGGCTCTTCGCGCCTTCACGCGGAGTGAGCGTGCCGGCATGGCGGTCCCACGTAATCCGGGGCCGCAGCTCGGCGAATTCATCGGAAGGATATTTGCCGGAGAGAAGATCGAGCACGCTTTCGAGGGTGGAGCGAGTGAGCGTCGAGAAAGGCGCGGCCCGGCGAACCAGCGAATAGAGGTCGTCCACAGAAATGACTGGCTCGCGCGGGCGATCGCCGTGGCGACGCGGGATGGCCAGCTGCGGCGGGTGCGCCACGATGGCGACGATCTGCTGGGCAAGGACGTCGAGGGGATTGCGCAGGATGGCCGTCGCCTCGACGTGGCCGTCGTGCATGGCGCGGGTGACTGCGGCGCAGGCGACGAGGTCGGCGCGGTACTTGGGAAAGATGATGCCTTCGCTCACCACTCCGACGCGATGGCCGGCGCGGCCGATGCGCTGCATGCCGGCGGCGACGGAGGGCGGCGATTCGATCTGGATGACGAGGTCGATGGCGCCCATGTCGATGCCGAGCTCGAGCGAGGAGGTTGCGATGACGGCGCGGATCTGTCCGGTCTTGAGCTGGTCTTCGATCTCGGCACGCTGCGCGGCGGCCAGCGAGCCATGATGGGCCCGGGCGAGCATCGGGCCGTCTGTCCCGCCCGATTCCTGCGCCAGATCGTTGATGGCTCCCGCAAGGCGCTCGGCGGAGCGTCGATTGTTGACGAAGATGAGCGTGGAGCGGCGCCGGCGAATGATGCCGAGCAAGCGCGGCGGGATCGCTGACCAGATGGAGGGGCGTTTGGCAGGAGCGTTTGGATCGCGCGGACTTTCCGGGACGAGCTTTGCCAGGTCTTCAACCGGAATCTCAACTTTGAGTGCGAGCTGTTTGGGGGCAGCCGCGTTGACGATCGCGACCGGCCGGGAGGGCCCGGCCAGGAAATGCGCGACCTCTTCGAGCGGGCGTTGCGTAGCGGAGAGGCCGACCCGCTGCAGCGGCTGGGCGGCGATAGCCTCGAGGCGCTCCAGTGAGAGCGCGAGATGCGCGCCGCGTTTGGTGGGGACGAGGGCGTGAATCTCGTCGACGATGACGGTGTCGACGGTGCGAAGAGCGGCAGCAGACTCGGAGGTGAGCAGCAGGTAGAGCGATTCCGGGGTGGTAATCAGGATGTCTGCGGGATGGCGGCGGAAACGGCTGCGCTCGGATTGCGGTGTGTCGCCGGTGCGCACAGCAATTTCGGGAATGCGGAAGGGAAGGCCGCGGCGGCGGGCGAGATCGGCGATGCCGAGCAGCGGAGCACGCAGGTTGCGTTCGACGTCGACAGCCAGCGCCTTGAGCGGGCTGATGTAGACGACGCGTGTTCGGCCCGCAGGGGAATCGAGCGCGCTCTCCTCAGGCGCACGGTGCAGCATCAGGCGATCGAGGCAGGAAAGAAACGCGGCGAGGGTCTTGCCGGTGCCGGTCGGCGCCAGCAGCAGCGTGCTCTCGCGCCGCGCGATGGGCGGCCAACCCAGGCGCTGCGCCTGCGTGGGCTCGCCCAGGGACGCGCGAAACCACTCGCCTGTGACGGGGTGAAAGACGGCGAGCGGATTCGGCATTTCCTCGCCGGGCGCCGTTGCATCAAGGGCCGGCGCCGCGGAATCCGCGACAGAATGCTCATTCCGCGCGGAGCGGGTGCGATTCGATCGAGGAGTCGGCGATTTTCTGGCCGGCGTCATGCCTGCTTGAGGATATCTCGCAGGCTCCGGGAGGTGTGGGATTCGGTGAGCGATTCAGCGGACGAGCCGGGTTGCCGGGTTGGGCGCGAAGCCAGCGGCCGGTACCACACAGCCGCTGGCGTCAGCACGGTTTGCCAGTGCGTTTCCATCGCCGAATTCTCGCTGAGGCCAAGGAGCAGAGCGCCGTCGGGCGCGAGCGAGCGATGCATGGCCAGCAGAATGCGATGCCGAGCCTCCTGGGGAAAGTAGAGCAGAACGTTGCGCAGCAGGATCAGGTCGAAAGTCTCCTGCCAAATTGGAACGGCGCAGAGATTGCGCTGCTGGAAGTGGCAGAGCCGTCTGATTTCCGGGGAGACTTCCCACTCCTCGCCGCGGCGGATGAAATAGCGCTGGAGCATGCGCAGCGGAAGTCCGCGAGCGACTTCGGATTCGCTGTAGCGGGCCCCGTTGGCGCGCTCGATCATCTCGCTGGAGAGGTCGGTTCCGAGGATGTCGATGTTCCAGCCGGCGAGCTGGGGAAAATCTTCGCGCAGCATCATGGCCAGCGACCAGACTTCCTGGCCGCTCGAACAGGCGGCGGACCACAGACGCAGCCGTCGTGTGGAGCGGCGAGCCGCGATGAGAGCGGGGAAGAGATCGGTTCGGAGCAGGCCGAAGGCCGGGGATTCGCGAAAGAAGCTGGTCTCGTTCACGAGCATGGCCTGGGCGACGACCTGAGGCAGCGACGCGCTGTGGCCGGAACGCAGCGCGGCAAGCAACTCCGCGAAAGAAGAAAAATCGCGGCTGCGGAGCACCTGCTGCAGGCGCGATTCGAACAGATAATCGCGGGAATCGTCGATCCGGTTGCCGGAATGCCGCTCCACAACCGCGCGCAGGTAGTCGATGTCGACCGGGGAGAGCCTCATACAGCGAGGGCCTCGGCACGGCGCTGGTGCGCGGCGATGCAGCGCAGAATTTCGCCGGGAATGGCGTCGAGCGCGAGCACCTGATTGGCCAGGCCGGCGGCGGCGACCGCGCCGGGCATGCCCCAGATCACGCTGGTGAGACTGTCCTGCGCGAAAACCGTGCCTCCGGCGTTGCGGATGGCGCGGCAGCCGGCCAGGCCGTCGGTGCCCATGCCGGTGAGGATGACGCCGAGGACCCGCCCGGAGCAGGCCAGCGCCGCGGAGCGGAAGAGCACGTCGACGGAGGGCCGGCAGAAGTTTTCAGGCGCGCTCTGCCTCAGCCGCAGGCGCAGGTCGCGAGTCAGCTCGAGGTGCCAGTCGCCGCGGGCCAGTTCGACGACGCCGGGCTCGGCGCGAGCTCCCTCCACAGCTTCGCGAACGTGCAGGGCGCAGAGGTCGTCGAGCCGCTCGGCAAACAGCCCGGTAAACAGGCTCGGCATGTGCTGCACGATGAGGATGGGCAGCGGGAAGCGCGCGGGAAGCTTCGGCAGCAGCGCTTCCAGCGCCGCGGGTCCTCCGGTGGAGACGCCGATGACCACGACGCGCGGAGCACCGCAGGGCGGGGGGACAGCAACCGCCGGCGCTTCAGACGGCGCCGCAGCAGGCTCGGCGGGGACGAGGGCGAGAATCTTCGGGATCAGTTCGCGGCCGAGCGCCTCTATGCAGCTGCGGATGCTTTCCCCGCTGGGTTTGGCGACGTAGTCGGTGGCGCCGCGGCTGAGCGCGTCGAGGGTGACCTGCGCCCCGCGCCAGGTGAGGGTGCTGCACATAATGACCGGGACGCGGCGATCGCGCTGGCGGATCGCGGAAAGCGCATCGAGCCCGTTCATGCCCGGCATGGCGACGTCGAGCAGGACCAGGTCGGGATGGAGGCTCTCGAAGACAGCGATCGCTTCCACACCGTCTGCGGCGACGCCGGCGACTTCGATCTCCGGATGCGGATCGAGGACCATGCGCAGCAGGCTCCGCGTCACCGCGGAGTCGTCGACGACGAGCACGCGAATGGGGTGCGGGCGGAGGGTTTGGGGAGTCATGGCGAGGGCTCCGTGGTGGTTGGTCCGGACAGCCTGCGCGAGCGCCGCCGCGGCGTGAACAGCAGGGGGAATAGAGAGCCCATCGCGCCCACGCTTTCTCAGCCAGGCAGCGACTGGAGCAGGCGCATGGGATCGAGCCGCGCAGGATCGAGCGTGACCAGCAGCTGATCCTTCAGTTTCCATGCGCCGGCAAAGAGAGTCTGGCGGCGATTCTCGAGCGTGGAGGGATTCGGCTCGTGGTCGGCCGCGGAGACGTGAAGGACTTCGCCAACCGAATCGACCAGCAGGCCGAAGGGGCCGTCAGCGGATTCGAAGACGAGGACGTCTTCGGGTTTCGGTGCGGGGTCGAGACCCAGCAGGCGGCGCAGAGAGACAGCGGCGAGGACTTCGCCGCGGTAATGAACCAGACCGCCGATGAAGTACGGGGCGAGCGGGACCGGCTGCAGCGCGGGCTTGCCGAGGATCTCGAGAACGTGCGCGATGGGAATGCCGAAGAGCGTGCCTTCGACGCGAACCGAGCAGACCTCGTCGGTGGCGCGGCTGGGATTCATGCCTCGACCTCGGCCGGCAGCTGTTCTTCCGCGGCGACAGCGTCGGGAAGCTGGGGCAGGTCAGTGAGGCGGACCACGTCCGTCACCCGCTCGTGCAGCAGGGCGACACCGGGGGAAACAGCGCCCGAGCCCGCCTCCTCGAGAGCCTGGCCGCCGGCGACGTCCAGCACCTGAGAGACAGTGATGCCGACGTGGCGGCCACCGTCGCGGCACACCACCACGGTGGTCGGAGCCTCGGCATCAGCCGTCGCGGTGAGATCCTGGGCGGCGTCGTCGAGCGGCAGCAGAGACTTTTCGAAGCGCAGCACCGGGCGGGAATCGACATATTCGACGGCGGAACGGGCAATGCGCTCGATGCGCACCACGGTTTCGAGGCTCAGCGCCCTGCGGCGCCCCGCGGCCTCGACCAGCAGGAATTCTTCGAGTCCCGGCCGCGCCAGGTGTTCCTCAGCTTCTTCGGTTTCGGCCGAGAGACCCACGCCCAGGCTCTGCGCGATGGCGCCGGGATGAAGGATGAGCGCCATTTCGCCGTTGCCCAGAATCGTCGCGCCGGCGTAGAAGCCGATGCCGCGCAGCACCGCGGCAATCGGTTTGACGACGATCTCTTCCGGATCGGCGACGCCGTGAACCACCAGGCCGAAGCGTCGCCCGTCGGCGTTCAGCACGGCAATGTCGCAGCCGCTTTCAGCGGAGCGCTCCGGCTGCTGCAGCAGGCGGTCGAGAAAGACCAGAGGCAGCAGGCGGCCACGCAGGCGATAGAGAGGCGCGTTGCCGAGCCACTCGATGCGCTCGGAAATCTCCGCGGCATGCAGGTGCACGAGCTCCAGCAGGGGGCTTTGCGGCAGCGCGAAATTCTGTCCGCAGCTGCGCACGATGATCGCGGGAATGATGGCCAGGGTGAGCGGAATGCGCAGGCGCAGCGTGGTTCCCCGGCCGGAAAGACTGTCGATTTCGACTTTACCGCCGATTTTCTCCACGTTCGTGCGCACCACGTCCATGCCCACCCCGCGGCCGGAGATGCTGGTGACGGCGGCGGCTGTGGAGAAGCCGGGGAGAAAAATCAGCTGCAGGAGCTCGCGGTCGCTCATCTGCTCGGCGCGGGCCGCGGGAATCAGACTCCGCTCCACGGCCTTCTCGCGAATGCGTGCGACGTCGATGCCGGCGCCGTCGTCCTCCACCTCCACGATCACGTGGCTGCCCTCATGCCGTGCGCGCAGGCGAACCATACCCTCGCCGGCCTTGCCGGCCGCGGCGCGGGCCGCGGGCAGCTCGATGCCATGGTCGATGGCGTTGCGGATGGCGTGGGTAAGCGGGTCGCGAATCGCCTCCAGCAGGCTCTTGTCCAGCTCCGTCTCCTGGCCCTGCAGTTCCAGGCGGACGTGTTTGCCCAGCCCGTGAGCAAGATCGCGGACGAGGCGCGGAAATCGCGAGAAGACGTGGCTCACCGGCTGCATGCGCGCGCGCATCACCGCCTCGCGCAGATCGGCGGTAACCATGTCCAGCCGCCGGCCGAGCGGCGCAAAGCGCGCATCGGCGCCGGTGGCCTGCAGGATCTGGTTCCGGGTGAGCACCAGTTCGCCCACCAGATTCATCATGCGATTCAGCAGCTCCACCTCGACGCGCAGCGTGGAGTCCGCTCCGGTGGAGCTTGCCGAGGCCTCGGGCCGCGAGGGCTCCGCCGCCGGCAACGGTGCGGGCGTATCCCTTTGCGGCCCTGCCTCCCCGGAGGCAGGCGCGGCCTTCCGGCGAGGCGAAACTTTGCGCGGACTCGGAGAACGCGGCGCAGGCGGGGCTGCGGCCGCAGGGGGCGGCTCAGGCGCGGGGAGATCTGCCTCGACCTCTTCGCGCTGCAGGGCTTCGAGGCGCGCGGTCAGCTCCCGATCCCCTTCGCCGCCGGCGCCTTCGCTGCCGCTGGTCTCGATGGCGCGGAGGATGCTGCGCAGCCGGTCGAGCAGCCCGAGCAGGCCGCTGACGATCTCCGCCGTGGCGGCCAGGCGCCCCTCGCGCAGCAGCCCCAGCAGATTCTCGCCGGAATGGGAGAGCGCTTCGAGTCGGGCAAAGCCCAGAAAGCCGGTGGTTCCCTTGATGGTGTGGACGGCACGGAAGATCTCCGCCAGCAGCTCGGCATCGGCAGGGTGCGACTCGAGCTCGGTGAGGCACCGCTCCATGCGGTCGAGCCCCTCCTGGCTTTCCAGCAGGAATTCGCGAGTGAGGTCGTCCACGCTTCCGTTATCGGACAGGCCGGCGGGAACTTGAGGCCTGCCCGGGAGGCCGAGATTCCGCTTTTGCCTCGAATCGTTATAGCCTCAAAAGGACATGGCAACGATCGATGCGGGTGAGCTGGAGCGTTTGCGGGTGGCCGCGATGGAGGTCGCGGCGCGGGCCTATGCGCCCTACTCGAAGTTTTATGTGGGTGCGGCGCTGCTCTTTGACGACGGCAGCGTCTTTACAGGCTGCAATGTGGAGAACGTCTCCTACGGGCTGACCAGCTGCGCGGAGCGGAACGCGCTCTTCCGGGCCATCAGCGAGCGCGGTGCGGGGCCGAAGATTGTCGCCGTGGCGGTGGCGAATCGAAACG
>Ga0335072_10011546_pt1 | contig 12647 bp, 8 predicted proteins | sample Lox_Sample_21_FD_206725 | JGI IMG/M metagenome (GOLD analysis project Ga0335072, IMG submission 206725) | Soil microbial communities from Loxahatchee National Wildlife Refuge, Florida, United States - Lox_Sample_2.1 | ecosystem: Environmental > Terrestrial > Soil > Wetlands | place: USA: Florida...
CCACCGACCCGAACGGCCACCGCACAACCTACGAATACGACGAAGCCGGCGACTTGACCGGCGAACAGAACGCCGATGGGGACACGCGCGAGTGGACCTACAACGCCAAGCACGAGACGACCTCGCTGACCAGCCCGCGCCTGGAGACGACCACGGTCGAACGCGACGGCCACGGAAACGCGACCGAACTCTCACGCCGGGCGCCGGGTGGCGAAACACAGGTAACCAAGTTTAAATACGCCGCAAACGGTGACCTCGAAAGCTCAGAAGACTCGCTCAAAAGGACTTCCAAATACGAATACGACTCCTACGGCGATCGCACCGCCGAAATAGATCCAGAAGGCGACGAGCGGACCTGGGGCTACGACGCCGATTCTGAGGTGACCTCGACGGTCAGCCCGCGTGGCCACGTGACCGGGGCCAAAGAATCAAAATTCACCACGAGCGTCGAACGCGACGCCCAGGAGCGCCCGGTCAAGGTCACCGATGCGCTCAAACACGAAACGAAATACAAATACGACGCGAACGGCAATCTCGAATCGGAAACCGATCCGCTCGGCAACGTCACGAGCTACAGCTACGACGCAGATGACGAGCCCACGGCTGACAAACAGCCGAGCGGGACGAGCGAAACCGAATACGACAGCGAAGGCCGGGTCATTGCACAGATCGACGGCAACAAACACTCAACGAAATACAAACGAAACGCCCTTGGCGAGGTCACCGAAGTAGAAGACCCGCTGGGTCGCAAGAAGCTCCAGGAATACGACGCCGCGGGCAATCTCAAGAAGCTCACCGACGCCGCGAAACGCACGAGGAAATACACATACGATCCGGCCAATCGCCTGACCGAAATCGACTACTCAAGCGAAGCGACCCCGGATGTCAAATACGAATACGACGCAGACGGAAACCGCACGAAGATGGTCGATGGCACGGGCTCAAGCGAATACGTCTATGACCAGCTCGATCGCCTGATCGAAAGCAAGGACGGTCACGGCGAGGCAGTCGGCTACGAATACGACCTTGACGGCGAGCTGACGAAGATCACCTACCCCGGGGCCAAAGCCGTCCTGCGGACCTTCGACAAAGCCGGCCGCCTGCAGAGCGTTACCGACTGGCTCGAACACACGACGAAATTCGGCTACGACGCCGACTCCGAGCAGACGAGCACGACCTTCCCCGCCGGCACCTCGGACGCCGACCAGTACGCCTACGAAGCCGACGGTGCGATGGAATCGGTGACGATGAAGAAAGGCGAAGAAGTCCTCGCCTCGATCGAATACACGCGCAACAAAGACCTCCAGGTCCTGAAAGCCACCACCAAAGGCCTGCCCGGGGAAGAAAAACCTGCCTTCTCCTACGACGAAGACGGCCGCCTCTCAAAAGGCGCCGGGATCAAATATGGCTACGACGCCGCGGACAACGCGACGACGATCGGGGGCAACGCCTACGCCTACGACGCTGCCGACCAGCTCGAAAAATCCGAAGCCAAAAAAGCGACGGTCGCTACCTACTCCTTTGACGAACTGGGCCAGCGCACGAAAACGAAACCCGCGACCGGGCCCGCGACGAGCTACGGCTATGACCAGGCTGGCGATCTGACCTCGGTGGCGCGCCCGCACGAAGGCGAAGTCGCTGCGATCGAAGACTCCTATGGCTACGACGGCGACGGTCTGCGCGCCTCGCAGACGATCTCGGGGTCGACTAGCTACATGACCTGGGACGTGGCCGAGTCGCTGCCGCTGCTCCTGGGCGACGGCACGAGCGTTTTCCTCTACGGCCCCGCCGGCCTGCCGATCGAGCAGGTCTCGGGCGAAACGGCCCAGTACCTGCACCACGACCAGCAGGGCTCCACGCGGATGATCACCGGAGCCGCCGGCACGGTCGCGGGAACGATCACTTTCGACGCCTGCGGCAACAAGCTCGGAGGCACCGGCTCGGCGACTTCGGTGCTCGGGTACGACGGGGAGTACACGAGCGCGGATACGGGCCTCGTTTACCTGCGTGCGCGTACATATGATCCGGCGACGGCGCAGTTCGTTTCTCGTGATCCTCTCTCGCCACTGACGCTTCAGCCGTATACATACGCAAACGCTGATCCAGAGGGACTCGTTGATCCCAGTGGTCTTCTTTTCGGGATACCCGGAACGCCGTCCACGTCCGAAGTGGTTTCCACAATCGGACAGGTTGCTGGTGGTATCGCGACGGTCACAAGCGTCATAGCGGCAGGGTGCGCCGTGGTCGCTGCTCCAACAGTTGTTGGTGAGGCTGCTTGCGGCGCTGTCGGTTCGGTCTCTTTGGTTGCTGGTGGAGTGGCGACAGCTGCGGATACTTACAATGCAGCCACGGGTACCGGGTCACCCGCGGCCGTAGTATTCGACTCTCTCGCGCTTGGGGCTGGCGTGGGTGGAGAGGCATTCGAGGGTCTAATCGGCAATGCCGAGCTCGGTGCGTACGCGAAGACCTACGGGTCGCTGCTCTCTGCGGCGGGCTACGGTGCTCCACTTGCCGAAGGTGTAGCGCTGGGTGCCGGTTGCTGAAGTGTCACACAGCGGCACGACTAAAAGAGACCACACTATTCTGCATGGCTGTGAATAAGCCGGACATGGTCGTGCGGCCACGGCGAAACTCTGCGCTGCTGGACACCCCTCGATTGGCCTCCGCCTGCATGTGGGTAGCTGCGAGCGCGCTGTACTCGTTGCGATTTCACGGCGCGGCGCGATTCATCGTGCTCGGCCTGGCGATGGTTGTGGGGACGAGTGCCTTCGGTGCTTGGACGCTGCTAAGGCGGCGCACCAGTCTCGCGCTTCAAGACGGCCAGCTGCTGTTCTCGGGACTATTGGGCATTCGTGCGTTGAAGGTGCACACCCACGCCTCTCGAGTGGTGCGAGCTGAAGTGCTTTGGGGTGGGGTTACCGAACGCAGTTCGAGACTGTGGATGATCGTGGAGGAGGCGGAGCGTGTGAAGCTTGGGCTAAATCTCGCGGCTTGGGACGAGGCGGCCCTCGAAGCGCTGCGAGAGCGAGTCGAACTGCCGCTGGAGATCGACGATGTGCCAAAGCGTCCAGCGAAGCTAGTCACGGCTTGGCCGGGAAGTATCCCGTGGTGGGCCGTGCACCCCGTCTTGGCGACCCTGCTGGCGATCGCGGTCGTAGCGGTGCTGGTGCTTCTTTCTTAGGCCCAGGCAACCTGCGCCGGCTCAGTATTTGCTGCCGAGCAGCTGGATGTGGTCGGCCTCGGCCGCGCCCGGGAACGGCCGGATCAGGCCGAACTGGGCGAGCGTCGACTGCGGCACGCCCTCGACGCCGGGGGTGTCGGAGGCTTCCCCGCGGGTGTGCGGGTCGTCGGCGAAGCCGCCGACCTCGACGGAGTGCTGCGGCGAGCGGTAGCCCGAGATGCCGATCAGATGCAGGTGCAGCGCCTTGCCGAGCGTGTTGAGGTGTTCGGCGAGCGTCGGCTCCTCGCCGACGCTGTAGTTCGTGCCGGCGGCCGGGAAGAAGCCGTAGTCGCCTTCGGGAGTGCCGTTGAATTCTCCGATCGGCCCCGAGTAGGTGACCCCCGAGGCTTCGAGTTCGCGCTGCTGCACGTGCGACAGCTCGTGTTCGAGCGAGTGCTTGTGCGATTCGAGTTCTTCCAGCTCGCCGCTCTTCCTGTCACGCGCGCGGACGAACTCCAGCTGACGCTTGACCAGGGCCAGGTGCAGTTCGGCGACCTCGTCGCGCTGCACCTGCACGGCACGCGTCTCCTGTGCGTGGGTGGTCTCGAGCTGAGCGAGGTGCGCGGCTTCGACCGTGACGGACTTCTGGGTTTCGGCGACGTGCTGCGTCGCGGCGGCGTTCTCGCGCGAGATCGCGCGCAGGTCGTCCACGCGCTCGATCAGGTCCGCGAAGCCGTGCGCCTCCAGGATCACGGTCGCGATGTCCGGGGGCGGCGACTCGTAGGCGGCGACCACCTGGGCCACGAGCACCTTGCGGTCGTGCGCCAGCTGCACCTGAAGCGCGGCCAGGCGCGTACGCGCGACGCTCAGCTGCGAGCGGATCCCGTCGAGCAGGTTCTGCTCCACGGTAAGGCTGGATTCGAGCGCGTCCAGTCGCGTCTGGAGGTCGTCGATGTTGCCCTGGAAGCCCGCGATCTGGTGGCTGTCCGCATGGATCCCCGCCCGCACCTGGCCTTCCTTTTCCTGCGTCGCGCCGATCTTGCCTTCGAGCGCGCCCGGCGTCGAGCCGGCGGCCACGGAGACGAGCGCCGCGGTGGCCGCGGCGGCGAGCAGGAGCGCGAGTATCGGGCGGAAGTGCTTCGGCATCGACGGGCCAAGCTAGCCCCGAGTAGCGCCGCTCACAAGCGCCGGGAGCGCTCATGCAGCGCGCCCGCGGCGAGGACCGGCGGCCGGGCTAGCCGATCTGGAAGACGATCGACTTCGATCCTCCGTGTTCCGCTGCGACCGTCAGCACGTAGCGCCCGCGCGGCAGCACCGCACGGCCGCCCAGTTGACGGGTCTGTGCGCCGCCGGCTGCGCTGAAGCTGGACGAGGTGGAAACGGTGCGCCAGCGCATGCGCCCGTGAACGCGCACACGCCGCGCGAGCGTCACGCGTACGCGCGCGGGAACGTTCAGCGAGAAGGCGAAGCCCAGCTTGTTGGCGGCGCGCGCGCGTTTGCGCAGCGCCGCGATCGCCGCGTGCGTCAGCTTCAGGCCGGAGATCGCGGGCGCCACGCTTGGCCGGCCGTCGCTCGCGCCCGGCGAGCTCGTGCCCGTCGGGGGCGGTTCCGTCGCCGCGGGCGATGGTGCTTCGGGCGCCCCGGTCACCGTCGCCTGGCCTCCTTCGCTGGTACCCGGCGGCCTGAAGGCCGCCAGCCCGTTCGGCGTGCCGAGCCCGCTCGGCCCGTCGTAGCCCGGCGCCGCCAGGCATCTCAGCTGCGCCGCGCAGCTCGTCGCCTGTTCGGCGGTCGTGCACCCCGAGGCTCCCGTTTTTTCGTGGAACTTCTTCAGGCATTCGCCGTTGGAGCCGACGGTGACGTCGTGCAGCGAGGCGGGGTTCTGCTGTGCGTTTTCGTACAGCATCTGGGCCGGGTAGGCGTAACCCTGTGCGCCTCCCGCGAGCGCGAAGATCGAGGCGACGATCGGCGAGGAGGCGCTCGTGCCGCCGATCGAGGTCCAGCCCTTTTCGCCTTCGGGCGATTCGGTCGAGTTGTAGATCGAGACGCCCGTGTACGGGTCGCCCACGGCGGAGATGTCCGTCACCGACCGCGCGCCGCCGCAGCCCACCGAGGTCCAGTCCGGCACCCCCAATTGCCAGCTGTCCGCCGCGAAGTGACCGCTGCACCCACCGCCGCTCGCGCCGGCGCCTTCGAGCTGGCCGTTGCTGGCGCCGCCGTCGTTCCACACCGTCTCGCTTTCCCAGGACTTCGCCGGGGTCACTTTCAGGCGCGTGCCCCCGACCGCGATCACGTGCGGGCTGCTCGCGGGGTAGTTGGCGTATTCGGCGGGTTTGCCGGAGGTCCAGTCGAGGTAGCCGAAGTCGCCCGAGGAGGCGGTGATCACGATCCCGGGGTGGTTGAACGACGCGCTGTCGGCGGTCGCCTCCGGGCCGCCCCACGAATTGGAGATCTCCTGCGCGCCCAGCGCGACGGCTGTTTCCTCTGCTTCGAAGAGGTTCAGGTTCGCATTCGTCTTCGCCTCGACCAGCACGATCCTGCAAGCCGGGCAGACCGCGTGGGTGGTCTCCACGTCGAGCGCGATCTCCTGTGCCCAGGCGCGTTCTTTCGCCCCGCTGGAGGGCGGCAGGTTCCCGGGTTTGCCGTTCTGGTTCACCTTGCGGAAGCAGCCGTTGGCTTCGTTGCAGGCGGGCAGCCCGTACTGTTTCGAGAACGTTTCGAGGTCGGCGGCGATCGTCGCGTCGTCGTAGGCGTCGACCAGCGCGATCGTCTGCGTGCTCGGCGGCGCCGCGCCCGAGACGCCGTAGGCGCCGGTCAGCATCGCCGGCGTCAGCGCCCCTTTAAGCGGTTCGGTGTGTTCGATCGTCTGCGGCGTCGTCTCCGTGCCCGGGATCGCCGAGGGGTCGTCCGGGACGAGCCGCAGGGCCATGCAGCCGGAGTAGCCGGGTGGCGGCACCGCGCAGACGTGGCTGGCTTCGTAGGCCGCGGGGCTCAGCGGCAAAGGGCCTTCCGCCTGGGCGGGCGACGGGCCGAGCGCACACACCAGCAGCGCGACTGCACTCGCGAAGATCGATCGGTTGACTCTCATCGGGTGGTCCTGTGTTTCGGCTCGGTGGCTATACCCGCGCGCTTGACGTGCGTAGCGGCGCACAGACGGAAGTCGTAGACGTGGCGACGTCATTCCCGGCAACGCCGCCATTACGCTTGGGTGGCGATGTCTTCGTGGTTCGGCTTCCTGCTGGCCCCCGCGCCGCCCCCGCGCCGCGTGGGGCTGGTCGTGGCCGCGGTCTCGGTGGCACTGTGCACGCTGCTGGTCTTCCCGCTCAAGCACGTCGCGCCAGTCGTCTCGCTGTCGGTCGTCTACCTGCCCGCGGTGCTCGTCATCTCGATCACCTGGGGCGGCTGGCTCGGCGTGGCCACGGCCGTCGCCAGCGCGGCGGCGCTGAACTACTTCCACATCGACCCCGTGGGGCGCTTCACGATCAAACAGTCGAGCAACTGGGTGGCGCTCGTGGCGTTCCTGATCGTCGCCGGCTTCGCCAGCTCGCTCGCCGAGGTCACGCGCGCCCGCGCGCGTGACGCCGAGGCGCGCCGGCGCGAGGCCGACCTCGCCGCGGAGATGGCGCGCCTGCTGCTGCGCGGCGACGACCTCGCGAGCGCGCTGCCGACCGCCGCGGCGCGTCTCGCGCAGGCGCTCGAGCTGAGCTCGGCCGCGATCTCGATGGAGGCCCTGGAGGGGGACGAGCGCACGATCGCGTTCCCGCTGCGCGACGGCACCCGGCGGCTGGGCACGCTGCTCGTGGGCGCCGACACTTCGGAGGTGAGCCTGCGCAGGTTGCAGGAGCGCGTCGCGCCCGCGCTCGAGGCGCTGCTGAGCGCGGCGCTCGAACGGGAGGGGCTGCTGGGAGACGTCGTGGAGACCGCCGCCCTGCGGCGTGCCGACACCGTGAAGACCGCGCTGCTGCGGGCGGTCTCCCACGACCTGCGCTCGCCGCTGACGGCGATCTCCACGGCGGGCGAGGCGCTTGGTTCCCCCCGGCTGTCCGAGCAGGAGCGCACCGAGCTCGCGACCGTGATCCTCGAGGAGGCGATGCGCCTCTCGCGTCTGGTCGACAACCTGCTCGACCTGTCGCGCCTGGAAGCCGGAGCCGCGGAGCCGCGGCGCGACTGGACCTCCGTCGAGGAGCTGATCCGCGCGGCGCTCGCCGAGCTGGGCGCGCGCCCGGAGGAGTTCAGCCTCTCGATCGACCCCGAGCTGCCGCTGGTGAGCGTCGACCCCGTGCAGATGGAGCGGGCCTTCGTGAACGTGCTCGAGAACGCGCGCCGCCACTCCGGCGGGCATCCCGTCTCGGTACGAGCGCGGGCCGTGCGGGGGCTCGCGCGCGACGGTGAGCGTCGTGACGCCGGCGAGGAGCATGACGCCGGCGCTCACCGCGACCCCGCTCGCCGCCCCGACGCGGGCGGTCAGCGCGCGAAGGGCGCGCGCGTGATCGTGCGCGTGGTCGATCGCGGCCCCGGCATCCCGCCCGCGCAGCTGGAGCGCGTGTTCGAGCCCTTCTACCGCGCCGGCACGCCCGCCGGCGGCCACCGCGGCTCCGGCCTGGGGCTCGCGATCGCGCGTGGCTTCACCGAGGCCAGCGGCGGCACCGTGCACGTGGAGTCCTTGCCGGGCCAGGGAGCGTCCTTCGTGTTCGAGCTGCCGCTCCGCGAGCACGAGCGGATCGAGCGCGAGTCCGTCTCGCCACAGGCCGTGGGGCAGGGCGCTTGAGCGCCGTGGAGGGGCCGCCCGTGCGCGTGCTCGTGGTCGACGACGAGTCGCAGATCGTGCGCGCCCTGAAGGTCGTGCTGCGCGAGGCGGGGTTCGAGGCCGTGCCGGCCGAGACCGCTTCGCAGGCGCTGGATCTCGCGGCGCTGCGCCCGCCCGAGGCCGCGATCGTCGACCTCGTGCTGCCCGACGGCGACGGCGTCGAGGTCACGCGGCGCCTGCGCGAGTGGAGCGAGATGCCGATCCTCGTGCTGTCGGCGCTGGGCGAGGAGGAGCAGAAGGTGCGCGCGCTCGAGGCCGGCGCCGACGACTACATCACCAAGCCGTTCGGCGCGCGCGAGCTGGTCGCGCGGCTCCAGGCGGCGCTGCGCCGCGCCGCGCCCGCCGAGCAGGAGCCGCGGATCGCCGTCGAGGGGCTGGAGGTCGACCTGGCGGGGCGCGTCGTGCTGCGCGATGGCGAGCCCGTGCACCTGACCCCGATCGAGTTCGAGCTGCTGCGCGTGCTGCTGCGCAACCGCGGCCGGCTGATGACGCATCGCAAGCTGATCACCGAGGTGTGGGGCCCCGAGTACGTCGACGACATCCAGCCGCTGCGCACGCACATCGCGCGGCTGCGCGCGAAGATCGAGCCCGAGGGTGCGGCAGGCCCGCGTTACGTGGTCACCGACCCCGGCGTCGGCTATCGGTTTTCCGTCTAGCCCGTCCCGATAGGCCGGATTTGGCTTCATAGTGCCGATCTAGGCCTGCTTGCAAATGCAACATCCCTAAAAGGTTGGTGCGTCTTCTCGCAGACAGCTCAAGGCCGGGGGCCGAGGACCGATATCGAGGCAGTGGCTCCTATTGTTTCCAACAGTCAACCCGTGCCGGCAGAGGCCGGTTCCGGGACCACGGAGGCGGGCGCCGGGGACGAGCGGCCGGGCATCGGCAACGCCGCCGGACCGGGCATCGGCAACGCCGCCGGGCCGGGCGCCGGCAACGCCGCCGGGCCGGGCACGGGCAACGCCCCCGGGGCGGGCGGCGGCGCACCGCCGCAGCCCAGGACCGGCAAGCCGCGCCGCCGGCGGATGCCAAGCTGGCGCAAGCGCGACCCCGAGCCGACCGGCACCCCCGTCGAGCTGACGCGCGCGCTCGAGCTGACGCGGCTCGTGGAAACGGCCAGCGACGCCGTGATCGCCGTCACCGCGAAGGGCATCATCACCAGCTGGGGAAACGGCGCCGAAAGGCTGTTCGGCTACTCGGCGGACGAAGCGAGCGGGCAGCACATCTCGCTGCTCTCTCCCGGGCCGCGGGAGGACGAGCCCAGCGAGGTGCTCGACCGCGTCCTGCGCGGCGAACGGGTCGAGCGGCTGGAGACCCAGCGGCGCGCCAAGAGCGGACGCGTCCTGGACGTGCTGCTCTCGCTCACCGTCGTCGCCGGCGATCGCGGCGGCCCCGCCGGAGCCGTCGGCCTGTTCCGCGACCTCAGCCGCCAGCGCGACGCCGAACGCGCGTTGCGCGAGAGCGAGCAGCGCTACCACACCGTCGTCGAAGCGCTGAACGAGGGCGTGTTCATGCAGGAGCGCGACGGCAGTATTGTCGCCTTCAACAAGAGCGTCGAGCGCATCCTGGGCCTGAGCACCGAGGAAATCTCCGCCGGCTCGCCCGACTTCGTCAAGTGGTCCGTCGTCCGCGAGGACGGCTCGCCCGTCGAGGTCAGCGATTACCCGACGATCGTCGCGCTGCGCACCGGCGAGCCGCAGATGGGCGTCGTCCTGGGGATCGAGCGCCCCGGCGTGCCCACACGCTGGCTGTCCGTGAACACGACGCCGCTGACCGACGGCGACAGGCGTAAGCCCTATGCGGCGGTTGCGTCGTTCAGCGACATTACCCAGCTGCGCACGACGCTCGCCGAGCTGCGCGACGCGCGCTCGGAGGACCTCAAGCGCCTGGCGCTCGTCAGCGAGTACCGCGACGACGACACCAACCGCCACACCGAACGCGTCGGGCGCGCCTGCGAGCTGGTCGCCCGGGCGATGGGACGCGACGAGAACTTCGTCTGGACGCTCCGCCGCGCCGCGCCGCTGCACGATGTCGGCAAGATCGGCATCCCCGACAGCATCCTGCTGAAGCCGGAAGCGCTGACCCGGCAGGAGTTCGAGGTGATGAAGACGCACACCTCGATCGGAGGGCGCATCCTTTGCCACAGTCGCGCGCCCGTCCTGCGGATGGCGACCGCGATCGCCTTCACCCACCACGAGCGCTGGGACGGCGGCGGTTACCCCGCCGGCATGAAGGGCGACGCGATCCCGCTCGTCGGCAGGATCGTCGCGGTGGCCGACGCCTTCGACGCGATGACCCACGACCGTCCTTATCGGCCCGCGCGCACCGTCGAGGAGGCCTTGGAGGAGATCTCGCGCTGTGCCGGCAGCCAGTTCGACCCCGGCGTCGCCGCCGCCTTCATGACGCTCGACCATCAGGCGCTCGTCGAGTCCGGCTAACCGCTCCGCGCCGCGACACGAAATCGTTATGCGCGCGCCGCGCTTCGTTATGCGGCCGTGATGCCCGCGCGCCCATAGTGACGGCTATGGACGTCTTGGCAGTGATTCTCGGGCTTCTCACCTTCGCGCTACTGCTGCTGACGATCGAGGGGGTGGACCGCATATGAGCGCCGCGGACCTGTTCGGCCTCGTCGTCTCGGTGCTGATCGTCGCTTACCTCTTTTACGCGCTCATCCGCGGAGAGAAGCTATGAGGAGTGAACATCCGATGACGAGCGCCCGGAGGGCGATCGTCGCAATCGGGGCGCGGGGCGGGAGGCCCTGCGAAGCATGACCCTCACCGGCTGGCTGACGATCTTCCTGTTCGCCGCGATCCTCACGCTGCTCGCGCTGCCGCTCGGCAGCTACATGGCGAACGTGTACAGCGGGCGGCGGGTCTTCCTCTCGCCGCTGCTCGGCGGGCCGGAGCGGTTCCTCTACCGCGCGATGCGCGTCGATGAGACGCGACAGCAGGACTGGAAGTCGTATGCGAAGAGCCTGTTGATCTTCTCGCTCGCGGGGTGGCTGCTGCTTTATCTCATCCTGCGCACGCAGACGCTGTGGAACTTCACCGGTCTGAACCCCTCGGGCTTTCACTCCGGCACCTGGAACGTCACTTTCAACACCGTCTCCTCGTTCGTCACGAACACCAACTGGCAGTACTACGCCGGCGAGACCACGCTCAGCTACTTCAGCCAGATGGCGGGCCTCGCCGTGCAGAACTGGCTCTCCGCCGGCGTCGGCATCGTCGTCGCCGTCGCGCTGATCCGCGGGATCGTCGCCCGCAGCGGCAAAGGGCTCGGCAACTTCTGGCAGGACATCGTGCGCACCGTGCTCTACGTGCTGCTGCCGATCAGCCTGATCGGGGCGGTCGTCCTGATGTCGCAGGGCGTGATCCAGAACTTCGCGCACTACCTGACCGTGCACACGCTCGGCGGCGCGTCGCAGACGATCGCGCAGGGGCCCGTCGCCTCGCAGGAGGCGATCAAGCTGCTCGGCACCAACGGCGGCGGTTTCTTCAACGTCAACTCCGCGCACCCGTTCGAGAACCCCAACGGCTTCACCAACCTGTTCGAGATGCTGCTCGTGTTGATCGTCCCCGCGGCGCTGATCTTCACCTACGGGCGGATGACCAACAACCGGCGTCAGGGCTACGCGATCTACGGCGTGGTGATGTTCATGTTCCTCGGCGCCGCGATCGCCGCCTATGTGGCTGAGGCGCACGGCTCGCCCGCGCAGCACGCCGCGGGCCTGCACACCCACGCGATCGCCGGCTCGGGCGGCGGCAACATGGAAGGCAAGGAGCAGCGCTTCGGGATCGCGGGCTCGGCGCTGTTCGACGTCGTCACCACCGTCACCTCCTGCGGCGCGGTCAACAGCGCGCTGGAGTCCTTCACCGGAATCGGCGGCGCGGTTCCGTTCGCCAACCTGTCCGCCAGCGAGGTGATCTTCGGCGGCGTCGGCACCGGGCTCTACTCGATCCTCCTGTACGTGCTGCTCGCCGTCTTCATCGGCGGGCTGATGGTGGGACGCACGCCCGAGTGGCTCGGCAAGAAGCTCGAGGCCAGGGAGATCAAGCTCGCGGGACTCGGCATCCTCGTCACGCCGCTCGCCGCGCTGTTCTGCACCGCGATGGGCACCGCCACGAAAGCCGGCCGCGCCTCGATCGCAGACGTCGGCAAGGGGCCGCAGGGCTTCTCCGAGACCTTCTACGCCTACCTCTCCCAGGCGAACAACAACGGCTCCGCCTTCGCCGGCTACACCGGCTACGTGCAGCCGAACGCAGGCAACCTCGGCGCGCACGGGGTGACTTTCGCGGACCTGCTCGGCGGCTTCGACATGCTGCTCGCGCGCTACGCGCCGATCCTGTTCGCGCTCGCCGTCGCCGGCGCGCTCGCCGGCAAGCGGGTCACGCCCGCGGGCCTGGGCACGATGCGCACCGACAACGTCACCTTCTCGGTGCTGCTGATCGGCGTGATCGTGCTCGTCGGCGCGCTGACCTTCTTCCCCGCCCTGCTGCTCGGCCCGGTCGTGCAGGGCCTGACGGGACACCTCTACTGATGCGCCGCGAAGTCCTCACGTCCGTGCTCGCGATGCTGCTGTTCACGCTGCTGCTCGGGATCGTCTTCCCGCTGGCGATCACCGGCTTCGGTCAGCTCGCCTTCCCAGGAAACGCGAACGGTCAGAAGGTGTACGCCGGCGGCAGGCTC
>Ga0335072_10011547_pt1 | contig 12646 bp, 8 predicted proteins | sample Lox_Sample_21_FD_206725 | JGI IMG/M metagenome (GOLD analysis project Ga0335072, IMG submission 206725) | Soil microbial communities from Loxahatchee National Wildlife Refuge, Florida, United States - Lox_Sample_2.1 | ecosystem: Environmental > Terrestrial > Soil > Wetlands | place: USA: Florida...
GAGCGCGCTGTCGCGCGTCGATCGCGATCTGCTGGCCCCGGCGGGCGTGCGGTGGGTGATCATCTATGAGGGCATCAACGACCTCGGCGGCCTGACGCTGCACGGCGAAGTCGCGGCCGCCGATCACGCAGCGCTGGTGGCGCGGATCATCGCCGCGTATCAGCAGATCCTTGTGCGGGCGCACGCGCACGGCCTGCGCGTCTACGGGGCGACCATCACGCCCGACGGCAAATCCGGTTTCTACCACCCCGATTCGCTGAATGAGGCCGACCGTGAGGCGGTGAATGCGTGGATTCGCGCGGCAAGCCATTTCGACGCGGTCATCGATTTCGACGCTGCGGTACGCGATCCGCAGCAGCCAGACCGTTTGCTGCCCGCGTACGACTGCGGAGATCATCTGCATCCGTCGCCGGCCGGCTATCGCGCCATGGCGGATGCGATTCCGCTGAATTTGTTCTAAAAAAAAGGCGGGGCCCGCCGCGGGGAGCGGCTGAGCCCCTGCACGTTCTCCGCCGGGTTGTCGGCAGCGGAGAAGCCTTTGAGTACGTCTCGAGCATTGCCTGCGAAGGGCGGGCTTTCCTCAATGTGGCCGATCTTTCAGGGAACGGCCACATTGAGTTCACTTCCGTCCCACAAACGGAGGCGAACTTGCTCTACTGCCCCGACACGATGCGCGAGGGCACGTACTCCTTCGCCGGCTTATCGAGCCGCGAAGTGATCTTGTTGCGGTACTGCACGCTTTGCAGCAGGTGGTTGCCGCCAAAGTTGTCAAAGGTGAGCACAATGCGCTGATCGTTGGGCTTCGGCGCGCCCGGCGAAACGACCCACACGAAGCTGCTCGCGGTATCCTGGCTGACCAGTTTCACCGTGTCGAACGCGGGACCTTCCTCGACTTTGTAAACGCCGGCCGGACACATTTTTCCGCCTGCCGTGAAGCTGAAGGGGACATTGAGCTGAGTTTCCGCCATTGCGGTGCTGGTAGCCACGGCTGCGGCGGCCAAAATTGCCGGCGCGAGGAAGAGCTTGCGGAACGGGGATCGCATTCGTGTTCTCCTCTTATGCCGACCACAGTAGCGGCCCGAGGAGACGAAAGTCGTTAAGTTCCCGTCCAGAAGTTGTCAAGATTTTCAGGAGACGCGAGACCGCGGCTCGACGGGCTCCTGATCGCACGCGGCGGCCGCTTCCAGCTCATCGTGGATGACGCGACTGGCCGCGGCGCGATCGATCTCGCTCAGATTGCCGGCGAGACGCAGGGCGTGCTGCAGCAATTCCTCGGCTTCAGCGTGAGCCTGGCGCTCCTGCGCGTGGCGAGCGGCGGAACGCAGCGCAATGGCGGCGCTGAGCCAGTCTCCGGCGGCCTCGAAATGCATGGCGCGTTCCCGAGCAACACTGTCCTCGCGCCCCGCAAAGAGTTCGCCGAGACGCAGCGCAATACGCTTGTGGCGCGCCGCACGCCGGGAGGCCGATTGCCGCTGGTAGAGCACCTGGCGGTAGAGGCCGTGACCGAAGACGTAAAAATCGGAGCGCGAGCCGTCGGGGAGTTCGTCTTCGCCGGCACGCCTGACGAAGTAGAGACGGCGGGCGAGCGCGGCGCAGGCTTCGCCGCTGACCTGCGAGTCCTGCTCGAGCGCCGCGGCCACCGCCCAGACCGGGAAGGCGATGCCCATGAGGCTGGCCGCTTCCAGCATTCGCTGCTCGTCCGCGCTGAGCCGCTCGATCTCCAGCTCGATCATCTGCGCGAGGCCGTCGGGCACTGCGGCTTCCATCTCCTGGAAAGAGCCGGAAGGCCTCCACGCAGACTGACTGCCTTCGCTTTCGCGGACCAGGAAGCCCTGCGCCATGAGGTGCTCGAGGATGGCGATGGCGAAGAGAGGATTCCCCTCGGAGTGCTGGTGCACGAAGCCGGAGAGCCCGGGCGGCAGCGGCTCCTGATGCATCTCGCGGATGAGCAACTGGCGGACCGCGGAGCGCGTGAGCGGGGTGAGAGGCATCTCCGCGGCCAGTTGACGCATGATCAGGTCCTGCTTCAGGCCTTTGCACGCCTGGTCGGTGATGGTGTCGCGATAGCTGCAGGTGGCGAGCACCAGCAACTGCGCCGGAGCGCGCCGGCGGGCCAGCGCAGAAATCAGCTTGAGCGTCGAATCATCGGCCCAGTGCAGATCTTCAAAGACGAGGATCAGCGGCCGGGCAGCAGCCAGTTCCTCGAGCGCGGCGCAAAGGTCGCCAGGCAGGCGCACGGCGCTTCCTGACGCCGGCAGCGGGCCGGCATCGCGTCCCAGCGCGGCCAGCCATGCCGGCGCGCGCCGGGCCAGCACGCGGCAGGCGGCTTCTCCATCGGCCGACGCGCACAGCCGGCTGAGCGCCTCGGTGACGGGGTAGTACTCTTCCTTCGCGCCAAAGCCTTCGACACACTGGCCGCGCGCCATCATCGCCTCGCCCGAAATCTCGATGCTCCGCGAGAAGGCGTCCACGAGCGCGGTCTTGCCGATGCCGGCCTCCCCGGTGACAAACACCATGCGCCGCTGGCCGTCGGCGACGGCGCGCAGATGCCCCTGGAGAACGACCATCTCCTCTTCGCGGCCAACAATCCCTTTGGTCTCCAGGGCGCTTGCGGTCGCCGCAGCGGCGGATTCCGTGCCGCCCCACTCGGTCACCGGTGCGACAAAGCAGTAGCCGCGCTTGGGCAGGGTCTGGATATAGCGAGGACTCGCGGTGTCGTCGCCGAGAATCCGGCGCAGCTCCAGCATGTAGGTGCGCAGCACCTGCGGCTGCACGAAAGTCTCCGGCCAGAGCGCGTCGAGCAGCTCATCGTGGGTGATCAGGCGGCCCGGATTTTCCACCAGATACCGAAGCACGGCGTAAGGCTTCGGCGGCAGAGCGATCTCTTCACCGTTGCTCCACAGGCATTCCTTCGCCGCATCCAGCCGAAACGAACCAAACTGCTTCAATGCCACCCCCGTCGGAAAACACAACGCCCTGAGGTCGTAGAGCACGAGCCCTTCCACTGCTTGTGGCCCGTAAGTCTTCGCGGCAGATCAACCCTCCGCCGTCTCTGTGTTCGTTATTGGTCAGTTGTGTCCGTGTGCGGACACTCTGCGGGTGAAGCAGGCCATCAACGCAGCCGACTGTGCGCGAAACACCGCTGCGCGTAGTGAAGAGACGCGCTTCTTTTCGATCGGTGAGCCTGCGTGCAGCGGCCTGTGCACGAGATGTGCACAGGCCGTCACGCGATGCAGATTTGCAGGCTATTTCTTGTTGGGCTGGAACAGCTCGAGGCGCACGTGCCACTCCACCGATTTGCCAGGCGCGAGGGTCACCATTCCGGTATTCATGCCGTGCCATTCCTTCCCGAACGGATCGGCAAAGTTGAACTGTTCTTCGATGGCTGCGAAGGCACTGGCTGGCGGTGCATACACCTGGACGGTGCGAATTTCCGGCGAGAGGCCGAGGATCCGCATGCCGTAATCGCTGGCGGGATCGGCAAGAGTTACCACGACGGCGCCGTCGGTGCGCTTCAGATTCGACCAGTTGTCGTCGTAGAAGTTGTCACCGAGGGCCTTGCCGTCCGGCGCCTGGAAATCCCACTTCGTGCCCTTCACGGGAATCAGCTTGCCGGTGGGAAACACGTCGCCGTAGTTGTTCACCTGGGCGATCTGCTCCCCAGGCACATGGATCATCGCCTGCTTCCGATCGCCGCTGGGAATCGCAAAGTACGGATGCCAGCCAATGGCGATGGGCTCGTCTTCCGTGCCCACGTTCTTCGCCACGATATCGGCGTCGATGGCTTTGCCGCTGAGCCTGATCGTGAACATCAGGTCAGTCTTCGAAAGCCAGTGTCCGCCAAAGTCGCCGCCGTGGATGGTTCCGGTGAGCGTCTGCCCGTCGTCGGAGTTCTGCGTCTGCACATCCTGGGTCTGCGAGGCCAGGATGAGCCCGTGCATCGCGTGCTTATCCTTGGTGGGATCGTTGCTGTCATGCCAGTTGGCCGGCAGCGTGATGGTCTTGCCGTGCCACTCCGTCGTCACCGTCGATCCGTCAGGCGAAAGCTTACCGATAATTCGGTTGGGATACGGAACAAGGAACGCGCCGCCGAACTTGAAGCTCTGGTTGCCGTTCTGATCGTCAGGGCCGCCGTTGAGTTTTTGCGCTGCTTCCTCCAGCGTCGGCGAAGCGAGGATGGGGATTTCGCCTTTGCCCGGTACATCGGCGGTGATCTGGAAAACGTTCATGCCGCGCCCCGGCAGCACAGTCACGGAGAGAAACTCCGGCTTCTGTCCGTTGTCGGTCGCGGTGCGGGTGAGCTTCACAACGGGCTCGCCGCCGATCTGCGGCGTGGCCGACTGGGCAGTCTGAGCGGGCTGCTCGGCTGCGGGAGCGGGCTGAGGCGACTTGTTGCATCCGGCCATCAGCACAACGCCTGCGGCGATGGCGGCTGCAGCCACGGTAGGTGTAATCGACATGGATCAGTTCTCCCCTGCATGATTCCTGAAGCGCACCCATTCTACCCCCTGCGGCTGCATGGGCCCCGGACTCTACAATCACAGGAGTGAGTCTTTTACCCGCGCGTTCCCCGCTCCAGCTTCTCAATCAGCGCGTTGTGGCGTGCATGCGATGCGAGCGCCTGCGCAACCACTGCCTTTCCGTAGCGGAGAAAAAGCGGCGCGCCTATCTCGAGTTCGAATACTGGGGCAAACCGGTACCGTCGTTCGGCGATCCAGAGGCGCGCGTGGTATTTGTCGGGCTCGCGCCGGGCGCCCACGGATCGAATCGCACCGGCCGGCCCTTTACCGGCGATGGGTCGGGCGCTTTCCTCTATCCGCTGCTGCATCGCGCGGGATTCGCCTCGCAGCCGGTCTCAACCCATCGCGGCGACGGCATGACGCTGACCGACGCATGGATCACCGCAGTGGTGCGCTGCGCACCGCCGGGAAACAAGCCGCTCCCGGGAGAAATCGCCAACTGCGCACCGTACCTGGACGAGGAGTTGGCCGCGTTGTCGCGGGTGCGCGTGATCGTTTGCCTGGGCAAGATCGGCTTCGATGGCGTGGTGGCGCATCTGTTGCGCACCGGTCAGATCGAACGGCGCGGCGATCTGATCTTCGGCCACGGCGTCGAATACTCCATTCCCGGCAATCGCTGGCTGCTCGCCAGCTTCCATCCGTCGCTGCAAAACACCAACACCGGCAAATTGACGCCACCTATGATGCTGAAGGTCTTCCAGCGGGCAAGGCATCTGGCACAAAAATCTTCGCGGTGATGGACGTGCGGGTTCGCAACACGAAAATCGTCTGAGTCTCAGGCCATCTTCTGCCGATGCTGCACGCATCCAGTGTGAAGAGCCAGGGAGCGATGGAGATTCCCGGCCCAGGAGATTTCACCCATGATTACCATTCTGTTGATCATTCTGCTCCTCATGTTGGTCGGAGCGTTTCCATCGTGGCCGTACAGCCGCGGCTGGGGCTATTACCCAAGTGGCGGCATCGGCCTGATCCTGCTGATTGTTGTTGTGCTGCTGCTGTTGCGGGTGATCTGAACCGGCGGGAAACTGGAGCGGGAGACCGGGATCGAACCGGCGACATTCAGCTTGGGAAGCTGACGTTCTGCCACTGAACTACTCCCGCTCATTTCATTTGCGCGCGCTGCGGGCGCCGACTCTTTCAAAGTATATCGTGAGAGATGGCGCGCGGCCGTTCGCTCCGATCCTGCAGGCTAGGGGAGCCGCGAGCGCATCGTGTAACAACTGCAAGCCCGGGGACCTTGGATCCGTTGGGTATCGGCGCGCCCATGGGCAGTCGGCGCCCACGGAAAGAGCTTCTCGCCCTGTCTCAGCCCAGCAACTGGATTTACCCGCCCGTTTTCTCCGTCAGTTCCAGCCAGCGCTCCAGCACGGCATCGTGTTCCCTTTGTGCGGTGTCGAGCTCGGCGAGCGCCTCGGTCAGCGCAACAGCATCGATGGCGACGGCCGGATCGTCGACCCGCGCCCGGGCTTCCAGCAACCGCTCATCGGCGGCGGTGATGCGAGCCTCGATGGCGTCGTATTCGCGCTGCTCGAGGTAGGAGAGCTTTTTCTTCGCAAGCGAAGGCGGAGGCTCCGGCGATGGCGAGGACGGCCCTGTCCGAGAGGTTGCAGCGGGGACGGAAAGCTGAGCGCGCCACTCTTCCCACTGGATGTAATCCGCGAACAGAGCGGCGTTGCCACGCCCATCGAGCCCGAGAACCGCGTTGGTGACGCGGTCCAGCAGATAGCGATCGTGGGTGACGAGGATCAGGGCTCCTGAAAATTCGAGCAGCGCTTCCTCGAGGATCTCGAGCGTCGGGATGTCAAGGTCGTTGGTGGGCTCGTCGAGGATCAGGACGTCAGCGGGCTGTAGCATCAGACGGGCTATGAGCACGCGGGCACGCTCGCCCCCGCTGAGGCGGGCAACCGGCTGATTCAGCTGCTCGCCGGTGAAGAGAAAGCGGGAGGCGTAGCTGGCAACATGAACCACGCGATCCTGAAAAACAACCGAGTCGGAATCAGGCGCGAGCGCGCGGCGGAGCGTGAGTGATTCGTCGAGTTCGCGGAGCTGCGAAAAATAAACGATGCGGAGCGCCTGCGCGCGGCGCAGCACACCGGCAGAGATCGGCAAATCGCCGGTGATGGCGCGGAGCAGCGTGGTTTTGCCCGAGCCGTTGGGGCCGACCAGGCCAAGGCGCAGGCCGGCGGTGAGGCTGAAGCTGACGCCGCGGAGGATTTCGCGATCGCCGAAGTTAATCACCGCCTCTTCCATCTCAATGAGCCGCCTGGTCTGGCGCTCGGTCGCATCGAACGCGATGCCGGCGGTGAGCCAACGACTGCGGGATTCGGAATCCTGCAGCTGAGCGATGAGTGCGTTTGCGTTGTCGATGCGGGCTTTGGCTTTGGTGGCGCGAGCTTTGGGGCCGCGGCGAAGCCACTCGACTTCTGTGCGCACGCGGTTGCGCAGGCTTTCCTGCGCGCGATGCTCAGACTCGAGCCACGCCTCGCGTTCTTCCAGAAACCGTGAATAGCTGCCCCGAATCCGCAGCTGGCCGCCGGAGTACATGCGGTTGAGCTCGACAATTTCCCGGGTAATGTTCTCGAGGAAGCGGCGATCGTGCGAAACCACGACAAAGGCGAACGATGCCGTCTGGAGCAGGCCTTCGAGCCACTCGATGCCGTCGATATCCAGGTGATTCGTGGGCTCATCGAGCAGGAGCACATCGGGTTCGGCGACCAGGCCTTCGGCAATAGCGAGTCGCTTGCGCCATCCCCCGCTGAGCGTCGCCGCTTCAGCGGAAAACAACACGCCGGTGGCGCCAGGCTCGACAAAGCCCGCGCGGCCCAGCGTTGTTCGCAGCCGCTGCTCGCGGTGGGCCTCCGGCACGCCGGCGCGAACCAGAGCGGACTCCATCACCGCACGGACGGTGGCTCCGGGAGCGAAGTCGGAGATCTGATGAACGTAGCCGACGTGGGCGCGCTTGCGCATGGCAACTTCGCCGGAGTCCGTCTCCTGCTCGCCGCCGAGAATCGCCAGCAGTGTCGATTTGCCTGCTCCGTTCGGGCCGATGAGGCCAATGCGGTCGCCGTCGTGGACGGCGAAACCGATGTCCTGGAAAAGAGGCACGGCGCCGAAGCGTTTCGAGATGTTCTGCGCATTGAGGATCGGCGGCATTCTCTCAGTTTATGGGCACTGCGGCGCCCGGGTGAGCGGCGATCCCCAGGCGAGCCACGCCGGCGTCGCGAGGAACCGCGGGAGAAGCTGCAGCTTCTTTGCGCTGCGCGCCCGCACCGCGCAGCCAACTCATGTATCCTTACCCCTTCCTTTGGGTTTGAGCGGCGGTGCGATCCCCACGCCGCATTTGGTCTCCGTTGCATTCTCCAATTTTCCGCAATGCTCTCCCACGGAAGGAGTCCGACCGCGTGCCTGGTCCGTTTGCAATGCCCACTCTCCGCTCGCGCAGCTTCGTGACGCTTGCCACCGCGACGGCGCTCGCTTCCCTCACCGTCTCCGCGCAGAAGTCGAAGCACTCTCAACCGTCCGCGCAGCCGACGGCGTCGTCCACAGCCGCGACGGACCAGAAGACCGGCCAGAAAGACCATGGCCCGGCGGCCGGATTCGACGCGCTCACGCTGCGCCAGATCGGCCCTTTCCGCGGCGGCCGTGTCGATGCGGTGAGCGGCGTGCCAGGAGAGCCGCTGGTCTACTACTTCGGCGGCACGGGCGGCGGGGTCTTCAAGACTACCGACGGCGGACACACCTGGCATCCGATCACCGACGGCAAGATCGACTTTGGCTCCATCGGGTCGATCGCCGTCGCCGACTCCGACCACAACGTCATCTACGTGGGCACCGGCGAGAGCGCGATCCGCGGCAATGCGTCGCACGGAGACGGTGTTTACAAATCGATGGACGCGGGGCAGACCTGGACCCATGTAGGTCTCGAAGACACCCAGCAAATCGGACAGATCCGCATCGACCCGAAGGATCCCAACACGGTCTACGTGGCCGCCCTCGGCCACATGGCCGGCCCGAATGCCGAGCGCGGCGTCTTCCGGTCGAAAGATGGCGGCAAAACCTGGCAGAAAGTGCTCTTTAAAAGCGACAAGGCCGGCGCAATCGACCTCGCGATGGACCCCACCAACCCGCGCATCCTGTACGCCAGTTTCTGGCAGGTGGTGCGGCGTCCGTGGACGTTTGAGAGCGGCGGGCCCGACAGCGGCATCTGGAAATCAACCGACGGCGGCGACACGTGGACCGACATCACGCGCAACGATGGGCTGCCGAAGGGCGTGCTGGGGCGCATCGGGCTCACCGTTTCGCCGGTCGACCCCGACCGGGTGTGGGCTCTGATCGAAGCCCAGGAGGGCGGCATTTACCGCTCCGACGACGCCGGCAAAACGTGGCACAGGGAGAACGGCGACAACTCCATCAAGCAGCGCGCCTGGTACTACTCGCAGATCTTTGCCGATCCCAGGGATGAGAACACGGTCTATGCCGTCAACACGGCGCTGTTCAAATCGACCGACGGCGGCAAGACATTCACCACCATTCGTAACCAGCACGGTGACAATCACGATATGTGGATTGCGCCCGAGGACCCGAACCGCTTCATCGAGTCCTCGGACGGAGGCGCGCAGATCAGCTTCGACGGCGGTAAAAGCTGGAGCACCGAAGACAACCAGCCCACGGGGCAGTTCTATCGCGTGTCGGTGGACAACGATTTTCCGTATCACATCTACGGCGCGCAGCAGGACAACACCACCGTGGCGACGCTGAGCCGCGGCAATTCCGGATCGATCACGACCAGCGACTGGCATGACGTGGGCGGCGGCGAGAGCGGCTGGGTGGTCTCCGATCCGCTGAATTCCCGCTACGTTTATGCGGGATCGTACGACGGGCTGCTGACGCGCTACGACCGCGTGACCGATTCGCAACGCAACATCAACGTGTGGCCCGACAACCCCATGGGCTCGGGCGTCGAAGCGATGAAATACCGCTTCCAGTGGAGCTTCCCGCTGCTGTTCTCGCTCCACGATCCGCACCGGCTCTACGCGGGCGCGAATGTGCTGCTGGCCACGACGGATGAAGGCCAGCACTGGACGGTGATGAGCCCCGACCTGACGCGGAACGACAAGTCGAAGCAGGGCCCGTCCGGCGGCCCCATCACGAAAGACAACACCGCGGTGGAGTACTATGACACGATCTTCACCATCGATGAGTCGCCGCTGAAGGCGGGCGTCATCTGGGTGGGCTCCGACGACGGGCTGATCCACGTGACCCAGGACGACGGCAAATCCTGGCAGAACGTGACGCCCAAAGACATGCCCGAGTGGATCCGCATCAACTGCATCGCAGCGTCGCCGTTTGCCGCGGGCACCGCCTATGTCGCGGCCACGATGTATCTGTCCGACGACTTCCATCCCTTCCTCTATAAAACGACGGATTACGGCAAAACCTGGACGAAGATCGTCACCGGCATTCCCGATAGCGATTTCACGCGCACAATTCGCGAGGATCCGAACCAGAAGGGGCTGCTCTTCGCGGGCACCGAGTCGCACCTCTATATCTCCTACGACGACGGCGATCACTGGCTGCCGTTCCAGCTGAACCTGCCCGCAGTCCCGGTCACGGATATCACGTTCCAGAAGCAGTGGGACGACATGGTCCTGGCGACGCAGGGGCGCGGCTTCTACATCCTCGACGACATGCCGCTGGTGCGCGCGCTCAATCCGGCGAACTTCCAGCGCAGCGCCGATGCGGTGCTCTTCCCGGTGAAGCAAGCGATCCGCATCGACGGAGGCGGCGGATTCGGACGGCCGGCGCCCGACGAGGGAGCGAACCCGCCGGGCGGCGTCGTGATCTTCTACTACCTGAAGGACAAGCCCGAAGGCGAAGTGAAGCTGCGTATCACGACAACCGATGGCAAGCTCGTTCGCGAGATTTCCAGCAAGCCCGCGAAAGACACGGGCGTTGAGGATGAGGACGAAGGCCCGCGCAAGGCGCCGCCCGCGCCCGCGAAAGCCGGCCTCAACCGCTATGTCTGGAATCTCCGTTACGAAGACGCAACCGGCTTCCCCGGCCTGCTGATGTGGGATGGCTCCCTGCGCGGGCCGATTGCGAATCCCGGCGACTACAAGCTTGAGCTGACGGTCGGCGGCAAAACGTATTCCCAGAACTTCACGGTCATCAAAGATCCGCGCGCTCCCACCACGCCGGAGGACTTCCAGAAACAGCTTGACTTCGCGCTGAAGATTCGCGATCGGGTCTCCGCGGCGAACCAGAGCGTGATCGATATCCGCGCCGCGAAGGATCAGCTCAAGCCCTATCTCACCAGCCCGAACGATGCGGTGAAGAAGAGCGCGAAAGACCTGACCGATCAGCTGAGCACGGTGGAGGAAGCGATCTACCAAACGAAACTCAAGGCCGACGAAGACGCGCTCAACTATCCCATCAGGCTCAACAACAAGCTGGCCGCGGTGGAGAACGTCGTGGAAGAGACCGACGTCGCGCCCACGGCGCAATCCTACGAGGTCTTCGACGAGTTGTCAGCCCAACTGCAAACCCAGCTCGATCAGCTGTACAAGCTCGAGACCAGCGGCATCGCCGACTTCAACAAGCTCGTCCGCGATCAGAACGTCCCCGCCATCACGATTCCGGCCAAAGAGGAGCACCCGGGCCAGTAAAAATTCCTGCCGCGTATTCAAAAGAGGTCGGGGATGCTGGTGAACGCGATCCGCGTGGGCGCGGCGGCGCGCGCCAGCAGCATGCTCGCGGAAAACAGCGTGGCCGTCCCATACTTCTGATTCAGTGCATCCATCGTGCTGGTCAGCCGCGTTCGTTTCGTCTCCGACTCGAGGCTCGAAAACAAACTCAGCGTGTGCAGGTGGTCGGGCACCAGATTGCCCAGCCACACGCCGATGTAGAACGGCCTGCGGTGATTCTCGTCCTGCGGCCGCACGGCCCACAGCTTCTGCAGCGATTCAATCAGCGTCTGATTGTCCTGGCACTCGATCACCGCCGTGCCCTCCGACCACACCGACTGATGGATGCCCGACGAGTGCCGCGATTCACCTCGCGGAGTTACGTACTTGATAGTCAGCGAAACGCGCGTGGCCCACAGGCGCGCGGTGCGCAGCCGCATTGCGGCCTTGTGCAGCAGCTTGTGCGCGACGGCGTAGCAGCCCTCCTCAGTTCGAAGATCCGGCGGCAGCACATGGCTCTGGCTGATCGACTTCTGATGCTCCAGTTCCGCGTCCTGAAAATCCTCTCCCCGCAGCCAGTACCAGAGCTTTTCGCCGTTGATACTGCCCCACACGCGATTCAGCCCTTCGCGATCGAGCGCCAGCAGTTTCTCCATCGTGTCGACGCCCTGTTCGCTGAGCCGTTTCTCCATGCGCGAGCCCACGCCGGGCAGGTCGCGCGGCGTCAGCCGGATCAGCGCCGCAGGCAGCTGATCCGGAGTCAGCGCCACCAGCCCATCCGGCTTCTGCATGTCCGAAGCGATCTTCGCCAGATAACGATTCGGCGCAATTCCGATCGAGCAGCGCAGCATCGGCCCGACGTTGTCGCGAATGGAAGCCTTGATCCGCTTCGCCAGATCCAGGGCCGCGGAAAGCGGCTGTTCCCTGCCGATCAGGCTCGACGCCATCTCGTCGATCGACAGCACGGCTGAGACCGGGACGCACTTCTCGACTGCTTCCACGATCCGGTTGTGGTAATCCACATAGACGTCGTGCCGCGCCTCTACCAACTCGATCCCGGGGCACATCTGTTTGGCATCGCCCACGCGCGTCCCCGTGCGCACGCCGAAGGCTTTGGCTTCGTAGCTGGCGGCGATCGCGCACGTCGTATCGGCCATCACCGGAACCACAGCGATCGGACGCCCGCGCAGCTCCGGACGCAGTTCCTGCTCCACCGACGCGAAGTACGAGTTCAGGTCGAGAAGCAGCCAGCGCAGCCGCGGTTCCGTCTCAGATGCCATACTTCTCGCCCAGAAATTTCCTCACCGGCCTCGGCAGCGTCACGCTGATCTCCTGCCAGGTCAGAATCCCCAGCCGCGTTCGCAGCGAACTGTCGATCACGCCGCGCATCACGGTGAACCAGCGATCGATCAGATCGGGCCGCCTTCGGTCGCAGAACACGAA
>Ga0335072_10011548_pt1 | contig 12646 bp, 11 predicted proteins | sample Lox_Sample_21_FD_206725 | JGI IMG/M metagenome (GOLD analysis project Ga0335072, IMG submission 206725) | Soil microbial communities from Loxahatchee National Wildlife Refuge, Florida, United States - Lox_Sample_2.1 | ecosystem: Environmental > Terrestrial > Soil > Wetlands | place: USA...
CAGTACATCAAGTATTTCCTGCATTCCGACGGGAAAGCGAATTCGCTGCGCGGCACGGGTTCGCTCTCTACCTCGGCACCGAAGTCTGAAGCCGCGGACTCGTATGTCTACGATCCCGGAAATCCGGTTCCGACGACCGGCGGCCCGCTATGCTGCGCCCAGGAACTTATGGAGCCGGGACCGCGCGACCAACGCTCAGTCGAAAACCGTGACGACGTGCTGGTCTACTCCACCGGACCTTTATCGCAGGACTTGGACGTCACAGGCCCGGTGAGTGCGACTTTGTTCGTAAAATCTTCCGCGGTGGACACGGACTTCACCGGCAAACTCGTCGATGTCGCCCCCGATGGCTTTGCGATGGATGTCGCGGAAGGAATCCTGCGCATGCGCTACCGCGACTCACGGGAACATGCATCGCTGATGAATCCGGGCCAGACATATCAGATCAAACTTGATCTGTGGTCTACCAGCAATGTGTTCCTTCGCGGGCATACCCTTCGCTTGGAAATCTCCAGCAGCAACTCCCCTCGATTCGATCGCAATCTCAACACCGGAGAAGAAATCAAATTCGCGCGCCGGTATGTTTCCGCTACGAACACGATTTTCCATGATGCCCAGCACCCATCGGCGCTAGTGCTGCCGGTCATTCCCTAATAGAGGAGCATGCACTTGCGACACTCCTCAAGTTCTGCAAAATAGTGCTGTGCTCGCCGACTCGTGATCCCGTCGCGAAAAGGCGGGGGGCTGACGTTGGGAGATGGTTCCTGGCGCGGGGTTAGGCCTCCGAAGCGATCACAATTTTTCTTGACCATGGATCGGCGCCTTGGGATGGAACATCTGAAACCGACGGCGCTACGACTGGTGGCTCCTCGCCCTTCAACGCCTGCGTGGATGGGGAATCAGTGGACGGAGAAATTATGGACGCAGCATCCTTAAAAGGCGGCGCCACGGGTCTCGGATCGATGGGCAAGAGATGAGAGTTCTGCGCTGCCCATTTCGCCGCAAGTCCATTCAACGGGCTCTTCGTGTTGTACTCCTGATATGAAATCATGCGACCGATGCGGATGACCAGATCATCGAGTCCCTCGGAGGCGGCCCAAAAATCGCCGATGCACACCATGGAATCATCGAAGTTGGGGTGGAAAATCGGCGTCAGCATTCGGCATTGCGGTGCTCGCCTGGGATAGCCGAGGGACAAGTTCACCTCAAGCAAGTGTGTGTCCCGCTCGAGAATCTCTCCTGAGCCGGAAACGTAGAGTCCGCGCAGGTTGTAGGTGAACCGGTAAATCTCCGGCGGCATGCCAGCCTTGCCCGTGATCTGAATCGGAGTCCAGTCCCGCAACATGGCGTCCAAAGTTTCTTCGTCGAGCATCAGGCGTCGAACGCGTGGAGAAGGCATTATTAAACTCGCGATGGGCTACTTGAGCACGCCCGTCTTTTTCCATCGGGCGATGCTGTTAATGTGATACTGAATGTACACCGTACTGAAAAAGAACGTCATCACGCCGCTCAGTTGCAGACCGATATTCTCGGTGGTGGTGTAGTACTCCTCCATAGCGGCCTTGATGCTGAACATTCCAAAGAGGTAGACGATCGCTCCGGCAATGATGAAGAGTCCTCCGAGACTGGCCAGACCGGGGTTGCCCGTGCCTCGAGCCAGCACCATGGTCACAATGCCTGCGACCATGCCTGCCGGATACATGGCGACCAGCACCATGGGCTTGTTGTCTCCCGAAAGCTTGCGGGCCCAATTGCCCTGAATCAGAGCCCAGACCAAATTGAAAAGCTGGCGGGTGACCATCCCGAGAATGAGCACGATGGACCAGTGCAAATTCGGCGGCAGTGGAACCAATTGCGGCTCGACGGCCACGGGCACACTTCCTCCGCCACCGATCGTCAGAACCGGAATGTTTCCCAGAATCTGCGACAACGGAACCCAATCTGTCATGCCTTCGCTCTGCGCCACATCCTCGATCACGAGGTTTCCGGACTGAACGTATTTTTGCAGCTCGGAAAGTCCGTACGGGCCGAAGCGCTCTTCGCCACGCTTGACGAAATATTCCATAGACCTCGCCCTCCTAAGATTCGAATTGCACTCCCCAACGATCACGGTCAATGGTGCAGATGTCGATCACCGCCCACATCCAACTCATCGGACTGCCAAAACCCAACGTCAACAAGGTAATCGCGAGTTGAATCCCCGCCTTCTTGTAATACCCCGCGTAAAAATTGTGCGCGCCAAAGGCGCCCAGCAGCGCGCCCAGCACGATGAAGCTGCTGCGATTCTTTGGTTCGTGGACTTCGACTTCCTCGACTGGCGGCGTTGGATCCTCGCCGGCAAAACCGCCGAACATCGAAGGCACAACCCGATTCGCCACGTGGCGTATGTCTGGCGTCGGCTCCGCCGGAAGAATCACACCGGGCGGCGGAGGCGGAGGCGGGGCGATCCGGTTCTCCAACAATGGATCCGGCGTCGAAGGAACCGCCAGCAGGTCTGGACCTGTCACGCTCATCTTGGGCTCATCGCCGGGTGCCTTGCTGCATCCGAAGATCGTGCAGCCGCCATTCTCCGCGTAGCAGTCGGAGTGGTGCGCCGTCCCACAGCCTTCACAGATGATCGGCGCATCTTCAGCGGCGATCCTGGTGCGGCAGTAGGGACAGACATCAGCCTTGACGCCCGTTTCGATGTCAGCCTTCATGACCGGTGCTTCTCCTTGTAACGAAACGCATAGCGCCCGAGTTGCAACAAGTCGCCGTCCTGCAACACGCGGTCATGAACGGGCTGGCCGGCCCACTGCATCAGGCCCGTCGCGTGCAGCGCCACCCGTGCTCCGCTGATGGTGATGACAGCGTGCCGCGGGAGTATGTTGGGGTCCTTGAAAAGATAGATATCCGCTTCCTGTCGGCTCCCAATGCTGGTCTCGGATTTATACAGGATGAATTGCTTTCCTGCGAGCGGACCGGCGACAACGTAGAGCCAGCGGTCCTTGAGTGCGCTTTCCACCAGTCCCATGCCGATGCCGGCGGCCATGCCGAGCAAGCCAAAGCCTACGGCGCGGCTCACCCAACCGACGTGGGTCCCCATCGAAATCGGATCGAAGACCAATCCACCGAGCCCCGCTCCGATGGCGCCGCCCAGAACACCATACGTTCCCTTTTTCGTGGACTGCCCGACGATGCCATACACTACTCCGCCTGCGGCGCCAAAGACCATCCAGGCAAAACCGCGCACAATCCACACCGCAGGATTCTTATAAGTCTGCACCCCCGCTTCAGAAATAACCTTTAAGAGAAATCCATAGACCGTCTCGGCCATCATGTCGAAAATAAAACCGAGCAGGATTCCGAGGGGCAGCGCCAGTGCCCCACGCAGCAGAGCCTTGCGCGCCGAACGTTCCACGATGCTCTCGGAAACACCGAGCGCGATGCACATGAGGGTAATAATCAGCGGAATAATGAGGAAGTTTCCCCAGCGATGTCCTGGCCCGTCCACAAAGCCTGGCTCCGCGATCCCCCAGCCCGCAAGCGCGCCCAACAGTCCCGCCAGGCCGAGGTAGAACCAGCCTTGCAGCAGGATGCTGCCGCGCTCCGCGGGAACCGAGACAAATTGCTCCGCCGTCTCGTTGATGGTGCCGTATACTTTGGCGCCCAACGACGGCGCGACCGTGGGGACGACTGACTCCGGCACCTTCACGCTCGCGAGGTCTTCGGCCGTGATCTTGATCGCATTGCTGTCAGTTGGGTTTGCCATTGTCTCCCTTCTTGCCGCCCTGATCGGTTGACGCCGGCTGACCGGACTTGCCTGGATCGGGGCGACCAGCGACGGGAGGCTGCGCTCTTCCGTCGCCATTTTCCCCGGCAGTTCGGGCATTCGGATCTCGCGGTTCGGCGATAACCTCGCCGGTGCGCGCGTCAACCAACTGACCGGTTACCGGATCGAGCGCCACCGGCACGATCACCATCCGAGGAAACAGAAAGTACGACAGCGCAAATCCCATAGCCAACAAGCTCAAAGAAAAAAACACTTTGAAAACCAGCTGCTCCAGCGACGAATCGTCAGGGTCCGACGATTCGTTGACGGACAAACGGCGAATCCTGACTGGAGCCGCGTCGCGCTCCTCGTTTCGGACCAGAGCTGCAACATTCTCCGCGTGGCCGGAAGTCACGGGTTCCGGCTTGCTGCTCTCCTCCGCAGCTTCGCCACCGCGCCTGTCAACTACCGCGATACGCTGAAGCCGCTCGATGCGGCCGCCCACCCATCCGAAGCAACCCTCCTCATCGGAGTGAGGATCGAAAACCCACGCGACTTGTCCCGGCGACGAAAAGAAATTCTTGTGAATGAAGGTATCGTGATCGGAGAGAAAGATACCGAATCCGGGATGCGAGTGATACCACCCCACGATTCGTTCATTGGGATACTTCTTGTCCTTTACCGCGTAAATATGTTCCCAAGTGTCCTGGGTGAAAGTGACATGCGCGCCGGCCTCGTCCGCCTTCTGGCCTTCGATGCACGCCGTGACTTCGATGCGCTGATCGCGATCCTGACCGATGAGAACACCGCAGACTTCCGTCTTGCCGGAAGAGCGGGCGTGTTGCCGGATCGACCGCACGACTTCACTGTCGACCAGCAGATCCGGTTGCGCGTTCGCGGATTTTGTTTTCGCCTTCATGAATTTAATGGCACAGAATCTGTCGGCTCCGTAGCCAGCGTGCCGAGCACCCGTGGAGCATCGCCGTACGGAATATAGGCGATCTCTCGATCTTTCGTACGCGCGGTAAACACGTCGAGCAGCGGTAATCCCAACCTGTTTAACGTTCGGCCGCCGATTTCCTCTTCCCCCGAGTAGCTGTGCAACGAAATCACCGTTCGCAGTTGCCCGTCGTTCTTGCACTTTGCGCGCTCGAACGGGATGCTTCCGACCGGCTCGTACATTTCCTCTTCCGCGTTGCATCCCGGACAAACGAATTTCTGCACCACATCTCGGCTGAACTCGATCACAACCTCAGAACGTCCCAAATCTTGTTGGGCCCGCTGCCGCAGCGCCGACAGCGTCAGTTCGTCGGAACTCTCATCGACGTGGACGATTTGCGGCAACGTGTAATGGCTCATGCAGTCGTCGTTCTGCGTGTACTCGACCACATAAGACGTATGATTCATCCCTTCAAACACGTAACCCTTGCTGGCTAGCGTCGGCAGTCCGTGAATCAACTTCACTGCTTCCTGCACCTGCACGCCGGCAATGATCGAAGATATCGTGGGTGTCGTGGGAATCTTCCCCTCGACGGTTGGCTCCAACGTCAGCAAGTTACAGGACATGCGCTTCTGTAACAGCGCCCAGTCGACTTCCCCGAGTGTGCATTCGTAGCAAGGAGGCGTTCCGGGCAAAAAGACACGCGCCACTCCGTTGATTCCTTCAATTGCCCCGTCAATCCACGGACGATTTACTTTCCACGCCGAGCGGTTGATCCACAGCCGGGCTTCGCGATTGTCGAGCCCAGCCAGGATCACATCGCTCCATTCGAATAGACCCAAACCGCAGCCATGTACGACATTCGCGACAATCGGCTGCACGCAGGCGTCAACCGCCAACGACCGGTATGCATTCGCCGCCGCTTCCGCCTTGAACTTCCCCAGATCCGCCGTGCGATACAACACCGCGCGCGAAAGATTCGATTCTTCAATGCGGTCCAAGTCGACCACGGCGATCTGCGTGAAGCCCAACAGGGCCGCGTTCTTCAGGATCTCGTTGCCCAGCGCTCCGGCGCCAATGACGAGCAGGCGGCATCTGGCAATCTTCTCCTGGTCCCACCAGGGGATCAGCCGCAGCCGGCTGAACCGATCGTCGTCTAACTCGCCCTTAAGGATGCTTGTCATTGGAGGGTTGCTAGCCGGCTGTGATCTCAGGCTGTAGACGCAGGATGTCGCCATCTTGCACCTGCGCTTCCGCCAGCGTTTGGGCATCCTGAATCTGCCGGCCTGAATTCTTGTGGTGGAACTTATAACTCAGCGGAGCCCCGTCTGGCCCGTTCGTCGGGAGCCGCAACTTCTGCACTAATACGGCTACGATCTTGTTGCAAGGAGCATCATCCGGCAGTTCCACCGGTACTCGTTTGTTCTCGGTCGAGTCGTACACAGTAACATTGATGTTAGGCATTCCTATGATTCCATCCTGGGTTTAAGGTCACTGCTGTCCTCCGGCCGGTATTAATTTCTCCAGAGCCTCATCGTGCGCTACATAATCTGTGAACCGTCTCCGCCCAAAGCTCGCGAACTCCCAGCCCGAATCCACTAATAGCGCATCCGCGCGCACCGCGAAATTCAGGTTCTCAGCGTTGGGATCGCCGTTCTTGTCTACCATCGAAGTCACAATTCCCAATAAGTTCCCCCGGTCGTCAAACACCGGTCCGCCGCTGTTACCCGGACTGACCGGCGCTGACATCTGGATCGTGTCGTCGTGCAGCCGCGAAATAATCCCCGTACTCAACGTGAATCTCAAACCTTCAGGATGCCCAATCACGAAGACATTCTCTCCTTCACTCGGACCCGTTTTCGCAACCGGCTGCACGAATGTGCCGCTCCCCTTTTCTCGCGGCACCCAAAGCAAGGCGAGGTCCAGGCTCTTATGACGAGCTACTACCTCGGCCGTACCCCACGTTCCCGATGCCATCGCAATCAGCGCTCCCGACCCAGCTTTCGGCGAGTGCCAGGCCGGACCGTCCACCACGTGGCGGGCGGTAACGAACAGGTAGCCATCCGCGCTCGCCTCTAATAAGGCGCCTGCCCCAAAACTCGCTGCAGGCATCTCGACATGGGTAAGCCACGAGCGCCGAGACGGAGAAATCACCGCCACCAGCGGTTTCAACTTTTCTGAGACATCCTTCGCCGACATGGCTACCGCGACAGGCAAATTCGGGAACGCTGCCTCCTCATCCAGTTCACTCAGCCCTGTTCCCGCTACCGACGGCATTGGAGCGAACGAGAAGAACAATACTGTCGCTGCCGAGGTCAATATTCCGCTCACGATGAGCAGCGTGGCCAGCATCGAGGTCCATTCGTGCCGTGAGCGCGGAGGCAATCCACGCATCGCCACGCGCAGCACAATCGCCACCAGGCATAGGAGAGGTAACAACAGCACAAGCGGCGCCAGAGTCCATTTCGCCCACTGTGGCACTGCGGGCGTTAACTTGGCCTCCAATTGCGCAGGCTGGTCCGTTGGAGCCTGAGTTTCAGCCACTTCAGCAGCACTGATAACTATCTTTTCCATGTGAAGGACGCTAGACACACTACAGCGTCGCGGTGGGGAAGTACGACATTCTGTTGCATCTCCCTGGAAAATGCAAGCGGAGAATAGACACAGCCATCGCGGTAATCCAAGCCATGGTTACTTCAGAGTTCACGAGGAAGCACCATCGACACTAGTTCTCTGAGGGCCTAACTATCTCAAGTGTTGCCAGTGTACCGAAGGCCCGATCAGTGTCTGTCCGTGCAGGCGATAACTTTGGCGAATCGGGACTCCCATTGACCCGGGCCCAACGTGCTTTCTGGGGAAAGAAACGATGCCGTTGGAACCGCTACTAGTTATAACTGCGTTCCGGCGTCGGAATTCAAAGTAGACGTTCGAAATGCCCTCAAATCGATGGCTTTCGGCGGACCACAATCCGTGATGATCCACGAAGTGAATGGAGGCAGCACCGATAGCCTCTTGCTCGACACCAGCGAAGGCATTGCAGCCAGCGCCATAGGCGGAGCCGTGAGGGGGGACGGGAGGAACTGCTTGCGTCGCATACTCAGAAGCCAGTTCGGCAATGAGCGGCTTCGCGAGAGGAGTCGCGAGAATGATCGTGGTCAAGGCGCCATGTGGACCTTCGCAGGATTGGAAAAGCAGACTCTTCCACACTATTTAGGAACCAACCTCTACGGGGTGCAAGAACGATCAGTCGAACTCAAGTCGGAATTGATCCAACGTACCACGGTCCTATGTTGTTTTATTCGCCCGTGTTCATGACGCAACTGGATCCAACTCCTTACTAGAGGCAGCGGCGCTCGCCCCAATTCGTGACACGATGAATGTTCCTGCAGGAACACATCGTCACGACGATATCGGCTGCACACTTGTGTCACGACACGCAAGCTCAAGAAACTACAGCGAAAGCAGGAATCTCGTGCAGAGGATGGCGCAATGGCGGGTTTAGCCTCGTGCAATCACATCCGCCGCCAGGCTTGCCAGATCGGAATCTTCCTTTGACGACAATCCGCTGACAGCGACGGCGCCAGCCACTTCGCCATTCTTCCAGATCGGAACGCCGCCGCCCCACCCGACAAATCTTGCGTCGCCGTAATAGGCGATGTCGTGCCCTCGCTCCGGGTGCCGCACTCTTTCCCCGATCTCCTGCGTTGGCTTTCCAGTTCGTGCGGCCGTCCAGGCTTTGTTCATCGCGATTCCGACAGAGGGCAGGTGCACGCCGTCCATGCGGGCAAAAGCAATGAGTTCACCATGCGCATCCGTCACAGCGATGGCGACAGCCTTCTGCATCCCGGTAGCTTTTTCGACGATGAGGCCAATCATCCGTTGGGCCTCGGCATAGTCAATCACGCTAACAGTTCTCATAGGAGTTGGAAGATTCTTCCCACAGATTTCTCGACCATTGAGTGTAGCAATGCCGGTGGCCGCTGAAACAGCACGTTTCGCAGAATAAAAAACCGGACTGAGCGAACGCCCAGTCCGGCTCTTGAGTCGTTGGCGCGGCACTTAGAAAACAAACTTCAGCGCAAACTGAATCAGGCGTTCCGGCGATGCCGCACCGCCCTGAACAGTTGAATTGATGACGCCAAAGCCTGCAGCGCCGAAGCCTGTAGCTGGCATCGAGAAGTATGGATGGTTGAACAGATTAAAGAATTCCGTGCGGAACTCTATTCCCATCTGCTCACCGATGTTCGTTCTCTTGAACACGGCGAAATCAAAGTTGTTAATTCCGGGCCCGCGAAGATTTGCGTCCACGCGCGCTTCGGTACCTGCGCCGTAGTCTGGAGGGTTGGCGAAACAGCTGGTATTAAACCACTGAGAGATGCTGCCGCCACCAGCCTTTTTGTCGCATCCCGGAACCACGTCAGGCCTGATATTTCCAACGCCTAGGTTTGCTGCTTCCAGCGGTGTCGAGCCAGAATATGTGACCTTCAGAGGAAAGCCGCGTTGGAAGGTCGTGATGCCATCGACTCCCCAGCCCGAAACCACTCCGTTGGCTAATCCAGTCAACCCGTTCGCGAATTTCTTTCCATGGCCGAAGGGCAGGTCCAGGACGTAGCTGATTACGAGACGCTGCGAAACATCCTGCGAAGAGAGCGACCTTTCGCCAGCGAGGTTATTCCAGTCTTGCACGCCTCCCACCCCGCCTGTCGGCCCTTCCAGCCAACTGGTCAGAGTATCCGTGTTGCTCATGAGCTTTTCATTGGTATACGCCACAAGCATGGTGCCGCCACCCTGGAAGCGGCGCGTCACGGTCGCCTGCAGCGAGTTATAGCTGCTTCCGCAACAACCGTAGCCGCCCAACGACAAGCCGTTGTATTGCGGGTAGGGACGTTCCAGCTGTCCCGCGGCAACCGTCGGGCCATTGAGAGATGGATTGGGATTCGTGTTGATCATCGGGTTGCTGACTTGGGCGGTGAGAGCTGCACCCTGCGACCAAAGCGTGTCGGAAAGTTGGTCGACGTTCGTTGAATACTGTTGCAGATGGACGCCATGGGAACCGGCGTAAGCCACATCAGCAAAAAAGCCCGCGGGAAGTTGACGTTGAATGTCAAAGTTCCACTGTTCTACGTATCCGTACTTAGGGTTGCTGTTCCCGCCTACCCCAAAGTATGGAGCCAGCGTCGGGCTGCCGTTGGCCGCCACGAAGCTGGAGATATTCGGCGTGGTCAGCCCCGCAAAGTTGCGGCCGGGAGGTGCAATGATTCCGGAATTGCCAAACGGGCCGGACTCTGCGCAACCAAAGCCGTTTGGTCCCCTCAGCGGAAACACTGACGTACCCGCGAACGTATACGAGCAACCGTCCCCATCCAGCATGGCCGCCGGAGTGACAAACAAGTCGTTCGTTGCGTGCAGCGGAGTGCTGGCAAGATTCACTACGTCGTTGTCAGGATTCAACCCAAACGACACGTAGTTAGGAATGTAGAAGACACCGTAGCCACCGCGAATAACGGTCTTGGAATCCAGACCGTAGGCGAAGCCCAGACGCGGGGAAAATGCCTTCTTGTCCATGGGGATGTTGTTCCGGCTGCTGTTGCGGCCAGTTCCAACCAGGAATGCATCACCGGGACAAGCATCTCCCGCTGTTCCACCGCAACCGGTCACCGTTGCGTTGGCCGCAGTGGGATCCCAATAGCTGAGCCGATTGTAGGCATCGGACCACGTTCCTTGCAGTTCGTAGCGCAGCCCCAAATTGATGGTTAGCTTATTGGTCAGGTGCCAGGTGTCGTCCAAGTACAAGGCGCGGTACACCTGCAAACCCTTGGTCTGGGCTGGAACCTGAGCGACGCCTTCGGTCTGGTTGACGAAACTTCCTTCATTTTGCGACAAGCCGAGCAGGAAGTCAGCAAAAGCGAAATTGGGATTGGTGGTGCCCAAGGTTTGATTCGCCAACGCGTACTGCGTGGTCCAGTTTCCTCCAAATCCAAACGCCCCGCTGGCGATGTTCGTTTGGAAATAGTTGTCCAAGCCGTACTCGAACTGGGCCCCCGTCTGAATTGTGTGTTTGCCACGAATCAAAGTGAACGCGGGCGTAATGTTGTACTGCGTATTGTGATCGCCGATTGCGCTATTGCCTTGCGACTTGCCCACATCATTGGGAAACGGGAACGCCGGGGTCGGAGGCGTCCGCATGGAATCTGGAGGAGTGTTGTAAGTGGACGGCCAGCCCAGGGAGGTCAGATCAAAACCGGAGAGAATCGGTTGCCGCCCATAGACGAACCGGCTGCCCGAGAAGTTCACATCGAGAATGGTCGTGGGAGTGAAGCTGTGATTCAGCCCGACAACCACCATCTTGGTGTGATACTTCTCCGCGCAGCGATCGAGGCACAGACCCGTTCCGAGAGGATTTACCGGAAGATCCGTCAAGCCGAAGTAGGCGAACCTTCCAAATAAGCGCGTGCTGCTGGAAATGTTTTGATCTACGCGCGCGACGAACTCGTTCGTATTGCCGCCCGCCGGTGCCGCGCTCAGGTAATTATTTACATCTCCCGGCTGATTTGGTGGAGCTTTGAAATATGTGTTCCACATCGCCGTTGTTGCTTGGCTGAATTCTGCGCTGGGGATGCAGTTTCCAGGGCAAGTCGGATTGCCCGCATCTGTTCCATAAGCGGTTAGCCGCTGGCCTGTTGAAGTATCGACGCTGTATGGATCGTAGATTTGCCCAGCCGGATCGCTGCAGATGCCGCTTGCATTGAACGTGCCGCCCACTCCGCCCTGCGCAGTCGGCAGGGTGCACAACGACGAAAAATCTCCTGTCAGCATGGCGGGCTGGGGAACGGTCGTGGTAAATGGAGACCCCGTCCGTTGGCGGTACTGTTCCCAACTGACGTAGAAAAATGTCTTGTCTTTGATTACCGGTCCGCCGAGCTGAAATCCGTACTGGTTCTGCGTCCACGGCGGAGCTTCGTTGGGCTGACCCGCCGCTAACTCCGATGCCTTGTTGAAATATTCGTTCGCGTTCAGCACTTTGTTGCGGAAGTACTCGTACGCGGAACCATGCCATTTGTTGGTGCCGGACTTCGTACTCAGGTTGACGACGCCACCTGAGAACTTGCCCCATTCCGCGCCCAGGTTGTTGTACTGGACTTTGAACTCGCCAACCGAGTCCTGGGTTGGAATGATGATAGGCAAATTGATGTAGCCGATGTTCAGCGGCTGGCCATCGAGGTACTGTGCTCCCTGGTTGGCGAACGAACCGCCAACCTGATAGTTGCCCCAGCTGAACGGATTCTGTCCGACTGGCGATCCGCCGGATCCGCCTTGCGCGACCGCAGCCGGAGAGACCGTGATCAGATTGAAGATATTGCGACCGTTCAGAGGAAGTTCGTCGGCCTTGCGTTGTTCCACGACCTGGCCCAACGACGACGATTCGGTTTGGAGCAGCGGCGTCTCTGACGTTACTTCGACGGTCTCGCTAACCTGACCGACCGTCAGAGCTGCGTCCACGCGCGTCTGCTGCTGCACCTGCACTACGACGCCTGGTCGTCCGAAGTGCTTAAACCCTTGCTTCTCGATGTCGATCCGGTATTGCCCCTGGAACAGGTTCACGAATGTGAAGTGGCCGTCGTCACCACTCGTTTCTGTGCGCTTTTCCGCAGTGCCAACGTTAGTTAACGTGACCGTAGCGCCGCTGATCGCCGCACCTGAGGGGTCCGTAATTGTTCCGGAAACCGAGCCATAAGTCGATTGTGCATGCAAGCACAAGCATGACACCGAGAGAACTAATCCAACTGAAAATACATCGGCACAGAAGCGACGAAACGACATGGTTCCCCCACAAGTTGGAATGGACCACGGGTGCATCCGCTCATCTCTGATCGGTCTACACGTATGCAGTGAGTTCTTTTATGTGTCCCCAACAGGATTACGTGGAGGGATAGGAATTTGTACCAATTCGAAAA
>Ga0335072_10011549_pt1 | contig 12645 bp, 13 predicted proteins | sample Lox_Sample_21_FD_206725 | JGI IMG/M metagenome (GOLD analysis project Ga0335072, IMG submission 206725) | Soil microbial communities from Loxahatchee National Wildlife Refuge, Florida, United States - Lox_Sample_2.1 | ecosystem: Environmental > Terrestrial > Soil > Wetlands | place: USA...
CTCGCGCAGGCGACCCGCGCAGTAGCCCACGATCGTCAGCGTCAGCGAGGTCACCCCCAGCGTCTGCACCAGCGCGAGGTCCACCAGCAGCCCGACGCCGAAGCCCGTCACCGCGCCGACCGTCGACCCGCACAAAAGGCCCACGAACGCCACCAGCAGCGGCGAGAGGTCCGCGCTGACGCCGAACACCGGCACCTCCGAGACGACGCCGATCTGGAAGAAGACCACCACCGTCGCCAGCAGCGCGATCCGCCACAGCAGCGCCGGGTTGCCGTTCGCGCCCATCAGCCGCCCCCCGTCGAGGCCAGCGCTTCGCCGGAGGCCGAGCTGTGCTGCCCCGCCGGCAGGTTCGCCGCCAGGCGGCTGAGGTTCGAGGGCAGCGAGCCGCTCGCCGCCGTCAGCACCTGCACCACGTCGAGGTTGTGCAGGTTCGCCAGCGGGTGCACGTTCACCGAGCGGTAGGCGCTTTCTTCGTTCGTCGAGGTCACCTGCCCGATCGGGATGCCCGGCGGGTAGAGCGAGTCGTCGGGGCTCGAGACCGTGCCCGAGGTCACGACGTATTCGCCCTTGTTCGCCTGCGTGTTCGCCGGCAGGTACTGGAGCAGCAGGTCATTCGGATCGCCCACCTTCGGCTGGACTATGCCCGTCGCCCCCGACGTGCCGATCCGCGCCGAGACGCCCACCGAGCTGTCGGTGATCAGCGTCACCTGCGCCCCGTCGGAGGCCGCCTGCGCCACCTTGCCCACGAGCCCTTCCGCGTTGATCACCGGGTCGTTGACGTGCACGCCCGAGGATTCGCCCTTGTCGATCGTCACCGTCGAGTACCAGACGTTCGGCGACTTCGCCACCACCGTCGCCGTCACCGGGTGGTAGTCGTTGACGCTCAGCTGGTTGTCGAGCTTGTACAGCGACAACAGTTCGCGGTAGGACGCTTTTTCGGCGTTGTTCGCGATCACCTCGCGGCGCAGTTTGTCCACCTGCTTGCGCAGTTCGTCGCGCTGTCCTTTCGCGTGCAGCGTGTCGCCGAACCAGCCGATCAGGTCGCGCACCGGCTTCAGCGCCTTGTTCGCGCCGTTCTGGATCGGTGAGACGACCGTCAAGAAGCCGCGCTGCACCGAGTGCAGGCCACCGCTCGAAGCCTCGCCGAAGTACGCCGTCAGCAGTATCAGGGAGAGCACGACGAGCAGCGCCAGCACCGCGCGCCGCCGTCGCACCGTCTTGTCATACACGAATCGCGACCTTCCGAAGCGTTCACGGGAAAGAGTACCCCCGGCCGCGCGCGCCGGTCACAGGCCCTCACCTGCGACGCTGGCGATTGCGCGAGTTGCGGTTCGAGCGGTGGATCGCCTCGAACTCCTCGAGCGAGCGGCCCGAGCCCACCGCCACGCACGTCAGCGGCGACTCCGCCAGGTGCGCCGGCATCTGCGTCTCTTCACGCAGGCGCTCGTCCAAGCCTTGCAGCAGCGAGCCGCCCCCCGCCAGCATGATCCCCCGGTCCATGATGTCCGAGGCCAGCTCCGGCGGCGTGCGGTCCAGGGTCTCCTTGACCGCGTCGAGGATCTGGTTCAGCGGCTCTTCCAGCGCCTGACGGATCTCCTCGCTCGTCAGCACCACCGTCTTCGGCAGCCCCGCCACCATGTCACGCCCGCGGATCTCCGCCTGCAGCTCCTCCGACATCGGGCAGGCCGAGCCGATCTCAAGCTTCAGCTCCTCCGCCGTCTGCTGGCCGATCAGGAGCTTGTACTCGCGCTTGGCGTAGTTGATGATCGCCTCGTCCATCTCGTCGCCGCCGACGCGGATCGACTGCGAGACCACGATCCCGCCCAGCGAGATCACCGCCACCTCCGAGGTGCCGCCGCCGATGTCCACCACCATCGAGCCCGTCGGCTCGCCCACCGGCAGCCCCGCGCCGATCGCCGCCGCCATCGGCTCCTCGATCAGATAGGCCGTGCGCGCGCCCGCCGACAGGCACGCCTCCTCCACCGCGCGCTTCTCCACGCCCGTCACGCCCGAGGGCACGCAAACGACCACGCGCGGGTGCGCCCAGCGGTTCTGGTGCACCTTCTGGATGAAGTGCCGCAGCATCTCCTCCGTCACGTCGAAGTCCGCGATCACGCCGTCCTTCAACGGCCGAATCGCCTGGATCGTGCCGGGGGTGCGTCCCAGCATCCGCTTCGCCTCGATGCCCACCGCGTGGACTTCGCCAGTGCGCGAGTCGATCGCCACCACGCTCGGCTCCGACAGCACGATGCCGCGCCCGCGCACGTACACGAGCGTGTTGGCCGTACCGAGATCCACGGCCATGTCGCGGCCACCGAATCCCGTCAGATAGCTGAAGATTCCCATTGATGGAGAAGGAGAGCGCGGGGTGTGTCTCGTGCGCCGCTCCGAGGAAATGCGCCTGCGGCGCTCCGCGGCCGGCACGCGTACCCGCGCTTTCCGGTGGCGCAGTCTAGCGGACGTGTTTTCAGCGCCGGTAGGGTCGCCAGCGGTTTTGCAGGGGAAAACCGCCGGGCGCCCGACGGGCGCGAGCCGACGGGACGAGGTTGCCGAAGGCCTGCCCGAGGACGTGGCGGTGAACGCCGGCGGAGCAGCCGATAGCAATCGTATATACGCCGTGGGAGCGCGATCGGAGCGTGCGCACGCAAAGGCGCGAGCCCCGGGGCGCTGTATATACAACTGCTATCGCTCGTCCCAAAACGAAGGGCGACCATCCCATCCACAAGGGCGCGAGCCGCCAGGCGATCAGAGCGGCGCCGCAAGGCGCCCCATCATCAATCCTCGAACAGCTCCGGTCCCAGCTCGCGCACCGTGCTCAGCGGCAGCCCGATCACGTTCTCGATCTCGCCCTCCACCGACAGCGCCAGGCGCTCGCCCGTCGCGCCCTGAATCGCGTAGCCGCCCGAGCGCCCCTGCCACTCCCCCGTCGCCACGTACCAGTCCAGCAGCTCGTCCTCGAGCGCGCGGAACGTCACCCGCGAGCGCGCCACCGCCCTGCGCTCCTGCAGGCGCCCCTGCTGCTCCAGCAGCAGCGCCACCCCGCTGATCACCTCGTGCGTGCGCCCGCCCAGCGCCGCCATCGTCGCCCGCGCCGCCTCCGCGTCCGCCGGCTTGCCGTAGATCGTGCCGTCCAGCACCACGATCGTGTCGCAGCCCAGCACCGCCTCCGCCGCGCCGGGGCGCAGCGCCGCGCGCGCCTTGCGCAGCGCGTTCTCCACCGCCACCGCCGCCGGGTCCGGCCCCTGCTCGACCTCCTCCGCGCCCGAGACCCGGACCGTGAACGGCACCCCCAGCCGCCCCAGCAGCTCGCGCCGCTGCGGCGAGGCCGAGGCCAGGATCAGTGCCGGCCGCGCGCTTACGGCCCTACAGCTCCGGGAAGAACAGCGCCGCCTCGCGCGCCGCCGACTCCGGCGAGTCCGAGCCGTGCACCATGTTCTGCCCCATCTCGATCGCGAAGTCGCCGCGGATCGAGCCCGGCGCCGCCTCCAGCGGGTTCGTCGCGCCGATCAGCTGGCGCGCCGCCTTCACCGCCTCGACGCCCTCCAGCACCATCGCCACGATCGGCCCCGAGGTGATGAACTCGACCAGCTCGCCGAAGAACGGGCGCTCCGAGTGCTCCGCGTAGTGCTGCTCGGCCAGCTCGCGCGTCACGGTCATGCTGCGCAGCGCCACGATCTTCAGCCCCTTGCGCTCGAAGCGGGCGATGATCTCGCCGCTGAGGTTGCGGGCGAAGGCGTCGGGCTTTACGAGGATCAGCGTGCGGTCCATGGGTTCCTTTGCTCGGTTGAGATTTCGGCGGCTGGGTGCTCGGCGGAGGCTCTGCTCGGCGGAGGCTAGGTGCTCGGGCGAGCGCGACGGCTCGACCCCGACGTGGAGCGCCCGCTTCGCGCCCGCGGCGCCGGCTCCGAGGCCGCCACCGTGCTCGCGGCCGCCTCCTGCTCGGCGTCGACGCTCTCGATCGCGCCCGTCTCCGCGCTCGCCGCCGCCTCGCGCTCCGCGGCGCGTTCCTTGCGTTCGCGCGCCGCCTTCGCGCGCGCGGTCTCTTGGCGGTCCTGGCGGTCCGTCTCCGGGCGGGCGGTCTTCTCGCCCGCCAGCTCCGCCTGTTCGGCGTCGATCGACGCCTGCGTGCGCCTGCGGCGCGTGCGCGCCGGGCGCTCCGCCGGCGGCACCTCCGTCTCGCAGTACGGGCAAATCGTCCACGCCTGATCCAGTGGGCGCGAGCAGTTCACGCAGCGGTCCTTCAGCTTGCGCAGGCAGCTCGGGCAGCGGACGAAGTCGCGCTCCACGCGGTAGTCGCAGTGCGGGCACAGCGAGTGGTCGAACTCGTGCAGCCGAGCCTCCGCCGCCTGCATCTCCAGTTCGCGCTCGCGCACGTCCTCCAGGTACTCCGGCGGGCGCAGGATCATGTAGACGATCGTGCCCACGAACGGGAACAGCGACGCCACCGTCGCGCAGCCCACCAGCATCGGGTCCACGATCCGGCGCCGCGCGTCCGCGTACGTCCAGTAGATCAGCGACAGGTACAGGACGACGACGAACAGGATCAGCAAGTCGACGACCAGGCTGAGGCCGCTGCTTTCAATTCCGAAGTATGCGAGGGTTAGCATCGGCCGGGCGGGGGATTTTAGAGAAACAGGCGACCGAATCCGTAACCGGCCGCGAAGAACACGAGGATCACAAGCGCCACGATCAGCGCCACCGCGCCGATCATCGTCAGCACGGAAGGGCCCTCATTGTTCACGGCAGAGCCCTTCGCCGTCGCGGGTGCGAGTCCTGCGCGCGGGCCCTCTCCCGCAGGTCCTGCATCGCGCCGTTCACCGTCTCGCCCGAGGCCGCCAGCAGGTCGCCGACGAGGTACACCGAGCCCGTCGCCAGCACCGCTCCCCCCCGCTCCGCCGCCCAGCGCCGGGCCTCCTCCAGCGCCGCCGCCGGCCGCGGGTCGCAGTCCGCGGCCTCGAAGCCCAGCTGGCGCGCCAGCGACTGGAGCGCCGCCGGCGAGAGCGCGCGCTCGCTCGGCGGCGCCGTGAACCAGGCGCGCTCGCAGCGCTCCAGCAGCGGCCCCAGCATCCCGACCGCGTCCTTGTCCTCCAGCACCCCCAGCACCAGGCCCAGCGGCCGCTCGCCCACCAGCTCCGGCAGCGACTCGACCAGCGCCCGCACCGCGTCGGGGTTGTGCGCGCCGTCCAGCACCGTCAGAGGGTCTTCAGAGACCACCTGCAGCCGGCCGCTCACCGTCGTGTGGGCCGCCGCCTCGCGCACCGCGTCCTCGTCCAGGGCGATCCCCGCGCGCTCCAGGTACAGCCCCGCCGCCGCCCGCGCCAGCGCGAAGTTGCGCCGCTGGAAGGCGCCCCCCGCACCCAGGGCCGGCGCGCCCGCCGCGTGCCCGTGCTCGTGCTCGTGCGCCAGCACGATCCGCGCTCCGCGCTCGCGCGCGACACGGTCCGCAACCGCGCGCGCCTCCGGCGCCAGGTCGGCGCCCAGCACCAGCGTTCCCCGCGGCTGCACCACCGCCAGCTTCTCCTCCGCGATGTCGTGCACCGTCGGCCCCAGCCAGCGCGTGTGCTCCAGCCCCACGTTCGTCAGCACCGTCAGCTCCGCGTCGATCACGGAGGTCGCGTCGTAGCGGCCGCCCAGCCCCGCCTCGATCACCGCCACCTCCGCCCCCGACTGCGCCACCTCCCACAGCGCCGCCGCCGTCAGCAGTTCGAACTGCGTCACGTGATCGTCGCCCTCCAGCGTGCGGTTCACGCGCTCGGCCGCCCACGCCGCCCGCGCCACCGCCCGCCCGAACTGCTCCGAGCTGATGTCGCGCTCGGCGATCTGCAGGCGCTCGCGATAGGAGACCAGGTGCGGCGAGGTGTACGTCGCCGTGCGCAGGCCGTGGCGCTCCAGGATCGCCGCGGTCATCCGCGTCGTCGAGGTCTTGCCGTTCGTGCCCAACACCTGGATGCGGCCGTAGCGCTGTTGCGGCGAGCCCAGCACCGTCATCATCCGCCGCATCCGGTCCAGGCCGAAGCGCATCCCGAACAGCTCCAGCGAGTGCAGGTAGGCCTCGGCCTGCTGCTCGCTCCAGGGTTGCGCGCCGCTCATCCGCACTCCTTCATCATGGCGCCTCGCCTCGGCGCGCCTCGCCTTGGCGCGCCGGCCCCTCGCCTTGACGCGCGCGGCACGCCCTAAGCGTCAGGGTGCTTGCGCAGGTAGTCGATGAACACCGGGCGCATCGCCTCGCCCAGCTCGCCGTCGCCGCTGTGCACCGCGTCGGAGATCAGCCCTTTCGCGTGCTGGATGTCGTAGTCGGCCTCGCCCTCGTCGCCGCTCGCGGCCTCCGCCGCCGGCACGAACTGCAACAGCTCCCAGAAGAATTTGACGTCGAGGTGGTGCTCGGCGCGATGCAGGGCGCGGTCGTGCAGCTCGCGGGTCGAGAGCGCTTCGAGGTCCTCGCTCGTCATCGGCGCCCGCGTCGCCCACGGCGGCCGCGACCGCCGCGCACGAGCGGCCACAGCTCGCGGCCCAGCCCCTTGAGGTCGAGCTTGCGGGCGAGCTTCGCCAGCTCCGAGCGCTGCTTGCCGCTCAGGTTGCCCACGCGGCCACGCGATTCGCCCACCAGCTGCGCCAGGCGGGCGCGCTCCTTCGCCGACAGCGCGTTCCAGTGGCGGCTGACCACCATCGCCACGCGGGCGATCGTCAGCCACGGCAGGGCTCCCGCCGTGCTCTTTACCAGCGATTGGGATTCGCGGCGCTTGGACATGGGGCGATACTAGCGGTAGGCGGGGGTTCGCGGCCTAAGCGGACTGCTCGCGCGGCGGGTCCTGCTGCGCCTCCTCCGGCGCGGCTTCGGTCACCAGCGTCGGCGTCAGGCCCTTCTCGACCGTCTCCTTCGTCACGACGCACTTCTTCACGTCGCGGCGCGAGGGCAGCTCGAACTGCACCTCCAGCAGGATCTCCTCGATGATCGAGCGCAGCCCGCGCGCGCCCGTTTCGCGCTCCAGGCCCTTGTCGGCGATCGCGCCCAGCGACTCCTCCGAGAACACCAGCTCGATCCCGTCGAAGGAGAAGAAGCGCTGGAACTGCTTCACCAGCGCGTTGCGCGGCTCCACCAGGATCGAGACCAGGTCCTCGCGGGTCAGCTGGTGGACCGCCGACATCACCGGCAGGCGGCCGATGAACTCGGGGATCAGCCCGTACTCGATCAGGTCCTCCGGCAGGCAGTGCTCGAACACCTCGCCCGTGTCGCGCTCGGCCTTCTCCTCGATCGCCGCCGCGAAGCCGACGCCTTTGTGGCCGATGCGGCGCTCGATCACTTTGTCCAGGTTCGCGAAGGCGCCGCCGCAGATGAACAGCACGTTCGTCGTGTCGATCGTCAGGAACTCCTGGTGCGGGTGCTTGCGCCCGCCCTGCGGCGGCACCGAGGCCTGCGTGCCCTCGAGGATCTTCAGCAGCGCCTGTTGCACGCCCTCGCCCGAGACGTCGCGCGTGATCGACGGGTTGTCGGCCTTGCGCGCGATCTTGTCGACCTCGTCGATGTAGATGATCCCCGTCTCGGCCTTCTTGACGTCGTAGTCCGCCGCCTGGATAAGCTTCAGCAGGATGTTCTCGACGTCCTCGCCGACGTAGCCCGCCTCCGTCAGCGCGGTCGCGTCCGCGATCGCGAACGGCACGTTCAGGATCCGCGCAAGCGTCTGCGCCAGCAGCGTCTTGCCGCAGCCCGTCGGGCCCAGCAGCAGGATGTTCGACTTCTGCAGCTCGATGTCGGTCTCGCCCGACATCATCATCTGCACGCGCTTGTAGTGGTTGTAGACCGCGACCGAGAGCGTGCGCTTGGAGGGGTCCTGGCCGACGACGTACTCGTCCAGCACGTCGTAGATCTCACGTGGCTTCGGCAGGTTCTCCAGGTCGAAGGCCGGCGGCGCCGACAGCTCCTCGTCGATGATCTCGTTGCAGAGGTCGATGCACTCGTCGCAGATGTAGACGCCCGGGCCCGCGATCAGCTTCTTGACCTGGCGCTGGGACTTGCCGCAGAAGCTGCAGAGGAGCTGCTCGTTGGAATCTGTCGGTCGCGCCATGTCGGAGTCCCTTCGCTTGCCCGTTCCGCTCTCAGTGCTCTGAAATAACGCGGTCGATGATCCCGTACTCCTTGGCCTCCTCGGAGGACATGAAGTAGTCGCGCTCGGTGTCTTTGCTCACCTTCTCCAGGCCTTTGTGCGTGTGCTTCGCAATGATCTCGTCCAGCCGTTTGCGGACGTCGATGATCTCTTTCGCGTGGATCTCGATGTCCGTCGCCTGGCCTTCGAAGCTCGATGACACCTGGTGGATCAGGATCTTCGCGTTCGGCAGCGCCATGCGCTTGCCCTCCGCGCCGCCCGCCAGCAGCAGCGCGCCCATCGACATCGCGATCCCGACGCAGATCGTCTGCACGTCCGGCTTGATGAACTGCATCGTGTCGTAGATCGCCAGGCCCGCGTAGACCGAGCCGCCCGGCGAGTTGATGTACAGCGAGACGTCCTTCTCCGGGTCTTCGGACTCCAGGTGCAGCAGCTGCGCCACGATCAGGTTCGCGATCTGGTCGTCCACGGGCGTGCCCAGGAAGATGATCCGCTCGTTGAGCAGACGGCTGTAGATGTCGAACGCTCGCTCACCGCGCGAGGTCTGCTCGACGACCATTGGAACAAGGGGGCTCATAGTCCTCGCTTTGGTTTCGCTTCGCGGGCCGGATTCCTTCCAGCAGAGGCTAGCTGGCTCCTCACCGCTCGGTTGGGGTCCACAACTTGCCGCCGGCGCCGGCGCCGCCTGCCGCGCCCGCGCCCGCACCCGCGGCGCCCGCACCGCTCGCCACGGCGCCCTCGGGCTCGGCTTCCTTGTCGGGCGTCCACAGCGCCTCGCGCGCCTTCGCCTGCTCGGGCGTGATCGGCGTGGCGCGCTCCGCGATCAGCTCGACCGCCTGGCGCGCCGCCAGATCCTCCTGCAGCTCCTCGACGCGCCCGCTGGAGCGAAGCTGCTCAAGCAACTTCGCCGCCTCGACGCCTTCGCGCTCGGCCGTCGGCTGGAGCGCCTCCAGCAGCTGCTCCTCGCTCGGCTCGATGCCCTCCGCGGCGACGATTGCCGTGAGCACCGACTCACGGCGCAGCGCCGTCTCCGCGTCGGACTCGACGTCCGCGAGGATCTCCTCCTCGGTGCGCCCCGAGATCTGCAGGTAGGCCTCACGGGAGATGCCGCGGTGCGCCAGCGAGTGCAGCATCCGCTCCCACATCTCCTGCGCCCTGCCTTTCACCAGCTCCGGAGTCAGCGGCACCGTCGCCGCGGCGACCGCCGCGTCCAGCGCCGCCTCGCGGAACTCCGCCTCCGCGCGTTCGCGGTCGGCCTCCAGCAGGCGGCCCCCGATGTCCTCGCGCAGCTCGGCGAGGTCGTCGAAGCCCGCGTCCACCGCCAGCTCGTCATCCAGCGGCGGCAGCTGCTTGAGCTTGACCTCCTTCACCGTCACCTCGAACACCGCGTCGCGGCCCGCGAGCTGCTCGGCGGGATAGTCCGCCGGGAACGTCAGCTCGACGCGGCGCTGCTCGCCCGCGCTCGCCCCCACCAGCTGCTCCTCGAAACCCGGGATCAGGTTGCCGCCGCCCAGCTCCACCAGCTGGTCGCGGCCCTCGCCGCCCTCGAACGGCTCCAGCCGCTCCTCGTCGCCCTCGCCGGCCTCGCCGGCCTCGCGCAGCGAGCCGACATAGTCGATCACGACGAAGTCGCCCTCCGCCGCGGGGCGCTCGGCCGTCTCCAGGCGCGCCAGGCGCTCGCGCAGGGCCTGCAGCTCGCGGTCGATCTGCCCCTCCTCCGCCTGCGGCTCGCGGCGCGGAGCCTCCAGGCCCTCGTAGTCGCCCAGCTGCGCCTTCGGCACGACGCCGATCTCGATCGAGAACTCCAGCGCCTCGCCTTCCGCGGGCAGCTCCCCCAGGTCAAGCTTCGGATCGCCCACCGGGACGACGCCCGCCTCGGCGATCGCCTGCGTGTACCAACGCGTCAGCGAGTCGCGGATCGCCTGGTCCAGCACCGCCTCGCGACCGACGCGCTGGATCACCAGCGGCGCCGGCACCTTGCCTTTGCGAAAGCCCGGCAGCTTCAGCTCGCGCCCGAGCTGCCTGGCCTTGCCCTCCAGCCGGGTCTGCACCTCCGCGGGCGGCACCTGCACATCCAGGCGCACGCGCGAGTCCGGCAGCTCGGCGACGGTCGTCTTCAGCGCGACGCTCACTGCTGCCACGATACCGTGCCGCCGCGTGAGGGCACGCAGCAACGGACGCGAGCGCCGGGGCCGTGAGCACGGGCCGCGCCGGGGCTTGCAGGGTGGCCTACGGCGGCGCTTGCGGGGCGGGCCGCAGCGGCGCCTGGAGACCTGGCTCTGGACCGGGCCCGTGGGTCACCTGCTCGGCGGCGCGCTCGATGTCGGGCAGGGACTGCTGACGTACATGAGGGCGCGGAGGCGCTGAGGCGGGCGGGGGCTGCCGACAGCGGGTGCGGAGGCGCGCTGACGGCGGGGCGCCGCCGCGTCCCTCCCTGAGACGCGGCGGCGGGCCCGCGGGTGACGTCGCGTCGCGAACTACGCCGCGACGGTCTGGCGGCCGAACGACAGCGCCGCGCCGCGCGCCAGCACGAGCACGGGGCTGGTCGCGATCTCGACCAGGTGCGCCGCCGAAGCGCTGATCCCGACGTGACCCTGCTCCGTCTCGGGGCGCGAGTCGACGATCAGCAGCCCGGCCTGCTCGTTCGCGACCGGGGCCACCGTCGCGCCGAGCGCCGCCGCGAGCGAGTCCGCGGTCGCGCGCGCGCCGCCGTCGGCGTCGCCGATCGCGACCACCGACTGGACCCCGCCCTGCCGCTCGGCGAAGCCGACCGGGGCGATCGCCACGGCGACGGGGCCGCCCTCGAGCAGCTGCTGCGCAGAGTTGCCGACCGACACGTGGCCCTCGGCGGTGTGCGAGTCCGAGCAGAACACCACGACGCCCGCGCCCTCGCGCTCGGCGAGCGCGCGCAGGCCCTCCGGGGTCGAGCGGTCCGTCACGACGTGGCGGGCGACGTTCGCGTCGCCGAACAGCTGCGCGCCGCGCGTCAGCAGCTCCTCGGCCTCGCCCTGCGCGAGCCGCTCGCGCTCGGCGTCGGCCTCCTGGGCGTGACGGACGTAGGCCAGCGCCACCTCGGCGCCGGCGTTCGCGAGCTGGCGGCCGAGCGCGATCGCGTCGTCCTCGTTTGCGGTGCCGTCGTAGGAAACGATGATCTTGGTGGACATTTGATGGCTCCTCTTCGTTCAGTGCGCCGACGTCGATCGCCGGCTCGAAGTTCTTTCTCCGTTGCCTGCTTCTCGATCATCGTGGCACGTTCCTGCCATCAGCTCCAGTGATCTTTTTTATATTTATTATAAGCTGAACTTATGCTCAACGTCGCCCGTCTGAAGGTCCTGAAGGAGGTCGCCTACCGCGGCTCGCTTTCCAGCGCCGCCGAGGCGCTCTCCTACACCCAGTCGGCGATCTCCCAGCAGATCGCGGCGCTCGAGGCCGAAACCGGGATGGCGCTGCTGGAGCGCCATGCCCGCGGCGTCAGCCTCACCGCCGCGGGCCAGACGCTCGTCGGCCACGCCGAGGGGATCCTCGCGCGGCTCGACACCGCCGAGGCGGCGCTGTCGGCGATCGCCGGGCTGCGGGGCGGAAGCCTGCGGATGGCCTCCTTCCCCACCGCCGGCTCGACGCTGATGCCCCTGGCGATCGCGAACTTCCGCGCCGCCTACCCCGGCGTCGAGCTGACGCTCGCCGAGGGCGAGCCCGAGGAGATCGTGCCGCGGCTGCGCGCAGGCGAGCTGGACCTCGCGCTGCTGTTCGAGTTCGAGGGCGAGGAGCCGCTGCCGGACGACCTCGCGCGCTCGCCGCTGCTGGAGGACCCGATGTACCTGGCGCTGCCGCGCGAGCACCGGCTCGCCAACAAGGCGAAGCTGCGGCTGTCCGAGCTGCAGGGCGAGGCGTGGGTGCAGACCTCAAGCGCGAGCCCCTGCGCGCGCCACGTCGTGCGCTGCTGCCACGCCGCCGGCTTCGAGCCCACCGTCTCCTTCGAGAGCGACGACTACCAGACCGTCCAGGGCCTCGTCGCCGCCGGCGTCGGCGTCGCCCTGATCCCCGAGCTGGCGCTGTCGGTCGTGCGCGAGGACATCGCCATCCGCTCGCTCTCCCCCTCACCGCCCGTGCGGCAGGTGATCGCCGCGACGCCCGAGGGCGCGCGGCTCGTGCCCGCCGCGCCCGCGATGCTGACCATGCTCGGCAACGCCGCCGACCAGCTCGATCGTGGCGCGCCGCTCGCGGCCTGAGCGCCCGGCCCGGGCCGCGGGGCTTCGGGCCGCCGGGCTTTGAGCCGCCGGACCTTGGGCCGCCGGGCTTCGAGCCGCCCGGCGCGGGCGGCACACGACTCACACCGGGCGGGCGCCGGGCGTCTCGCAAAAAAAGGGCGCCCGGTCGATGACCGGGCGCCCCTTCAGCTGTGAATCGTGCGTCGTGGCTTTCGCCGCGACCTGGCTGCTTGCTTAGATCTTGGCGAAAGCTTCGAACAGGATCTTCGCGAGCTGCTTGTAACCCGTCACCGTCGGGTGAATGTCGCCTTCGCAGCCGGGGTCAGCGCCCGTCT
>Ga0335072_10011550_pt1 | contig 12645 bp, 8 predicted proteins | sample Lox_Sample_21_FD_206725 | JGI IMG/M metagenome (GOLD analysis project Ga0335072, IMG submission 206725) | Soil microbial communities from Loxahatchee National Wildlife Refuge, Florida, United States - Lox_Sample_2.1 | ecosystem: Environmental > Terrestrial > Soil > Wetlands | place: USA: Florida...
CATGTGCGGCAGCACGTACTTGCAGCACAGGTAGACCGAGGTGAGGTTAATCTCCTGCACCCGGCGCCAGGCGTCCAGGGTCGTGGTCAGGATCGAGTCATCTTCGGGCGGCGAGATGCCCGCGTTGTTGAACGTCACGTCGATCCGCCCGTGCCGGGCCGCCACGCCGTCAAACAGCGCGCGGACCTGATCCTCGTCGGCGACGTCGGCGACCACGAACTCGCCGGCCGTCGCCTTCGCGGCGAGCGCGGCGGCCTCTTCGTCAATGTCGACCGCGACAATCCTGGCGCCTTCCTCCGCCATCCGGCGCGCGCTGGCCAGGCCGAGCCCGCTGCCGGCCCCGGTCACAACCACAACCCGATCGTGCAAACGCTGCATTATGAAACTACCCCGTTCCCTTATTCGGTTGAGAGGAACACGTTTTTGGTCTCGGTGAACGCGTCGACGGCATCGGGCCCGAGCTCACGCCCGAGTCCGGACTGCTTGAAGCCGCCGAACGGGGTCCAGTACCGGACCGAGGAGTGCGAGTTAACCGAGAGGTTCCCGGCCTGGACGCCGCGGGCGACCCGGATCGCGCGGCCGACGTTGTGAGTCCAGATCGATCCGGAGAGGCCGTACGGGCTGTCATTGGCCAGCGCGATCGCCGCTGCCTCGTCGGCGAACGGGGTGACCGTCACGACCGGGCCGAAGATCTCCTCGGTGTAGGCGGGACTGCCGGTGCTGACTGGTGCGAGCACGGTCGGCGGGTACCAGAAGCCAGGGCCGTCCGGCGCGGTGCCGCGGAACGCCACGGGCGCGCCGTCGGGCACGAAGCTGGCGACGTGCGCGCGGTGGGATGCCGAGATCAGCGGTCCCATCTCGGTGCCGGCGGCCGTCGGGTCGCCGACCCGCACGTCCTTGACCGCAGGCTCCAGCAGCGCCATGAACCGGTCAAGCACGCTGGCCTCGACCAGGATCCGCGACCGGGCGCAGCAATCCTGGCCGGCGTTGTCGAACACGGCGTACGGCGCGGTGGCTGCCGCGCGCTCGAGGTCGCAGTCGGCGAAGACGATATTCGCGCTCTTGCCGCCGAGTTCGAGGGTGAGCCGTTTGACGTGCTGCGCGCAGCCAGCCATGATCCGCTGCCCGACCTCGGTCGATCCGGTGAACACGATCTTGCGCACCAGCGGGTGATCGACCAGGCGCTGGCCGACGACGCTGCCCTTGCCCGGCAGCACCTGGAACACCCCCTCCGGGATCCCGGCAGCCAGCGCGAGCTCACCGATCCTTATCGCGGTCAACGGCGTCATCTCGGCCGGTTTGGCCACGACGGTGCAGCCGGCTGCCAGCGCGGGCGCCATGCCCCAGGACAGGATCGGCATCGGGAAATTCCACGGCACGATCAGCCCGACCACGCCGACCGGTTCTTTGAAGGTCACGTCGAGACCACCGGGAACGGGAATTTGCCGGCCGGTCATCCGCTCCGGGGCCGCGGCGTAATAGGTGAGAACGTCGCGGACCTGCCCGGCTTCCCAGGTCGCTGCGCCGACCGGGTGGCCGGAGCCCTGGGTCTCGAGCGCGGCCAGTTCGCCGAGGTGGGAGTCGACCTGCTCGGCGAACCGGCGGAGCAGCCGGGCCCGGTCGCCGGGGGCAACGGCACGCCAGGACTCCTGGCTGCTGGCGGCGCGCTCGATTGCCGCGTCGGTCTGCTCGAGCGTGCTGAGTTCAACCTGTGTGACGGGCTGCTCGGTAGCCGGGTTGATGACGGTGTAGCTGGTCATGGCGTCAGTGTCAGATCCTCGTTGTCGGTGTCCTGGTGCGAGGTGTTTGCTGGGTTTGGCGCGGGTCGCGTGCCGTCTCTCGTCAGGAACTCGGGCCGGGGCGGTTACAGGCGCTCGAAGCCGCGGCGCAGCTCCCAGTCGGTGACGGCGGCATCATAGGCGTCCAGCTCTACCTGGGCATAGTTCGCATAATGCCCGATCACCTCCGGACCGAACGCGGCAGCAGCGATCTCGCTCTTCTGCCAGAGCTCAAGTGCGTCCCGCAGCGTATGCGGCACCTTGCTGCTGTCGTCGGCGTAGGCGTTGCCCTCGAACGCGGGCTCCAGCGGCAGTTCGTGGTCGATGCCGTGCAGCCCGGCCGCGATCATGGCGGCGACCGCGAGGTAGGGGTTAACGTCGCCGCCGGGAGTGCGGTTCTCCGCCCGCAGCGAGTGGCCGTGGCCGACCAGTCGCAGCGCGCAGGTGCGGTTGTCGACCCCCCAGCGCACCGCGGTCGGTGCGAAGCTGCCCGGCACGTACCGCTTGTAGGAATTGATATTCGGTGCGTAGAACAGGGTCAGCTCGCGGAGCGCGGCAAGCTGTCCGGCCACGAAGTGCTCGCCCAGCTCGGAGAGCCCGTGCTGGCGGCGGCCGGCGAGCACGGGCGTGCCGCCCTTGCTGCCGAGGGATTCCGCGCCGCGCAGGGACAGGTGGATGTGGCAGGAGTTGCCCTCGCGGGTGTTCGGCTTAGCCATGAACGTGATGCTCATGCCGTCCTGCGCCGCGATCTCCTTCGACCCGGTCTTGTAGATCGAGTGGTTGTCGCACGTCGTGACTGCGTCGGCGTACCGGAACGCGATCTCGTGCTGGCCGAGATTGCACTCGCCCTTGGCCGACTCGACGTACATGCCGGCTCCGCCCATGCCGTTGCGGATGCGGCGCAGCAGCGGTTCGACCCTGGATGTGCCGAGGATCGAGTAGTCAACGTTGTAGCCGTTGGCCGGAGCGAGGTCCTGATAGTTCTTGGCTGCTGCCTGCTCATAACTGTCGTTGAAGACGATGAACTCGAGCTCTGTCCCGGCCAGCGCGACCAGGCCGCGCTCAGCCAGTCGCGCTACCTGGCGGCGCAGGATCTGCCGCGGGGACTCGACGACCGGTGCGCCGTCGAACCAGGTCAGGTCGGCAAGCACGAGGGCGGTCGCCGGGTGCCAGGGGATCCGGCGCAGCGTGTCCATGTCTGGCTGCATGACGAAGTCGCCGTAGCCGCGCTCCCAGGACGAGATCTGGTAGCCGTCAACGGTGTTCATGTCGACGTCGACGGCCAGCAGGTAATTGCAGCCCTCGGAAAACTCGTGCGCGACCTCGGCGAGGAAGAACTCGGCGGATAGGCGCTTGCCCTGCAGCCGGCCCTGCATGTCGGTCAGCGCGATGATGACGGTGTCGATCTCGTCGGAGGCGACGAGCTCGCGCAGCTCGTCCAGGGAAAGCATCCCCGGACGAGCCGCGCGCGGAGTCTGGTCACTCATGGTCAGGCCGACAGTTCGCGCTCGATGGCCGCTAGTTCCTCGGCTGATCCCTGGACGCGCGGGCCGGTAAACCAGTTCCTGGCCGAGACAGCCCAGTAGATCCAGGCGAAGCCCAGCACGACGGCGACGGCCACCACTGCGTAGTTGAACGTCGCCCAGTGAATCGGGCCCACCTGCGGCAGCATGAACAGGATGGTAATGATCACGACCCAGGTCACCGCTGTCCAGCCGACTATGTAGCTCCACCGGCCCAGATGCCACGGCCCGCGCTGGAAGCTCTCACCCTGGCGCAGCCGCAGGTACGTGGGAAGCACGTAGGCGATGTAGAGGCCGATGACCGCGATCGAGGTGACAGCGGCGTAAGCGGCGTAGTTCCAGAGATACGGCAGACCGAGAACGAATGCGAACCCGGCGGCCAGCCAGATCGCGTTCGTGGGGGTTCTGGTCCGCTTGTTGACCCGGTGCCAGACGTTCGAGCCAGGCAGCGCTCCGTCGCGAGAGAACGCGTAGATCATCCGCGAGTTCGCGGTTACCGAGGACATGCCGCAGAACAGCTGCGCGCCGATCGCGATGAGCAGCAGCAGCTTGCCGCCGGTGCTGCCGATCGCATCGATGAAGATCTGCGCGGGTGGCACGCCCGTGGCCGACAGGCGCTCCGGCTCGTAGTGCTGGATCGCGAACGTAATGCCGATGAGCAGGATCCAGCCGGCAAACAGCGACACAACGATCGACATGACGATGCCGCGGGGGCCGCTCCGCGCCGCGTTATGGGTTTCCTCGGTCATGTGTGCAGAGGCGTCGTAGCCGGTGAAGGTGTACTGCGCCAGTAGCAGTCCGATCGGGACGATGTACCACCAGCCGAGCGATAGCCCGGTGTCATTCACCAGGTGCCCGAACACGAAGCTCGCGGGCTGATGATGCGACGGGGCAAAGATCAGCACGCCCACGATGATCAGCACGCCGATGATGTGCCACCAGACGCTGATGTCGTTGAGCAGAGCCACCAGCTTGATTCCGAACTGGTTCAGCAGGCCGTGCACCAGCAGAACGCAGCCGTAGATCACCACAGTCACCCAGTGGTCCGTCGAGACGTTCCACTGCAGCGCCAGCAGGGCGTTGATAAACAAGGCTGCGCCGAAATCGATACCCGCGGTGACTGCCACCTGGCCGAGGAAGTTGAACCAGCCGGTGAACCACGACCACGCCGGGCCACGACTCCTGGCTAGCTTCGCTGACCAGTAGTACAAGCCGCCGGCCGTCGGGAAGCTTGAGCAGACCTCCGCCATGGCCAACCCGACGAACAAGGTCATGACGCCGACGAAGGGCCAGCCCCAGACGATGACGGCCGGGCCGCCCGTGGCCATGCCGTAGCCATAGAGCGTCAGGCAGCCGGACAGGATCGAGATGATCGTGAACGAGACTGCGAAGTTGGAGAACCCTGACATCCGGCGGCGCAGTTCCTGCGCGTAGCCGAGCCTGTGGAGGGTCTCCTCGTCGGTTGTGAGCGCTTGTTCGTTGACTGCCACGCCATGCTCCTTGGTACGTGACCTGCGGGATGCGATGCTTGGGGCGCGCCGTTGGTGGCTGCGCTCAGGGGTACCGCTGGGGGCCAGAGCTAAATGGTCTGTTATCAGACCAATAATGGGAAGGTCGGCGGCGTTGTCAAGCCCTTGGCGCACATTTGCCTCTGGCACCACTGCGGCCAGCTGGTTCCGCGGCCAGTCTCTGACACTGCTTGCCCCGTTCGCTGGCCCGGCGATGGTCAACGTCCGCGTGCCAAGCTGCGCTGGCGCGCTTAGAGTCTGGGTGGGTGTTGCCTGCGAGGGCGGAGGGCGCGTTCGGTGAGTGCTGGGGCTGAGATGCCGCCCGGGCGGCGGGAGACCGCGACTGGCGAGCTGACTGCGCTGCTGCTCCCGGTGCGGCAAGGCAACGCGTTCGAGGAAACGGTCGAGCGGCTGCTGAGCATCATCAAGCTGGGCGTGGTGGGGCCGGGGGAGCGGTTCCCGGCCGAGCGGGAACTCGCGGCTCAGATGGGCATCAGCAGGCTGACGCTGCGCGAGGCGATCCGCGAGCTGCAGGACGCTGGCTATGTCTGCTCGCGGCGGGGCCGTAGCGGTGGCACGTTCGTGACCTACACGCGACCGGACCCGGACTCTGCCGAACTGCGCCGGCTCGCCACCGAGGACCCGGACAAGCTGACCGACGCGCTGACGTTCCGGCTAGCCGTCGAGTCTGGTGCCGCCGATGCCCTGGCTGCGCAGTTCGCGACAGCAGGCGACGAGCGGGTCCGGGCGACTTTGCTGGCCAGACTTCGTGACGTGAACGCGGCCAGCCCGCAGGACTACCGGCGGCTGGACACCCTGTTCCACCTGAGCGTGGCCGACCTGACCGGCTCGAGCCTGCTCGCGGCCGCCTGTGCCGACGCCCGGATGCGGCTCAACGACCTGCTGAACGCCATCCCGGTACTGCAGCGCAATATCGACCACACCGCCAGGCAGCACGAAGAGATCGTCGAAGCCATCCTGGATGGCGACCCGGTACGGGCCAGGACTGCAGTGGCTGAGCATCTAGCCGGAACGGCCGCCCTGCTGCGCGGCTTCCTCGGTTAGCCCAGCTGGTCCTTGCGGATGGCCGCTCGGCCGCTGCGGCGATCAGCGATATGCCTCATTCGCGGCCAGCATTAGTGTCGCGCAGGACCGCCGAACAGGCAGCATGCCGACACACGACCACGAAGGCACCGTCGAACTGGGTGCTGAACAACCATTCTATACCGCCATTTACTTGATCGAACGTGAAAAAAGTGGTGCGATGCACCTAGCCATTCGGGTCCGAAGTCTGAGGGGCGAAATGGCCACTAACCTGACTGACGAATTCGGGGAGCTGCTGCGCAGGCACCGAATTGAAGCAGGACTCACTCAGGAGGAACTGGCCGAGCGATCCCGGCTGAGCATCCGGGCGATCGCCGATATGGAGCGTGGCCGAACGATGCGACCGTATCGGGGCTCGGTCGGGCGGCTGGCGGACGCGCTCACGCTCGCCGCGCCCGATCGCGAGGCGCTGGATCGGGCAGCGCGGGCCGACATGAGGAGCGCGAGCGCGTCGCGGCTGCACGCGATGGCAAGCCGGCAAGTCGGCCAGCTAGCGCAGATCCCGGAGCAGGTAACGGTGCCGCGGCAGTTACCGCCGGCCATCCCGCATTTCGTCGGCCGGAGCGGGGAGCTCAGCGCGCTCACTTGCGCGCTTCCCGGTCCATCCCGGATTGGCGGTGCTGTGCCGGTCACCGCCGTTGTCGGGCCCGCAGGCATCGGCAAGACAGCGCTTGCCGTGCACTGGGCACATCAGGTGGCCCATTGTTTCCCCGATGGCCAGCTCTACCTCAACCTGCGCGGCTTCGATCAGGACGCCGACCCCCTTACACCGTCGGACGCCCTGCGAAGTGTGCTGGCAGCGCTCGGTCTCCCCGCGGCTGCCATCCCGCCTGTGCTGAGCGCTCAGGTCGGCCTCTACCGGAGCTTGCTCGCTGACCGCCGGATGCTGATCGTGCTGGACAATGCCGACGGCCCGGCTCAGGCCAGGCCGCTGCTGCCTGCCAGTGCCGCCTGTCTGGTGGTGGTGACCAGCCGCGATCAGCTCACCGGACTGATCGCCGAGGGTGCCCGTCCGGTTTTACTCGAAGTGCTGACCCAGGATGAAGCGCTAGACCTGCTGAGCTTCATGCTCGGCCCGGATCGCGTCGCGGCCGACCCCGGGGCCGCTGCCGAGGTGTGCACGCTGTGCGCGGGGCTGCCGGTCGCGCTTGCAGCTGCCGTAGCCAGTGCGGCCTTCCGATCTCAGCGATCCCTGGCCGAGCTAGCCGGTGAGCTGCGGGTGGCTCGACGTCGGCTCGACGTCATGGACACTGGCGAGGCGGCCACGAACGTCCGGTCGGTGCTGTCTGCTTCCTATCGGCGGCTGAGCCAGCCGGCAGCGCGCATGTTCCGGCTCCTTGGCATGTACCCCGATGCGGACATCTCGGCTCCCGCGGCCGCCGGCGCGGCCGGCATCACCGCCGAGCAAGCCATTGCCCTGCTGCACGAATTGGCTCGCGTGCACCTGGTCAGCTACCGCGGCAAGGGCCGCTTCGCCCTGCACAACGACATCCTGCGGGCCTTTGCTGCCGAGCAAGCCAGCGCCGAGGACACCGACGCCAACTAGCCGCCTGGCCGCCCACCGCGCCCGGCGCCGGGGCCGGGCGCGGGTCACCGGGCCGATTGCGGGGACCGGCCGGTGGGCAGCGGCGGTAGCTGACAGTGATCAGTTATCGGTGATCGTGATGTCGGCGACGTCGCCGTCGAAGTAGGTCAGGTAGCCCTGGTTACCGTCCTCCTTGTAGTGCGTCTCATCTAGCCAGCCGCCACCGATATACCCGGCCCCGAAATCCAGGTTCGGCAAGCCGGTCATGTTGACCGTCCCGTCGATCGTCTGCGGAGCCTGGTTGTCGACGGTCAGGGTCTCGCTCGTACTGTTCGCCGTCAGCACCGCGTGGTGCCAGAGCCCGTCGTTGACGACGTCCGGGGAGACAGCACTAGCGGTGCTTCCGTCCCAGAACTCGGCGTGCAGCTTGCCGTCGGTGCCGATGTACATGACCGGGTTGTAGCCGCCGGGCGTGGTCGAGCCGCTGGTCAGTGCGTCCGCCTGCACGGACACCAGCACTGCGTCCGAGTTCAGCGGGATGCTCGACTTGAACCAGACCGAGATGCTGACTGTATTGTCGCCAGACGGGATGGTACCGGACGGTGGCGTGATGTAGCCGCTCGTCCCGTCCAGCGCGACTGCGCCGCCGAAGTAGTCGTCGTCGATCCACGTGTATCCGCCGGTCATGGTTGCGGCATCGCCCGTGATGGTGTCAGTGGCAGTGGTCGCTGTGCTCCCCTGGGTGTAGGCGCTGCCGTCGCTGAGCGGCCAGTCGTCGCTGGTGTCGCTCACTGCCGCGCCTGAGCCCTCCTTGCTCACGGTGGTCGCGCTGAGGGTATAGGGAACGGCAGTCGTCCCGGACAGCGTCCACAGCTCCAGCTGCCCGGCGTTGTTCACGTCAGCCGAGACAAGGTCGGGCGCCGAGGATCCCCACGGCACCGACAGCGTCGTCCAGGTGCTGCCCGGCGTGCCGATTAGCGTGCTGGACAGGCCCGCGCCGCAGCCGGTGGTGACCGTCGCGTCACAGGTCGGGTTGGCCGACTCATAGAGTGCCCCAGTGACCTTGTCCAGCGCGAATAGGACAACGGCGCTGGTGTTCCCGGCAGGCTGCGCGGTGGCCAGCGCATAGTTGTTCCAGTCAGCGGTGCCATCGGGCGCCGTCGTGGACAGCACCTGATCCCAGCCGTACTGGCCGATGGCCGTGGCCGAGTACAGGTCAAGTTCGTAGCCTGTGCCGCCGTCGGATGAACTGGTGTCTCCGAGAATCCCGATAAGGTCGTCCAAACCCGTCGCCTGCTCGCTGGCGTCTCCGGCACCGACTAGCAGGAACGGGTTGTCGCTGTTGGCGTAGGTCGGGTCGATTAGGGCCCCATCCTGGAAGTTCCAGTTGTTGCCTGAGTACGGGACGAGTGGCGCGGCATCGCCCGGACCGCCGATGACGACCCCGAGCCCCGCATGCGTGCCGGACGGGTAATAGGCCATCACGTCCTCGACGTCATTCCCGGTGAAGTCGCCGTGTAGTATCTGCGCGCCGGCCCAGTCTGCGGGCCCGTCGTCGCCGGGATTGATCAAGGTGCCCAGGCCGCCGATGTCGACCGGCGGGGCCAGCGCTCCATTGCCGGTGCCGTCGGAGAGCCACACACTTGGATCCTTGCCGGTGCCAGGTGTCAGCAGGCTCGGGTAGCTGGCGCCGGTGAAGTACCCGTCCGGGTAGGGGGTCGAAGGCGCGTCTCCCGTCAGCTCAGTGCTATTGGTCGCGCCAGGGTTGCCGCCCGCGGCTGTGCCGTAGACCGTCAGGTTCACCGGGCCGACTTGAGACATCGTGATATTGCCAGTCCAGTCACCGCTAGCCGGGCTGTTGTTCGGGCTGACCGTCACCGGCGTGCCCACGCCCATCTGGTAGGTGAAGCTAGTGGGGCACGGGCTCGTGCTCGGGCTACAGCCACTAGGCGGGCTAAACGTGGCCGAGAACGTCGATCCCAGGTTCTCGCTCGCTGCGCTGACGCTCAGTCCTGGCGGGGCCGGACCGAGCGGGTTGTACAGGAAGTAGCATGTCTCCGACTGCGTGCTGGTCAGCACCGGACTGCCAGCGTCGCTGGTGCTGGCATACCAGTAATAGCTGTACTCAGTGGTCGCGCCGTTCGTCTGCCAGCCTTCCACTGTGGCCCGCGGGATGTCCTCAGTGAGGTTGACGCCGGCATCGGAGTTGCCGGACTTAACGGTGATGGTATCGACGACGTCATTGGTCGTGTAGCTCTTGATCGTGAAGGTCGTCGACAGGCTGTCATCGCCTTCGGCGTTGTCTGCATCCTCAACCGTCGCCTCCAGTGTGACGTCGTCGGCGCCGATAGTCGGCTCGCTGGCGTAGGTGTCCTTACATGATCCGGCAGGCTCGTTCGCGAGCGAGGTCGGCTGGTCTGGCGGATTGTGGAAGTTCGTGGTCATGGTGATGTTCGATGCGCCGCTGTCGAACTGCTTCCAGTACAGGTCGTTCGACTCACTGCCTGCCTTCAGCCCGAACGTCTCGTTGTTGTACTTGCCGGAGTCGCTCTGCACGATGCTGGTGATGGTCCAGGTCACGTTCTTCGCCGACGCCGGACAACTGGAGTCGTAACCGTGGGCGAAAGACTGACTTTGCAGGTCGGACAGGAAGCTTGGCTGCTTGTTCCACGTGGTGGACGAGCTGATCGTGCCAGTCGTCCACAATTGGACCGACTCCTTAGTGCAGGAGGCCGACCAGACATCGGTCATGTACATGTAGGCAGAGTCGATGTGCGTCTTGGTCGTCAGCTCGGTGGAGATCGGCATCTTAATGAAGTCACGCGCAACGCCAAGGCCGTCACAGCCGGAGAAGTCGCAGTAGCCCAGCTGCAGGTCACTCGACTCATCCCAGTAGCTGGTGGTCGGGAAGCCGGAGTCGACCTGAGTCCAGTTGTCTGCCTTGCCGCCCACCGGGTCTGACTCAAAGCTCGGATCTATGTAGAGCGGGAAGACAAGCCCGCGTGCAGTCAGCGCGGCCCGCGACGGCGCGAGGTCGATCATGCCGCCGGATACGGTCAGCGGCACCTGCGAGACGTGAGCGCCGGCGCCCGGGGCTGCGGCGCTCGAGTAGGCCGGGAGCCCGCTGGGCGACGCCAGTGGCGTGCCGCCCTGGCCGGTCACGATGGGAGTACCAGCCGGCGGCGGCGCGGAGTCCCACATCTGCGGGGCAGGCGCGCTGAAGACCGGCTGAGCCGTGTTGCTCGCTGCCACTCGCAGCCCGCCACCAGTTGCGGTGATCTGCAGGTTCGGCGCGGAGGCCCGCAGCTGCAGCGAATCGAGCGCCGGATCAGCCGCAGCTGCCGAATCCTTGATCGCGAGCACATCCGAGAACCCGCCCTGCGGGGTGACCGTCACGTCCAGGTCGACTCCGGGAAGCACGTTTGCGTAGGTGGCGGTTGCTCCCGACAGGCTCGGGACTGGCAGCGCGCGCGGCCACCACAAAGTCATGGACCGGCCGTGTGAAGTCATCACCGCCAGGGGCCCGCTGCCGCCACCCGAGAGCACGAGCCCGCCGGTGGTCACCACAGGGGAAACAGTTCTGTCGGCGTTCCTGCGCAATTCCGGGTTCAGCGCCCGCCACGCGCCAGCCTGGTATGCACGCACTGGCAGCAGCGTCTGGGTCAGGGTGAACTCGCCCCCTGGCCGTGCCGTCGTCTCCGAGGTTGGCGTGGTCAGGGCCGATGCCACGACGGGCTTGCCCGTCGCCTGCGCCCTGGCCTGAGCTTGCGCTGCCGACAGCCACCTAGGCCCGGCCGAGACGGGCCGGCTCGTCGCTGTCCGGCCGGAGGCCGCCGTCGCAGCCGGGGCAAAGCCAGCCACCAGCAGGCCGGCCACCATCGCCGGTACTACACCTCCAGCAAGGACGTGGCCAATTGCGCTGCTGCGACGACCCGCTCGACCAGACATCTCTTCGACCCCTCACGGCTGCGGTCCAGATAACCCAAGCGGCGCACGCCAAAATGCCCCGAGCAACCTGCATAAATCGTGATAGACGCACCACGAACGGTCCAGGAGATCTGACCGGCAGACTTACCGGAAGAGTTCGCCGCGCGATGGCTCCTGGTGAACAGGCGGCAGCCTCGCTGGGCGTGTCAGGAGCGGGTCAGGGTTATGTAGGCGTCGGTGTTACCCACCACTGCACCAAGGCCCGCGGTGGCCGGTCCGGCCGGAGCGCAGGACATCTCGATGACGTCGTGCGGGCCAGCGTCCACCTCGACGGTGGGGCTCGTACACCAGTCGATCTTCAGGAAGATCTGGTGGAGTCCCGGCGTGACCGGGATTTCCAGCCGCTGACCCCGCCGCACCTGGCCGACTTCCTGCTTGTCAACCATGACCGCGTAGCTGCGGAAGCGGTCGCGCCAGCCACCTCGGTCGCGGGTGAGAACTATCTTCGCGTCGCCGTCTGCAGAACTCATGCCGGACTCCGTGCCGAGAGCGCTCATTTCAGCACGTCACCTGCCGATGGCCGAGGCCTGTACCGGTCGTCACGTCATTGCGGCTGCTACTCGCTTCGCGGCCGCCTCGCCGGCCCGCTGCTTGATGAGGCCCTCTTTCGCAGCGCCGCGGATAACCAGCTTCGAGCCGTTCTCCGCCTTGTCGATGGTGACGCTCACGACGGCAGGGTTCAGGTTCCCGACCCCTGCTCCGACGATGCCGACCACCAGCGTCGCCGGCCCGTCATCACCGTTGATGTTCAGGAGTTTGCCCTGCTGGCTCAGCACCTGCCGCGCCCGATCGGCGGCCGCCTGGGGCGGCATGTCGAGAGCGAGGTCGATCTCCAGGACATTCTTCTTCAGCCGCCGGACGCCCATTTCGGCGCCGCGACGGGCACCGGCAAGGCCGCCAACGTCTCCTACAGCCCGGACGAGCAGCGCGTCTTCGTCGAAACTCATATGCTGTGTCTTCTCCTCGCTGAAAGTATGCCCTTCTCGTCCCGACATGCGGAGGGAACGAGCCAGCCTGGGCGGTTGACGACGATAATGCTGATGGCTAGGCAGGTACCAACCAAGAGCCCGCAGCCACCGACCGCATTTCCCGCGCTCTCCACGTGGCGGGCTGATGCGCCGGACAATGCACTGGCCGTGGTCAGCGCGGCCATCAGCACCGCTACGGATGCGAGAATGATCGCCTGCGGGATCAGCGCTCGGTCGGCTCCCCTGGCGATC
>Ga0335072_10011551_pt1 | contig 12645 bp, 12 predicted proteins | sample Lox_Sample_21_FD_206725 | JGI IMG/M metagenome (GOLD analysis project Ga0335072, IMG submission 206725) | Soil microbial communities from Loxahatchee National Wildlife Refuge, Florida, United States - Lox_Sample_2.1 | ecosystem: Environmental > Terrestrial > Soil > Wetlands | place: USA...
ATGCTGTCTTCAAGAACGAATCGGCTTTTCTCCAGCCCAATATGACTTGATTTCACTCTACTCTTCCTTCTACGCACCGGCCGCCGGAGTAAGCATCAGCTTCTCGCGCTTCATGAATATGGAAGATACAATGATCAATGCACCAGCAGCAATAATCATGGCAAATAACTTGCTGATGGTGCTCGCAATTGAACTGACTGCTATCCCAATAACGGTTTCATCTCCTTGGGTCAGGATAATGGACTGAGCACCAGCCAGAGCGTTCCTGATATCCGCATCGGAGAAGTTGTACGCAGCCAATGCAGCCTTCAAATCTGAGAAACCAATGTTCTGGAATATAGACCCAGCAATGGAGAGGGCGATGGCCAAGGATCCAATCTGGGCGACGTTGATAAAGCCGATGGCAGCGGGAACTTCATGTGGCTTAACTGAGGCAGCGGCAACAGAGTACCCGATCTGTTGCGTTAGGCCTGCACCAACTGCAATTAAGATCTCGAAACCGTAGATGGCCGATGTGCTTGTTGTCGACGTTACCCGGAACATCAAAACACCTCCGATAAGCATTAGAATTCCAGAAGGAATATACCATGGCATATATCTTCCAAACACAGGTAGTAGTGCGCCCGAGAACATAGTAAAGAAGATATTTAGAGTGATGAATGGAAGCAAACGGACGGCGGCTTGGATTGCGGAGTCACCCCTTGTAAACTGGAAGAAGAGGGGTATATAGTAGATCGTGACAGCCAAGCCAGTCGCCGCGGCAGCCGTACTGAAGTAGATCAGTATCATTGTCCGACTTCTGAGGAATTGCACTGGAAACATGCGGCGCTCTGGCGTCGTAGTGATACTGAATGTGGACTGTAGGGCGTAAGAGATGAGAAAGACACCAAATACGACCCAAAGAGCGATCGGACCAGCAGAGTCCCAGGACCAGGTAGATCCTGCGAAGGTTAAGACAATCATGAAAAGAACGAAAGTACCGGCATTTAAGAATGCCCCGAACCAATCAATGTGTATCAGCTTTTCGAGTGTCGAAATTGCCGGTTGGGCGTTGAAGTTAGGTATAACGAAAAAGTAAATCGGGGAAGTAAGTGCTGCAAGAGGGAGATTAATGTAAAATGCCCTGACCCAGCTTATTAGTATATGATCCTAAGCACTGGTCACTGGGAAGAAGTAACTTACCATCTCCAGGTTGCACTGCTCCCAGAAAATCCACCCCCAATTACCGGGCCCAGTATGCAGCCCGTACCCCAACACAGCCCAAGTAGGGCGTTGTAAAGAGGGCGCTGTTTTATGCTTGTGAAGACAGCAACATAGTTTAAGGCACTACAGACTGTTAGCACTAGCATTGACCGTTCAATTCAAAGTTCTCACCCGAGATACATGCCTGCGCCGCCTATTCCAGCAATCACACGACCGATGATCATAGCGTTCATATTCGGAGAAGCACCACAAAGAGCACTGCCAGTCTCGAACAAAACTACACCAGCAATCAGGAGGTACTTAATGTCGAACAACCCGTAAAAGGTCCCAATTAGAAGGATCGTGGCTACAGATCCCATAGGAAAGCCAATCCCGACCCAAGCTAACTTCTCAATTTCGCCAAGTGACGCAAGAATGGAGGCTTGAACATCTGCAGCGATAGTCGTGTCAAGACCTTTGCAAGATTTGTTAGTAAGTGACGCGATGACTGACAAGAACTACCCTTACCATAAAGAAAAGCCCCGAGATAAAGACCAATACAACACAAGTACCATTTTGCGTTACTGATACTCCTATGAAATTCATTTGACTTCTCAGCAGCTGCCGTCTGGTTCACACTATTGAGCTCCTTCTTTTCAATGTCAACATTAGAGTCGAGTATTGAAGTGGCCTTCGAACCATCGACGGGCGGGTCGATGATAGAATTCGTCTTCGAGTCATCCGCGGTTGAAGCCATGGTGCCACTGGTACACAAGAAATCAAAAGGAGTCTCGATTTTATTTGAATAACTTAGTTCAACTCAGTAACTTAAATAACTTAGCCAAGGTGATGGAGAGAGGAGACTAATGTTAACTGATTGTACAAGAGAACGATAGGGAAGAGGGGTGCTAAATACTTATATAGATCCTGGTCTTTTTGTAAATAGTAAGCTTGCTTACTTAGAAATAAGTTTAAGTACAACATTTCACAATTCCAAACGCCTCCACTTTCCACTTCCTCTAAGGAGAAACCGAACCAAAAAGAGATATAATCTGACTGCTGATCAATAGGGCTGCAAGTGCCTGAAGAGCAACCAGTGCGGTTGCTTAGATTGTCTAAGAGTCACTTTACATTGTCGGGCCGTTTACTAATCCCTCACACCGTCCTATTGGCCTTTTTGACCTGGAGAGAAGGCTGACGGTTCGGATTTAAGATCCTCCGGCCTGCGGCTTGACAGGTCTCGATTTCCCACGGGGTTACTAGTATCGCCATGGAGAATACATTTATGACATCATAACTGTGATTCATGTTTCGCTACCGCCTTATCTGCGTGGACTTGGGAGCTGCACGAATTGCTGACTTTATGGGACGCGGATGTCAACTAATCACGACGTATTTGGTAAGCCTTGCCTATAAATTTCGACCAATCAACTTCTGCATGCTTAGAAATCGGGCAGCTCGACAAATCACATCCGCGAGAAATGATATGAGTATTCTGCTGACGTGATAAACATGATTGAGATGCTGGAGACGTCAGACATAGTGGGCCTTGATCATGTCGCATTGAATTTCCCTTTGTAATACCAGGCCTCGCGGGTTATTACTTGAAAAAGCCATTGCCTGATCCCAACTCTTTATGTTGGGGGCCAGATACGGTATTAGGTTGGTATTAACGGTTAAGTTGTGTTACTGCAAAGTCTTGAACCTTGGCATTTACCTTCTACGTATGGTCTGTATTTTCTCAGAAGGCTGCTAGCTAAGGCTTAAGAATGCTGTGCTGCGTCGACATGTCAGAAGAATTTTTGACCTGTAAGATGCGAGCCATGAGACGCTTTGATAGCAGTTCCCATAATTATCATGGGATCGACGATCGTCTTTGCAAAATCGGTTTTGCGACTATGGCTGGCAAGAGTCCACATACCGTGTAGCAGGCTATTATATCAATCCCACTCATTAATGGACGACGTGAAACATACCTAATCCTTCACCTGCCAGTTTCGACACAAAGAGGGGACGAATAGGGTGGAAGCAAAGCCAAGTGTGACAGTCGTTATTATGATGAGAGCAGAGAAATCGCTGGCCCGAACCATGGCTGCTCTGCATCCGGGCGATGAAAACGATCTTTTTCTGCGTTTGACGAGGAGACAACGTTGGATCATATTAATAACATGTTAATTAGTCTGGTTCATTCACCATTCACATAAGACGAATTTTGATTTCGGCAGGAAATACCGTACCGCAATCCTGCAAAAGTATGACAGTATCAAAGCAATGATTCAAGGGCTACTGAGATCATTAGCACTCCCATATGGACAGTATTTTATGGATACTTTGTCATCCTTGCGTTGCACTAGCTGCTCGACTTCAAAGGCATGCGAGTTTGGAAATGGATTTTACAAGGCAATCAACTTGTCACCAGTGTAGCCAACTTCATGTTGTCAGGTCGGGGTAAAGATCGCTTTCCCCGGATATCCCGACCACACGATAAGTTGTTCATCCGGGAGACGCCTTGGGCAAGCAATTAATGCAGCACTTACTCGTTCGTCATAAAGGCGGTAAAGTAGCCCATCAGTAGAAAAAGTGTCAGCAGACTTGGAGCCTTAGTGGATGGCACACCTTCCAGTATTTCGACTACCCTAGACTTCAGCTCTGCTAGATCTCCTCTCAATAAATCGAGACATGTGACGACTTTGTAACCACTTCGAAAGAAGGTTCTTACACCATAAGCGTAGAATTTAACAATTCTCCGTGTCAAGCCATGGCATCGCTTATGCTTGGTAACTTGACTCCGCATAAGTTATGCATCATCCTAAGAATACTCCTACATACCTCGGGACAACAAGTAAGCTGACTTTGACGATACTGACGGATTGGTTCACCTCAAAAGTAGGGTCTTTGTATCAAGTTATTATCCTGCTGTTCCTCCTCGGTAGATGTCCCCTTTAGGAGAAGTTAATTGCCACTTGGAATGAATCAAGAGGTTCTTCTATCTACGCTTGCTCACGGAGGACTTCCTCAACTGAGTCTTCTAGTCGTGAAAACTCTGAACGTAGCTTTCCCGCTCATTATGATATAAATGACTTCAAAATAGGATTCGTATGGAATACTTAAAGCACATCAAGCTCCTAAATGTGAGCTGGGGAGTTGGAAGATAGCGATTGGCTCCTCAACAATTGATAACTGCTGCATTGAAGTTGAAGAGGCCGAGGCTGATAGAAGTTGGGATTATTGGCGAGGCGCTAGCCCAAAATCGAGCAATTCACCACTAAATCGTGGCTCATTCCGCATAACTTCCTAGTAAACTGTTCGACACTTGCGAAGATGGAGAATGGCACAATATCTCAGGGCGACGGCAGAGATCCCTCGGGCTTTCTAAGTGAAATCATCGGCAATCCAGTAACGGTGAAGCTCAACTCGGGCGTCGTCTACAAAGGTGCGTTGCTACAAAACGACCCCGGCTTCGGTAGAATATAGAAAGCCTTGCTGACGTGTTTCGGTTTAGGAGAGCTGCAATCTGTGGATGGCTATATGAATATCGCGCTGGAGAAGTGTGAAGAACATGTTAATGGGGTGAAGAAGAGGAGCTATGGAGATGCTTTTGTGAGGGGAAATAATGGTGAGTTTGTGCTGGAATATTGGAACAGGCTTCGGAATCTAGGCTGACCTATCAATGTAGTGATGTATATCTCAGCAGATGCGTGATGAGAAGGGATTAGAGGCATGGAACAATATTGCAGGGATAGAGGGTGGGCTGTGATAAGCTTAATTTGATATGAGAGCAAGGCTGTCCATTCCTCCAACCTGGAGCCACGAGAGGAATTTTGAGTATCGGCATGGAACCGGGTGTGCTAAAGGTAGATTTGATGCTGGGATTGTAGTCATGGGACAGCTACAACAGTGGTTCGCACAGAGGTCGAGAAACTAACTTTAGGGCTGGCATACTACACTCTAGAAGTCCAAGCGAAATAAGTCACGCCATGCAAAGCAACCTGGCCGTTCTCATTTGTTTCCACATCGTCTCCATTCAATGCTTCAAATACCTTTCTCTTAACGTTTTCTCTTTCCGCTCCCTTCAAAACCGAAATTTGACTAAGGGTCAGATACCTCTCCCAAACACCTTCCTCCGTTAACCACACAGTCCACTTCACCGTCTCCTCTCTCAGCGGCATCGAAAACTGCGGAAGTTTGTGTGTGAAATTATCGGCAAGTGTCTGTAACAGCGTTGTATTCTGTTGAGCCTCGAAGACGTCTTTCCATTTCTGATGCCGGAAGCGCGGCTCGCCGTCATCAAAGGACATAACTATGTCCTTCATCTTCTGCTCCCATTTCGTAGAGCATGGCCATGTCTTTGGTGCATTATCTGGGCCATATCAGGTCTGATTGATAGGGTTAAAATGGAAAAGATGAAAGACTCACAGTCTTCAATATTCCAAATCATCCCAAACGCCCCTCCAGGACGTAGAACACGATGGATCTCCCGTAATGCTTCTTCTGTCGCAAACCTACCTCCCATCAGCTTACGTGCTCACTTATTCCCTTACCTGAATTAAAAATACCAATGAAAAGCCTGAGCAGTACATCAGTACGTCACACAACACCCTCCAAAGCAGAAATCATATACCTGAGCCGCGACACAAGCATCCCCCCACCCCTCCTCCAAGTCCATCTCAGCCGCATTACCATCCACAACCTTCACATTACCCCCAAGGTTTTTATTTACTAATGCCTTTCTCATCTCCCGATGCGGCTCCACAGCCACAATCTCATACCCCTCTTCCCTACGCTCCAACAGCTCCGTAAACTTCCCCGTCCCGGCCCCAATCTCTACGATCCGCGCCTGGGACTGCCCTGCAACGTTTAGGCCGCTCAGCAGAGAAGATACAGCGGAAGAGGGATATGAGGGCCGGTGTTGGTCGTAGGACGATGCATTTCGGAAACCACTAGAGGCTTGTGGCTGGAGGGAAAAGGCTCGTGGTGAGGGCATTTTTGACTTTTGGACGGAAAATCCAAAGAGTTAAACGTTCTTGTTTGGGAATGAAATAGTAGAAAACTAGTGGTTCTAATGGTTCTTTGGGCAGTGGAGAGCCATCTCTTGGTGGACGCCGATGCCGGATAACGTCATTTTTCTCACGTCACGTGAATCCAAAGAAGACGATAAGGCACATTTTAGATTAGGGTTTGTCACTGGTAACAGCACTGATTGTTTTCAGTTCTTTGCATGAGATACATTTGAAATGACGAAGGCTGCTTTGATGTTGAGTTGGTGGCCATGCCAAAGCTTTCGGGATGGAAATTTAAAAGGTATCTCTACATGGGAACCTTACATACATTTAATTATGTCTAAGCCTATTCTAATATGTGAAATACTTGTCTGTCAGCATCTGGTTCTTACTTTTGGAAGCTGGTTGTACGTGATCAGGCAGATGTACATATTCTGCCGCTTTAGTCTCCCAAGTTCATCCGGATAAAGCTTAACGAACTTGCGCTGAGCTTTTGGCGTTGTTGAAAATAAGCCAGAGTCCGGAATACGAGGAATGGCTTTGGAAGGGTTGGATACTATCGATGGCAGGTATTCAAAATATGGTCTGTGGCTTGATGCAAAGTATAATAGCTGGGCCAGCAGTGGTTGATCAAGAAAGCTCTATATCTATCCATGCTAAAACAAATCTAGCGCGGAGATTCGGGAACGGATATCTCCGTATTATTTATTTTAGAACTGGAAAGGAGTTAGCCTGATGTACGTTGAACCGGAAGGGTACAAGTTTGAGACAGAAGCAATTAATTAGGCAATCGGACATACATCTTGAAGGTAATGGACACAATACTGTAAGAAGTAGAAAGTGTTTCTATACGAAATAGATTGGCAAAAGTTGAAGTCGAGTATTTTTGGCCATATTCCTGTATCTCGTGTTCGATCTATCGTCCAAGCTACATTATATGACGTCATACGTCCTACGACCGAGTTACTCGCTTTCTCCAACTTTTGAGATTTGCTTCACGGATACCGGCGGGTTTAAATGTAAGAGTTCTACTTGTTAGCGCAAATTCCACCATAATTCAAGGCAAAGCCTGGGAACGTCATCGATGCTGGGCTTATTCCCAGTTTCCTTAATAACAGCGACTTACAGGCAATCTTCAAGATGTGCCTACAAGGACAAGCCAAGGAAATATCACGGAGCCCAGCTCGAGAGCTGCGTAATCGAGCAACATGCGAATAGGTTATCATAGGAATGATTATCAAGAGTGAAGGAGTCATCGTAGAGAGCTCGCTCGCCCAAGGTGAGGTACGGCGACACCGTCTATATGTAGATCTAGAATCGCTGATCATACCCCATGTACTGGATACTTCCGCTCGTAACGTATGATTGGATGGTAGGTAGCTTGAAATGTCAAATGCAGGAACCACGAGAACTTTTAGGCGAGTAAAAGCAGCAGTGAGAGTGGCGTTGCCTTTGGTACGAATAATGCTTGTCTGTCATACCTCATAACCTTCGATTCAGAGTCGCAAATGATAATATGGAGAAAGATATTTTCGCTATTCATTTCCAGTTACTGCAAAGTAACCTCGAAATTACAACGGGTGCCACGCCACACTATAAAAGATTGAGGCTCCACCTCCGCCTGGTGCAGATCACTTCTCCATACGGGCAAATAGCGCCACCGTGGCGGGCCTTTCGGCAGTGGCGGGTTCTAAAACACATGGCTCAATTTCTTATTACAGATGGGCCCTATCGCATCTCGGTCGATTGGGTGCATGACGCTACAAGAAGTCGTTCCGATTCATAGTTGCCTAAATTGTCGATCACTTGTATCCTTTCTTGGAGCTCAAAGTGATTGCACTCTGCCAGTTGAGATGTAACTCCTAGTCAGTCAAAACTTTTCCGCCGAACGCCACGCATGTGCAGCCACTAAGAGAACTCAACCGGTAGTAACCGAAAGCTGCCCTACCGGAGCATTTGTGCCGGGCCATGAGGAAATAGGTAATTCCTGCGAACTGGCATATCCAAACGGTGGCGGTCGCTCCGACGCATGAAAGTGCCCCATAATGAACTCTTGACATATCGTAAGTTGCTCGAGTCCGGCCGTGAGAGGTTCTCAATCTCAGGTCCCGCATCTTCGCCACAACTTAGTCCATGGCAGGGGCCTTCTGTGTGGCTGATGGGGTTGTGGTAGTATATACTTCGTAGGGCACGAGCTTTTCTCCTTTTCCCTTTCAGGACGGATGGGATTTAAGATTCCCATTCCAGAATCTCCATTTGGCTTCGAAACAGCACAATATAATGATGTACTGCGCCAAGCTGGTCCGAACTGGGCGCATAGCTTGGGCGTCATGACTGGCGTCTTTACTCACCGGGGCGATCTGTTATGACAAGCTCCGCCTGACAGGTCTTACCGCAGTAATGATGTTCTGCATCAGTCACTCATTCTTCAAAAGCTGCCAAACAGAAGCAAGAAGCGGAAGCAGAACAGCAAAGCACCATTAGCTTGTGGGACCGGCTCTTGGAACGGAAAGTATGATATGGCGGGTTCTCGGTATCACACCAAAATCTCTGGTCCCGTGCCAGGTCAAGCCACACTGTATCAAAAGCCGGGATGTGAAATGGTTGGTAGGCATCGCTGCCGAGTGCCATTCCAGACTTTTGACAGGGGAAAGTAGCCAGCCATGGGCCGGAAGGATGCGCGCCACTCTTCCAGTCCTTGAGAATACTTCGAGGCTGCCATACTGCGAAAGGGTAGGAGCGGTTCTAGAAGGGGCTAGCCTTCGCTGGGAGGGAAAGCCTTTTACCCTTTCGTGCAGCGTTTTAGACTATGGGAAGGCTCCCACGCGCGGGCCTCTGCTATGCCCAGCATAGCTCTTTGCTTGCTCCATTAATAACTTACAATTGCATTGCAAATACCATACATGCATTGCTGCATTGAAGTGAAAGCAGGCTTGGCCAGTGGACAAAGGGAAAGTAATATCTATTGGGGAGCATCTGTCTCCTCTGATTAGGGCATCTTGACGCGTCTGCGTCTGCGTCTGCGTATGTATGTGTTCTCTGTCAAGTGACAGTTGATCATGACGAGATCTCCAGGTGATGGGCAGTGTGTCGGGACCCAGGCTTGTGTGGGAAAGTCGAGAAATTGCCACCCAGCAGCCATCGTCGCTTCTATGCAGAAACTTTAGCGCATTCAGCATTTCAGCACATTCCCATGTTTTGTAAAGCAAGCATTCCCATCATTCCCTCGCTTCTTTCCCCCCCAAAAGTCAATCCCTGAACCGCCCGAAGCTGGCACTATATCGCGCCAGGCTACAAAGTATAACCTGGTCCCTTTTGGTGCTAATCAACCCGTCCCATAGGACTATATTTTCCTCGCCCTCTGATCATTTCCTAGAAGAGAGTACCTTTGTACTACTACCTGTTCCCACTATTTTTCCAGATCCTGCTAATATAACCTCGACTATCCCCAATTGTTATTCGCCATTGCTGATCCCTGCCTCACGTCAACATGCATGCTTTGCCAGCATGTCAAAGACTATCATCCCCATTCTCTGGCACTCCGCGTTCATGTTCCCAATGGTTCCTGCCGATCTCTACCTCGTTGCGTTTCCAAGCCGGGACCTTTCTTCCAGCTATAAACAGTTCACCTGGTCGTCCGCCTCTTCATTGTCTTCACCCAGTCTTAGATCGTCTTTGCCCTGTGCGGATTCTGGGTCTTTTCCATCGAACGCTCCTTCCTGCTGATCCTAGTTTACTTGCCCGCAGCGTTCCTGGCGAGCGGAAGTTCCATTAACCAGCATATTATAGTGGTAGCCAATAATCACATGTCCTTTGAGTGTCGAAGGAGGCAATTGAAGCATCTCATATCCTTCAAAGACCCCAGGTTCCTAGAAAGGCTCCGAATACGCTACACTACTGTGCAGATAGCTTCACTAGCCACAGTCGAATCCCATCGTCGAAGAGACTAAAAGTCTTACCTCTCATTGACGATCTTTAGAGTGTGTCGAGGCAGTTCTCTTCTCCATTGGACGAGATCTCTCCCGTGCGTGCCCGTTCGATATCCTGCCAGCCCCAAAGTCAACCGCAAACTGCTATTTTTCTAAGCCCTGCGCCTCATGTTCCATTAAAGTTTCTTCGAAGAGACAGACCTCCATCGAATCACTTTACCTCATCGAACATCGGGCGTTGCTACGGACTTTATCGAGTATCTATTTTGGATTATTAGCATTTCAGACACGTTGCCACTCTTGATTTACACATCTACTCCTGTTCGAGATTGAAGGACCTATTAAAAGCGATTAAGGTATATATGGTTATTATTTTCTTGTCATACTGCACTGGCAGACTCTCTGAAACTTAATACTTTGTTCTCGGAGTATTTTTTTTTCATTGGGTCTTGTCGGCGCAATATGAGCACCGTATCAATTGTAGGACACGCTGACATGTCATTCATTCTGGTGCAGTTTTGGAGAACTTTTCTTCCTCTCATTGAGATTCCGATGGGCGACGTCCCAGGTGGGAGCCAGCCTCCAGGAAATTATCCAATTCCGCTGCAAGCTGGAGGACCTATACACTCGAGATTATCATCTCTAGGAGTCTCTGAAGTACAAGATATACCAGCACAGTATCGCGATCTGTCAACGGTTACATTCCAACATGGTAGCCAGCCTTCATTTCCTTTCCAGCTTCAACAGCAATTCAGTTCCTCTTATCAAACTCGACAGAACCTTCCGACGCCTTTACGGACGAATCTGGCCACTTCCGAGGCGAACATGGCGCAGACTCAGGTCTCTGGACGGGGTTCTTCTTTCAACATGGCATCACTTTGCGGGGCGCTTCCTGATAGTTCTAATTATGGACAGGGTTTTGTACAGCAACCATCTCAGCGGTTCCCTTCTGGACCATCGCAAGCGGCCCTTATATATCAACTTCAACAAACTGGGCCATTTCCCGGACAGATGACCATAAATCAACCAGCTAATGCAGCATATAGCATACAATATCCTCAGCAGTATCAAGGGAAGTATGCTCAACAAACGCCTCTACTTCAGCAATCCGGGTCGAGTCCGGGCCCGCAGTTCGTTACCAACCAAGGATTCATATCTGCCGTACAGGCACAACAGATATCGCCATACTATTATCAACCAGGCCCGAATCAATACGGCCAGCAGGCCCAAGGATTTCCGGTGAATCAATCGCAAATGTACGGCGCATCATACGGGAAGCACGTTAGCCAGTCGAGAGAAGGAGGTCTCTCACCTCAACAACGAAGTGGCGAGCATCGAGGTGGGCAAGGTGGGCAAGGCGGACAGGGTGACGGCTCACTAGTAAGAGGAAGTGGTACAGGTATGATCCTAAGTTCATGAGAAAATTACGTCCTCACTGTCTAATAGCAACCACAGGGTTTCAAACGTCAATCTTGCGAGGCCCGCCAATGAAGCCTAAACAATCTGGTCACGCGTTATGGGTCGGAAACCTTCCTCCAGGAGCAAGTGTTGTTGATCTTAAAGATCATTTTTCGCGCGAAGCGACAAACGATATACTGAGCGTCTTCCTGATTTCCAAGAGTAACTGTGCCTTCATCAATTACAAGACAGAGGAAAGTTGTTCCGCCGCGATGACTAGATTCCATGACAGTCGTTTTCAGGGCGTGCGTCTTGTCTGCAGACTGCGTCGTACTTCTGTCAATCCTGCAACTGGAGTTCCAACAGGTCCTGCTGCATTATCTGGGTCTTCGCCAGCCGTATCTGAGCCTGCTTTAGAGGTGGACAGCACTATTCAGGAGCCTGCAACCAGTACCGAGTTTCAGGACACCACTCCTAGTATATCCCTTGCTAAAGACAAGTTCTTCATTGTCAAAAGCTTGACCGTTGAAGACCTGGAATTGAGTGTGAGAAATGGGATTTGGGTCACACAATCACATAACGAAGAAGCATTGAACAGGGCTTACGAGGTGAGGGATATTACGATTTGTCATGCTTCGCAACTAATTGGAAATCTAGTCTGCGGAAAACGTCTACTTGGTCTTCTCTGCCAATAAATCCGGCGAGTATTTTGGTTATGCACGAATGACCTCTCCTATCAATGACGATCCGGCCGCCGCAATTGAATTCGCGCCAAAAGCTCAGGCGGTCGAGGATCCAGACCTTCCAAAAGCTATTTCAACGCCAGCGACTGAGTCTGCACCGAAAGGGCGGATCATTGACGATTCTGCAAGAGGAACTATATTCTGGGAGGCCGAAGTTGACGAAGTCGACGTCGCTGGGGAAAATGAAGAGCAACGCAGTGATCACAGCGATCAAGAACCTGAAAGCAGTACTCCTCCGAAAGTTTGGGGCAAGCCGTTCAAAGTCGAGTGGTTATCGACAAATCGACTTCCATTCTACCGGACTAGGGGTCTCCGAAACCCTTGGAACTCCAATCGTGAAGTCAAGATTGCTAGGGATGGAACGGAGTTGGAGACTTCGGTTGGACGACGATT
>Ga0335072_10011552_pt1 | contig 12644 bp, 13 predicted proteins | sample Lox_Sample_21_FD_206725 | JGI IMG/M metagenome (GOLD analysis project Ga0335072, IMG submission 206725) | Soil microbial communities from Loxahatchee National Wildlife Refuge, Florida, United States - Lox_Sample_2.1 | ecosystem: Environmental > Terrestrial > Soil > Wetlands | place: USA...
CGGTTCTTCGCCGGCGCCGCGCGCATGCTCGAGGGCCGGTCCGCCGGCGAGTACATGAAGGACCACACCTCGATGATCAGGCGCGAGCCCATCGGGGTGTGCGCCCAGGTCACGCCCTGGAACTACCCGCTGATGATGGCCGTGTGGAAGATCGGCCCGGCGCTCGCGGCTGGCAACACGGTGGTGCTCAAGCCGTCTGACACGACGCCAGCGTCGACGCTGCTGCTCGCCGAGATCGCGTCGGAGTTCTTCCCGCCCGGCGTCTTCAACGTGATTACCGGTGACCGGGACACCGGGCGTGAGCTGGTCAAGCACCCGATTCCCGCGATGGTCTCGATCACCGGCTCGGTGCGGGCGGGCACGGAGGTGGCGCGCGCCGCCGCTGACGACCTCAAGCGCGTGCACCTCGAGCTCGGCGGCAAGGCGCCGGTCGTGGTCTTCGACGACGCGGACATCGCCTCCACGGCCGAGGGCATCGCGGGCGCGGCCTACTTCAACGCCGGCCAGGACTGCACCGCCGCGACCCGGGTGCTCGCAGGCCCGGATATCGCCGCCGATCTCACCGCGGCGCTCGCGGAGCAGGCGGGCTCCACGGTGACCGGCGGCCTGGACGTCGAAGACGCCTACTACGGCCCCCTGAACAACCCGAACCAGCTAGCCCGGGTGTCCGGTTTCCTCGACCGGGTGCCCGCGCACGCTTCGGTCGACGCCGGCGGCCGCGCGATCTCCGGCCCTGGATACCTGTTCGAGCCGACCGTCGTGTCCGGGCTGCGCCAGGACGACGAGATGATCCAGGACGAGATCTTCGGCCCGGTCATCACGGTGCAGCGGTTCAGCGACGAGGACGAGGCGGTCCGCTGGGCCAACGGCGTCCGCTACGGCCTGGCGTCCAGCGTGTGGACGAGGGACCACGGCCGCGCGATGCGGATGGCCAAGCGCCTCGACTTCGGCGCGGTGTGGATCAACACCCACATCCCGATCGTCGCCGAGATGCCGCACGGCGGCTTCAAGCACTCGGGCTACGGCAAGGACCTGTCGATGTACGGCTTCGAGGACTACACCCGCATCAAGCACGTCATGAGCTACATCGGCGAGTAGCCGGCGTGGCCCGTTTCATGATCACGAAAGAAAGATCTCCTATAGGAGCAACCGCCGAGTTTCTACGCGCCAAGCCCACCCGCCAGTTCACCATCGAGGTTACGGTGAACCTCTAACTACGGATTAAGAGGGTGCGACTCACAGGTAGCAACCCTGTCTCATCGGATTCGTCACGTACAGTCTGCTCGTGGCAAGCACGGGACGAACGCTGCGCTGGCTTCCGCGTAGGACCAGCGCCAACTGGCAGGTGTGGCAGGAAGCGGCCGTGTACGGCGTCATCCCGCTGCTGGTCATTGCAGCGAGCGGCTTCGTTTTCTGGTACCGCGTCCACTACAACATCTGGCCGGGCCAGGACGCCACAGCTCGCGTCCATTGGTGTGAACGGGATTACCAGAATGACGGCCCGCCCACCGAGACCTGGCAGCAGGTTTCTGCCGGATGGCAATGGCCAGTTCGCGACCTTGGCCGGTACCCGCCACTGGGATTGCCGGGCCAAGAGCTCTTTGCCGCGATCTACCCCGACGCGCTGCCGACCTCGTGCGCGACAGTGGTCTACGTCCGCACTGGCCTAGACAGGTACCAGCCTTACAGCCTGCTCGGCGGCGCATGACCGACGCGAGACATGCGGGGACGTAGCTATGCCGGGTGCCCGAACACGCTTAGCTCCTGACGGGCCTCTACCTCGGCACGAGCGCCGCATGTCAGGCAGCTGAATCCAGCCGGCGGGTTGCCGTCGCACACCACGCACCGCGCTTTGAGTCGCCACACGGCAACCTCGAAAATTTCGGCCAGCCGTTCCAGCTCCCAGGTGGTGATGTTGCGCCGCCGCCCGTCTGGGGCCGCTTTCTCTAGCCTCGATACCGCCGAGATGTTATGCGGCCCCAGGCCCATCGCGACGGCAAGCTTTTGCTGAGACCAGCCCATGCCCAGGCGCAACGCACGGACGTTCGCGCCGATGGCCGCAAGCTGGCTCTCGGGAATCCAGGCGGCCCGCTTACGCCTCACTACGGCCCCGCTCTGCGCGCCCTTTTCGCTTGTCATGACGCGCGCTCCGCTGGCATCGGAACCCAGTGGACCCGCTGACCGCTGGCGCGGGCAGCCCATGCGTTGCCGGTTCGCTGATAGCTCGCGTGCAGTCCGGCATTCATGGCGAACCGCGCGGACTCCACCCGCGCGGCGGTCGCCAGGCCGCGCGTGATGCACGCTGCTGCGGCGCGGCGTGCGCTGGTCTCGCTGCCGGTGACCCCCCGGTACTGGCCGGGGTTGGATGCGTCCCACAACCACAACAGCATGGGCCGGGTGCCTCGTCTCAGTGCGGCGTCTCTGAGCACCGTGCGACGGGGGATGCTCGTGACCGTCGCACGGTGTAAGGCAAGCATCACAGGGGGAAGACTCGATATGCAAGCTTTCATATCGAATCTCACGAGTAAAAACTTCGTATAGACAGTTGCATTTCAAAGCGTGCGGCAGAATGCTTTCATATCGGGATGCCAGATACCCTCAAACCGAGGTAGGTGAGGCCCCATGCCGGACACGCTGACCGGCTCCACGGTGCCGCGTCGCCAGCTAGGCCGCTATCTGCGCGACCTGCGGAACGCGGCCGGGCTGACCGTCAAGGATGCAGCGCGCGGCCTTGAGTGGTCAGAAGCAAAGATGTGGCGGATAGAGACCGGACAGACCAGTCTCCGCAGCCTCGACGTTGAGGCCATGTGCCGCGTCTACGGCGCAGCACCCGACATCACTGAGGCGCTGATGGGGCTCGCCAAGGAAACCAAAGCGCGCGGATGGTGGCAAGCGTACGGCGATGCCGTACCCGAATGGTTCGACCTGTACGTCGGGCTTGAGGCAGCAGCATCGCGGCTGTTCCTGTACGGGCAAGAGCTAGTCCCAGGGCTATTCCAGACTCAGGACTACGCACGGACCCTGATCACCGCCGACAACCCCGGCGTTGACCAGCCCGAGATCGACCGGCGCGTCGGCCTGCGGATGGCGCGGCAGGCGATCGTGCGCCGCCCCATCGACCCGCCACAGCTTCAAGCCGCACTCAATGAGTCGGTACTGAGGCGTCCAATAGGCGGGGGTGAGATCATGACAGCGCAGCTTCAACGGCTAGCGGAAGCCTCACAGCTGCCCAACGTGTCGCTCCGTGTCGTCCCGTTCGCGGCGGGGTTCCACCCCGGAATCCTATCCGGCTCGTTCAACATCCTGCGGTTCCCGCTAAACGGCAACAGGGAAGACAGCGAACCGCCCACCGTGTACTCAGACCTCTACACGGGTGCCTTGTACCTCGACAAGCCGAGCGAGCTACAGCGCTACAGCGATGCGTTCACGGGCATCTGGCAACACGCTCTTGACGAACGGGCATCAAGAGAACTGATCAAGCAAGCAGCGGAGGCGCTTAGCAATGGAAAGGGAAGAGCGGAACTGGCGCAAGGCCAGCTACAGCAACGGACAAGGTGATTGCGTCGAAGTGGCGGACGCTGCCCGCGCCGTCCTAGTCCGCGACACCAAAGACCGTGACGGTGCAACGCTGGCGTTCAGCGCTGACGCATGGCATCGGTTCCTTGCCGAGCAGCGGTTAGAGGCCGGCGCGACCCAGCACCTACCGGGGCACCCCCGTCCAGCCGGGGCTGCGGTCATCGGCGGTTTCCCGGGGGCAGAAAGCTGGAACCAGTGTTCGGGTTGCTCCGCCGGAGCGCAGGTCGTGGCGACGGTCAGCAGGCGCCGTCCTCACGTTCGAGTCAGGCCCGGAGATGCGCCTGGACAACAGGCGGGATCGGACAGGCCTTTGGGGCACCATACAGGCTCGGCTCCCCCTTGAGTTCGGCAAGAATTTCTCGATGTAGACTTCACAGCAAGGTGCCAAGCAGAGAAGATAGCTCTCATGATTGCCACACGCGATGGGGGGATCCATGGCTGCGCCCGAGCTGGCCATTGATACTGCAAGCATCGTCATTAAGGGGAAACTTGAACCAGCTAAACTGTCACCGAAGGAATTGGTGAAACAAGGACTCGTCACTACTAATGAGGTCGCCGAAGCAAACCAGAAATTCTCGAATGATGACGTTTCCATTTTGGAGACAAGCAGAATGCGGTTCGTCGCCAATCGCGACACAATACAGCTAACAGCTCAGCTTGCCGAAGAATTTGAAACAATGAGGGATTTCGCAATAGGAATGCTCAGGCTGTTTACGTCGGAGACGATTGGTGTCATGGGCATAAATCGCGAGGTTCATTTTACGACTCCAAGCACTTCTTCATGGCACAGTATAGGCGATACTCTCGTGCCCAAAGACGTGTGGTCTGGAGTATTGGAAGTAGCCGGGATGGCATCTGTCACGCTGTTGGCATCCAGATCTGACAAGTATGTCGGCTATCGTCAAATTACTGTGCAGCCGTCAAATCTAGTGACGCAAGGTGTATTTGTCAGTCACAATGACCACTATACCCTGGATATCGCTGATAAGCCTGTTGCAACTAGGGAACAGATTGCCGCAGAGACCAGGAAGCCGTTGAAACTAAGCACGGAGAAGGTAGGGACAGCCATAACTGTTCTGAACAACGAGTGGGAGAACTCTATGAATCGCTCCTCAAGTGTCATTGAACGCGTAGCACAGACTGCCAAGTCATGAGCGACCTAACGGCGTCATCCACGTCCGCGCCAAGCGCTTCCTCACAAGAGTTGGATACCCGACCTTCCGGAGACTTGGCAGGGAACACTGTTAGGAATACCTTCTTCCGGCAAGAGAACTCCACGCTATCGAACCATACGCTGGATCGGGCCGACGCAGAATCTGTTAGGCCCGCTGTATTCGCCACGTCGTCAGACAGTTCTACGCCAGCAGCAGAGTCGCCTCAAGGCCCGGTGATAGAGGAGGCTCTAAAGGCCCCATTTGTCGACGTTGACGCAATTGGTATACAGACGTGGCCAATTAGAGGTATGCAGAAATGGGAGGGGCGAATCCTTGAAGTAGACCAAGATATCTTCACCGCGGAACTAACTTCGCTGGATACCGATGACAAGACTACTATAATTACTGAATTTCGAACGAAGGTGCTTGAGGCTGGAGATGGGGGCCTGTATCCGGGCGACCTATTCTATATGACGGCCCGACCCGTCAGAATTCGCGGCCTCCTCACCACCTCGTATTCGCTACAGATCCGCCGTCCTGGTAACTGGACGCCTAAAGACATTGATGACATAAAAGAACGAACTCGGAACAGACTCGAGATGCTAAAGGATAATGTCGACTAGTGAGCTTCCAGGTACCGATATTGTTGAGGTCTCTATATTTGGTCCGGGAAAAGGGGAATCTGTTCTAGTCCATCTTGGGAACGGCAAATGGATTATTGTTGATTCTTGTGTTGACCCGGCGACTAACGGTATACCCGCCATCGAATATCTAGATGGCATGGGAGTTTCTCTCGATAGAGATGTTTTGATGGTGTTGGGCACTCACGCTCACGACGATCATATCGCCGGAATATCGCGTGCTCTAAGCTTTTGTAAGTCAGCTTTCTTCGCCTGTTCCTCAGCTCTCACCGGCGAAGAGTTTGTCTCGATCCTAGAGGAGGACTTTCAAGCGGAATTGGGTCTAAGAAAGTCCGCTTACTCTGAATACCGGAAAATCCTGGACATAGTTGATGATCGCCGTAAGGCTGCCGGAGGAAAACGCTTTCTAAAGCGGGCAGTTGAAGCCTTGCCTCTTATTGATGAAACTTGGCAAGATGGAAGCAAGTGCAGAGTAACTGCATTGTCCCCTTCCCATGAAGCCGTTACTCGCGCACTAAGAATACTAGCGAACGCATCTATCGCAGTGGAGGGTAAGCCGCGACGCCCATTTCGTGGCGACCCTAATGAATTTTCCGTAGTTCTATGGATCGAGTCTTTCGATAAGATCATACTTCTCGGCGCTGATCTCGTGAATGGTCCTGTCGGCTGCGGCTGGATGGGCATATTGTCCGAATTCGCCCCAACTGAGGTGGCAAGCCTGTTCAAAGTACCTCACCATGGCGCACCCAACGCAGATCATCCTGAAGTGTGGGAGCGTCTTCTTGCAAAAGATCCAGTAGCGCTACTGGCGCCATTCAGCGGTGGTAGGCGTCCACGTCCGGACGCGGCTGATGTCGATCGAATCTCTGCACGTACGAGACGTGCATTTATTACTGCTTCGCCAGTCCCCACGCTTCCGAGTAACGTTGTAAAGCGTTATAAAGCTGACCTGGGTAATCTTGCTATTAACGCTCGCGAACAGTGGGGCGGGGTCGGACAGGTCCGGGCGAGAAGTAAGGCCGGTCAATGTGAGTGGGAAGTGGACCTCGTTTCACCTGCGGAAGAACTTCAGCGTGTTAAAACGCGGCGAAAACGTCGTTGACCGGACTGCGCCTAACGGTTGGGTCAGGGCAAGCATGCTGAACGGCATGGCGGACAAGCCTGATGCTCGCGGACCACCCCGACATCTACGAACCGACAATGGCGTACACGATATGACCCGACTTGGCTGTGTGCGTCGAGACGAGGAGGTTGCCTATAGCTAGGTGATCTTCTTGTCGTGCTGTGCGGATGATGAGGGTTTTGTGGCCCCTCGGGATCGCCCTTCGGGGGGCGGTCTCAAGCCGCCCCGTGCTGCGTTAGCTGAAGACTGTCGTGGTGAGCGATCGGGGAAAAGGCGCCTTGAGGTGTCAGGCGGGGACCAGGAAGGCGTTGCGCTGAAAGCGCCCGTGCCGGGGTTCCCCCGGGGGGCGTTCACCGACTGAGGCGTCGTTATTGGGTTGAGGTGGCATCAGAACCGGGGAGAAGCCAAGTCCCCGGGATGAGCCTGGCGGTTGCCCGGATCGCTGGCCAGGTGGTGCCCGGCGTAGAGGTGGCGCGAGCCTGGTCTGCGGCGTCCGCGCGGAACGGCGGAGGGCTGGCCCGGACACCGCCGCCCCGGAGGGGGCGGCGAGAGGGATGCCCGCGAGCGCGAGACGCGCGAGGGGCGAAACCGTCGCCGGGCTGGCAGTCGGACCGGCTCGTAGTAGCGCTGATCCTCTTGCCTGGCGCGGTGGGGCGGGGAGCGAAGGGGCCGGCTTGCTCGTGGCTTTATTCGTCTCGTCAACCAGCCGTGTGCTGGGAGGAGCGTCATGGATGAGCTGAGGCCTGAGGAAGGGCAGCGCAGGAGCGTGTCCGGGGGGCCGCTGGACGGCAAGCCGTTCGCGGTCAGCGGGTATGAGGTCTGGGTTGCCTGGCAGCAGGTGAGGGACAACAAGGGAGCGCCGGGGGCAGACGGTCAGTCAGTCGCGGCCTTCGAGGAGCGGCTGGAGGACAACCTCTACAAGATCTGGAACCGGATGTCGTCGGGAACCTGGTTCCCGCCGCCGGTGCGGGCGGTGGAGATCCCCAAGCCGGGCGGCGGCACCAGGACGCTCGGGGTGCCGACGGTCGCCGACCGCGTCGCGCAGACCGTGGCCGCGAACCGGATCGAGGCCGTGACGGAGAAGTTCTTCCACGCGGACTCCTACGGGTACCGGCCGGGCCGCGGGGCGCATGACGCGCTCGCCGTCGCGCGGAAGCGCTGCTGGAAGTACAACTGGGTGATCGAGTTCGACATCCGGGCGTTCTTCGGCAGCGTGCCGCACGATCTCGTGGTCAAGGCGGTGGAAGGGCTGCGCCTTCCCGCCTGGGTGCTCCTTTACGTGAAAAGGTGGCTCACCGCCCCGGTGATCATGCCGGACGGGCAGGCCAGGGCGAGGGACAGGGGGACGCCGCAGGGATCTGCGGTCAGCCCCGTGATAGCCAACCTGTTCCTGCACTGGGCGTTCGACACGTGGATGGACCGGGAGTTCCCGGACTGCCCGTTTGAACGGTACGCAGACGACGGCCTGATTCACTGCAAGAGCCAGGCCCGCGCCCGCCAGGCGCTGGCCGCGCTCGAGCAGCGGATGAGGGACGTCGGCCTGGAACTGCACCCGGGCAAAACCCAGATCGTCTACTGCGAGGACTCCACCCGCCGCCAGACCTGGGGCGGGCCGGTGTCCTTCGACTTTCTGGGCTATACCTTCCGGCCCCGCGACACCATGGGGAAGAACGGCAGGTTCACCGGGTTCGACCTGGCGGCCAGCTCGAAGGCGGTCAAGCGGATGAGCGAGACCGTCACCGGCTGGCACCTGCGCCGCCACACCAACCTCACCTGGGAGCAGCTCACAGACTGGATCGGCCCGGTCATCCGCGGGTGGATGGCCTACTACGGCCGGTTCCGCCGTTCCGAGCTGCACCCGCTGCTGGCCAGGATCAACCGCCGGATCCAGCAATGGATCCGGGCCAAGTACCGGCGGCTCAAGCCCTACCGGGCGATGAAACGCGCCTGGGACCGGATCACAGCCCAGATGCCGGGGCTGCTGCCCCACTGGCGCTGGGAGACCGGAGCCTGGTACTGACCAGCTGTACGGCGAGAGCAAGAAGAGCCTGGTGACGGGAGACTGTCACGCCAGGATCTGTGGGAGCCCAGGGGTGAAACTCCCCTGGGCCACCCGACCACGATTATGGACTTTCGGGGCCGAAGTCAGGTCATAATCCCCACCGCTAGTCTGGTTCGCCGCCGATGGTGTGGCTGCCAGCCGGACGCTGAGCATGCCAGGCGCGGAGGGCGGCGGGCGTCCAGGCGGGGCGGCCGTCGGAGGTGCGGGTTTCGCCGAGGATGGGGTGGCGTGTGCGGGCGCGGCGGAAGCTGTCGGGCTTGTCGTAGCCGAGGTAGCCGGCAGCGTCCGCGATCCCGGTGATCAGGTCATCCCCTCCGTCCCTCGCGACCGGGTCTGCGGGGGCGGCGGCCGGGGCCGCGGTGGTGTCCCAGGGTGGGACACCGGACAGTGTTTCCGCTGGCACGGATGCCTGCTGTCCGGGTGGGACAGGGACAGCGGCAAGGGCGGGCACCGGGCTGGCCGGGATGGTGACCAGGGACGCGCCGGCGAGCTTGCGGCCCTCGGCCAAGACGCGGGGCGTGATCCACGGGGCCGGACCCAGGTTGGTGAACCAGTCGGGAGGCGGGGGTCCGGACAGGGCGTAGCGGCGGCGTTCGGCGGCCGGCAGCCAGGCGATCTGGGCGTGGTGGATGAGGCTGGATGCTTCGCCGATGCCGACCACGCCGCGGCCTTTGATCCGGGCGTCCCATTCGGTCGGTGGCGCGAACCCGAACGTCATCCGCCACAGGGAGGCGGTGTAGGCCCCGGTGATGATCCGGTAACCGTAGCTGGCGCGGCTGTCGGAGTCGGCGAACAGCCGCAGGTTCGGCTGGTGCACCGCGACCAGCAGCCGGTGCCCGGCGACCCGGCCCTGCCATTCGATCTGCCGCCGCTGGTCTAGCGCGGGCAGCGGCTCGGTGCCGCCGTTTCGCCGGTGGATGCGGGCGGCCATCCCCGCGAAGGTGCCGAACTCATCGATGACCAGCATCCGCTGCGGGAACGCGCCCGGCCACGCCGACCGCTCACCGACGGCGATGTTGACCCCGAGCATGGACAGGAAGAACTCTTCCAGCGCCCACATCATCGCCTCGATGTCGGTGTGCACCCGGATGCCGGGCACGTTGGTCAGCACGTCTTCGCCGGTTTTCCGGTTGAGGTAGGAGCGGCGTTTGGGGTCGATGATGTCGATCAGCCAGCCGTGCGCGCGGGTGTGCGCGGCAGCAACGCTCGCGGTGGCTGTCTTTCCGCCGCCGGTGCCGGCCGCGATGAACAGGTGCGGTTCCTCGTTTTCCAGGTCAACGACCCACTTGCGCCCGCCGGCGAGGGTGGCCAGGTGGATGCGGTGCGCGGGCAGCTGATAGCCCTCGAACAGGGCACGGGCCGGCGGGGCGGGCGGGTGCCGCCAGGTGGCGCGTGCGGCCCGAACGTACCGGCGAGGCCGCCGCCGAGGTGGCGGCGGATGACCTCGTCGATGTTCTTCTGCTTGGCCGCGTCGGGGTTCCACGCGGCCGGGTAGGTCAGCGTGAGCACCGCGTCCGGGGTGGCGGCGTGGCCGCGCGGGATGTCCAGCCAGGGCAGCGGGTTCGCGTCCGGGTCGGTGCCGAGGTAGCCGCACAGCTGCAAGTACACGGGGCGGATCACCGCCCGCACGTACCGGGCCTGCCGCCAGCGGGGAGCCAGCGCCGCCCCGGCCGCTAGTGCCGCGCCACCGAGCACGACGGCGGTGAGCAGCGGCCGGGCATGCAAGCCGATCGCGGCCGCGACGGCCGTCCACCGGACGGCGGCGCGCTGCCAGCCGGGCAGGTAGGCCCACCGGCCGGGCTGGCCGGTGGTGAACCAGCCGGGCACCCCGCCGACCGGGTGCGTGCCGCGTGACAGGAACGTCGCGTCGGTGCGCCGTCGCCCCAGCGGCGCGCCAGTGGCGAACCGTAGCGCCAGCAGCAGCGCCCACCCGGCCGCGCGGGCCAGGTGCAGCGTGACCGCGCCGCGCCGCTGGACGCGCCGTTCTCCTCGATGACCGTGACTGTGCCGTCGCCCGCGCCACACCGGAGCGCCGTCGCCGGCGGGCGCCAGCGAAAGTACCACAAGAGACTGGTGTGACACGTGCGACTGGGGTAGGACAAACGGGGTGAATTCCGACCTCGACGAGCCGCCGGACACGGTGGCGAGTGCCGCCACGGCCGCCGCGGCGACGAGCGCGCGGCAGCCGCGTAGCAGTGGTTTCGCCACTCCGCCCCGGACCAGGCCGCTCGGTTACCCGGCACGCGATGCGTTGATACCCGGACAGCCGTCTCACTGACCCCTCCCACCTCAAAACAGGGTGTAACCTCTTGGTTACTGTGATGAAATTCGCGTCCTTGATCGCCAGAAAATGGCCGGTCGCCGCCCTTGCCGGGCTGGCGCTGGCCGCTGCCGGATGCGGTACCGCGTCGAGCACGCAGGCGACCGGTGCGGCGCCCGCGCCTGCCCGGACCGCGGCCGGCGCGGCCGCCAGCACGCGCCCGGCGGCCGCCGGCCCGGCGGCGTCGTCCCCTGGTGCCCCGTCGTGCTCCGCGTCGGCGGCAACCGCCCCGAGCTTCTACACCGCGCAAGGCGGGCCGGCCCAGGTCCCGCGACTGGACGCCGTCCAGTTCGTCTCCGCGGGCCAGGGCTGGGCGGCCGGCGCGGGCCACGTGCTCGCGACCGGTGACGGCGGTCACACCTGGACCTCGCAGTACACCGGGTCCGCTCAGCTCGACCAGGTCGACTTCACCGACGCCACGCACGGCTGGGCGGTGGGCACGAACGCCCTGCTGCGCACCACCAACGGCGGTGCCACCTGGACGGCGCTCAGCGAACCCTGCGGCGCGGCCATCGACTCCGTGCACTTCGTCACGCCCAGCCTCGGCTACGCGGTCGCGGACGGCGCGCAGGTCTGGATGACCGGCGGCGTGCCCGCGGCGGTCAACGGCGGCGTGCTGCTGGAGACCACCAACGGCGGCACCGACTGGACGCGCGTGGCCAGCGCGCCGGGGCAGGCGCAGACCGCCTGCTTCAGCAGCCCCTCCGACGGGTTCCTCGGCGCGCCAGGCAAGGTGTGGCACACCACCGACGGCGGCAAGAGCTGGTCGCTGTCGTTCGCCGAGCCGGCCGTCTCCGGCAGCGTGCACCCGTCGGCGCCGGACATCGCGGTGCTCCAGTGCGCCGGCGGCAACGCCGCGTGGGTGATGTTCCTCGGCTCCGGCGCGGCTCTCGGCCACGTGCCCTACCTCACGTTCGCCACGCAGGACGCCACAAAGTGGCACGTCCTGTTCGAGGAGTCCTACACCGAGTCGGCGGCCAGGCCGCAGCTGCACGCCCCGGACGGTCCGGGGAGTTACCCGGGCCCGTTCAGCGCGATCAGCCCGCAGGCGGCCGCCTTCGTCGGCTACTCCCCGCCGCTGGGCTACGGCGCGGCCCCGCTGGAGATGGCCGCGTCCGGCGGCGCCAAGCTGACCAAGGACGGCAACGTCAGCGGCATCTCGGTGCCCGAGGCGGTCGCGTTCATCAGCCCGTCCCAGGGCTGGATCGTCGGCCAGGCCCTGCCGTCCGGCGACTTCGTGATCATGGCCACCGCCGACAGCGGCCACACCTGGAACCGCCAGTACCAGGCCCGGTAAACCCCGTCAGGGAAACCTTGACGCAGCACGACCGTCAGGGATACCTTGACGCCATGACAGGATCTCAGGGCTCGGCGGCGGACGCCAGCCGGGTCGACAGCGTGTGCTGCTCCTTCTGCCTCAAAGACAAAGACGCCGTCGACAAGCTGGTCGCGGGGCTCGGCGTCTACATCTGCAATGAATGCGTGGAGCTGTGCGGCCTCATCATCGCCGAGGATCCGGCGCCCCGGGTCGGCGGCTGGGACGAGCAGCCCGATGACGCGCTGCTCGCGAACCTGGGACAGCTCCAGGCGATCGTCGCCCAGGTCGACGCCGCCCTGCATAACCAGGTCGGCATGCTGCGCGCCCGGAGCGTCAGCTGGACTCGCATCGGCGAGGCGCTCGGCGTGTCGAAGCAGGCGGCGTGGGAGCGCTTCTCCGGGGAGGACTGACCGCGCTTCAGGAGCGCGGCGCCTCGCCGTCCGCTGGCGG
>Ga0335072_10011554_pt1 | contig 12644 bp, 11 predicted proteins | sample Lox_Sample_21_FD_206725 | JGI IMG/M metagenome (GOLD analysis project Ga0335072, IMG submission 206725) | Soil microbial communities from Loxahatchee National Wildlife Refuge, Florida, United States - Lox_Sample_2.1 | ecosystem: Environmental > Terrestrial > Soil > Wetlands | place: USA...
CCGCCGCGGACAAAAAGAACTGGACGATGCCTTCGGATCCCGGCGTTCGCGCAATCGGAAATGACTCGCTGGTGTGAACGTGAATGCCGGATACGTCGTCTGCGTATAAGAAGAGCGAGCCGGGTCGAACGGTTCCAATTCCGTCAGCTCCCGCTTCGGGAATCGGGTTCCTTTCCTGACATTGCTCTAATGCCGAGTTGCCCCGATTTGGTACATCGGCTGCACCGTTCTCGGACATGGCTGTAGCGGTCCCGAACGTGGTCGCACCTGAAACGAAGCCCGCCGCTTCTCCTCGCGCATCCGGCGCGGCGGCACTGCGATCGAGCAAAGGAGCATCCTGGGACCTGGTTTTGAAACTGGCGGGAATCGCTGCCGGCATTCCGCGCACCACCGCAGCCGTTCGACCGGCCGAGGTTTCCGCGCCCTCCGCGCGAGGCGCGGCTCAGCCGGTTCCCTCCGCGACGGAGACGCTGGCAGCGACTCAGACGGCGAAAACCGCCTCGCTGCCATCCGCCTTGCAGCGTTACAGCGGGACCGCCGCCTTCTCATCTCCGGCTTTGCCGGTGGCGCGACCGGTATCGACGGCCGCCCCAACGGCGCCACGATCCGTGGAACCGGCGTCCGGCCGCGAAGCGAAGGCCACCGAAACAGCGGCTCATAAAACGCCGGCTTCCGCTGATTCGGCAGATTCCGGCAATGCTCTCGGCCCCACGCAAGCGGCCGTCCGACCGGCCCCCGATGCACCTCCTGCCACGGCGCCGATCTTCGTTGTTCCTCCTTCTTTCCCCTCGGCGCGCGACCCTGAACTTTCACCACCGGCACGCCCGAGCGAGCCTGCAACTGCTGTAGAAATGCCATCGATTCTTTTGCGTTCTGTTTCTTCGCTCGTTACGCCGGATGGTCTCGCCTTGCGTTCGACCCGCTCTGCGGCCGGCCGCACCCAAGCCGTCTCGACTTCGGCGCCTGCACAAAGCCTCGCCGACCGATCGGCCGCAACCGATGCATCCGATCGTGGATCGAGCGGTTTCGCCGCGGCCAACGCCACGCAGGCGGCCATTCCCGGCGAGGCTGTCGCTCCGGCCGCCTCGGCCTGGCACCAACCCTCCCCGTTCCTCCCTGATGCGACGAATCTCGCCGCCGCCGACCCACTTCGCAATCACCTGCCGCAGCAGGGCGGCGCCCATGGCCCCTCGTCCGCGAGCGGACAGGATATAACTGCGGCGCCCGTTCTGCCGCCCGGTGCAACGGAGGCCGCGGCCGACACCGGCCAGAAACCTTCCATCACGGCGCCGTGGAACCGCGCTTCGGTCTCGCTCGAATCCGCCACCCAAGGCTCGGTTGCAACGACAGCGGCTTCATCGGCTGCTGTCCCAGCGTTGCGCAGCATTCAAACCGCGGCTCCGTTCTCGGGCGCCGCTGCATCCTCCTCCGCTCCAACTGTCTCGCCAACGGCCGAAACGTTCACCGCGCTCGATGCCGAGGCATCGAGTGTCAATCCCGTGTGGCTCCATGCCGGTGCGCAGCGCGCCGAAGCGGGCTACCAGGATCCTGCGCTGGGCTGGGTCAGCGTGCGCGCCGGGGTCGCCGACGGCGCCATTCACGCCGCCATCGTTCCCGGGTCGGCCGACGCCGCGACTGCACTGGGCAGCCATCTCGGCTCCCTCAATTCCTATCTCGCCGAACGCGACATCCACTCCACCACAGTGACGGTAGCATCGCCGGAACCGCATTCCGGAGAAGCGCAGCTCTCTGCTCATCAAGAAGGCGCGCAGGGGTTCGGTCGAGGTTCTGGCGAGGGCGCTCCGCAATCGGCCCGCGGACAGCCGGACTGGCTATCCGGCGAAGCCCCCTTGCACGCCGCAGCTTCGCCTGCGACCAGCGCGACCGATCTGCAGACGCCGGCAATGGCGATCGGCGGCGGCGTTCACATCTCGGTGATGGCCTGAATGCGCGGCCGGCAAGCAAGTGCACCGTCAGACTCAGCGGCGGCGTCGCAGCGGGAAAGCAAGGACTCAGAAAGAGAGGCATCATGGCAGCATCAGCGGCGATCTTCAATTCGCATCCGGCGGCTGGACATATCGGCAACGCGACGCGACCGCTCCCGATGGCGGGCCCCGCCGGCGGCTCGGGTAACAACGATCAGAGCAACTCGAGCTCCGACTCCGCCACTATTTCGGCCAACGACTTTCTCACGCTGCTGGTGACGGAGATGCAAAACCAGGACCCGACCGACGACACCGATCCCAACGAGTACATCGACCAGCTTGTGCAGGTGAACAGCCTCGAGCAGCTCATCGACATCAACCAGACTCTCTCCGGAGCGATGGGTACTTCGAGCAGCAGCACCTCGCAGGACGCAGCCGCGGTGCAGGGCATTGGCGCAGATGGCGGCACGGGAGGGTCGGCCGTTGCCCATCGGCCGGCTTCTGCGGCCGGCGTCGCCGGCCAGATTCAATCCGCAGCTACGGCGGCGCCCTCGGGCGTCCACGCGGCCCATGGTTCGCCGGCAACGAATTCTGCGCCCGGAAACCTGGCGGTACCCGGCACCAGCGCGGCGGCACATCGCGTCGCCCAATCGCTCGGCCCCGGCATGCATGGTTCCTGAGGCGGCCGCGCGCGCGCCGTCGGCATTGCTCTTATTCCGTATTCCGCTGCTTCGGAGACATTCTGAGGAGATTCGCAATGGCTAGCTTTTTTATTCCGCTCACCGGGCTCCAGGCCGATTCCACCGCGCTGAACACCATCGCCAACGACCTGGCCAACATGAACACCACCGCCTTCAAGGGCCAGGCTGTCAATTTTTCCGATCTGTTCTACCAGCAGATCGGCTCGGCCGGTTCCGGGGATCCCATTCAGGTGGGCGCGGGCGTTCAGGTAGCATCGATCGAAACCGCCTTCACACAGGGCTCCATCAACTCCACCGGCAACGCAACCGATGTCGCCCTCGACGGCAACGGCTTCTTCGTCGTGAACAACAATGGCGTCACCAATTACACCCGTGCCGGCAATTTCTCTGTTGATGCCAATGGCGAGCTGGTGACCGCGAACGGATTGCAGGTGATGGGGTATCCGGCCGTGAACGGCGTGGTCAATACCAATTCTCCGCTGGTGCCCATCAACATTCCCGTAGGCCAGGTGCAACAGCCGCAGGCCACCACGTCGATGAACATGATCGCCAATCTGGACGCCACAGCCGCGACCGGCACGACATTCCCCGCGCAGATCACCGTTTACGACTCGCTGGGTGTCAGCCATATCGCCACGGTGACCTACACAGAAACCGGGGTCAACACCTGGAGCTACTCGGTTGCGCTGCCGGCCACGGATTTTACCAGCGGTGTTTCCACGCCGGTAACCGGCTCCATGACCTTCAGCCCCAGCGGCAATCTTCTCTCGGTCACGACCGGAGGCGTAACCACCACGGTGGGCACGGGCGCGGGCCAGATTTCGCAAATTCCGCTGTCGTTCACGGGTCTGGCCGATGGTGCAAATCCACTGGCCATCAACTGGGACCTGCTCGGCGCCGGGGGCACACCCACGATCAGCCAGGTCGCCGCTGCATCCGCAGCCTCCTCCACCACCCAGGACGGCTACGCCAGCGGCCAATACCAGAGCTTTACCATCGGCTCGGACGGAACGGTCACCGCGACCTATTCCAACGGCCAGCAGCAGAATGTCGGGCAACTGGCGCTGGCCAACATCTCGAACCTTCAGGGGCTGCAAATGCTCGGCAATGGAGACTATGCCACCACGCTCGCCAGCGGCACAGCCTCGATCGCCGCCTCGGGCTCGGCTGGCCTCGGCACCATCCAGGATGGAGCGCTCGAGGAGTCCAACGTCAACATCTCCGCCGAGTTCTCTGACCTGATCATCGCCCAACGTGCCTTTGAAGCAAGTTCAAAAGCGGTCACCACTTTCGACACCGTCACCCAGGATACGATCAACATGATCCACTGATGCGCACCGATGAGCCTCTTGCGCCGAGAGAGCGGGTGGCGCTGCGCGCTCCAATCTGACTTTCCTTGGAGGCCCGCTGCATGCGATCGCATCGTGTTGCCGCGGGGCTCCTCCTTGTCGATGCCGCTCGCGCTCGCCAGCGCGCCATGTAAACTGGCCTCACTTCGGAGTTCTCTCCATCCGTTCGGAGGCGGCGCGCGCGCATGGCGGCGAATGCATCGGTTACTGTTGGCGCCCAGACATCGCTGCTCAACGACCCGCACCTGGCGCGCCAATGGTTTGCCGTGGCCTGGTCGCGGGAAGTTCCTGCCGGCTCGCTGCTTGCCCGCCGCGCGATGGGCATCGATCTGGTTCTCTGGCGGTCGCAGGAGGGCCTGCACTGCTGGCGCGATCTCTGCATCCATCGCGGCGCCCGCCTGTCGCTCGGCTCCATCCGCAGCGGCGCTGAAGCCAGCCCATGTTCCCGCGATTGCCTCATCTGCCCTTATCACGCGTGGGAGTACGCGCCGACCGGCGAGTGCGTGCGCATTCCCGCGCATCCAGCGCTCACGCCGCCCGCCAAGGCGCGAGCGGAATCGTTCAGCGTGCGCGAGCGCTACGGCGTGGTTTGGGTCTGCTTCAGCGAGCCATCCGTTCCGCTGCCTGAGTTCCCTCTCGTCGAAGGTCCCCAATTCCGCACTGTTCTGGCCGGCCCCTACCGCTTTCGCGCGCAGGGCCCGCGCATCATCGAGAACCTGCTCGACGTGGCGCATCTCGGCTTCGTCCACGCCGGTCTGCTCGGCGACCCCGCGCGCGGTGAGGTAGAAGATTACGAAGTTGTGCAAAGCGAGGACGAAGCACGAGGCCCCGAGGCAAAAGAGATCCGCATCTGGCAGCCCGATCCCGACGGTACCGGTGCACCCGCACTGGTGACGTACCACTACTGGGTCGATGCACCGCTCACCGCCGGCTTTGTAAAATCTCACGGCGGCCAGCGATTCGGCATCCTCGCCCAGGTGGTCCCCGTCGACGCCGAATTCTGCGAGTCGCGCCTCATCCTGAGCCTCAACTATGGCCATGAAATCTCCGATGCCGAGCTACTCGCTTTCCAGGACACGGTGAGCGAGCAGGACCGGATCATCGTCGAATCGCAGCGCCCCGAGCTGCTGCCGCTCGACCTGCAGGCCGAGCTCCACCTGCGCTCTGACCGCATGGCTATCGCGTATCGAAAATGGCTGCGCGCCGCCGGCTTCACTCACGGCACCGCATGAGCCAGGTGGACTCGCCCATCGCCGCGCCCGCGCATCATCGGCTGCCCTGGTTCACCTCCGGTGACGTCGACGGATTCTTCGGCCTGTTCTTCTCCGGATTTCCTGATCTTCTTCTCATCGTCGGCCTTGCTCCGGTCTGCGGTTTTCCCGCCGATTTCGTCACACGGCAGGTTCTTCCCGGCGTTGCCATCTCTGTTCTCGCCGGGAATCTGTTCTATGCCTGGCAGGCACGCCGCCTGGCCGCAAGCACTGGCCGTGACGATGTCACTGCCATCCCCTTCGGCGTCAACACACCCACCATTTTCGCGTACGTGTTTCTCATCATGGGGCCTGTTTACACGCGCACGCATTCGGGCACACTCGCCTGGCAGGCCGGCGTCTTCGCCAGCCTCATCAGCGGAGTGGTGCAGACCGGCGGCGCCTTTTGCACCGACTGGCTGCGCCGCCACACGCCCCGCGCGGCGCTCCTTTGCCCGCTCGCCGGCCTCGCCCTTGCCTATCTTTGCCTCGGATTCATCTTCGGCGTTTTCGACCAGGCCTCTATCGCCCTGCTGCCCATGCTGGTCCTCTTCACGCTCTACGGGTCTCGCCTCAAACTTCCCTGGCGAATCCCCCCCGCCGTCGTCGCCATCAGCATCGGGGCAGGGCTCGTCGCCGTGCTTCGCCCGCTGCACATCTATACCGCGCCCGCGCCGCCCGCCACCGCGCCCGGCATCTACCTTCCGCACTTCGCCAACCTCGCCGCACTCTTCAGCCGCCGCGAATGGTGGAGCTACCTCGCCATCATCCTTCCCCTCGCCTCGCTCGACACGCTGGCTTCGCTCCAGATTCTCGAGAGCGTCAAGATCGCCGGCGACGACTACAAAACCACGCCCTCGCTGCTGATGAACGGCATCGGCACACTGGCCGCCGCCGCACTGGGCAGCCCGTTCCCGACGACACTCTACGTTGGCCATGCCGCGCACAAGGCCAACGGCGCTCGCTCCGGCTATTCGGCGCTGAACGGCGCCGTCACTCTGGTCCTTTGCACCACCGGCCTGCTGCCACTGGTGCTGCGCGTCGTTCCGCTTGAAGTCGCGGGCCCCGTCATCGTCTGGTTCGGACTCGTCACCGTTGCGCAGGCATTCGTTGAAGTCCCTCGCACGCAGTCTGTGGCCGTCGTCCTCGGTCTGATCCCCATGATGGCGCAATGGGCTTCCGGTATCGCCGACACCGTCGCCGGCGCTGCCGGCAGCTCGCTCGCGGCAGTCCTCCCGCACATCGGAACAGGACTCGCGCTCGGCGGCCTCATCGCGCTGGGGCAGGGAGGCTTGCTCACCTCAATGCTTTGGGCCGCCGTGCTCGCTCTCGCCATCGACCGTCGCTTCGCCGCCGCCGCCGGGTGGCTGGCCTCCGCCGCTGCTCTATCGGCTTTCGGCGTGATTCATGCCTACACACTCGGCCCCGCGGGAATCGAAGGCCGCATCGGCTGGTGGGTCGCACCCGAATTCGCTCTCTCCTACGCCGCAGGCGCCATTTTTCTGCTTCTCTGCGCCTGGTACGACCGGCGCCAGCGCCTGTGGATCGCGGAATAACTCAAGGCGTGCGGAGCTTTGCGCTCCAAGTTACGAAGTTCTGCTAGAATTGCCGCCAATCATGCTACGCCGCGTAGTGACTCTGTGTGTCGTCCTGGCCGCACTTCAGGGCCACGCCCGTGCTTCGTCGGACGCATGGATCAAAGTCAGTAGCGAACACTTCAGCGTCGTCACCGACGCCGGCGAAAAGCAGGCTCGCCATATTCTTGACCAGTTCGAGCGCATGCGCTGGACCTTCCAGACATTCTTCCCCAAGATCGACGTCGATCCCTCTGCGCCCATCATCATCTTCGCGGCCAGGAATGAGAAAGTCTTCGAAACGGTCGAGCCCGCCCCTTACATCTCCAAAGGCCAGTTAAAGCTTGCCGGCTATTTCATGAAAGCCCCCGACAAGAATTACATCCTCCTTCGCCTCGACGCCGAAAACGAGCAGCATCCTTACGCCACCATCTATCACGAGTACACCCACCTCCAATTGAGCCCTTTTGCCGACGGGCTGCCTCTCTGGCTGAACGAAGGCATGGCCGAGTTCTTTCAAAACACCGACATCCACAACAAGGATGTCCAGCTCGGCGAGCCGAGCTACGACGACCTGATCTATCTGCAGCAAAACCGGCTTATTCCGCTACCGGTTCTCTTCAGGGTCGACGCCAACTCACCCTACTATCACGAAGAGCAGAAGGGCAGCGTCTTCTATGCCGAATCGTGGGCTCTCACTCATTACCTCGAGATGCACGACCGCGAGAGCGGCACGCACCACATTGCGGACTACATGACTCTCATCAGCAAGCATGAAGATCCAGTCATCGCGGCCGAAACAGTCTTCGGCGACCTAAAGAAGCTACAAAGCGCGCTCGAAGATTACACACACGCGGCAAGGTACATGCACTTTGTGCTCAACAGCGCCGCCGCTCCAATTGATGAGTCGAAGCACAAAGTCACGCCGCTCAAGCCGACTGACGCTGACGCCGTTCGTGCCGATGTTCTCGCCTACGTCCAGCGGTTCAAAGACTCACAGTCGCTGCTCGATGAGGTGCTCAAGGCCGATCCCGACAACGCGCGGGCCCACGAAACCGAGGGCTTCCTTGCCTTTCGCGAGGGCCGCATTGACGAAGCGCGCAAGTGGTACGGGGAGGCCGTGAAACTCGACTCGCAGAGCTATCTCGCGCACTATTACTACGCCTCGCTCACCATGCAGTATCCGGGCACCGGCGAAGACAAGGAAATTGAAGCCAGCCTGCGTAAGGCGATCGAGCTCAACCCACGTTTTGGCCCGGCCTACGATCGGCTTGCATCGTATTTCGGCATGCGCCATGAGAATCTCGACGAAGCAAAGAAACTGGCGCTCCAGGCCATCAAGCTCGATCCCGGGAATTTATCCATCCGCCTGAATGCTGCCAATGTCTACGCAACGGCCGATCGCGCCGACGATGCGGCCACGATCCTGCGCAGCGCCCTCAAACTTGCCAGGAATCCTGCCGAAGAAGCCATGGTGCAAAGCCGGCTCGATCAGTTGGCCCGCTTCAAGGAAGTCCGCCGGCAGGCGATGACCGCTCCGGTGCACAGCGTCGAGGAGGGAAGGACGATCGTGATGAATACCGACACCGGCCCTAAACATCCCACCGAACCCAGCGACGGGCCGAAGCACGAAGCCACCGGCGTTATCCACACCGTCAAGTGCAGTTATCCGTCCGTCATCGAGTTCAGCGTAGTCAGTACCGGCAAGACAGTCTCACTTTACAGCAATAACTACTTCAAGCTCGATTTCACGGCGCTCGGCTTCACGCCCGAAGGAGAAATGCATCCCTGCGAGGATCTCGAAGGCAAAAATGCGCGAGTCCAGTACGCTGAGAGCAGCGACAAGACCGTCGACGGCCAGGCTATTGCCATTGAGCTGCACAAGTAGACAGGTTACTTCCTCGAAATTTCAATAAACAATCCCTTGCTCTTCGCGTACTCTGCGCCCGTGGCGTCGAGGATTCGCGCCTGGGTCCAATGCTTGCGGCCTTCGTTGTGGGTCAGGTGGCCCTCGAGCCGGATCGGCGCGCGGGACGGAATTGGCCGAAGATAGTCGATTTCCATGTGCCGCGTCATTGCCGTGTAACCGCGCGCGCGCACGGCCTTGCTCATCGTCTCATCGAGCAATGTGGCAATGATGCCCCCATGCACGTGTCCGACGGGGCCTTCGTAGGTGTCGGGAATTTCCGCGAAGCAAACCACGGAACTGTCCGGCGCGAGGAAGAATTCAAGATGGAGGCCTTGGGGATTCGCTTCGCCGCAGCCGAAGCAGCGGTTCTGCGCGGCGTGCGCCATCGGCCTAAGATTCTCCTGGGTTGCGGCTGGTTCGTCGCTCATGCGCGCCCTCCGGCCAGCACTTTGGCGTAGACAGCGCTGTCCACGTTGCCTCCGGTCACCACCAAGCCGATGCACTTGCCCGCGAGCGTCTCCTTCTCTTTCAGCGCCGCAGCCAGCGGCGCTGCTCCTGCGCCCTCGGCCACATTGTGCGTATCCTCAAATAGCGCGCGCATGGCACCGGCGATTTCATCCTCCGTCACCCGCACAATGCGCGCGACGTTTTCCCAAATCGTCTCCATGGCATACGCATTCGGGAGGCGGCAGGCAAGTCCGTCGGCAATTTCGGTTTTCGCAGGTGCCGCCACGACCACGTGCTGTTCGAAGCTTAGCGCATACGATGGCGACTGGTCGGCCACTACGCCTACGATCTCAGTTTTCAGGTTCAGTGCATTGCGCGCCGCCGAAACCCCGCAGATCGAAGAACCCAGGCCGATCGGCACATAAATACGATCCAGTGCGGGCGCAGCCTGAAAGAACTCCATCGCGTAGGTTGCGGTCCCCATCACCAAGCGCTCGTGAAACGAGTCGACCATCACAAATCCGCGCTGCTCTGCCAGCCCGCGTGCGTAGTCGAGCGACTCCTGAAAGTCCTCTCCGTGCTCGACCAGTTCCACTCCCTGCGCCGCCATGGCGCGATTTTTCTCCACGCTGTTCCCGCGCGGCACCACGATGACCGCCTCCAGGCTGAGCAAGCGCGCGGCCATGCCTACTCCCTGCCCATGATTACCGCGCGTTGCGGCCACCAGCCCGCGCAGGTCTCGCCGGGTCCCGCTGAGCCAGTCGGCGTAGACCAGAGCCCCGCGCAACTTGAATGCGCCCACGGGTGAGTGGTTCTCGTGCTTGATCCATGCCTCTACGCCGGTTTGGGCTGCCGGGGAGAGGCGCGCATTAACCAGCGGCCACGTGTATTGCGGCGTGGGCGGCATATATCGGTAGACAATGGACTGCGCTTCCTGGATCTCTTCAAGCGTCGGCAGCTTCATGCCTCCAGCATACCCGACACTTCAAAGGCGTCTTGTCGCCGCAGAGGAGGCCTTTCACCCAGGCGCCGACACACAAGAATGTGTATAGCTTCACCCATGCGAGGCAACCCATGGCCACAAATCTTGCCATCGATGACAAACTGATTGAAGAAGCCAAGCGGATTGGCAGCCACAAAACGATATGGTCGGCCCCATCCGCCAGGAATTGCTCTCCTGAATCAAGGAAAAATCGCAGTATGACAAGCGGAAGACCTATCTGCGCCATGGCTTTGGAGCGAAGCCGGGACATCCTCTTTCACGACGCCGGCCTCGATCGATGCATTGAGGCTTTCCAGTCCACATCCAGAAGAAAGCGCCGCCCTTAGCCCTAAGCGACCCCGCATTGCGTGTTAGATTGCCCTTAATGAGCATCGCCATCCGCCAGGCATGCATCGATGACGCTGCCGCCATTGCCCGCGTCCAGATCGCCAGTTGGCGCACTACCTACCGTGGCATCGTACCCAATCGCTATCTTGAATCTCTGGATGTCGAGGTGCGCACCGCCCGTTGGAAGGAAGCATTCGCCGCGCCGATGGCGGTGCTGTTCGTCGCGGAAGCGGAAGGCGAAATCTTCGGCTTCATCTCCGGCGGCAAACTCCGCGAGCCCATCGGCGATTGCGACGGCGAACTCTACGCGATTTACCTTCTGCGCGAATGGCAGGGGCAGGGAATCGGGCGCCGTCTTACTCAGAAACTCGCCGCCGCACTGCTCGGCGCGGGTTATCAAAGCATGGCCGTCTGGGTGCTTGCGCGGAATCCGGCAGTCGACTTTTACAAACGCCTGGGCGCACTGCCGCTCGCTGCCAAAACCATCGAGATTGGAGGCGCTCAGCTTGAGGAAGTCGCGCTCGGCTGGCCGCATCTCGAACAGAGCTTTCCGAACCAGGCGTCTGCGGCAAAGGGCCAGTCCTAACGAGGCTGCATTTTGACACTCAACCTTTCTTCGCTCTGTATGATCGAATGCGTGGAGGAACCCCGACCATGATGAATCGTCGTATGGCCATGAAGCATCTGGGCGGCGCGGCAAGCGCGTTGCTCCTCACCGAAACCCTCTGCGCTGGCGCGACCTCATCCGTCCAGGCTGCCGCCTCACCGAGCGCAACAACCGGGCCATTTACGCTTCCCCCGTTACCTTACGCCTACGACGCGCTCGAACCGCACTTCGACGCCGAAACCATGCACCTGCACCACGACAAGCACCATCAGGCATACGTGAACAATCTGAATGCCGCCGTGGCGGGACATCAGGACCTCGCCGCCAAACCCGTCAGCGAACTCGTGGCCAACCTTAGTGCGATCCCCGATGCGATTCGAAAGGCGGTGGAGAACAACGGCGGTGGCCACGCCAATCACTCCTTCTGGTGGCCGACGCTGGGCAAAGGCGGCGCCGCGCCCACAGGCGAGTTGGCCAAAGCCATCGACGCGAAATTCGGTTCGCTTTCGTCGTTTCAGGATGGGCTGACCAAGGCGGCTATGAGCGTCTTCGGCAGCGGATGGGCGTGGCTTGTCAGGCTTCCCGATGGTTCTGTCGCCATCGAGACCACACCCAACCAGGACAGTCCACTGGCTTTGAATCACAAGCCTGTCATCGGCATCGACGTCTGGGAGCACGCCTACTATCTCAAGTACCGGAACGTTCGCGCCGATTATGTGAAGGCGTTTTTCCAAGTGCTCAACTGGGACTATGTGAGCGGACAATTCGCATTCGCGCCGGCTGCGCCCAGTTCGCTCAAGGGCGCCGTCAGTTGATGTCGAAAGGGAATCATCGTTACCGGGCTGTCAAGTTGCCGCCTCTGGCTCGCCGCATGGGATGGGCCGTGATCGCCGTGTGCGGCGCTGCCGCGTGCGTCCTCGGCGGCTGCCACTCCGCACCGGCACTTACGCCCCAGCAGGCTGAAGGTCAGCATCTTTATGAAGTTCGCTGCGCGCATTGCCATCGTGACAACGATCTTGCGCTGAAGAAGGTCCCGCCCGACCTGCATTCGGTCTTCGCGCGCCCGAGCCTCCCCAGCGGCGCGCCAGCCACTGATGCCGAGGTTGCGCGAGTGGTGCTCGCCGGTAAAGGCATGATGCCGTCGTTCGCGGGCCGCTTTACGCAGGAGCAGATGGCCGCGCTGCTGGCGTATCTCCACACCGGCTTGCGGTAGAGGCGGCTATTCATACCGAATCGCGGTCATTGGGTCTGCGCACGCAGCTCGCCGCGCCGGAATCAGGCTGGCAATCGCTGCTACGATCGCGAGCACCGCCGCGGCCAGAAGCAGCAGCCACGGATCGCGTGCGCTCTCCGCCACCCACTGCGCCATCAGCCTGTTCAGCGCCAGCGTCAGCAGCAGGCCGGCCGCGATGCCGCCGCCCACGCTGGCCAACGCGGACTGAAAGACGATTCCCAGCAAGTGGCTGCGCGGCGCCCCCAGCGCGATGCGGATGCCGAACTCGTTGGTTCGCTGCACCACCAGGTACGACATCACGCTGTAAAGCCCCACGGC
>Ga0335072_10011556_pt1 | contig 12643 bp, 9 predicted proteins | sample Lox_Sample_21_FD_206725 | JGI IMG/M metagenome (GOLD analysis project Ga0335072, IMG submission 206725) | Soil microbial communities from Loxahatchee National Wildlife Refuge, Florida, United States - Lox_Sample_2.1 | ecosystem: Environmental > Terrestrial > Soil > Wetlands | place: USA: Florida...
GACGAGACAAGTTAGGTTAGCCTAACCTTAGTTCTCGTGACTTGGGCAGACAGCGTTCCTAACCTGCTGATCGGGCTGCGAGAGGGCCTCGAGGCCGGCCTGGTGGTGAGCATACTGCTCGCCGCGGTGCGCAAGACGGCCCCCGACGGCGGCAGGGCGTCGACGGCGCCGATATGGCTGGGCGTGCTCGGCGCGGTGATGCTGGCGGGCAGCTTCGCCGCCGTGCTCACGTTCTCGGTCGCCGACCTGTCGAGCCGGGCGCAGGAGGCGGTCGGCGGCCTGCTCAGCGTGTTCGCCGTCGGCCTCGTCACCTGGATGATCTTCTGGATGCGGCGCACCGCGTCGAGCCTGTCTGCGCACCTCAAAGGCGAGGTGGCACGTGCCGCGGCGGTCGGCGCCGGCGCGCTGACCGTCACCGCGTTCCTCGCGGTCGGCCGCGAGGGCCTGGAAACCACGCTGTTCCTGTGGACGGCGGCCCGCGCGTCCGGGCAGACGGTCGCCCCGCTTGTCGGCGCCGCCATCGGCATCGCGGCCGCGGTCGCGCTGTGCTGGCTGCTGTACCGGCGGGCGGTCCGGATGAACGTCGGGGTGTTCTTCAACAGGACCGCGATCGCGCTCATCGTGATCGCCGCCGGGGTGTTCGCTTACGGGCTCGGCGATCTCCAGGACGCCGGCCTGCTGCCCGGCCACGCCTGGGTCGCGTTCGACCTGACCGCGCACATCGACCCCGGCTCCTGGTGGGCCTCGATCATCACCGGCATCACCGAGCTGTCACCGAAGATGACCGTCCTCCAGGTCACCGCCTGGCTCGCTTACCTCGCCGTGGTCATCCCCGCGTTCGTGACCGCCGGATCGGCTGCCAAGCCCGCCGGGAAGCCCGTCGCGAAGCCCGCCGAGCCCGCCCCCACGGCCTCCGCCGGCCCAAGCCGCTGGGAAAACCTCGCCGGCCGCCGCCCGTGGGCGGTCGCCGGGGTGCTGGTCGCGGTCCCGGCCCTCGTGGCCGGGGCGACGATCGCCGCGCTGCCCGCCGCGGCCACCGCCGCCGGGACGGCGATGACCGTGACGAAGACCGACTGCGCGCCCGAATGGACCTCGGGGACCACCGGCACGCATACGTTCGCGATCACCAACAACTCCGGCCTGGCCGGGGAGGTCAACCTGGACAACGCGGCGGGCGCGGTCGTCGGCGAGATCGAGACGATCGGCCCTGGCACGTCCGCTCAGCTCACCGCGACCCTGGGCAGCGGCACCTACACGTTCAGGTGCCTGATGGGCTCCCAGGCGGCGACCGCCTCGCAGCCGGTCCAGGTCACCGGCGCCGCCGCGGGCAGCCAGGCGCCGGTCGCCGTCAAGCCGGTCACCGTCCAGGACCTGACCCCGGCCAACGACCGCTACCAGGCCTACGCCGCCGGCCAGCTCGCGGACCTGGCACGCCAGGTCACCGCGATCCAGGCCGACCTGCGCCGAAACGATATCGCTAAGGCGAAGCAGGACTGGCTGACCGCGCAGCTCGACTGGGAGCGCGTCGGCGCCTCGTACGACAGCTTCGGCGACTTGGGCCTGGCTGTTGACGGCCTGCCCGACGGATACCCGAACGGCGTTAACGACAAGGACTTCACCGGCCTGCACCGCCTCGAGTACGGGCTCTGGCACGGCCAGCGCGCAGCTGAGCTCGAGCAGGTCGCCAGCACCCTGGCCGCGAACGTCGCCACGGTCAGGAAGAACCTGGCCACCGACGACCTCGCGGGCGATCCCACGAACCTGCCGGTCCGCGCGCACGAGATCCTCGAGGACGCGCTGCGCGACCACCTGTCCGGCATCGACGACGAGGGCGGCGGCGCCGCGCTCGCCATGACGTACGCCGACGTCCAGGTCACCCGCGCGATCCTCGGCTACCTGGCGCCGCTGATCAACGCGCGGCAGCCCGGCCTGATGGGGACCCTCACAAACGAGCTGAACACGCTGGAGGAGGACCTGCTCGCGACCCAGGCGAACGGCGCGTGGACAACGCTCGGGGCGGCGCCCCAGTCCGCGCGTGAGCACGTCGACGCGGCCATCGGAGCGGAACTGGAGACGGCCGCGTCCGTTCCGGACCTCCTTGAAGTACCACCGACCCACTGATAGCAGCGAAGGAGCCTGTACCCCTGTGAACCCCAGCCGCCGCAACTTCCTCAAAGGCGCCGTATCCGGCGCCGCGGGCACCGCGCTGGCCGGCGGCGTGCTGATCGGCGGCGCGCGCGCCGACGCTGCCGCCGCCACGAGCGCGACCGCTGCGGACGGCCAGGTCACGGAGCCGTCCTACCCCTTCCACGGCGCGCAGCAGGCGGGCATCCTCACCCCGGGTCCCGCCGCCAAGCAGCCGTTCACCTGCGTCGCCGCGTTCGACTCCATGGCCGCCGGTCAAGGCGGGCTGAACGACCTGCTGCGCACGCTGACCAGCCGGGCGCGGTTCCTGACGTCCGGCGGCACGCCGCCGGACCTCGGCGTCGGCCAGCCGCCGTCGGACAGTGATGTGCTCGGACCGAGCGTGCCCGCCGACGGGCTGACGGTCACGCTGTCCGTGGGATCCAGCCTGTTTGACGACCGGTACGGCCTCGCGGCGCGCAAGCCGCGGAAGCTGACCCCGATGCGCGTCTTCCCGAACGACGCGCTCGAGCCCGCCTGGCTGCACGGCGATCTGCTGGTCCAGCTGTGCGCCAACCACCCGGACACGATTCATCACACGATCAGGGACCTCACCAGGCACACCCGCGGCGGCATGGCGCTGCGCTGGAAGATGGAGGGCTACAACTCCCCGCCGCGCCCGTCGGGCACCTCGCGGAACCTGCTCGGTTTCAAGGACGGCACCGCCAACCCGACCGGCGGCACGGCCACCAGCCTGGTCTGGGTCGACGACCCGGCCGAGCCCGCGTGGGCGCGAGGCGGTTCGTACCAGGTGGTGCGGCTGATCCGGATGCTCGTCGAGTTCTGGGACCGGGTGTCGATCAACGAGCAGGAGAACATGTTCGGCCGCCGCAGGGACAGCGGCGCGCCGCTCGACGGCAACGCCGAGTTCGACACGCCCGACTACGCCGCCGACCCGCAGGGGAAGGTGATCCCGCTGGACTCGCACATCAGGCTCGCCAACCCGCGCACGAAGGCGACCGCGAACCAGCGGCTCATCCGCCGCTCGTACAACTACGACCTCGGCGTGGACAGCAACGGGAACATCCAGGCCGGGCACATCTTCATCGCTTACCAGCAGGACATCAAGCGGCAGTTCGAGACCGTCCAGGAGCGGCTGGTCAACGAGCCGCTCGTCGACTACGTGCAGCCGTTCGGCGGCGGCTACTTCTTCACCCTGCCCGGCGTCCGCGACACGAGCGACTGGTACGGCCGCGGCCTGCTCACCTGCCGGCGAGCCGGCCGCGGCCGCAGGAGGGGCTTAGGCGGGTGCCACGGCGAGCGCCGGCTGGCGGTCCTCGCCGCGGTTCATCCGGGCGGGCCCGCGATAGTAGCGCGTTGCCGCGGCCGTCCCCGGCTGGCCATCGAGCCGGGATGGCCACACCGCACGCGCTCCGCTCGGGAGCAGGACAACATGCCACAGGTAACCGTTGTAGTAGGTCAGCTTGGTCGCAGGAGTCGACATGATGGTTCCCCGCTTCGTGAGACCGCCGGTGTCAGGCGGGCAGGATGTTCTGGTTGAGGTGGAACACGTTGCCAGGGTCGTAGGCCCGCTTGACCAGCGCGAGCCGGTCGTAGCCGGTGCCGAAGTTGTCGCGGACCTTCCCCTGGTCGTCGCCTGAGGCGAAGTTGACGTAGCCGCCAGCCGGCGAGTGCGGCGCGAGCGCCGCGTAGTAGTCCTTCACCCAGGTGATGTTCGCCGCGTTGTCCGCCGGGTCCGGCCACATCCCGGCGAGCACGTTGACGTACTTCACGTCCCGGTGCCCCCAGGCGGTCGCGTCCGGGGCCACGTCGTGCGCGGCGCCGTTGACCGGGTACAGGTGCACCGCGCAGTTGACGGCCGGCATCCGCTGGGCGTACTCGGTGTGGACGGCGATCACGTCGTCGGTCAGGTCGCCTACGAAGACCGACTTCCAGTAGTGCTGCAGGCCGCGCGGGACCAGCGGGTCGAACAGCGTGTTCAGCGCGGTGTAGGGGATCGCGCCGACGTGCTCGGCCATGACCGGGCCGACGCCGCGGAAGTCCTGCAGGACCTTCGCGCCTTCCTCGTGATCGCCGGTCCAGCAGGAGACCAGCACGGGGAACGGCTCGCCGACCCGGTCCGCGGGGATGAACGGCAGCGGCGGCGCCAGGTGCCAGGCCGGGTAGCCGCCGTACTCGCGGGGCGCGTCGTCGATGAACCGGTCAAAGTAGCGGAACAGGTCGCCCGCCGCCTCCCGTTCGAACAGGATGAGCCCGCCGTAGATGTTCTCCGGCACCGGGTGCAGCTGGAACGTGAACTCGGTGACGACACCGAAGTTGCCGCCGCCGCCGCGCAGCGCCCAGAACAGGTCGGGGTGCGAGCGCTCGCTGGCGGTGACGATGCTGCCGTCGGCCAGCACGACCTCGGCCGAGATCAGGTTGTCGCAGGACAGCCCGTGCGCCCTGGTCAGGTAGCCGATGCCGCCGCCGAGGGTGAGGCCGCCGACGCCGGTAGTGCCGACGACGCCCCCGGTGGTGGCCAGCCCGTGGGCCATGGTGGCGTCGTTCATCATGGCCCAGGTGGCACCGCCGCCGGCTTTCGCGGTCCGGGTCACTGGGTCGACCTCGACACGGGTCAGGCCGGACAGGTCGACCACGATCGCGTCGTCGGCGGTGCCGAACCCTGGCACGCTGTGCCCGCCGCCGCGGACGGCCACGCTGCGGCCGGTGGCGATGGCGTGCGACACGGCCGCCTGCACGTCCGCGGCGCTAGCGCAGCGGACGATGGCGTCCGGCCTGGCATCGATCATGAAGTTGTACACGTGGCGGGCGTCCTCGTACTCGGCGTCCTCTGGTCCGATGACGGGTCCGGTGACGAGTTTCCGCAGCGCGGTCGTGGACATGGGAGTTCCCCCTTTTTGCCATGCTTTTCGTGACTTGCGGCTCACGCTAAGGACTGTGGCGGGCCTGCGTCATGACCAGTCCTGGTACCGCGCGCGGAGACGTGCGGAGCGGCGAGTAGCCAATTCTGGCTATCGACCGCTGTGGCCTGCGCGGTTACATTGAGCGCATGGCGGCTTGGGATGCGCCGCCGTATCCGATCCGGGCAGCCGGGACGGCGATTCCCGCGTTCGTGGGCCGCGCCGCCGAGACGTCTGCGGCGGACGAGGCGTGGGCGTCGGTCCGTGCCGGGGGGCGGCAGGTCATCTTCATCGGCGGCGAGCCCGGCGCGGGCAAGTCGCGGCTCGCGGCGGAGATCGCCTCAGCGGTCTACCGTCAGGGCGCTGTCGTGCTGCTCGGCAGCTGCTCGCCAGAGCCCGGCGGTCCCTACCAGCCGTTCGCCGAGTGCCTCGAGCAGCTGCTCGGCGGGACGCAGGCCGGCGCGCTCGCCGGCTGCCTGCCCGACTCCGCGGCGGAGCTGCTGCGGCTGACACCGCTGGTCTGGCGGCACCGGCCGGAGCTGGCCGCGCCCGCCACAGACGGCGGGGACTACCGCCGGGAGCTGTTCGACGCGTTCGCGGCACTGCTGCACGCCGTCGGCGAGGAGCGGCCGGTGGTGTGCGTCCTCGAGGACCTGCACTGGGCGCGCCAGCCCACCCTGCAGCTGCTCGACCATGTGGCGCAGCGGTCCGCCAGGACCGCGTCGCGGCTCCTGGTGCTGGGCACGCACCGCACGACCGCGCCGGACCGCAGCGACGACCTCACGTTCGCGATCGCGGACCTGTACCGGCTGGACGGCGTGCGCCGGCTGGACCTGGCCGGGCTCAGCGTCGAGGAGGTCGCCCAGTACCTCGCGACAGAAGGCAGGCTGGGCGAGCGCCGGGCGCGGGAGTACGCCACCGTGCTGCGCGACCAGACCGGCGGGAACCCGTTCTTCCTGCGTGAGCTGTGGCGGGACCTGGCGAGCTCTGACGCGTTCACCGGCGCGGGCGCCGGCGGCCTGTCCACGCGGGCCTTCGGCGCCCGGGCGCCCGTGTCGGTCCGTGACACGCTGCAGCGGCGGCTGTCCCGGCTGGCGCCTGGCGAGTGCGCCGTGGTGGAGACCGCGGCGGTCCTCGGGGACGGCGGTGAGGTGCGCGTCCTCATCAAGGCCTGCGCCGCGGAGACCGCGGAGACCGCGGACGCCGCGGACGCCCCGGGCCCGCCGGCGGTACTGGCGGCGCTCGACGCTGCCGTGCGGTTCGGGCTGGTGGACGGTGCGGAGCTCGGCCGCGGCCGGATCGCCTTCCCGCACACGCTGACCAGGCAGGCGGTTCTCGACCTGATCGACCCCTCCCGGCTAGCCGGGCTGCACGCGCGGATCGGGGAAGTGCTGCAGGCCTCAGGATCCGGGTCGCCGGCGGTGATCAGGCAGCTTGCCCATCACTTCGCCAGGGCCGCCGCACTTGGCTACGGGGACGCCGCGGCCGGCTACCTGCGGCTCGCGGCCAGGGAGGCCGAGCGGAGCCTGGCGTTCGAGGACGCGGCCGCCTGGTACACCCAGGCCGCCGACCTAACCGAGGGATCGGATCCCAATCGCGAGGAACTGTGGTTCGACGCCGCGGACGCCTACGTCCGCGGCGGCGACTTCGCCAGCGCGCGAGCCCAGTATCTGCGGCTGACCGACTCCCGCGACGCTCGGGTCAGGCTCCGCGCCGCGATCGGCTACGAGAGCGCGGCCTGGCGTCCTGGACTGCCAGGCACCCGGGCCCGCACGCTGCTGGCCCACGCGCTCGAGGGCGTTCCCGAGGACCTCGACGACCCCCGCTACGTATGGGCACTGGCCAGCCTCGGGCGCGCCACCTCGTTCGCTGGCGACGCCGAGCGTTCCAGGCAGCTCGCCGACCTGGCGCTCGGAGAGGCTCGCCGGCTCGGGGACCGCCAGCTGCTGCGGCACGCACTGGAAACGATGATGTGGCAGCCCGCTGGGCCGGACTCGGTCGGCAGGCACCTGGAGCTGGCCACCGAGCTCACGCCGCTCGCCAGGGAAACCCAGGACTGGACCACGCTCGGCACGGCGGCGGTGTTCCGCTCCGCCATCGCCTACATTCACGCCGACCGGGCCGCCTGGGCGGCGGCAGCCGCGGACCTGGAGCTGGCGGTGCGCGGCAGCGGGCAGCCGTTCATCGCCTTCTTTCTCCGCTGCGGCGATTACGCGCAGGCATTCCTCGGCGGCGACTTCGCCGCCGCCGCGCGGATAGCCGAGGACCTGCTGGAACTCGGGCGATCGTTCGGCCCGGACGACACCGAGGGCACGTACGGGCTGCAGATGTACATGGTCCGCCGGGAAACCGGCGCGCTCGAGCAGGTCCGCCCGCTGCTCGGCGCCATCCGCCAGTCATCGGGCACCTGGGAGCCTGGGCTGCTGGCGCTCTACACCGAACTCGGGCTTGCGCAGGACGCCAGCGACCTGCTGTGGCAGTTGCTGGACCGGGTCGACGAGTCGGCGGCCTTGCAGGCGCCGTGGGCCCAGTGGACCGCGGTGCTTGTGTTCCTCGTGGAGGCGGCGCTGGCGCTCGGCGACGTGCCCGCGGCGCGGCGGCTGCGGCCGCTGCTGGCCCTGTACTCCGGGCAGCATCTGATCGCCGGGCAGTTCGTCGCCGTGTTCGGCCCGGCCGACGCGTATCTCGCCGCGCTCGACTCGCTGCTCGGCGACCGCGATTCCGCGGCGCGGCTGTTCGCGGCGGCGCTGGCACAGGCGACCGGCTTCGGCGCGCTGATCCACCGGGCCTCGACGCTGACCGCGTGGGCGGCCCATCTAGGGGGCAACGGCGACGCGGACGCGCGGGCACAGAGCACCGCGATGCGGGCGGAGGCGCGGCGCATCGCGGCGAGCACCGGGCAGGTCAGGCTGCTGCGGCTGCTCGACCAGCTGGACGCCGCGCCGGCCGCCGGGGCGGGCGCGGCGCCCAGCCCTGATGGCCCGGACGCGGCCGGGCTGACGCCGCGCGAGATCGCGGTGCTCCGGCTGCTCGCCGCGGGCAGCAGCAACAGGGAGATCGCCTCTCGCCTGAAGATCGCCGAGAACACGGCGGCCAACCACGTCCGCAGCATCCTGCTGAAGACCGGCGCCGCCAACAGGACGCAGGCCGCCACGCTGGCCGTAACCCGGGGCTGGATCGACGACCCGGTCTCCGCGCGTTAGCCGCGTTAGTCCGCCGCCACCTGTTCGGGAATGCGGGTCTGCGAGCCATCGGGCTGCACTACGCCGGTGACCTCGACAATCGCGTCGGCGGGCAGCCCCGCGCGCTGCGCCGCGCGCAGGATCGCCTCCGCGAACGGCGCCTCGTACAGGCAGTACGTCTTGCGCTTGTCCGCCGACAGGAAGGAGTACAGCCAGCGCACCCCTTCGGCCTCGTTGATCCTGTTGATCTCGTCGGCCTGCTCCGCCGAGGCGTCCAGATCGGCGGCGAACCGCCGTTCAACCATGAAAATGGGCATTTTTCCTACCCCCTCACCCCTGACGACAAAGTACCGCGCGGGCCGTACCCACCGCCACCGCGACGGCCCTGTTCGCGGGCCGTAAAGACCCTGGACAGCGGCGACGGTGCCGCCGCATGCTAACGGGATGCAAGATCCCCCGCGCGAAGCACCTGATCAATGGGTGGCGGCCTTTGCCGATACGCGCCTCGTGTGGCGGCGGCTGGTGGCCGAGGCGGCAGGCACGTTCCTCCTGGTGCTCGCCGCGGCGGGCGCCGGGACGGTGAACGCGGTCAGCCACGGCGAGGTCGGCAGGACCGCGGCGGTGATCGCGCCGGGAATCATGGTGCTCGCCATGATCTACACGATCGGCGAGGCCTCAGGCGCGCACTTGAACCCCGCGGTCACCGTGGCGTTCGCCGCCCGCGGCAACTTCCCGTGGGCGCGGGTTCCCGGTTACGTGCTGGCTCAGCTGATCGGTGCGCTGGCAGCGGCCGGGCTGCTGCGGCTGATGTTCGGCACGGCGGGGCACCTGGGCGCGACCTTGCCGGGGCCTGGCATCTCGACGGGGGTCGCCTTGACGATGGAGATCGTGCTCACCGTCGGCCTCGTCACCGTGATACTCGGGACCTCGTCAGGAGCGCGCAACGTCGGCCACAACGCCGCGATCGCGATCGGCGGCTACGTCGCCCTGGCGGGCTTGTGGTCGAGCCCGGTCAGCGGCGCGTCGATGAACCCGGCCCGCAGCCTGGGGCCGGCGCTGGTCGGCGGCGACCTGCACGACTGGTGGATCTACCTCGTCGGGCCGGTGGCCGGCGGACTGCTCGCCGTCGCCGCCGCCTGGGCGTTGCGCGGCCGGCCGTCGAGCGCCGCGAACCTCGCAGCCCAGGGTGCGCGAGAGGCCAGGAAAGAGAGTCGGCGTCACACTTATGGGGATCAAGGTTTAGATGAGGTTTAGATTTCGCCCGCGATGACGATATAGCCGGCGTGACACGCCGCACTGCGCCAGTGATTAACGGGAGATCACTGTGACAACGACAACGCAAGAACCCGCTGACATGATTGGCCGCCTTGGGCGGCACTGGGGCTGGCTGCTCGCCTACGGCCTGCTCACCTTCGCAGCGGGCATCGCGGTGCTGGTCTGGCCCGGCGAGACGCTGCTCGTGCTGGCGGTGCTGTTCGGCATCCAGCTGATCATCTCCGGCATCTTCCGGTTCGTCGGGGCGTTTGCCACCGACGACCTGACCGGCGGAACACGCGTCCTGCTGGCGCTGCTGGGCGTGCTGTCGATCATCGTCGGCCTGTGGGCGGTCCGCCACGTGCTGCTGACGCTGCTCGCGCTCATCGTGTTCCTCGGCATCTTCTGGGTCATCAACGGCGTGGTCGAGATCTTCACCGCGATCGCGCACCGCGACATGCCACAGCGAGGCTGGACGGTCGCCATGGGAGTGCTCAGCATCATCGCGGGCCTCATCGTGCTGGCCTACCCCGGCCTCTCGCTGTACGGCCTGGCCATCATCCTGGGCGTCTGGCTGCTCATCTTCGGCGTGATGGAGATGGCTGCCGCGTTCCGGCTGCGCTCAGCCGCCCACAGCTCGCATGGTCTGCGGGTTCCCCGACCAGCGTAATGGTGGGCCGTACTGGATTTGAACCAGTGACCTTCTCCGTGTCAGGGAGACGCGCTCCCGCTGCGCCAACGGCCCGGGACGTGCGCTAAGCCGACGGTGACGGTCTGCTCTGCGCCTCGCCGAGAGACTACCAGAAGTTCGCACCGCCCGACGATCGAGTACTTCGCGGCGCGGGCCGCCAGCGGCCCGCAACAGCCGTCAGCGACGCCGGTCATGGGCGGGGACCGGTGCCGCGTCAAGGCCCCCGTTACGGTCGGCGTTGGCAGCCGCCGGCCCGGCAGTGACGCGGAATCCGGGGCCAGTCCCCGCCCCGCCCTGTCCCCGGCCGGCCGCGTCCGGTCCGCTGCCGGGGAGTCCTGTGTTTTCAACCTTAGATCGCAAACCGCCTGTTTTCCACCCTCGATTGAAAACTTCGTTACGATGGGTACGTGCCAGCTGACTGCTTTCGTCACGAGGCGCTCGGGGTCGTGTTCCAGGTGTGCGAGAAGCGGCTCCACGTGCTGCTCTGGCAGCGTGCGGAACCGCCGTTCGAGGGTGCCTGGGCACTGCCTGGCGGCATGCTGCGGGCGGGCGAACGGCTCGGCGCGGCCGCCAGCCGGAACCTCGCCGCCAAGGTGGACATCCCCGAGATCTCGCACCTGGAGCAGCTGGAGACCCGGTCCGATCCCGCGCGCGACCCGCGGGAGCGCGTCCTCGCGACCGCCTACCTCGCGCTGGTCGCGCCGGAAACCAGGCCACAGCTCCCCGCTGACACGGCGTGGCACCCGGTTGACCAGCTGCCGGAGTGCGCCTTCGACCACGGCTCGATCATCGGCTCGGCCCGTGAGCGGCTGCGCGCGAAGCTGTCCTACACCAACATCGGCTTCGCGATCGCGCCGGAGACGTTCACGATCTCGCGGCTCCGCGACACCTACGCCGCCGCCCTCGGCCACCCGGTGTCGGCCACCAACCTGCAGCGCATCCTGACCCGCCGGGGAGTCATCGAGCCGACCGCGGGCATCTCCCGTCCCACCGCGAGCGGCGGCCGCCCGGCCACCGTCTACCGGTTCGCCAGCCGCGAGCTGGTGGTCACCAACCCCTTCGCCGCCTTCCGCCCCCGCGCCGCGTCCTAAACCTTGCCGTGGCGTGCGGAAAGTCGTCGAATGTGACGTAGGTCTCACACCATGATCCAAGCCGCATCGCCGGTTCCGGCCGTACTTAGTTCGCACTTGACAACAACCGGAATGAGCGGCAGCGGCAAACAGCCCACCGCCGCGCGAGAGGAAATGATGACCATGAGCGGCTCGTTGTTGGCCCGGATGCCAGCGCCGATCAAGCTCGCCGCGCCACTGGCTGTGGCGCTCCTGGCAGCGGCAGCGTGCAGCAGCAGTAGCAGCAGCAGCGCCGCGGCGCCCGCGAGTTCCGCCGCCCCCGCGGGCTCGTCAGCGTCGGGGTCATCGACCGTGATCACGACCAAGACCAGTTCCGGCGGTTCGTTCCTGACCAACAGCGCGGGCCGCGCCGTGTACCTGTTCGTGGCCGACAGCACGAACAAGTCCACCTGCGACGGCGCGTGCGCCTCGGCCTGGCCGCCGGTGATAGCGACCGGTCAGCCGACCGCGTCCGGCGGCGTGCAGGCGAGCGACCTCGGCACGATCAGCAGGTCTGACGGCACCAAGCAGGTCACCTACGACGGCCACCCGCTGTACTACTTCGTGGGCGACACCGGGCCTGGCACCGACAAGGGGCAGGGCGTCGATGGCTTCGGCGCCAAATGGTGGCTGGTCGCACCGTCCGGGTCGAGCATCACCACCGCGGTGACGGTCTCCGGATCGGGCAGCGCGCCTGCCTCGTCTCCAGCGTCCGGCGGCGGCGGTTACTGACTCGTGACGAAAAGTTACCCGACCCAGGAGCAATCCCGATGACTCGCTCGTCCGTATCGCTTAGTGTGCAGACGATGGGGAGTGCCGCCGACCGGCTCCCGGATGAGACATTGCTCGCTGGTCTTGGCGCGGGTGACGCCGACCTGGCGATCGCGTTCGTGCGCCGTTTTCAGCGGGTGGTGTACGGCGTCGCGCTGACCGTCACGCGCGATCCTGTCACCGCGGAAGACGTTGCCCAGCAGGCGTTCGAATCGGCGTGGCGGCACGCCCAGGTATATGACTCGCGGCGGGGGTCGGTCCGGGCCTGGCTGACGACGATCGCGCACAACCTGGCGATCGACGTTCTCCGGGCCCGGACCTCGGCGCCGGTGGATCCGGCGGACCTGCCGGCCCTGCTCACCGCGGTCACCGACACCCCTGAGCGGATGGTGGTCGCCCGTGACAGCGCGGCAGGCCTGCGCCGCGCGCTCGCCCAGCTGCCGGGAACGCAGGCTCGCGCCGTCGCGATGGCGGGTATCTATGGCATGACGGCGCGGCAGATCGCGGTGACCGAGGGCATCCCGCTCGGCACGGCGAAAACGAGGATCAGGGACGGAATGCTGAAACTGCGCGCGGCGCTCCTCCCGGAGG
>Ga0335072_10011558_pt1 | contig 12642 bp, 11 predicted proteins | sample Lox_Sample_21_FD_206725 | JGI IMG/M metagenome (GOLD analysis project Ga0335072, IMG submission 206725) | Soil microbial communities from Loxahatchee National Wildlife Refuge, Florida, United States - Lox_Sample_2.1 | ecosystem: Environmental > Terrestrial > Soil > Wetlands | place: USA...
CGGATGGACCACGGTCACGGTCAAGGCCGCCTCGCTCAACCACCACGACGTGTGGACGCTGCGCGGCGTCGGGATCTCGGCCGACCGGCTGCCGATCGTGCTCGGCTGCGACGCCGCCGGCGTCGACGCCGACGGCAACGAGGTGGTGGTCCACGCGGTGATCTCGGACCCGGCGTGGGGCGGCGACGAGACGATGGACCCGCGTCGGTCGCTGCTGTCCGAGCGCTACGACGGCACGTTCGCCGAGCGGGTCGCCGTGCCCCGGCGCAACCTGGTGCCCAAGCCCGCCGCGCTGTCCTTCGCCGAGGCCGCCTGCCTGCCCACGGCGTACCTGACCGCGTACCGGATGCTGTTCACCCGGTCCGGGCTGCAGCCTGGCGCCACGGTCCTGGTCCAGGGCGCGGGCGGCGGCGTCGCCACCGCCTTGATCCTGCTCGGCCGGGCCGCGGGCTACCGGATCTGGGCTACCAGCCGCACCGAGGCCAAGCGCGAGCGGGCGCTGCTCCTCGGGGCGGACCAGGCGTTCGAGGCCGGGGCCCGGCTGCCCCAGCGCGTCGATGCCGTCATGGAGACCGTCGGCGAGGCGACGTGGGCGCACTCGCTGCGCTCGCTCAAGCCGGGCGGGACGCTCGTGATCTGCGGCGCGACCAGCGGCCAGACCCCGCCCGCCGAGCTGAACCGGATCTTCTTCCTGCAGCTGTCGGTGGTCGGGTCCACGATGGGCACCAGGGACGAGCTGGCCCGGCTGCTGACGTTCTGCGAGCAGACCGGCGTCCGCCCGCTGATCGACCGGACCCTGCCGCTCGGTCAGGCCCGCGACGGCCTGGCCGCAATGATCAACGGGGACCTTTTCGGAAAGGTCGTGCTCACGGTCTAGGGCACCCCGGGCCCGCCGGCCCGGTATGACGGCTCAGGATTCCGGTGAGCCGGGGCGTTCCGGATCATCTTTTGGATCTTTTTCCTGGTTTCCGAACACCTCGTCCTTGATCCTGGTCAGCGCGTCCTCGAGGATCGAGCGCAGGTCGCCGAGGGCGTTCTCGCCGATGGACTCGGTGTTCCACGCCGCCTTGCGCAGCTCCCGGCCGAAGTCGAGCGCCAGCCGTTCCAGGTCGCGGAACAGGGCCGCGTCCAGGCCCGAGGCCCCGGGCCAGCGGCCGCCGCGCCCGCCCGTGGCGGCGCCCCAGGGCTGGTCGCCGGACCGGCCGCGCCAGCCGGTCCAGCTCGGCCAGGACTGCGACGAGGCCCAGTCGGCCCAGTCCCGGGCCGAGGCACCGGCCGAGGCGCCGTGCGCCTCCTCCTGACGGGCGCGGCGATCCCGCTCCTGCCGGGACTGCCGGGCCCGCGTGGCCTCCTCGCGCAGCGTCTCGCGGGCCCGCCGGGCCGCGTCGCGCGGGTCCGCTCCGGCGTCGGCGTCCGGGCCGGAGCCTGAGCCGTGCGCCTGCTGCCGGCCCTGGCGGGCCTCGTCCCTGGCCCGCCGGGCGCTCTCCCTGACCTCGTCCCTGGCCCGCCTGGCCCGTTCCCTGGGGTCCTCGCGCGACTGCTCGCGCGCCTCCCGGCGGACATCCTTGGTCATCCAGGTGAGTTCCTCGCGCAGGTTGCGCACGGTGTCCCGGACGTCCTCGCTCACCTCGCGCGCGATGTCGCGCACCGACTCGGTGAGCTCCTCCTCGAGCTCGGCCAGGTCGTCCAGCCGGGAGTTGATCTCCTCCCGGCCCTTGTCGGTGATCCGGTAGACCTTCTTGCCGTCGACCTCGTCGTGGGTGACCAGGCCCTCCTCCTCGAGCCGCGCCAGCCGCGGGTAGATCGTCCCCGGCGAGGGCGAGTACACGCCGAGGAACCGGTCCTGCAGCAGCCTTATCACCTCGTAGCCGTGCCGCGGCGCCTCGTCGAGCAGCTTGAGCAGGTAGAGCCGCAGCCCGCCGTGCCGGAAGACCGGGCTCATCGCGAGTCCCCCTGCCCGGTGGTGGCGGCATCTCCGGCCGCATCCCCGGGGGCGTCCGCAGGGGCGTCCACGCGGGCATCCGCGGCGGGATCCCCGGGGGCCGGGGCGTCGCCGGGCCGAGCCAGCAACGTCACGTCGCCGGTCATGCTGGTCACGCTCAGGTTGGCCGAGCCGGACCCGATGGTCGCGCTCAGCCCGGCCGGCCCGGGGCCCGAGGCCCGGGTCATCCCGTCGAAGCTGCTGCGGACCCGGCCCGACGTGGAGCGCAGGTCGACCCGGGCGCTGGCCGTGGCCGGGACCCGGACGGCCACGTCGCCGGAGACCGTGCTGACCTTGAGCCCGCCCCCGTCGCGCAGGTCGATGTCGGCGGTGACCTGGCCGCTGACGGTCTTGGCCGCCAGGTTGCTGACCGCGCCGCCGGCCAGGGTCAGGGCGCCGGAGACCGAGTTGAACGCGATCTCCCCGTCGATGTCGCGCGCCTCCAGGTCACCGGACACGGTCTTGGCGTCCACGCTGCCGATCACGCCATCTAGCGTGATGTCTCCGGACACACTTTTGGCGGATATTTTCGCGGAGATTCCGGACACGATCGCACTCGCGTTGACCACGCCGACCTGCGTCGGGCAGTCCCCGGGCACGGTGACCGTCACGTCGGCCGAGTGCCGGTGCGGGCGCAGCCAGCCGAGCAGCTTGTCCCACTGCAGGTCCTCGTAGGTGATGGTGAGGATCCCGGCCTCGTGGGTGACCAGCAGCGGCTGGCCGGCCAGGCTGGCGACGTCCAGCGACGGCGGGTCCTGGCTGGCCAGGATGGCGACCGATCCCGAGACCACCCGTACTCTCAGCGCGGCGACGTTCCCGAGGTCAAGGGTCCTGGGGGAGTCGATGGTCCAGCGAGGCATCGCTGTCCTTCCTCGCGGGCTCTGCGCGTCGTCCGAAACTCGTCCGAAAGACGCGGCCGGGCCGTCAACGGGTTACACACATACGATATATCGTGTTGGCCGGTGCTCCTAATCTTCGTCGTCGTCCAGCCGGGCCAGCCAGCTGGCCAGCCGGTCGACCTGCGCCTCGGCGTCCGGGTTGAGGTTGACGAACTCGCGCAGCCGCTCGGCCAGCCAGGCCAGCGTGACCTCGTCATCGCCGCGGCGGTCGGCGAGCTCCTCCAGGCCGCGGTCGGTGAAGTACATCGGCTACCCCCTCCGGGACATCGCGGCCTCGACCAGGCGCGCCTGCTCCTCCGCGTGCAGCTTGGCCGAGCCGACCGCCGGCGCCGAGGACGCGGGCGGCGAGATGAGCTGCACCGGCCGGTTCAGCAGGCCGGGGAGCCGCAGCGCCATGTACGGCCAGCCGCCCATGTTGGCCGGTTCCTCCTGCACCCAGATCAGCTCCTGCGCCGCCGGGTACGTCGCGACCGCGGCGGCGAGCTCGTCGGCGGGCAGCGGGTAGAGCCGCTCGACGCGCACGATCGCGGTGTCGGCCACGCCCGCGGCCCGACGGCGTTCGGCCAGGTCGTAGTAGACCTTGCCGGAGCAGATCAGCACCCGGCGCACGGCCGCGTGGTCCAGCTCCGCGGGATCGCCCATCACCGGCCGGAACGAGCCGCCGGTGAAGTCGGCCACCGTCGACGTGGCCGCCTTGAGCCGCAGCATGGACTTCGGGGTGGCCACGATGAGCGGCTTGAGCCGCGCGGACAGCGCCTGCCAGCGCAGCAGGTGGAAGTAGTTGGCCGGGGTGCTCGGCTCCGCCACGGTCATGTTGTCCTGCGCGCACAGCGCGAGGAACCGCTCGATCCGCGCCGACGAGTGATCGGGTCCCTGGCCCTCGTAGCCGTGCGGCAGCAGCAGCACCACGCTCGAGCGCTGGCCCCACTTCTGCTCGCCCGCGCTGATGAACTCGTCGATGATCGTCTGCGCCCCGTTGACGAAGTCGCCGAACTGGGCCTCCCAGCACACCAGGGCGTCCGGCCGGGCCACCGAGTAGCCGTACTCGAAGCCGACCGCGGCGAACTCCGACAGCAGCGAGTCGTAGGCGTGGAACCGCGCCGACGGGGAGTTGAACGCGCGCAGCGGCGTGTGCTCCTCGCCGGTATGCCGGTCGACCAGCACCGCGTGCCGCTGGCCGAACGTGCCCCGCCGGGTGTCCTGGCCGACCAGCCGCACGGTGTGGCCGTCGATCAGCACGCTGCCGAACGCGAGCAGCTCGCCCGTCGCCCAGTCGATCTCGTCCCGCTCGACCATCACCGCGCGCCGGTGCAGCTGCGGCAGCAGCCGCGGGTGCGGGGTGAAGCCCTCGGGCAGGTTGACCTGGGTGTCGATGATCCGCTTGACCGTCTCCGCGGTGATCGCGGTCGGCGTCAGGTCGTGACCGGCGGGCTCGCGCTCGCCCGGCGGAGGCGCCACCACCGCGCCCGGCTCGGCGGGCCGGCCGGCCGCCTCCCTGGTCTCGGTGAACGCGCGCTCCAGCTCCTGCTGGTAGTCGCGCAGCGCCTGCTCCGCCTCCTCCAGCGTGATGTCGCCCCGCCCGATCAGCGACTCGGTGTAGAGCTTGCGCACCGATCGCTTGGCGTCGATCAGGTCGTACATCAGCGGCTGGGTGAACGACGGGTTGTCCGCCTCGTTGTGGCCGCGCCGCCGGTAGCAGATCATGTCGATCACGACGTCCTTGCGGAACGCCTGGCGATACTCGTAGGCGAGCCGGCCGACCCGCACCACCGCCTCGGGGTCGTCGCCGTTCACGTGGAAGATCGGCGCCTGGATCATCCGGGCCACATCGGTCGAGTACACGCTGGACCGCGAGTACTCCGGGGAGGTGGTGAAGCCGACCTGGTTGTTCACCACGATGTGCACGGTGCCGCCGGTGCGGTAGCCGCGCAGCTGGGACAGGTTGAGGGTCTCGGCCACCACGCCCTGGCCGGCGAACGCCGCGTCGCCGTGGATCAGCACCGGCAGCACGGTGAACCCGGGCTCGCCCATGTCGATCACGTCCTGCTTGGCCCGCACCACGCCCTCGAGCACCGGGTCGACCGCCTCGAGGTGGCTCGGGTTGGCCACCAGCGAGGTCCGGATCTGCGACCCGTCGCCGGGCGAGTACTTGCCCTCGGCGCCCAGGTGGTATTTCACATCCCCGGACCCATGGGTGGTGGCCGGGTCCAGGTTGCCCTCGAACTCGCCGAAGATCTGGGCGTAGGACTTGCCGACGATGTTGGCCAGCACATTGAGCCGGCCGCGGTGCGCCATGCCGAGGACGACCTCGTCCAGTTCCTCGTGCGCCGCCTCGGTGAGCACGGCGTCCAGCAGCGGGATCAGCGACTCCGCGCCCTCGAGCGAGAACCGGCGCTGCCCGACGAACTTGGTCTGCAGGAACATCTCGAACGCCTCGGCCACGTTCAGCCGGGACAGGACCCGGACCTGCTCGTCGTGTTCGGCGCGGTTGTGCGGCCGCTCGATCCTGGCCTGCAGCCAGGCGCGCTCCTCCGGGTTCTGCATGTGCATGTACTCGACGCCAACCGTGCGGCAGTACGAGTCGCGCAGCACGCCGAGGATCTCGCGCAGCGTCATCCGCGGCTTGCCGCCGAACCCGCCGGTGGCGAAATCGCGCTCGAGGTCCCACAGGGTCAGCCCGTGCTGGTTGATGTCGAGGTCGGGGTGCTTGCGCTGGCGGTACTCGAGCGGGTCGGTGTCGGCCATGAGGTGGCCGCGGACCCGGTAGGCGTGGATGAGCTCGTGCACCCGCGCCGCCTTGGACAGGTCGTCCTCGTGGCCGGCCGGGATGTCCTGGACCCAGCGGACCGGCTCGTACGGGATCCGCAGCGACTGGAAGATCTGGTCGTAGAACTCGTGCTCGCCGAGCAGCAGCCCGTGGATGATGCGCAGGAACTCGCCCGACTGGGCGCCCTGGATGATCCGGTGGTCGTAGGTGGAGGTGAGCGTGACCGTCTTGCTGATCGCCAGCCGGGCCAGCGTCTCGGCCGAGGCGCCCTGGTAGGCGGCCGGGTACTCCATCGCGCCGACGCCGACGATGCAGCCCTGGCCGGTCACCAGCCGCGGCACCGAGTGCTCGGTGCCGATCGTGCCCGGGTTGGTCAGGCTGATCGTGGTGCCCGCGAAGTCCTCGACCGTGAGCTTGCCGGTGCGGGCCCTTCGGACGACGTCCTCGTAGGCCATCCAGAACTGGCGGAAGTCCATTTCCTCGGCGGCCTTGATGCTCGGCACCAGGAGCTGCCGGGAGCCGTCGCTCTTGCGCACGTCGATGGCCAGGCCGAGGTTGACGTGCTCGGGCCGGACCAGGACCGGCTTGCCGTCGACCTCGGCGTAGGACTCGTTCATCTCCGGCGCCGCGGTCAGCGCGCGGACCATGGCGAAGCCGATGAGGTGGGTGAACGACACCTTGCCGCCGCGGCCGCGGCCCAGGTGGTTGTTGATCACTATCCGGTTGTCGATCAGCAGCTTGGCCGGGATGGCCCGCACGCTGGTCGCGGTGGGCACGGCCAGGCTGGCCTCCATGTTGGCCGCGGTCCTGGCGGCCGCGCCGCGCAGCCGGACCTCGGTGGCCTCGGGCGGCACGGCGGGGGCCGGTGCCGTGGCGGCCGGTGCGGGCCGGCCTGCGGGCGCGGCCGCGGGCGGGGGTGTGGGCGCGGGCCGGGCCGGAGCGCCGGGCGCGGCCTCCGGGCCCGCCGGGGCGGGCGAGGCGGTTCCGGTTCCGGTTCCGGCGCCGGCGGCGGGCGCGGCGGCCGGGGGCGCGGCGGCCGGGGGCGCGGCGGCCGGGGGCGCGGCGGCGCGGGGCTGGTCCGGGGGCTTCGGATGATAGTCGGCGAAGAAGTTCCACCAGGCCCGGTCGACCGAGCCAGGGTCGGCCTGATACCGCTGGTAGAGCTCGTCCACGAGCCACTCATTGGGCCCGAAGTCGGTGCTGGCCGCGTTGGCGTCGTCGGCGGGAGCCGGCTGAGCCGCCCCCGGCGCACTCGACCTGCCGTTCGGCTGCGCGGAAAGATCCGCGGCCGACTCCGGGGACTCAGCAGACACGGCTGACATCGCCCTCTTCCGAACTGGTTTGACTGTCAATTCCGCACACCAGGCTACCCGGCGGCGGTCTTCGATCGGGCTCGGCCGACGGCTCCGTGCCCGGCCGGTCAGCCGGGGATGCGGTCCCTGCCGTGCGGCTCGAGCCAGCTGACGAACGGCCCCTTGGGCACGATCCGCGACGGGTTGACCCAGCTCTGCGTCTGATAGTAGTGCCGCTTGATCTGATCGAAGTCGGTGGTCTCGCCGAATCCCGGCCGCTGGTAGAGATCGCGGGCGTAGGCCCACAGGTGCCGGTAGTCGATCAGCCGGTGCAGATTGCACTTAAACAGCAGGTAGTAGACAGCGTCGAACCTGGCCAGCGTCGGGAACAGCCGTACGTCCGCCTCGCTCAGCTCGCTGCCCATCAGGAACCGGCGCCGGGCGAGCCGGTCGTCGAGCGCGTCCATCGTCGCGAACAGGGCGTCGAACGCCTCCTCGTACGCGGCCTGGGTCGTGGCCAGCCCGGCCTTGTACACGCCCATGTTGACCGCGTGGTAGATGAGGGTGGCGACCGCGTCGATGTCCCGCCGCAGCGGGGCCGGGTACAGGTCGGGCGAGCCGGGGCGGTGGTAGCCGGTGAACTCGGTCTCGAACATGATCGTGATCTGCGGCACGTCGTTGCTGATGATCCGCTGCGTCTGGGTGTCCCAGAGCAGCGGCAGCGTGCACTTGCCCTGATAGCCGGGGTCGGTGACCATGTAGAGCTCGGACAGGTACTGCGCGCCGGTGACCGGGTCCCGCCCGCCCTGCCGGTCCGGGAACCGCCAGCCGTGCTCGCCCGAGATCGGGTCGGTCAGGCTCAGGCCGATGACCCGGTCCAGCCCGAGCAGGCTGCGGACGATCAGCGCCCGCTGCGACCAGGGGCAGGCCAGCGAGGCGTAGAGCTGGTAGCGCCCCGGTTCGGCCAGGTACCCGCTTGATCCATCCCCCGTGATCCGCCCCGTCATCGTGGCCTGGTAGCGCATGAAGCCGCCCGAGGACGTCGCTGAGGTCGGCTGCGGCATGGGGGGCATCACCATCCCCTCTCGGGGCACGAGCTACTACGTGGTTTCCTATCTACTAGAACACGGCCCGGTACGACCAGGTTTCTACTAGACCACGGCCGGCTCGGTCGCGTCGCGGCGGGGGCCGGAAGCCACGGCGGAGGCCGGATGGCGGGGCGAGGCCGGACGGCAGGGCGAGGGCCGGAAGGCACGGCGAGAAAGGGCGGCGGCCGGTGAGCTCGATCATCAGCGGGCTGAGCCACCTCAGCGGCTGGGTCGCGCTGGTCGTGATCGCCGCGCTGGTTTTCGGCGAGACCGCGGTGTTCCTCGGGTTCGTGCTGCCCGGCGAGACCGCCGTGGTGATCGGCGGCGTGCTGGCCAGCCGCGGCCACCTGTCGCTGGCCACGCTGGCCGCCGTCGTGGTGCTGGCCGCGGTGGCGGGCCCGGTCGTGGGCTACGACATCGGCCGGCGGATGGGCGACCGGCTGTTCGCCGCGCGCCCGCTGCGCCGGATGCCCGGCGGCCTGCAGCGGGCCAGGTCCGTGCTCAGGAACCGGGGCGGCCTGGCCGTCCTGCTCGGCCGGTTCGTCGCGTTCGTCCGCGCGGTGATGCCGGCCCTGGCCGGGGCCGCCCGGATGCCGTACCGGACGTTCCTCTTCTACAACGTGGCCGGCGGCCTGGTCTGGGGCGTGGGCTACTGCCTGCTCGGATACGCCGCGGGCTCGGCCTATGTGGCCATCGAACGCCGCGTCGGCGCCGGCCTGGCCATCGCGGTCGCCGTGGTCGTGGTGGCCGGCCTGGTCGTGTGGGCCGTGCGCCGCCACCGCCTGGCCGCCTCGGCGTCCGTGCCCGCCCCGGCCGCCGCGGTCGCCGCGGACCAGGACGACCTGCCCGCCTAGCGTAGGGGGCCCGGCCCGCCGAACAGGTCGTCGCGCCGGTGCTCGAGCACCGGGAGCGTCGTCCTGATCTCCGCGGTCAGCTTGGCGTCGACCTCGCCGACGCCGATCCCAGGCCGCGACCCGAGATCCATCCGGACCGTGCCCATCGGGTCGATCAGCAGGCTGCGCCCGACGCCGGTGGGCGCCCGGGTCGGCGGCTCGCCGGTGTCTGGCACCTGATCGGCCGCGGCCACCCACACCGTGTTCTCAATGGCCCGGGCCCGCAGCAGCGTGACCCAGTGCTCCTCCTTGAACAGCCCGGCCGCCCAGCCGGCCGGAACCACGATCAGGTCGGCGCCCCGCGCGGCCAGCGTGCGCGCCAGCTCAGGGAACCGGATGTCGTAGCAGATCGCCACGCCGACGCGCAGGTCGCCCAGCTCGAAGAGCGTGGGCTCGCCGCCCGCCGCGATCTGCTCGGACTCCCGCTGCCCGAGCGCGTCGAACAGGTGGATCTTCCGGTATGCGGCGGCCAGGTTGCCCTCGCCGTCGAAGGCGACCGCGGTGTTGTAGACCCGGCCTTCGGGCGCGGGCTCGAAGATTCCGGTGAGCACCGCGACGCCGTGTTCGCGAGCGATCATCGAAAGATCGTTACAGTACGCCCCGTCTGTGCTTTCGGCGGCCGCCAGAAGGTCGGTCCCGAAGCGGGCCTGCATGCCCTCGGGGAACACGGCCAGCTGGGCGCCGCTGGTTGCGGCCTCGGCTACCGCCGCACGTACCCGGCCGAGATTGACCGCTGGATCGGAGCTGACCGGAAGCTGGCAGAGTGCGACGCGCATGGGGGCAGCGTACGACACGACCCGCCTGCGGCGCTCCCGGCGGCAGGCCCGCCGGGAAGGACCGGGGCGGGCGGGCGCCCGCGGCCCTTCCCGGGCCCCCGTTTACGGCCGCGGCCGCGACCCGGCCGGGCCGGCGCCGATCAGGTCCCGGCGGCCCGGCCCTCCGGTCGGCCCTCCGGTCGGCCCTCCGGTCGGCCCTCCGCGGCCGCTGCGGCCGGAGCCGCCGGTGCGGCCGGTGCGGTCCGTGCGGCCGGTGCGGTCCGTGCGGCCGGTGCGGTGTCGGTCGTGGCCGGCCGAACGCCGCCCGCCCGGGCCCCGGCCGCGTCCCCTGGCCCGGCAGGCCGGCCGGGCGATGCCGGTGGCATGGAAGGCCAGCAGCCACCGGGCGGCGCGTTCCATCCGCCCCGGCGCGCGGTCGGCGATGCTGCCGGCGCTCTCCTCGCGCCTGCTGGCCACGGTGACGAGTACAACGGCGGCGAGCGGTACGCCCGCGACCAGGATGGCGATGACGGTCAGCAGGATGATCATGACGTTCACTTCCCCGAATGCTGGCCGGTGTTCCCGGCGTTTCTGCCCGTGCCGCGCCGCGCCAGGCGCTACCATCACTCCGATGTTTCCACTGATTAGACTCATACCAAACAGTGGTGTGTTTAAACAGCCCTGAGTGGGTAGATTCCACCTATCCAGATGGTGAGAATCATGGGTATGTGTGGGGGGTAACGATGCCTCGCGCCCGGTACCAGCAGATCGCGGACCGCCTTCGCAACCGGATCAGCGACGGCGTCTACGGACCTGGTGAACGGCTTCCCAGCGAGCCCGACCTGATCGACGAGTACCAGGCGTCGAGGAACACGGTCCGGCTGGCCATAGCGCTGCTCACCAACCAGGGGCTGGTGGTGACCAGGCAGGGTCTCGGGACGTTCGTGCAGCAGCCGACCAGGCCGTTCACCGCGCTGCTGTCCCGGGTGAACGTCCCGCCGGGCGAGCATCACGCGGACACCGCGCTGCCCGTGGTCGGGCCCGCGGCCAGCCAGCCGGAAACCGCGCGGTCGATGGTCGTGGAGAAGGGCGAGGCCAGCGCCAGCGTGGCGTCCAGCCTGGACATCAAGCAGGGTGACCCGGTGGTGATCCGCCGGTCGCAGCGATTCCTGGGCGAGGTTCCCTGGCTGCTCGTCGCCTCGTTCTTCCCGATGGACCTGGCCAGCGGAACCGCGCTGGAGCAGGCGGGCAGCATCGAGCAGGGCAGCATCAAGCTGCTGGCCGAGCTCGGTTATCCCCAGCAGGGCTTCCGCGATGAGATCGCGGCACGGATGCCCGACGCGCGCGAGTTCGAGTTCTTCGGCCTGACCACCGGCACCCCGGTGATCGTGGTCGGCCGGACGGCCTACGGCACGTTCCGGCCGATCCGGCTCACCCGGTACGTCTACCGCGGCGACCGGGTCCGGCTGGCCCATGAGGTGGCCACGATCCCGGAGAAGTACCAGGCCGAGCGCCGCTGATCCGGGAGGGTGGCCGGCCCTGACCGTCACAGCCCGCCGAGTCGCCCAGACCCGGTCATCGAGGTCGTACCTTCGCCTGAAGGAAAAACCGGTTCTTCTGCGCAAGGCCTTGTCCCGGTTATCGTGAGGCCGTGCTCGCACTGCTCTTGGCCGGCGTCGCGGTCGGGCTCTCGAACCTGGCCGCGGCGATCGGCATCGGCGTGACCGGCGTCAACACCCGGGTCCGGCTCCAGGTCGGCCTGGTCTTCGGCGCGTTCGAGTCCGGGATGCCGGTCGTCGGGCTGCTGATCGGCCAGCGGTTCGCGAGCCAGCTCGGCCAGGCGGTGCGCTGGCCGGGCGCGATCCTGCTGATGCTCGTCGGGGCGCAGGCCCTGGTGCGCTCGATCCGCGACAGCCGGAGGCAAACCGCGCCCGACGCGGCGAACGGCGGCGCCGCCGGCGCCGCCCTGGCGGGCGGCTCGCCGCACCTTGGCCGCCTGCTGGTCAGCGGCCTGGTGCTCAGCCTGGACAACCTGGTGGTCGGGTTCGCGCTCGGTACCTACGGCGTCGGCATCGCCGAGGGCGCGATCCTCATCGGGGTGATCAGCGTGACCTTGTCGCTTCTCGGCCTGGAACTCGGCGGCCTGCTGGGCCGGTGGGCCGGCCACCGCAGCGAGCAGATGAGCGGCCTGATCCTGATCCTGGTCGGCGCGGCCATCGCGGGCGGCGCATTAACGTGACGCCGGCGGCTACTCCTCGGCGAGCCTGAGGGCGGCCTTCGGGCAGGACATGACCGCGTGCCGCACCGCGTCGGCCAGGCCCGGCGGCACCTCCGCCACCAGGATGTGCAGCTCGTCCTCGTCGTCCACCTCGAAGACCTCTGGCACCAGGCCCGCGCAGACCGCGTTGGCCTCGCAGGCATCGCGGTCGACTTCTACCTTCACCCGCCACTCTCCCTGGTTCGCCGTCGCAAGGGATCGCCGGTCTCGGCTACTGGTTGGGAGTAGAGCACGCGCCGGCGCGCGCGGGCAAGTTCCGAGGCGGGACACTGGCACTCATGCAGAACGGCATCTCCCCCGAACTGGCCCGTGCCGCGGAGGCGGCCAAGGGCTTCATGCCCGCACCCGAGGGCCGGGCTTTGTACGACACCGCGGCGGCCTACGCGGGCCAGGGACCGATCGCCGAGATCGGGACCTACTGCGGCAAGTCAACCATCTACCTGTCCGCCGCCGCCCGCGAGGCGGGCCAGTTCGTGATCACCGTCGACCACCACCATGGCTCGGAGGAGAACCAGCCCGGCTGGGAGTATCACGACACGAGCCTGGTCGACCCGGCGACCGAGCGGCTGGACACGCTGCCGCACTTCCGGTCGACCCTGGCCGCCGCCGGCCTGGAGGACCAGGTGATCGCGATCGTCGGCCGGTCGGCCGACGTGTCCCGGCTCTGGCGAACGCCGCTCGGCATGCTG
>Ga0335072_10011559_pt1 | contig 12642 bp, 10 predicted proteins | sample Lox_Sample_21_FD_206725 | JGI IMG/M metagenome (GOLD analysis project Ga0335072, IMG submission 206725) | Soil microbial communities from Loxahatchee National Wildlife Refuge, Florida, United States - Lox_Sample_2.1 | ecosystem: Environmental > Terrestrial > Soil > Wetlands | place: USA...
GGTACGGTGTTGTGGGGACGGGGTAGTGGCGGTGTGAGCCGTCGGGTGCTGTCCGGCGCGGGCTGGCCGGCCCCTGGCGGGCGGGCAGTGACCCTAGCGAGCAGTGACCCTAGCGAGCAGGGATGTCTGGCAAGCAGGGACTTTTGTAGCAGACCACGGATTGTGGCAGTTGGCAGGCTCGTTGCCAGTTCCTGCCCTATCGTGGTCCGGGGCCTGACAAGAGATTCGAGATGAGCGAGCGCACCTCAGCCGAGCGGACCGATACCGAGCGACAGTCCGGGGCGGGCAAGAGCAACTCCCGGACGGTGGAAGATCCCGGCCCGGGTAAGGCCGACTCGCCCCGCAAGGGCGGCCAGTCAGGCAAGGACGGGCAGTCGGGCACGGCCGGGAAGCAGCGCACCTGGGTCCCTGGTGTCGCCGCCTTCCTGTGCCTCCTGATTGGCCTTTCTGACATTCTCGGCATCTTTCGGCCGACGTGGCATGACAAGATCGGCCGCATCAACGCGTTCGTGCCCGGCACCTTGACGAACGTCACCGTCAGCGCCTACGCGATCATCGGGCTCCTGCTCCTGCTCCTGTCCCATGGCCTGCGGCGGCGCAAGCGGCGAGCCTGGCAGGCGGTTCTCGCGCTGCTCGCCTTCGACATCGTCATTCACTTCATCCGCGCCCCGCACCACGAGCACATCGCCACGGCGGTGGTGGCGATCGTCTTGCTGGCCGCCCTGCTGTACTTCCATGACCAGTTCTATGCCGTCGGCGACCCGCGCACCCGGTGGAACGCCCTCTGGGTGTTCTTCGGGCTGGTCATCGCCGACATCGCGATCGGCCTTGGCTATCAGAGCCTCGGCCACCTGAAGGAGAGCTACACGATCTCGCAGCGTGTCGAGGACGTGCTCCTTCAGCTCGTGGGGATCAGCGGCCCCGTCCAGTGGCTTGACGACAACCGGGGTGACTCGTATCAGCTGCTGACCACCGCACTGGGCGTGTTCACCATCCTGACCACCCTCTATCTCTTCCTGCGCCCGGCCCAGCCCAGGGCCCGGCTCGGCAAGGCGAACGCGGAGCGGATCAGGGCCCTGCTCGCCAAGCACGGCGACCGGGACTCACTGGGGTACTTCGCGCTGCGCGATGACAAGAGCGTGGTCTGGTCACCGTCCGGCAAGTCCTGCGTGTGCTACCGGGTGGTGTCAGGCGTGATGCTCGCCGCGGCCGACCCGATCGGGGACCCGGAGGCCTGGCCTGGTGCCATTGCCGTGTTCCTGGAGGAGGCAGCGCGGCATGCCTGGCGGCCGGCCGTCATGGGCTGCAGCGAGCTGGGGGCGGAGGTCTGGTGCCGCGAGGGTGACCTGACCGCGCTGGAGATGGGCGACGAGGCAATCGTTAACGTCGCCGACTTCAGCCTGTCCGGCCGGGCGATGCGCAACGTCCGGCAGATGGTGACCAGGGTCGCCAAGAACGGCTACGTCGCGGAGATCCGCCGGGTGCGCGACATCCCGCGTGACGAGCTCAACCAGATCATCAGGACCGCTGACTCCTGGCGGGGCAGCCAGACCGAGCGCGGCTTCTCAATGGCGCTTGGCCGGATCGGCAGTCCCGGTGATGAGGAGTGCGTCCTGGTCACGGCGCGGGAGAACGGCGCGCTCCGCGCGGTGCTGCAGTTCGTCCCCTGGGGGGCCGACGGCCTCTCGCTCGACTTGATGCGGCGGGACAGGAACGCGCAGCCCGGCCTGAACGACTTCATGATCGTGGAGTCCATCAAGGCCGCGGCGGACCTCGGGGTTAAGCGGATCTCGCTGAACTTCGCCATGTTCCGCGCGGTGCTAGAGCGTGGTGAGCGCATCGGCGCGGGCCCGATCCTCAAGACCTGGCGCAACCTGCTGGTATTCGCGTCCCGGTGGTTCCAGATCGAGTCGCTCTACAAGTTCAACGCGAAGTTCAACCCGGTCTGGGAGCCCCGGTTCTTCGTCTTCCCCGGCGGCCGTGACGCGCCAAGGATCGCGCTGGCCGCCCTCGAGGCCGAGGCGTTCCTGGTCTGGCCCCGGCTGGAGATCCGCCGGTATGCCAGGCGGGCCGCCCGTGCGCTCGCCGTCGGGCGGTCGCGGGGCGGCCGCGGCCAGGGCGGCATTAGCGTGCCGCGGCAGTCTCCACCGCCTGGCGCACCGCAGGACTAGGTTTCCCATGCCCGACGTGCTCCCCGGCTTGCCGACCGCCGATCGTTGCCTCGTGATGGGCGTGGTCAACGTGACGCCTGACTCGTTCTCCGACGGCGGGCAATGGTACGACGCTGGCGCCGCGATCAAGCATGGCGTGGAGCTGGCCGCTCAGGGGGCCGACATCATCGACGTGGGCGGCGAGTCAACCCGGCCGGGCGCCCAGCGGGTGCCGGCCGACGAGGAGCTCCGGCGGGTCATCCCGGTCATCGCCGAGCTTGTCCAGCGCGGGCTAGTCGTCAGCGTCGACACCATGCGGGCACAGGTGGCCGAGGCTGCCCTGAACGCCGGGGCCGCCCTGGTCAACGATGTCAGCGGCGGGCTGGCTGATCCGTACATGCCGCGCCTCGTCGCCCAGGCAGGGGCGCCCTACGTCGTCATGCACTGGCGAGGGCACAGTCACGAGATGAATACCCGCGCCGTCTACGCCAACGTGGTCCACGAGGTCCACGCCGAACTGGCCAAGCGCATCGACGCGGTGACGGCCGAGGGCGTTGACCCCGGGCTGATCGTGGTCGACCTGGGCCTCGGCTTCAGCAAGGTCCCCGATGCCTTCGGCCCGCAGGCCCACAACTGGCAGCTGCTCGCCAACCTGCGCGAGATAGCGAGCGTCGGCGGCCACGAGTTCCCGGTGCTCGTTGGCGCGTCCCGCAAGCGCCACCTGGGCAAGCTGCTCGCGGCAGCCGACGGGACGCCGCGGCCGTTCACCGAGACCGACGACGCGACCGTGGCGATCACCGCGCTCGCGGCCGCGGCCGGCGCGTGGTGCGTGCGGGTGCACCGGGTTCCCGCCAACGCGGACGCGGTCCGGGTCGCCGCTGCCTGGCGTGCGGCTACAGTGGTCCAGTGACTGGTCCCGGGGAGAACTGCGTTCTCGCGCTTGGCAGCAATCTCGGGCACCGGCTGGACATCTTGCAGGGTGCGGTCGACGCGGTTGCCGGGCTGCCGGACGTGCACGTCATCGCCGTGTCGCCCGTCTACGAGACCGTGCCTGTCGGCGGGCCCGAGCAGCCGGACTACCTCAACGCGGTGCTCCTGGCCCGGACCACGCTGGCCCCGCGCGACCTGCTGGCCGCGTTGCACGAGGTCGAGGCGGCCTTTGATCGCGTCCGCCTCGTCCACTGGGGGCCGCGCACCCTCGACATCGACATCATCACCTACGACGGCGCGCTCAGCGAGGACCCGGAGCTAACGCTGCCGCACCCGCGGGCGCACGAGCGCGCCTTCGTCCTGGCCCCCTGGCACGACGTGGACCCGGCCGCGGTGCTGCCCGGCCACGGTGCCGTCGCCGCCCTGCTCGCCGCCGCGGGGAGCGCGGGGGTCCAGCGCTCGACCCAGGAGCTGACCATCCCGTGACCCCAACCCGGCCCCGATTCCTGCTGTTCATCGCCCTGCTGTGCGGCGCCGTCACGTGGGCCTTGCTGCACCTGATCTACAGCAGGCTGCCCCAGCTCACGTGGTCGGCCGTCCCGGCCCTGCTCATCGCGGCGGGCGTCGAAGCCTGGATGGGGCGGGACCTGCACGCCCGGATCTGGGGGACCCGCGGCGAGCCGGCCCCGCCATTGTTCGTCGCCCGGATGCTGGTGCTGGCCAAGGCCAGCTCGCAGGTGGCCGCGCTGTTCGCCGGGGTCGCCATCGGCTTCATGATCTACCTGTCGGGGATGCTCCAGGCGAGCACGCCGCGCGCCGACATGGTGACGGCCGGCCTGACGTTCGCTGCCGCGCTCCTGCTGTCCGTGGCCGCCCTCTGGCTGGAGTACTGCTGCCGGGTCCCCCGGCGCCCCGACGACAACCGGGACAAGGACGCCGACGACAAGCCCGCTCCGTTTCCCTAGCATCTTCCCTGGCATCGGGAGTACTGCATCGACAGCTATCCTTGGCTGGACCCTGCTCGGGAAGGAACGGACCGGTACCCGTGGAGACTGGATCTGGGGAACATCCCGCGCGGCTGCGCGTCGGCGTGATCGGGCCAGGCCGGGCGGGCACCGCACTCGCCCGGGCGCTGGCCCGCGCCGGGCACCGCGTAGTCGCCGCCCACGCCATCTCCGAAGACTCCATCCAGCGGGTCCGCGATAACTTCGGGCAGGCCAGGCTCGCGCTGCCCGAGCAGGTAATCGAGGCAGCTGACCTCGTCCTGCTCACCGTTCCCGATGACGACCTTCCCGGCCTCGTGCGCGGCCTGGCCGAGACCGGGGCGCCGCTGGCCGGGCGGATGCTGGTCCACGCGAGCGGGCGGTTCGGCGTGCGCGTCCTCGATCCGGCCGCGCGGCAGGGCGCGCTCCCGATGGCGCTGCACCCGGTGATGACCTTCGCCGGGCGCGAGGATGACCCGGATCGCATCAAGGGGACCTGCTTCGGCGTCACCGCCCCGGACCCCCTGCGCGCCGTCGCCGAGGTGCTCGTGATCGAGATGGGCGGCGAGCCGGTGTTCGTCGAGGAGGAGAGCCGGCCGCTGTTCCACGCCGCACTTGAGCTGGCGGCCAACCAGCTTGCCGCGGTCATCGCCCAGTCCGCCGACCTGATCAAGCAGGCCACCGAGCCGCCAAGTCCCCCCGCGGCCGATAGCCCGCCGTCGGCGGCACCGGTGCCCGGCCGGATCCTCGGCCCGCTGGTGGCGGCGGCGGTTGACAACGCCGTCCGGCTCGGCGACGCGGCCCTGACGGGACCGGTCGTGCGCGGCGACGCGCAGTCGGTGGCCACCGACGTGGCCGCCCTCGCGGTCGCCTCGCCGGGGGCGTTGCGGGCCTACCTCACGCTGGCCAGGCTGACCGCGGACCGGGCGCTCGCCGCCGGGCTGCTGCGGCCGGCCGACGCGATGCGCATTATCGACGTGCTCGGAGACAAGTGAACAAGTGCGGTTGGCTGTGATGAAGGGTACGGCGGAGCGCGATGCTGCTGACGATTGACATCGGGAACACCAACATGGTGCTCGGCGTGTTTGACGGGGAGACCATCGTCGAGCACTGGCGGATATCGACCGTGCCCGACCGGACGGCCGACGAGATCGCGGTCGTGCTGCACGGCCTCTTCGCGCAGTCCGGGGTCATCAAGGAGACCGACCTGCACGGGATCTCGCTGTGCTCGACCGTCCCGTCGGTCCTGCACGAGATGCGCATCATGTGCCGCAAGTACTACGGAGACCGGCCGACCGTCATCGTCGAGCCAGGGGTGAAGACGGGCGTGCCGATCAGGTACGACAACCCCAAGGAGGTCGGCAGCGACAGGATCATGAACTCGCTCGCCGCCGTCTACCTGTACGGCGGGCCCGCCATCGTCGTGGACTTCGGCACCTCGACCAACTTCGACGCGGTCAGCGCCAAGGGCGAGTTCGTCGGCGGGGCGCTCGCGCCGGGCATCGAGATCTCGGTGGACGCCCTGGCCCGGCGAGCCGCGCAGCTCCTCAAGGTGGAGCTGACCCGCCCGCCGCGCATCATCGGGAAGTCCACCGTGGAGGCGCTGCAGTCCGGCATCGTCTACGGATTCGCCGGCCAGGTCGAGGGGATCACGCGGCGGATGGCGGCGGAGCTCCTCCCCGAGGACCCGGAGGCGGTCACGGTCATCGCGACGGGGGGCCTGGCGCCGCTCGTCATCAACGAGGTGTCAGCCATCGACCATCATGAGCCGTGGCTCACGCTGATCGGGCTGCGGCTCGTCTACGAGCGCAATGCGCTGCCGCCGTCCGTGAATCCGTTATGCTGCCCGCGATCGTCGCCGGTAGCCTTCGGGGGTGACTGAGGATAACCTCCCGGAGCAGGTACGCGTCCGGATGGAGAAGCGCGCCCGGCTGATCGAGTCGGGCGTTGACCCGTACCCCGTTGACTTTTCCCGAACGGACACGGCAGGGGAACTGCGGGCCCGTTTCGCCGATCTGCCGCCGGACACGTTCACCGGCGAGCGGGCCGCGGTGGCCGGCCGGGTCATGCTTTCCCGGATTGGCGGCAAGCTGTGCTTCGCGACCTTGCGCGACGGCAGCGGGGATATCCAGGTGATGATCTCGCTGGCCGGGGTGGGCGAGGACGCGCTGGCCGCATGGAAGCGGGATGTCGACCTCGGCGACCACGTCGGCGTCGTCGGCGAGGTGATCACGTCGCGGGCCGGCGAGCTGTCGGTACTGGCCAGTTCGTGGACGCTGACCGCCAAGTCGCTGCGCCCGTTGCCGGACAAGCATGCCGGGCTGACCGATCCCGAGGCCCGGGTCCGGCAGCGGTACCTGGACCTGCTGGTGAACCCGGAGGCACGGCGGATCGCCGAGATGCGCTCCGCGGTCGTGCAGTCCGTGCGCTCGGGGCTGGTGTCACGCGGCTTCATCGAGGTGGAGACCCCGGTGCTGACGGCGACGCACGGAGGCGCGAACGCCCGCCCGTTCACCACGCACTACAACACGTACAACGTGCAGGTTTACCTGCGGATCGCCCTGGAGCTTTACCTCAAGCGCCTGGTCGTCGGCGGCATCGAGAAGGTCTTCGAGATCGGGCGGAACTTCCGCAATGAGGGCGCGGACGCCACCCACAACCCGGAGTTCTCCATGCTCGAGGCCTACGAGACGTACGGGGACTACAACACGATCGGGGACCTGACCCAGTCGCTGGTCCAGGGGGCGGCGGTGGCGGCCTTCGGCTCGACGGTGATCCGGCGCAATGACGGGAACGAGTACGACATCGGCGGGCCGTGGAAGTCCATGACGGTCCACGAGTCGATCTCTCAAGCCCTCGGTGAGGAAGTCACCGTGGACACGCCAGAGCAGTCTCTGCGCGCCCTGTGCGAGAAGGCGGACGTGCCGTTGCAGCCCGCGTGGAACGCCGGCCAGGTCGTGCTGGAGATGTATGAGCGCCTGGTGGAGAAGCAGACCGTGGAGCCGACGTTCTATCGCGACTTTCCCGTCGAGGTCTCGCCGCTGACCCGCCAGCACCGCACCGAGCCCCGGCTGGCCGAGCGCTGGGACCTGGTGGCGTTCGGTGCCGAGCTCGGGACCGGCTACTCGGAGCTTGTCGACCCGGTCGTGCAGCGGGAGCGGCTGACCGCCCAGTCGCTGCTGGCCGCCGGCGGCGACCCGGAGGCCATGGAGGTGGACGAGGACTTCTTGCTGGCACTGGAGTACGCGATGCCACCCACCGGCGGCATGGGCATGGGCATCGACCGCCTGATGATCATGCTCACCGGCGAGAGCATCCGCGAGACGTTCCTCTTCCCGTTCGTTCGCCCCGGCAGCTAGCTTTCCTGGGAAGATCCCGCCAATCCCCCCAGGCCCTGCTGCCCAGGGGGCTCTGCCCCCTTCGACCCCCGAACCCCCGCAGCCTCCCGCCGCTACACCGGGCTGCGCCGGTGAGGCCCTCTCGCTCCGCTGCGGGGACCCGCAGGCTCGCCGGACCCGCGCCTGTCCTCACTCGCTGGCGCTCGCTGCGGCGCGCGGGCACCTCCGTTCCCCGCCGCGCGGGGCCGCCGTTTTTCGCCGTGCGGCTCCCGTTGGCGCCAACGCTGTACCGAAAACGCGCGCCCGCTGGCGGCAACGCTGCTCTCATACAGCACCAGAGCCGCCAACGGGCGCCAGATCTCGCGACAGCGACGTGGCCAACGGGTGGGTCAGTGGCCGGGCGGCGGCGACCTAAATTCGCACCGCGCCGACGTACTCGTCCCAGAAGACTGGCTGGACCTGAACGTCCTGCCCGGTCTGGGGCGCGTCGACCATGAGGCCGTTGCCGATCCAGATGCCCACGTGGCTGATGTCGGGGAAGAAGAACACCAGGTCACCCGGCTGCAACTGGTCGCGGGAGACGTGCATCCCCGAGTTCCACAACGAGCCCGTGTAGTGCGGCAGTGAAATGCCCTCCTGGGCGTATGCCCAGACGACCAGGCCGGAGCAGTCGAACGCGTCCGGTCCGGCCGCGCCCCACACGTAAGGATCGCCGACCTTGTCAAGGGCGTAGCGCAGCGCGATGGTCTCGACATTGCTGACTAGCGGGAGCGTGTAGTTCGGGTAATTGCCGGTCTGCTGGAAGATGGCCAGCGCCTGGGACATGGCGGCGCTGTCAAGGACGGCCATCTTGGAGTTCGCCGCCTTCAGCTTGCTCGCCATCTGGGACTTCAGGCTGGTCACCTGGGCGATTTCCTGGGCGGCGGCCAGGCTGGCCCGCTGGGCGGCCTGCTGCGCCTCCTGCAGCGTGGATAGCTGCATTCCCGCCTCGGTGTCCAGTTCCTGGATGATCGAGACCTGGCTGAGGAACTGCTCCGGGTTGCCGTTGGTCAGCAACTGCAAGGTGGGATCGAGTCCCTCATCCATGTAGTCGCCCGCCGCGAGCTGGGCAACCGCGTGCTCGCTCGTGGCCACCGCGGCGTTGTCCCGCGCGACGGCCGCCTTCGCGAACTTCTCCTCCGACTCGGCGTGGCTGAGCTGGATCTGCAGCCCGTCATACTGCTGGCCGAGCGAGGTGATCTGGTTGGAGAGCGAGTCGGCCTCCGCGACGCGCTGCTTGAGGGTTGGCTGCGGCGTGTTCGCCGTTGTCTGCGCATCGCTCGCAGCGGCAGGCAGCATGATGACCAAAGCGGCAGCAGTCGCCGCGAACGAGGCAAATCGTCGTACTCCGCGCACAACGGTGCAGGATACCGTTATCGCGGTGGGGGATGGTGTGCATTCGCCTGACTGTTACGCGCCTTGGGCGGTGATGGCTGGACAACGTGCCGATACAGTGGGGACGCCATGGGGTACACAGTCAGGCCAGCGCGGACCAGGGACGTTCAGGTAATCCGCTCCCTCGTCGACCAGAACGTGGGATCCGGGCGGCTGCTGGACAAGCACACCGTCAATCTCTACGAGGACATCCTTGAGTTCTGCGTGGCCGAGAGTTCGGCTGACGGGTCCGTGGCCGGCTGCGGCGCGCTCCACGTTATGTGGGAAGATCTGGCCGAGATCCGCACTGTCGCGGTGCGGCCGGCACTGCGCGGCCACGGCATCGGGCACTTGATCGTTGACGAGCTGCTGGATCGCGCGCGGGCAGTAGGCGTCTCACGTGTATTCTGCCTCACCTTCGCCGTTGACTTCTTCGCTAGGCACGGTTTCGCGGAAATCTTCGGCACTCCGGTGGCGCCTGAGGTGTACGCGGAGTTGCTGCGTTCTTACGATGACGGGGTTGCCGAGTTCCTGGAACTGGATCGCGTCAAGCCGAACACGCTGGGTAACACGCGGATGCTACTGCGGCTCTGATGTGTTATTCGCATGTCACTTCTCGGCGCATAGGGTGTTCTTTTGCATACTTGCCGCACTTGCCAACAGTAGGGATGATTTGCCGATCTCGGGTGCGCCGCTGAGTACGCGCTGAGCGAATTCTGGGAAGCGCTACGCAGGCGTCGGCGCGCCGCGTCGGTGCCGCGCTGCCACCCGGCCCGCGGGTGCGCGGCCGGGCTGGCTGGCCGGACCGGCGCCAGCGGCAGGCCGGTAGAGTGGCGGCATGCTGCAGGATCTTGCCGCGATTGCCCCCCCATTCATCATCTGCGTGGCCTTCCTTGCCGGTGTCTGGGCCGTGCTGCGCCGTGAGCTGGCGCCCAGGCGCCGCCGGGCGGATGGCACTGGCCGGGAGGGCGCTGCGCGGGAAGGCACCCGACCGGATGGCCGCGACACCGACGGGCGCTCCGGCCTGGCGGCGGCCCAAGGTGCGGCAGAAGGCCAAGACGGCGGGCCGGTGCCTGGGGTGGAGAAAGCAGGGCGTGAACTTGGCGGCACAAGCGCGTCCTGATATATCGGTCACAATGGGATTATCTAGGCTGCTTGTATCAGGTATGCCGATCATGGCGATACGCGGGGTGCCTCAAGTTTCTGGCCGATGCGCTGGCGGGAATACCTGGTCACGCTCCGTTGCCGTAGACAGTTCTGCACGCTGTGCCTCTGCCGTCGTCTTGGTACTTGACAACGGAGAAGACGCGCGCACTAGTACGAGCAGAAGCTTAGAATCTCGCACGGCGAATTGTACAAGGCAAGAAGCTGGGTATATGTTTGGCAACCAAATAGGTTGCTCCGCAGCGAGGCAACGGAGACCGTGACCTTTGGTCTCGACGGCGTCTCGTATGAGATCGACCTGAGTTCCGGCAACGCCGGGAGGCTCCGCGAAGAACTTGCCCACTATGTGGAACACGCGCGCAAAGCGGCGAGTGCTGCCGCGCAAGCTCGTCGTCGTAGGCCGCGCAGCGGCGCGGGACGCGAGGAGAGCGCACGAATCCGCGAGTGGGCGAAGGCGAACGGCTACAAGGTCAATGAGCGCGGCCGGATTCCGGCCAACATCGTGACCGAGTACCAAGCCGTGCACTAACGCGTCGCGGGGGATCCTCCGGGGTCCCCTGACACCCCCGCGTCTAGTGGTCGTCGATCGTCGCCTCATCAGGTTCGGTACTTGCCGTCGTTCGCCTGGTGTTGCCGTTCACGCGCCTCGGGGTCGCCTCCACCCCCGAGCCGCGGGCGCTCTGCCCGAACCGCAAGCACCGCCGCGTACCGTCGCCTAGTGTCACTCGAAGCACCGGTCCCTCTCGAAGCAACCGTCCCTCTCGAAGCAACCGTCCCTCTCGAAGCAACCGCCTCTCTCGAAGCACGGTCCCTCCCGGGGCACCGTCCCTCTGGACACACGGCCCCCTTGGAGCACGGCCCTTCTCGAGCGTGATCCCCTCGCGAGCGCAGCCCCTCTCAGGCCCGTCTGCGGCTCGCTCAGCCCCTGCTGACACGGCGTTCGCTAGTGGCGTACTTGGAACATCGTTGCCAGTTCACGCTGTTGGATGGGGTGAAGGCAACGTGTCCGGGGAACTTCTCCTGTAGTTGACGCATAATCGCGTTAAGTACCGGGTCGGGCACGCGGCTACGATGCGGAGCAGGGCAGGCACGCCAGGCTTGCCGGATCCCCCGCTGTGAGGAGAGCGACGAGATGTTTGAGCGGTTCACTGACCGGGCGCGGCGGGTTGTTGTCCTGGCCCAAGAAGAAGCCAGGATGCTCAATCACAACTACATTGGCACCGAGCACATCCTCCTGGGCCTCATCCACGAGGGCGAGGGCGTGGCGGCCAAGGCGCTTGAGTCACTGGGCATCAGCCTGGAGGCGGTCCGCCAGCAGGTCGAGGAGATCATCGGCCAGGGTCAGCAGGCGCCGTCTGGGCACATCCCCTTCACCCCGCGGGCCAAGAAGGTGCTTGAGCTGTCGCTGCGCGAGGCGCTGCAGCTCGGCCACAACTACATTGGCACCGAGCACATCCTGCTCGGCCTCATTCGCGAGGGCGACGGCGTGGCCGCCCAGGTGCTGGTCAAGCTGGGCGCTGACCTGAACCGGGTCCGCCAGCAGGTCATCCAGCTGCTGCACGGCTACCAGGGCAAGGAGCCCGCGACGGCCGCGAGCGGATCGACCGAGACCGCCCCTTCGACGTCACTGGTCCTTGACCAGTTCGGGCGCAACCTGACGCAGGGCGCCCGGGAGGGCAAGCTCGACCCGGTCATCGGCCGGGAGAAGGAAATCGAGCGCGTCATGCAGGTGCTGTCCCGGCGCACCAAGAACAACCCGGTCCTCGTCGGGGCGCCCGGCGTCGGCAAGACGGCCGTGGTCGAAGGCCTCGCCCAGAAGATCGTCAAGGGCGAGGTCCCCGAGACCATCAAGGACAAGCAGCTCTACACCCTCGACCTGGGTGCCCTGGTGGCAGGCTCCCGGTACCGAGGTGACTTCGAGGAGCGGCTGAAGAAGGTCCTCAAGGAGATCCGCACCCGCGGCGACATCATCCTGTTCATCGACGAGATCCACACCCTCGTCGGGGCGGGCGCGGCCGAGGGCGCGATCGACGCGGCCTCCATCCTCAAGCCCATGCTCGCCCGGGGCGAGTTGCAGACCATCGGCGCGACCACGCTGGATGAGTACCGCAAGTACCTGGAGAAGGACGCCGCCCTTGAGCGCCGCTTCCAGCCCATCCAGGTCGCCGAGCCGACGATCGCGCACACCATCGAGATCCTCAAGGGCCTGCGGGACCGCTACGAGGCTCACCACCGGGTCAGCATCACGGACGGTGCGCTTGTCGCCGCGGCCCAGCTGGCCGACCGGTACATCAGCGACCGGTTCCTGCCGGACAAGGCGATCGACCTCATCGACGAGGCCGGCTCGCGGATGCGCATCCGCCGCATGACCGCGCCGCCGGACCTGCGCGAGTACGACGAGAAGATCGCCCAGGTCCGCAAGGAGAAGGAGTCGGCGATCGACTCCCAGGACTTCGAGAAGGCGGCGGCCCTCCGCGACACCGAGAAGCAGCTTCTGGCCAAGAAGGCTTCCCGGGAGAAGGAGTGGAAGGCCGGCGACATGGACGTCGTCGCCGAGGTCAACGAGGAGCTCATCGCGGAGGTGCTCGCCACCGCGACCGGCATCCCGGTCTTCAAGCTCACCGAGGAGGAGTCCCAGCGGCTGCTCCGCATGGAGGACGAGCT
>Ga0335072_10011560_pt1 | contig 12642 bp, 12 predicted proteins | sample Lox_Sample_21_FD_206725 | JGI IMG/M metagenome (GOLD analysis project Ga0335072, IMG submission 206725) | Soil microbial communities from Loxahatchee National Wildlife Refuge, Florida, United States - Lox_Sample_2.1 | ecosystem: Environmental > Terrestrial > Soil > Wetlands | place: USA...
GAATCGAACCTGCAACCGTCGGCTTAGAAGGCCGATGCTCTATCCGGTTGAGCTACAGGCGCTTGACTAAAAGCAGAACACCTGCTGGTCGGGGCAGAGGGATTCGAACCCACGACATCCAGCTCCCAAAGCTGGCGCTCTACCAGGCTGAGCTATACCCCGTTGTTTTTCGAAACCCAGTCAGCTTTCGCAAACTTGAGCCTAGAAATGCTACGGGTGACACTCTGGCCCGTCAATCCGTATCGAACACGCCGGACCTCTTTCGTCCGGTTTCACTGCAAACGGTGTTCTGCTGCAATGTAGACATGACTTGAACCAACATCATGCCTGATGAATATGGCGCGCCCGGAGAGATTCGAACTCCCGACCACCAAGTTCGTAGCCTGGTACTCTATCCAACTGAGCTACGGGCGCGTGGCTAAACCTACTTACCCCGGCCACCGCCCGAAATTCAGAAGGCGCCTAAGCAAGAAGCGGAATTATTCAGGTACTGGACGCAGCCGTCAATACTCTTTGTGAAGTTTTTTTGAAAGCCATGTCCGTGCACGCGCGTTTCGTTCACACGTCGCTGAGCATGAATTCGTCGGCATCCATCCAGGCAGGAAAGCGCTCGCGATGCTGCAGCAAAGGCGCCGGATCGATCGCCACGGTAACCAGCTGTTCCTGCGGACCGAGTTCAAGCAGCGGCTCGCCCAGCGGATCGATCACTGCACTGTCGCCGGCATACGGCAGATCATTGCCATCCACGCCTACGCGGTTTACGCCGACCACGTAGGCGAGGTTTTCGATCGCACGTGCCCGCAACAGCGTGCGCCAAGGCTGCCGGCGCGGCGCCGGCCAATTGGCGACAAACAAGGCCAGGTCGTAGTCCATGCCACCTGCTGCCGACGCCAGCCGGCGATTGCGCAGCCATACCGGGAACCTAAGGTCGTAACACACCTGCGGCAGGATGCGCCAACCTTTCAGCTCCACGATCAAGCGCTCGGAACCGCCGCCGTAGCGCGTGTGCTCGCCGGCCATGCGGAACAGGTGACGCTTGTCGTATTGCGCATAAGTGCCATCCGGGCGCGCCCAGATCAGCCGGTTGTAGACCTTGTCTTCGCGAATGGCGAGGCTGCCCGTAACGACGGCACCGACCTCAGTCGCCAGTGCGCGCATCCAGGCGACACCTTCGCCGTCCATGCCTTCGGCGCTGACGCGCGTGTCGTTGCTGAAGCCGGAAAGAAAGGTTTCCGGCAGCACGACGAGATCGCTCTGCCCCGCCACCCGCCGCACCAGCGCACCGTAGTACTCGCGGTTGGCCGGCGCATCGTGCCAGCGCGTGGCGCCCTGCACGAGCGTTACGTTCAGAGTTTGCATAGACGCTCCGCAGCGGCTTCCATGGTGGCGTCGCTCTTGGCAAAGCAAAGGCGCACCAATCGTGTACCTGGCGCCTTTTCGTAGAACGGGGTCAACGGAATGGCAGCTACGCCACCTTCTTTCACCAGCCACTCGCAGAACGCCACGTCGTCTTCGTCGCGAATGGCCGAATAATCCACCAACTGGAAGTAACCGCCTGGCACGTCCAGCAGCTTCAAGCGCGAGGGCGCCAACAGGCTGCGGAAACGATCGCGCTTGGTTTGATAGAAGGCCGGCAGCTCCAGATAATGCTGCGGCGTGCTGGCCAGGAATTCGGCAAACGCAACTTGCGCCGGATGAAAGGTGCAGAACGTCAGGTACTGGTGCACCTTGCGAAATTCCGCAGAGAGCTTGGTCGGCGCGACCGCATAGCCGACTTTCCAGCCGGTGCAGTGGTAGGTCTTGCCGAAGCTGGATACCACGATGCTGCGTGCGGCCAATTCCGGATGACGCAACACACTCTGATGTTCAGCACCGTCGTAGACGATGTGCTCGTACACCTCGTCCGACAGCACCACGATCGGCGTATCGCGCACGATCGCCGCCAATTCGTCAAGATCGCGCGCCGACAAGACCGCTCCCGAGGGATTGTGCGGGCTGTTGATCAGGATCATGCGCGTGCGCGGCGTGATCGCATCGCGCACACGCTGCCAGTCGATCGAAAAGCTCGGCACGGTGAGCGGAATATGCACGGCGCGAGCGCCTTGCAATTCGATCGCGGGCTCATAGGAGTCATACGCCGGATCGAACACGATCACTTCCTCGCCTGCACGCACCACGGCGGCAATAGCAGCGAACAATGCTTCGGTAGCGCCTGAGGTTACGGTGATATCGCTATCGGCACTGACCTTATGCCCATAGAGCCGCTCGGTCTTGATGGCGATCTGTTCGCGCAATGCCGCTGTGCCGATGCCCGGCGCATATTGGTTGAGACCATTGGCCATGGCGCGGCTCAGCGCGTCGCGCAACGGTTGCGGCGGTTCGAAATCGGGAAAGCCCTGGCCCAGGTTCACAGCTTTGTGCTGCACGGCCAAGTGACTCATCACACTGAAAATGGTGGTGCCTACTTTCGGAAGCTTGGTTTCGACGGTCATGGGCGGCGATATGGAAGGCTAAACGCGAAGACTAGCACGGTCATGCGGAAGGTCGTTCGGGCGATTCCCGCTTCGACAACTTGCGCTTCGTGCATTCCTCATGGCTGACGCGCGCCGCTTCGGGCAAGCGCTCGGCCAGAAAATCCACCAGCGCTCGCACACCCGGCATCATGCCGCGGCGGCTGGGATAGACAAAATGCATGATGCCCTGCGGCGCACTCCATTCCGGCAGCAGGATTTCCAGATCGCCACTGCTGATGGCCGGCGCACAAAGCGATTCCGGCAACAAGGCGACGCCGATGCCGCTGCGCGCCGCCTCCAGCAAGACAGCGAAGTCGCCGGTAATCAGGCGCGCCTGCACTTCCACGCTGACACGTTCGCCGTTCGCATCGAACAACTCCCAGACCTGCGCACCTTCATGTTCCTGCATCGACACGGCCGGCAAGCGTGCAAGATCCTCCGGATGCGCGGGACGCCCATATTGCTTGAGCAAACTCGGGCTGGCGACCGGGAACACGCGCGCCTGGCCGAAGCTGCGGATGATCATGTTGGCGTCGCTGTCGAGTTTGCTGCGTACGCGAATGGCCAGATCGAAACCCTCGCCGATGAGATCCACGCGGCGATTGTTCGACAGCACCCGCACCTGCAACTTCGGGTACTTCGCCATGAACTCCGGCAGGATGTGGGCGAGTACGGTTTGGGCGATCGAGATGGGACAGCTCAGCCGCACCACGCCGCGCGGCTCGGCGCGCAGCTCATCCACCGCCTCCTGCGCGGCGCGCGCCTCTTCCAGCACCGCGCGGCAGTGTCCGTAAAAGCGTTCACCGACCTCGGTGACCACAAAGCGTCGCGTCGTTCGCTGCAGCAGCCTCACCCCGAGACGATCCTCCAACTGCGCGACACGTTTACTTAGCCTGGACTTGGGCACCCCCAGGGCTCGCCCGGCAGCTGAAAAGCCGCCCTGCTCGACCACTGCGGCGAAGAAGTAGAGATCGTTCAGGTCCTGCATGGCACCCGGGAGTGCGTTCATCGTCGTTTCCTTTGAGGAACGATAAGTTCCGAAAGCCCTATCTTATCGGCGCTTTGTTCCGAATCTATCTTTATTTCCAACGTCGGCAGGCCCGACTTGGACCGAGATACCCCACCATGAAACTTTTGCATCTTGACGCAAGCCCGCTGGGCCAACACTCCGTCTCGCGCGAACTGACCGCCGCCATCGTCAATCAGCTCGCCGAAGAGAGCCCCTCCTTGCAGATCATCTACCGCGACCTGAGCACCCATGCCCTGCCCCATTGGACGCCAGTGATGGACGCCGAAAGCGACGCGGCGAAGCTGGGCCAGGCCGTGATGGATGAATTCCTGGCCGCCGACATCGTGGTGATTGGCGCCCCCATGTACAACTTTGGCATCCCCAGCCAGCTCAAGGCCTGGATCGACCGTATCGCCGTGGCCGGCAAGACCTTCCACTACACCGCGGCCGGCCCGGAAGGCCTTGCCGGCGGCAAGCGCGTGATCGTCGCGTCCAGCCGTGGCGGCGTCTACAGCACCGGCCCGGCTGCGGGTTTGGATTTCCAGGAAAACTACTTGCGCGCCCTGCTTGGCTTCCTGGGCATCGACGATGTGCAGTTCATTCGCGCCGAAGGCGTGAACATGAGTGCAGAGCACAAAGTGAAGGCGATTGCTTCGGCCCACCACTCCATCAGCTCCCTGGCTACCAAAGCTGCCTGATAGAGCGGCTCCGCTCCGCAACAAAGAGCGCCCTGGTTGGGCGCTCTTTGTTTTAATTAGTCAAAAAGATCAAAAGATCAGCGGCCGAAGCGAATCTCACCGCCGTCGTGATCGCGATCCCAGCCACGAAGTTCATCGCGGATATGCGCGATACGCTGGCGGCCGAGCGCGTTGCGCTCTTCGTCCAGCACCTGGCCATCGAGCAACTCAGCCAGTCGTTGCGCGGTGGGCAGCATCGCATCCCACGCGTCCAGGGCGGTGACAGGCCCCGGCAGGGTCATGAAGAAGCTCAAGCCTGGCGTGTGCAACGTATCCAGTCGCGTGAGGTCGAAACTGCCGGGCTTGAGCATGTTGGCCACGCTGAAGATCGGACCCGCTTCACGCTTACCGTCCACCAGGCGGTGATAGATGCCCATGTCGCCGTATTCCAGCCCGGCTTTTTCGGCGGCGACGATCAGGTCCGTGCCGTTGAAAGCCTGGCCTTCCCGCGCCATCACGAACAGGCTGACGATACGTTCCACCGGTAGCTGCGTCGGGCGCTTGCCAAGGTCGGAACGCGACGGAACACGCGGCGGTGCAGGTGCAGGTGCAGGTGTCGGTGTCGGTGTGGCGAATTGTGCCGGCGGCGGCGTGGTCGCCGGGGCAACGACGGACGTCGACTCGACCGATCCTGCACGCGTCGGTTCTGGCTGGGAAGGCGAACGCAGCATCTCCACGATAGACGCGGACTGCCCGGTCGGCTTGGGACTGTGTGCCGTTTCGTGCCGCTGGTCGGCCAAGGTGGCACCCAACTTTTCCAGCTCGGCGCGCAGGCTGACATCCAGTTCGCCTTGTGCCGGCTCGGGCTCCTTGAACAACGGGTCCATGCGTTCCATCGGACCGTCGCCGAACGGCTCGTCCTTTTCGATCGAGCCGCCCAGGGTGGGTTCGCGCCGCTCCGAAACAGGCTCGGGAGCAACACGCCGCTTGCCCTGCTCTTTCCTCGGCTCGCCAAACAGCCAAACCAGCACCAGCACAACTACGCCGACAACCGCCAACGGAATGCCGACCCAAGGGTTCCACGCAACAGCCAATTCGGTTCCAAGCATGATGTAAATCCTCTACCTCAGGCAGCTCCGACCAGTTTGCTGGCCTCGGCAAGATCGACCTGCACGAGGCGCGAAACGCCCGGCTCGCGCATGGTAACGCCGCAAAGCTGGCTGGCCGCCTCCATGGTGGCCTTGTTGTGCGAGACGAAGATGAACTGCACCTTTTCGCTCATCTCCTTCACCATATTGGAGAAGCGGCCGACGTTCGCTTCATCGAGCGGCGCGTCCACCTCGTCCAGCAAGCAGAACGGCGCGGGGTTGAGCGCAAAGATCGCGAACACCAGCGATACCGCGGTCAACGCCTTCTCGCCACCCGACAGCAGCATGATGTTGGAAACGCGCTTGCCAGGCGGGCGCGCCATGATGGATACGCCCGTGCTGAGCAGATCGTCACCGGTGAGTTCCAGGTAGGCGTGGCCGCCGCCGAACAGGCGCGGGAACAGCTCCTGCACGCCGGCATTCACACGATCGAAGGTTTCCTTGAAGCGCTGGCGCGTTTCACGGTCGATCTTCTTGATCGCGTTTTCCAGCGTTTCCATGGCGCTGGTGAGGTCGGTGAGCTGGTTGTCGAGATACGTCTTGCGTTCGCTCTGCTCGGCATGTTCCTGGATCGCGGCAAGATTCACCGGCTCCAGGCGCGCGATCTTCTGCGCCAGGTCGGCAAGCTGCTGACGCCATTGCGCGGCGTCGATGTCTTCGGCCAGCTCGGCAAGCAAGGTTTCCAGATCGAGGCCGGAAGCGGCGATCGCTTCGGCAAGCTGTTCGGCGCGCATCTGCAACGCCTGCGCCGCCAGTTTCTTTTCGGAGAGGCTTTCGCGCAGGCCGGACAGGTCCTGCTCCAGGTTGTGGCGCTGCTGTTCCAGCTTGCGCAGGGCGATATCGCAGTCTTCCAGCGCGCGGCGCGCTTCCACCAGTTGCTTGTCCACCAGCAGGCGCTGGTCGAGGTAGGTCTGGCGTTCGGCTTCCAGTTCGGCGATGGGGTCGGAACCGGCGGCAAGCTGTTCGCTGATTTCGCTGCGGCGCGCTTCGATCTGGCGGATCTGGCTGTCCATGCGCGCCAGCGCCTGCTCCAGCGAAGCGAGCGAGGAGCGCTTCGACTCCATGCTCAGCGCCAGCGCGTGCGCCTGGTCGGCCGCTTCGCGCGCATTCATGCGCGCTTCTTCGCGGGCTTCCAACAACGCGCGGCGTTCGTTTTCCAGTTCGCGGCGCTGGTCTTCCAGGTCGCCCATGTTGTTGACGGATTCGTCCAGGCGCGCGCGCGCTTCGCGCGTCTGCGCCTGCAGCTCATCCATCTGTTCGAGTAGCGCCGACAATTCGCCGGCCACTTTCTCGGCGCGCGCGCGGGCGGTTTCCACCTTGCCGCGATGGCTTTGCAGCTGGCCGGCCAGTTCGGACTGACGACGGTGGGCGTTGTACAGCTCGCGCTGGGCATCGTCGCGGGCGCGTTCGGCTTCGAACTTGCTGGTGCGCAGATCATCCAGGCGCGCGGTGGCTTCCTCGATCCGCGCTTCCAGCGATTCGACCTGCTCGGTCAGCGTGCGGATCTCGCGCTCGCGCGCCAGCACGCCAAACTGGTTGCCTTGCGCGCGACGCACGCTGGCCCAGCCGGGGCCCAACCATTCACCGGTACGCGTGATCACCGATTGATACGGCGCCAGCGCCGCCAGCCCTGACACGCGCTGGTGCGCCTCGTCGATGCTCTCTGCAGTGAGCACGTGCCCAAGCATGGCGATGGCCGCGGCCGGACCGCGCACGTGCGCAGCCAGCGTGCCTGCCGTGGCGGCGCCGCCTTCGGCCGCATCGAGCAGCGCTACGTCGGCATTGTTCAGTGCATGGAATTCCTTCGCCAGGTCGTGCGCGCCATCGACGAGTACGCTGTCGATAAAGCCAGCAAGCACGGTTTCCACGGCCGCTTCCCAGCCCGCTTCCACCTGCAGCACTTCACCGAGGCGACGCTTTTTGTCGAGGCCGAATTGCGACAGCCACGCACTGGCCGGACTTTCTTCCTGTCCCAACGCCGCGTGCTGCAGGGCTTCAAGGGATGCAAGCCGTCCGCGCGCAGTCTGCAATTGCTGGCGCGCATCGTTGAGCGTGCTCTGCACCTGGCGTTCTTCGTCGAGTACTTTCTCGTGCGCCAGCTTGTGCTGGTCGAGCATGCCGCCGAGCGATTCGACGCGTTCGCGCTGGGTGTCGTGTTCCGTATGCAATTGCTCGGCGGCGGCGTCCAGCGCGACGACGTCGGTAGCCTTTTGCTCCGCCTCTAGGGCATCTTTGCGTTTGGACAGGTCCACCGCCTGGCGGTCGAGATAAGCGAGCTTGGTGCGCTCCACTTCCGCCGCGCGGCTGGCTTCGCCAGCGGTGCGCGTGTAAGTGTCCCAGCGCTGCTGCCAATCGGCCAGCTTGGTCTCGGTCTGGCGCAGGCTCTCGGTCGTGTCGTCCTGCATCTGCTGCAGGGACTCCAGCTTGGGCTCGCCTTCGGCCAAGGCCATGCGCAAGGTTTCCACCTGCTCGCGGTCGGTGGCGATATGCGCGGCCAGTTCGGTGTGCTCGCGCTCGGCGTCCTGCTGCGCGCGGTGCAGGCGATCGGCCGTTTCCTTGTTGAAGCGGACCTGCTGCTCGACACGCGCGATTTCCGCGCCGACTTTGTAGACATCGGCCTGCACCGCGTTCAAATGCTCGCTCGCTTCGATGTGGCGCTCACGCACGCCTTCGATCTGCGATTCGATTTGACGCTGCTCGGCCAGCCGCTTCTCGATTTCGATTTCCGCGGCGGACAGCCCCTGTCCTTCGCCGTCGCGTTGCCCCTTGAGCGCCCGATATTCCAGCGCACGCAGCTCGGCTTCCTTGCGCGTCTGCTCTTCCTTGTAGGCTTTCCAGCGCTCGGCGGCACGCGCCTGGCGGTTCAAGTGTTCGAGTTGCTTGTCCACCTCGTCGCGCACGTCGCGCACGCGGTCGAGGTTCTCACGCGTGGCCTTGATGCGGCTCTCGGTTTCCTTGCGGCGCTCCTTGTACTTGGAGATGCCGGCGGCTTCTTCCAGATGCGTGCGCAGTTCTTCCGGGTGCGCCTCGATGATCTGGCTGATCATGCCCTGTTCGATGATCGAGTAGCTGCGCGGCCCCAGGCCTGTGCCGAGGAACAGGTCGGTAATATCACGGCGGCGGCAACGCGCGCCGTTGAGGAAGTACGCCGACTGCCCGTCGCGCGTCACCTGGCGCTTCACCGAAATTTCGGCATATTGGCCGTATTCACCCTGGATGGTGCCGTCGGAGTTGTCGAAGATCAGCTCCACCGACGCCTGCCCCACCGGCTTGCGTGCATTGGAGCCGGAAAAGATCACGTCCGTGAGGGAATCGCCGCGCAAGCGGCTGGCCGCGCTTTCGCCCATCACCCAGCGGATGGCGTCGATGATGTTGGACTTGCCGCAACCGTTGGGGCCCACCACGCCGGTCATATTGGTGGGCAGGTGCAAGGTGGTCGGGTCGACGAAGGATTTGAATCCGGCAAGTTTGATCGTGGTTAGGCGCATGCAGATTCAGATGCTCGAAAAGTGATGACCCGCAAGCGCGGGCGACGGGCCACTGTGCCAAACGCGGGACAGCGCCGCAATGCGTAACGGATGATCAAGTGGTCCGCGATAGCGCGGCTGACGCCTGATCCATGGCTCGATCAATCGGGCGACTTGGCGTCGATCGACAACGCATGGATGCCGTGATCCATTAGCTCGCCCAGTGCCGCGTATACCAACCGGTGCCGCTTGATCGGCAGTTGGCCGGCGAAAGCGGCGCTCACGATACGCACATGGAAATGCCCCTTCCCCTCGTTGGCGTGGCCGGCGTGCTTGTAGCCTTCGTCCACCACGTCGAGCTCGACCGGCTGCAACGCGGTCGTCAGCCGCTGGCGGATTTCCTCGACCATCGCTGCCGTCATGCCGGCAATACCTTGCGGAACGGCTTGACGCTGACGCTGGCGTACACGCCCGCGTCCACGTACGGATCGGCCTTGGCCCATCGCTCGGCCTCGGCCAGGGATGGAAATTCGGCCACGATCAGGCTGCCGGTGAAACCGGCCGGGCCGGGCTGTTCAGCGTCAATCGCAGGGAACGGCCCGGCCAGCAGCAGGCGCCCTTCCGCTTGCAGTTGCTCCAGGCGCGCCAGATGGGAGGGGCGCGCGGCTGTACGGCGTTCCAGCGACTCGGGATGGTCCGTACCGGTGATGGCATACCACATGTAACAGGTGCTCCTCGCAAGGAATCAGCGAGTTTAGCCCACTGGCCGCGCCGCCCCCAGAGTGATGCCTGTCAGACGCGATGCCTGACAGCGCCCGCTGCCGGGCGCGGGGCTCGGCGGCCATGCTTGAGCCGCTCAGGACCCGCCCTAGGCCATGAGTCATAGCCATCTCGTCATTGACAGTCGCAACCATGGTGTTATAGTTCACTACAACACCGGTTCACGACAGCACTAAAGGAGAGCAGACATGAAAGCGCCGAATCCGATCGCCATCACTGCCGCGGTTCTGTTCACCACGGTTAGCCTGATTGCCCTGAGTCCCAGCACCCCCAAACTCCCCGCCGCCCACGACGGTGCCAAGGTATTCACCCTGCCTGGCATCGAAGTACACCCGACCGCCGAAGACCGGCGCGCCGCCTCGATGCTGAGCGAAGCCAGCCTGAGCATCGCCCGTTCGCCGCTGGCCAGCAAAACCGAAAGCGCGGCAAGCCTGCTCGGAGCGCAACTGGCCATGCCCTACTATTCGTTTGGCTCTACCAAGTTTGCCGGCATCAGCAAGGAATAATTCATGGCCATTACCTGGAACGACAGCGTCCCGATCTATCGCCAGCTACGCGAACGCGTAGTGGCGATGATCCTGGACGGCGCCTTGAACGAGGGCGACCCGCTGCCGTCAGTACGCCAGGTAGCTGCGGATTTTCAAATCAATCCGCTGACGGTTTCCAAGGCGTACCAGGAACTGGTCGACGATCAACTGGTGGAGAAAAGGAGGGGGCTGGGCATGTTCGTCACCGATGGAGCGCGCGAGGCGTTGCTCAAATCCGAACGCGAGCGTTTTTTGCGCGAAGAATGGCCGGCGCTGTACGCACGTTTGCAGCGCCTGGGATTGGATCTGAAAACCCTGCTGCGCGAAGCGCCGAAAGATACGGAGAACCCGTCATGAATGCGGTCGTTACCGCCAGTGGCTTGAGCAAGCGCTACAAGAACACGCTTGCGTTGGACAATGTGAACTTCCAGATTCCCGCCGGCCGCATCGTGGGGCTGATCGGCCCCAACGGCGCGGGCAAGACCACCGCGCTGAAAGCCATCCTGGGCCTGACCGATTTCCAGGGCCAGCTCAACGTGCTGGGGCTGGACCCGCGCAGCCAGCGCGACAAGCTGATGGAAGAAGTGTGCTTCATCGCGGACGTCGCCGTGTTGCCGCGCTGGATTCGCGTACGCGAGGCGATCGACTTCGTCGCTAACATCCATCCGCGCTTCAACCGCGCCAAGTGCGAAGCCTTTCTGGCCCGCACCAAGCTCACGCCCGACCAGCGCGTGAAGCAGATGTCCAAGGGCATGATCGTGCAGTTGCACCTGGCCCTGGTGATGGCGATCGACGCCAAGCTGCTGGTGCTGGACGAACCGACGCTGGGCCTGGACATTCTTTATCGCAAGCAGTTCTACCAGAACCTGCTGGAAGACTACTTCGACGAAAACAAGACGATTATCGTCACCACGCACCAGGTCGAGGAGATCGAACACATCCTCACCGACCTGATGTTCATCCGCGACGGACAAATCGTGCTCAACACGGATATGGAAGCCATGGGGGAACGTTTCGCCGAAGTCATGGTGAGCGCGGACATGGCCGCCACTGCTCGCCAGCTCAAACCGCTGGATGAACGCCAGGTGTTCGGCAAGAGCATTTTTCTGTTCGACGGCGTCGATCAGGCACAGCTCCGGGCCCTGGGCGAAATCCGCCGACCCTCGGTCAGCGATCTGTTCGTCGCCACCATGAAGGGGACCTACGCATGAATGCGAAAACAATCTATTGGCTGGTCAGACGCGAATTCTGGGAGCATCGCGGCGGTTTTTTTTGGGCCCCCGTAATCACCAGCGTCGTATTCCTGGTATTGAATCTCATGACGATCGTCGCCGGAGAAGTGACCGGCAAGTTCGGCATGCACATGGGCAACATCGATCTTGACGGGCATACCTTGGCTGCCTTGAAGCTTCATGCGCTCGACGCCGATGGCATGCGGAAAGTTGGCGATGCCCTGGACATCGTCATGCTTTCGACCAGCGGACTGCTCGGCGTCGTGTTCGGCTTCGTGGTGTTCTTCTACTGCCTGGGCACGCTGTACGACGATCGCCGCGACCGGAGTTTTCTGTTCTGGAAATCGTTGCCTGTTTCCGACACGTCAACGGTCATCTCGAAGGTCATCGCCGCCACGCTGGCCGCGCCGGTCATTGCCATGATCTGCGGCCTGCTCACTGGTCTGGTCATGCTGCTGATGTTCGCCTTTACGCTCTCCTTGCATGGTGTAAGCGTGTGGTGGCTGTTGACGCTGTCGCATCCTTTCCAGTTGATCGGCTTCCTGATCGGCAGTATTCCGCTCTATCTGCTGTGGGCGTTGCCGGCGGTCGGCTGGCTGATGCTGTGCTCGTCCTGGGCCAAGAGCAAACCGTTCCTCTGGGCAGTGGTCATCCCCGTAGCGCTTGGCGTCATCATCAGTTGGTTCAATCTGCTCCAATCGGCTGGCTTCAAGAGTGGCTGGTATTGGCGCGAGATCTTGGTCCGCATCCTGTTCAGCGTATTCCCGGGCGGCTGGCTGCACGACACTGCGTCGCAGCAGCTGGGCGACAATCCGGATCACATCGGCAATTTCTTCACCCTTGCCAATTCCTATGCAGTACTGGCTACACCGGGGATCTGGATCGGCGCAGCGGCAGGTATCGCCATGCTGGCTGGCGCCGTATGGTTCCGCCACTGGCGCGACGACAGCTGAGAAAAACAGCTGCACACCGGCAATCCATGCTTTGGAGGGGAACACATCATGAAGTATCGAGGGATGATCTTGTTGCTGGCCTTGAGCACCTGCCTCGCCGCGTGCGACATGCCCGATTTCAGCTACAGCGGCAAGAACGGCAAACTTACCTTGGATGGCAACCTACTGTCCGTGCATGCAGACGGCGCACCCGACGCAACCATCAGCGCCGCGGGGGATTTCAGCATCGACGGCAAAGCTGTGCCGCTCTCTCCCGCGCAACGTGGCCTGCTGGTGCTCTATTACCAGGACGCCGCCGACATCCGCGAGCAAGCCAGCAGCATGAAGGAGGGGATC
>Ga0335072_10011561_pt1 | contig 12642 bp, 12 predicted proteins | sample Lox_Sample_21_FD_206725 | JGI IMG/M metagenome (GOLD analysis project Ga0335072, IMG submission 206725) | Soil microbial communities from Loxahatchee National Wildlife Refuge, Florida, United States - Lox_Sample_2.1 | ecosystem: Environmental > Terrestrial > Soil > Wetlands | place: USA...
CCGCCAGTTGCAGTCGCCGGCGCCGTTCATGCAGTCGCCGGTCTCTGACGGACCTCGACTGTGCAGTCGCGTGAGTGCCGCTTAGCCGGGTAACTGCAGGCACGAGAGCCTGGATTTGGCTCCACAGAGCCAAACTGCGCGGCGCCGCAGCGGCTGCGCGTCCCTCCCATACGGCATGGGCGCAGGCCGCACCCGCGTTCTAGGAACGCGAGCTAGCATGATCGGCCTCTCCCAGTACCTGCTCCCCGCGCCATCCCCCACAATCGACGATTCACCGGCCACCCGGTATGCGCCAGGCGTCCTGTCCGGCGGCCAGACGTCCTCTCCGGCACACGCCTCCAAGCGCCACCAAGCGTTATGCCAATGACGGTATCGCGCCAGATTTCGTGAGCTCGTCTTCGAGACCGTGAGCCCCGAGACCCCTTAAGGGTCTCGACTTCTACCGCCACCCGCTCACGATCGAAAGTCCGTCTTGACCGCGCGCGATCGTCGGCCTACAAGCCCCTGCCCATACACCCCCAGCCCGACCCCCGGATAGGAGGCAGACATGACACCGACGATCTCACCCACCGCACCTACCACACGCACACAGTTCCACCGTGAGCCCCGTGCGCTCCCATCCAAGGTCGGTGGCTGTACTTGGCGCGCCGGTGCGGGCGGACACAGGGTGGATCGCTTGGGCACCTATACCGACACCGGTGGGCGCGTCCGCGACGTGATCGCCGTGCCGCGTGCGGACGGGTGCGTGCTGATCGTGGACCGGGATGCGGTCACGCTCGGCGACCGGCGGCTGGTGGCGTGCATCGCGGCCGACGAGCCGGTCGAGAACGCCGCGCTGGTCTGCGAGTTGTATCTGCGAGACACCTACCGTGACTGCCGGCGAGTAAGCGTCGAAGACCTGCGGGGTGCAGCGATCGAGCCAGACCCGAACGGCCTGCCAGAAGTCGAGAGTCGACTCGAGCGCCCACTCGAGCGCCCACCCGCGGCCGAGCTCAGCAGACGAGATCGCGACGGGGTGCTCTGGAGCTATCGGCTCGAACCGATCGATGTCGGCGGTCCTAACGCAGAGCTGGGCTGGCGCAGGCGTGTCCGCGGAGGAGGCGGCATGTCCTCGATGTCGGTGTGCCTGCGCGACGTGGTCGGTGCGCTGGAGAGCTATGAGCCGGTGTGTGGGCTCACGCTCGGAGCGTGTAGGGACTACCGCGACGATCCGCGGGTCTGCGCCAACGCGCTGCTGATCCAACTCTCGCGTCTGCGGGAGAGCCCGATCGTCCTGAACCGCGGGCTGCGGGAGGCGGTGCTGCGGGCCGGAGCCCATGGCCTGAGTATGAGCGAGATAGCGCTGCGCTGTGGGCGGATCAAGCACGACTGCAAAGGCAACCACAGCGGCGAGACCAGCTGGCTCGGGCGCCGCTTGGGAATCTTGCCCGAGAGCGGAACCGACCATCCAACCCCGTGGGTGCACAGCGATGTGCTCGCACTGATCGCCCGCGACGGGCTGGGCATCAGTCCACGCGAGGTCGAACTGGGATGAACGCACAGGCCACAGCGGCCGGATACCTTGCGCGCCAGACGGCAGCGCGACCGACTGTGCTGGTGGTCGAGTCAGAGGCGGCCGTGGGTGGAGCTCTCGTCGAGCAACTCGCCGCCGACGGGTATCGCGCCGAACTTGCCCGCACCGGCGAGCAGGCGCGAGCGATCGGCGGCAGGGTCAGACCCGGCGTGGTCGTGCTCGGCGATCTCGGCAGCCGCTGGGGCGCGCTGCGGTTGGTGAGAGAGATCCGCGACACCAAGTCGCCGACCGCGGCGATCTGGCCGGCGGGGTTGCCGATCATCATGCTCGGAGCGCGGGTCGGCGAGCTCGACATGTTGCGGGCGTTCGACGCCGGCGTCGACGATTTCATCGCCCGACCGCTGCGCTACCTGGAGCTGCGAGCCCGGCTGCGCGCACTGCTGCGGCGCACAGAGCGGGCAGCACGCACGAGCTCGCTGCCTCAGATCGCGATCGGTCCGCTGCGGATAGACATGGACTGTCATAGCGCGAGCCTGTATGGGGCACGGCTCGACCTGCGTCGGCTGGAGTTCGAGCTGCTGGTCCACCTCGCCGGCGATCCTACGCGGGTGTTCGCCAAGCAGGAGCTGCTCGCCGCCGTCTGGGGGTATCGCTCGACGGGCTCCACGCGCACCGTCGACAGTCATGCCAGTCGCCTGCGCCGCAAGCTGGAGCAACGCGAGCGCGGGGACGGTCGCTGGGTGATCAACGTGTGGGGCGTCGGCTACCGCTTGCGCTGAGTCGGTGCGCCAGAGCGATCGGCCGCACCGGACCGCATCGGGCTGCACCGGACCGCATCGAGCTGTACGGGGCAGCACCGGACCGCACCGGACTGTACGGGGCTGCGCGCGGCCGCACCGGACTGCGCCGGGCCGTCGTCTGCGCCGGAGGCCCGGGCCCTCAGCCACTGCTCGCACCGCCTGAACCAACCCGGGCGGTTGCGCTGACGCCCCAGCTCCACTCGGCTTCAACCCCAGCATCAACACGAACTTGACGGCGAGCCCGCGGGCTCGCCGTTTTGCGTTCGGCAGTCACACCGGAGCGCGTCTGTAGACGCGCCTCTCGCCGAACGGTCTCACCCACAAACAACGGCCGCCCCGACTGGGACGGCCGTCAAACCCATGCCCGCACGCCTCCAATCACAAGCGGCGCGAGGGCACAACACAAAGGAGAATAACGATGCACACCCCATCCATCCGCACACTGGCCGCCATCGCGTATGAGCGAGGCGAAGAGTTCGACCCGGCGCTGATGCTCTCGCCGGCGTTGGCCGAGTCCCTGCAGAGCGCTGCCCAGAGCGCTGCCCCCTCCGGGGTCATGACCGGGGGCGTTGTGCTCACCGCGACGGCGCCGCGTCCAGCGGGGTCTCGCGCAACGAGCCCGGCCGCAGGGTCCTAGGGCAGCACGGCAGCACAGCAGCGCCGCAGTACAGAAGGGCCCGTCAAGCAGCAGCACATCGGCGACGGGTCCGCAGGGGCCCTCGGGTCCGTCGCCGGTCATCACCACCTCAGACCGGCGCAGGGGCGCCGGTCCCTATCCATACAGAGAAAGGAGGCGGCCTAAACATGCCGTCATCTGACTACATCAACGAAGCACCCTACGCGGGCGAATCGCAGTACGCGGGGGAATCGCAGGCAAACCCGCTGCAGCCGCTGGAACACATGTTGCAGTGGCTCACGTCCACCACGGTCCACCTGGCGATCGGTCTTCTGATCGGGCTGATCGTGGCACGAGCGATGCGCAGCCACCACCTGCGCTGGACCTGGGCCGCGAGCGCGCTCGGGGTGGTGTTCGTAGGACACTCGATCCTCGGCGGCGGCCTTGCCACGACCCTCGGCGCAGCGGCACTGTGCGCCACGGTACGCGGGCGGCGCTGGCACCGAGAAGACCTCGACACAGGAGCAGACCTGGCGGAGATAGCCGCGCAGCGGCGAGGCCCGATCGACGCGGTGCGCTCGCTGGTGCACCGGTTCGGAGATGGCCGTCGTAACGCCGGCGTCTCGCCGCGGAGCCCATGGCGCGGCGGCCGACTGATCGTGGGTGAGGGTCAGGATCATCGCCCCGTCACGATCCCGCTGGGGGGATCGGCCGGGGGAACGCACACGCTGGTGGTCGGCGCGGCCGGCTCGGGCAAGACGGTCACGATGACCTGGATCGCCACGCAGGCGATTGCGCAGGCCCAGGGCACGATCGTGGTCGACCCCAAGGGCGATCCCGATCTGCGTGAGAGCTTGCGGGATGCAGCTCAGGCGGCTGGCAGGCGGTTTGTCCACTGGAGCCCGCAGGGTCCATCGGTGTACAACCCGTATGTTCATGGCAGCGAGACCGAGATCGCGGACAAGGTGCTGGCCGGAGAGCGCTACTCGGAGCCGCACTACCTGCGTCAGGCGCAGCGCTATCTCGGCCATGTCGTGCGAGCACTGCGCAAGGCTGAAGTTGAGGTCAGCCTGCAGGACATTGTCGATCATCTCGATCCAGCGCAGCTCGAGCTGCTCGTACGTCAGCTGCCCGAAGTCGATGCCAACAAGACCTACCGTTACCTGGACACACTCACCAAGCGCCAGCGCAGCGATCTGGCGGGCGTGCGAGACCGTCTGGCGATTCTGGTCGAGTCGGACATCGGGCCCTGGCTCGACCCTCGCACCGAAGGCGCAGAGCGGCTCGAGCTGATTGAGGCGGTGCGAACCGGAACGGTGGTCTACTTCGACCTGGAGTCAGACCGCCGTCCGCTGCTCACCCAGATGTTGGGCGCAGCGATCGTGCAGGACCTGCAGACGACCGTGGCGACGTTGCAGGGGCGGCCAGTGCCATCGCTCGTGGCGATCGACGAGTTCTCGGCGATCGCCCCCGAACACGTGGCGCGCCTGTTCGCGCGGGCGCGTGCAGCCGGCATGAGCCTAGTCCTGGGTACCCAGGAGCTCTCTGACCTGCGCCTACCCGGGGCGGAGCGGCTGCTCGACCAGGTCATGGGCAATCTGTCCGCACTGATTGCCCACCGTCAGGTGCTACCGGCCTCGGCCGAACTGATCACCAGCCTGACTGAGATGCGAGGCGTCTGGAGGACATCGCGACACGATGACGGCAGGCACACTCGCACCCGCGATCAGGAGAACGCGTTGCGTGCAGAGCAGGTCATGAGCCTTGGCCGAGGATGGGCTGCGGTCATCGATCTGTTGGACGGCGGGCGCGTGAACATCGCTCACATCCGCTCGTGCCAGCGCCAGCATCCCACCCGGCGCCGTCGCTAGCGCCAAGTGAACCCCCCGCCCCCTCAGGGGGCTCGTCGTCCTCATCGGATTCGCCGCTGCGGACCGGGCATGTCCCGGCTCGCAGCGGTGCGATGAGCTCATTTCCAACGTCCCAACCAACAGGAGGATCCATGATTCAGACAAGCGATACAACATCACCGCAGCAAGGGATCGTGCAATGGATCGCCCGCATGGGCGCGGTGAGCGCGCAAGCGCTGGCCGTCCGCGAAGGCACGACGCCAGCCTCGGCGAGCGGACGGCTGGCCGCGCTGAAGCGCAAGCGCTGGCTGTCGGCACGGCGGGTGCTGGCAGGTGGGCCGACGCTGTACACGGTAACGGCCGCCGGCATGCGCGCGTCCTCGCTGCGTGGGCTCGACCCGTGCAGAGTCAGCAACTCCAACGCCGCTCACCTGGCGACCTGCGCCGAGGTGGCCGCACAGCTGGAGCGCCGCTATCCCGACCACCGCGTACTGGGTGAGCGCGAGCTGCGTCGTGACGAACGCGAGTGCGGCGCGGTTCTGGCGAGCGCACGCCTGTCCGGTATGAGCGCCGACGGCGGGCCGAAGCTGCACCGTCCCGATCTCGTCCTGTGGCCGCGGGAGCAGGCAGGCGCCGGATGCCGTGCTGGCGATCGGGGTCTCGATCACGAGTCGGGGGGGCCGGAGCCCGAACTCGAATCCGAGTTCGAGGCCGAACCCGAGTTCGAGGCCAGGCCCGAGTTCGAGCCCGAGTTCGAGCCCAGGCCCGAGTTCGAGCCACTGCCGGTCGCCGTGGAGGTCGAGCTCACGGTCAAGGGGCCTGAGCGGCTGGCGGGCATCTGTCTGGCCTGGGCACGGTGTCGTACGGTCGCGGGCGTCCTGTACTTAGCCCCACCGGAAGTCCAGCGGGCGCTGCAGCGAGCGATCACACGAGCGCAGGCCCAGGAGCAGATCGTGGTCCTGGGGCTTGACGCGCTGTGCGAGCAGTAGCTGACAAGGCCATGGTCAACTGATAGCCAGGACATGATCGCCCGGACCCGGGTCGTGACGAAGCCCAACTCCGGTTGGGGACGTTGCCGGTGGGTACTCGTCGCGACCCGACAGTCCGCGCGTGCCGTCTCAAGCGATGCGTAACTTTGCTGACGGGGGGTCAACCTCGAGCAATGGAGACAGACAAATGTCCAGTTTCAGCATCAACCGTGTCGTTCTGATCGGCCGCCTCGCCCGCGACCCCGACCTGCTCTCACTGCCGTCGGGCACGAGCTTGTGTCGGCTGCGAGTCGTATGCAGCTCGGCCAAGAAGGACGCAGGCAGCGGCGAATATCTGGAGCGGCCGAACTTCTTTGACGTGAACGCGTACGCGGGGGCTGCCGACAGTGCCGGGCGCTATCTGCGCAAGGGCAACCGGGTGGCGATCGACGGCCGGTTGCAGTGGCGGGAGTGGAAGACCGCGGACGGTCAGCGGCGCCAGACCGTCAGGATCGTGGCCGACACGATGCTGTTCCTGGACGGCTTTGGCGGCCGGCGCGGCGATCATCAAACGAGCTCCCTCAACGAGACAGCCCGTGAGACCGGACATGGGTCCGGCGGCATTGGACATACCGATGGCGATGAACACGACCACGATGGCAACCACGACGAGGGTGCTCGCCATGACGACCCGGATCGGGGCGAGTTGGCCCGGCTCGATGAGCCCGATGAGCCCGACGAGCCCGAGGAGAGTGACTTGGATCTAGATCTGGATGGGGATGTGAATGTGGGCGTGGACATCGAGCCTGCGGTCGACCCGGACGCCGACACGATCACTGATGCGATCACTGATGCGAGCCCGGTCAGCGGCATGGAGCTCGTGTTCTGAGGTTCGCCGCTCTACGGCAAGCCCGTAACCGGTGGCGTACGGAGGTCAACGGCAGCGGGGGATGTGAGCCTCGCGTTCCCCGCTGTTTGGCCTCGAAGGTCTTTTTGTGTTTAAACTGCCCCGCCGCCGTATCGGCGGGCGTCACAGACAGCGATATCAGCGACAACCACCCAGGAGCAAGCCCGGTGCCAGTCAACACGCAAGCGATCGGCAAGCAGTACGAGCCCACCACGTATGCGGTCGGTCGGGAAAAGATCAAGGAGTACGCGCGCGCCGTGGGCGAGACCAACCCGGTCCACCTCGACGAGCGGGCGGCGCGCGAGGCGGGCTATGCCGACGTGGTGGCGCCGCCGATGTTCGCCGTCGTCTACAGCGCCCCCTCGGTGGGACCGCCCATTTTCGATCCCGAGATCGAACTGAACTTCGCGATGATGGTGCACGGCGGGCAGGAGTTCGAGTGGGGTCCGCCGGTGCTCGCAGGCGATGAGATCACGACCACGGCCAGCGTCAAGGACATCTCCGAGCGGGATGGGCGGGGCTACTACGTGTTCGAGTCGGTCTCGACCAACCAGCGCGGCGAGCAGGTGTGCCGCGGAACCTGGACCAACATCGTGCGAGGAGTGTGAGCGAGATGGCCGACCGATCGAAGATCGACCTGCAAGTAGGCGCCGAGATCCCCGAGGTCAGGATCATTCCGGACAAGTACCTGACTGTGCGATACGCGGGTGCGTCCGGCGACTTCAACCCGATCCACATCGACGAGGAGTTCGCCAAAGCGGTTGGCCTGCCCGGACGGATTCTGCACGGCCTGTGGACCATGGCCCAAGTCGCGCGCGCGCAGACCGAGGCGGCCGGTGGCCCCGAGCACCTCAAGCGCCTGACGGTGCAGTTCCGCGGCATGGGCATGCCCGAGCAGGAGGTGGTCGTGACCGGGACGGTGCGCGAGCAGCGTGACGGGCGCGTGATCGTCGACACCGTCGCCGAGCAGGCGGGCAACCAGATCGTGCGCAACGCGCAGGCCGAACTGGAGCTGTAGGCGGCTCCTTACCGGCGTCGTCCCTCGACGTCTGCGGGTCTGAGATCCGCGGGTCCGATGCCTGTGGGTCTGAGGCTTGCTGTTCGAGGTGCGGGTCTGACCCGTGTGGATCGATGGCCGACATCGGCACGAGCGCCCTCGTCCGCGCGGTGGATCAGGGCCATCGGCGGCGCGCCGTCACAGGCGCGACCTAGAATCAACGGCATGGTGCACACCCTGACGGCCAGGCAGGAGGCGATCCTGCGCAAGGTGGTCGAGGACTACCGGCGCACGGGCCAGCCGGTCGCCTCCAAAACGATCGCTGCCGACCCCGAGTTGAACTGCCGCGCGTCCACTGTGCGAGGTGAGCTGGCGCTGCTCGAGAAGCACGGCCTGCTGGCGCATCCACACGTCTCGGCGGGGAGGGTGCCGACCGACGCGGGACAGCGGTATGTGGTCGATCGGATGCTCGCCTGCGGGCAGGGTCTAGAGCCGGCGCGTCATCGCGCGCCGCGGCTGGAGCTGACGCTCGTGCAACGTGAAGTCGAGGAGGCGGTACGCGCCACGAGCGAGACGCTCTCGCAGGTCACCAACCTGCTGGCGATCGTCTCCGCGCCGGGTCTGAGCGGTGCGAGCATCAGGCATGTCGAGGTGCTCGCGCTGCAACCGCAGATGGTGGTCGTGGTGATCATCACCTCCACTGGCGGTGTGTCCAAGACCGCGATCGCGTTCGAGCGTCCCGTCGATCCCGGGCTGGTGGGTTGGGCAGGGGAGTATCTGAACGAGCGGCTGATCGGTATCGGATTGGGTGCGCGCATGTTGCACCAGCGCATTGCCGACGCGAGCCTGTCGGACACCGAGCGCGGATTTCTCGCACGACTGGAGCCGGCGTTCGGCGAGATCGAGGCCGACGCCGAAGACGCGCTGTATGTCGAGGGGACGGCACGCCTGTTCTCGGCCGGCGCGATCGAGGACGCGGCTCAGATCAAAGCGCTGATGGGGTTGCTCGAGCAGCGCGTCGCGCTGTTGCAGATCCTGCGTGCGGCGCTCGGGGAGCGCGGGGTATACGTGCGGATCGGCGCCGAGAACAAACTGCCCGCCATGCGCACGCTCGGGCTGGTCGCGAGCGGGTACGGGGTGGCGCAGCGCAGGCTCGGGACGGTGTCGGTGATCGGGCCGGTCCGGATGGACTACGCCGAGGCGATCGTCACCGTGCGCGAGGCTGCGCACGAGCTGTCGCGGTTCGTCGAGGACGCCTACGCGGATCGATGAGCGCGAACCACTGGCCAAACAGGCGCGAGCCAAACGAGCACAGCTCAGCAAGCATGGGTCGAACGGGCGCGAGCCAAACGAGCACAAGCTCAGCAAGCATGGGTCGAACGGGCGCGAGCCAAACGGGCACAAGCTCAGCAAGCATGGGTCGAACGGGCGCAGGCCAAACGGGCGAATACGCAAACCGATGAGCGCGAACGGCAACCCACACGAGCACAACCGGAACGGATTGGTCGAAGGATGAGCCGCACTTCCACGCCACGCGACCCCTACGAGGTGCTGGGAGTCGGTCGCGACGCCTCCGAGCAGCAGATCAAGAAGGCGTTCCGTGCGCTCGCGCGCGAGCTGCACCCCGATGTCAACGCGCACGACCCGCAGGCCGAGGAGAAGTTCAAGGAGGCGGCCGAGGCGTATGAGATCCTGTCGGACGCGCAGCGACGAGCCACATATGACCGCTACGGTCACGAGGGCTTGCGGTCGGGCGGGTACTCCTCGGGTGTGAACGCATTCGGTTCGCTCAGCGATCTGTTCGATGCGTTCTTCGGTGGTGCCGGCCCGTTTGGCGGTGCTGGCGGTGGCATGGCGGGGGCCGGGCGCGGTGGCCCGATCCCCGGCGAAGACGTGGCGGTCGCGATCGAGATCGATCTGAGGCAGGCCGCCGAGGGAGCGCAGGTAGAGGTCTCCTACGAGGCAATCGAGCGCTGCGAGCACTGTCACGGCAACGGCGCCGAGCCGGGAACGCCGATCCACACGTGCGAGCAGTGTGGCGGCAGTGGCCGGCTGCAGACGATCGCGAGAACCCCGCTTGGCCAGATGGTGCGCACGATGGAATGCGATCGCTGTCACGGCGACGGTCGTGTGGCCAGCAAACCCTGCGCTCAATGCCGGGGCCTAGGGCGGCTTGCAGGCGAGCGTACGCTCTCAGTCGACGTGCCCGCGGGCATCGACGACGGTCAGCGCATCAGACTCACCGGCCATGGCCACGCAGGTCAGGCCGGGGCTCCCGACGGCGACCTGTATGTGCTGGTGCGGGTAGGCGAGGACGAGCGGTTCGTGCGCGAAGGCAAGGACCTGATCACCGCGATCGACGTGCCGGCCCCGCTGGCTGCGTTGGGTGGCACGCTGACGGCGCCGACGCTCCAGGGCGACACCGATGTGCAGGTGCCCGCGGGCATTCAGCCCGGTGATGTGATCTCGCTGCCCGGACAGGGCATGCCTTCGTTGCGCGGCGGACGGCGGGGAGAGCTGAAGGTCGTGATGAACGTCGTGGTCCCACGACGGCTGAGCGAGGAGCAACGCGAGCTGATCGCGCGCCTGCAGGACACGCTCACCGACGAGAACATGCGCTCGGATGAGTCGATGTTCTCAAAGCTCCGCCGCGCGCTGCGCGGTCACGCGGCGCACTCGCAGTGATTCGCCTAGCCGTACGGGTTGCCGGTTCGGCTGACGCCGAGATCGTGCTCGCCGAGCTGCTCGAGCTGGCGCGGGGCGGCGTGGAAGAGGTCACGCTCGATGACGGTCGCGTCGAGTACGCGGTGTACGGATCGCCGGGCGAGCTGCCCGAGATTCCGGACGTACGCGCGGCGGCCGGCGGCATCCAGATCGAGGTGTCGAGCAGCGAGGTGGCCGAGGACTGGTCCGAGCGCTGGAAGCGGTTTCACCGACCGATCCTGATCGTGTCCCCCGCTCCGGCCTCAGTCCCATCCGTATACGTGCGCCCGCCGTGGGAGTCGTCCCCGCCGGCGGGCATAGCCGGCACTGCGGGTACTGCGGGCATAACCGGCAGCGCGGGCATAACCGATACAACCGATACAACGGACACAACGGATACGACGGGCACTGCGGGCACTGCGGGCATAACCGGTACAGCGGACACAACGGGCACTGCGGGCAATACGGGTACTGCGGGCATAACCGATACAGCGGGCAATGCGGGTACTGCGGGCACAACGGACATAACGGACACAACCGGTGAGGCGATCGAGATCGTGATCGATCCCGGCCAGGCATTTGGCACCGGGGCTCACGCGACCACGAAGTTGTGCCTGGAGCTGGTGCTGGCTCTGGCCGCCTATGAGCCGAGCCGAGGAGCGCTGCTCGACGTGGGCAGCGGGTCGGGCGTGCTGGCGATCGCGGCGGCGAAGCTCGGCTACGGGCCTGTGATCGCGCTGGACCACGATCCCCAGAGCCTGCGAGCCAGCGCCGAGAACGGAGATGTCAACGGGGTGGGCCTCGATGTGCGGCGGCTGGACGTGCGCGGCGAGACGGTCCCGTGGCCCGCCACAGCCTCGGATGAGCCGGTCGCGATCGTCGCGAATCTACTGCGCCCACTGCTGCTCGACTTGGCGGCAGCGCTCCCGGCGGCGCCGGCGCATCTGCTCGCCAGCGGCCTGCTCACGGACGAGGTCGATGAGATCGTGAGCGTGTACGAAAGGGAATGGGCAATGACCGAGCGCGAGCGCCGTCGCGATGGCGAATGGGCCGCCGTCTGGCTTCAGGCAGGGTCGGGCAGCTCGGTCGCGGCGCGAACGATCGCCCGGTAGACGAGATCGATCGCGGGGCGGACGCCCTCCGGTTCTGCCAGCAACGTGGCGGCGGCCGATAGCGCCGAGCCAATCGCATCGAGCGCTTCGCCGACATCCCCCGGTTGGGGATCGCGACAAGCGGCGACGGCCATTTCCAGCATCGCCAGCGCCTGCTCAGGGATACCTGCGAACAGGGCTGGACCCGCGAGGCTGGCATACCCGTAGACACGAGCCAAGCGCCCGGACAGAGCGATCATGGGGCCGCGCACCGGCGCGGAGACCGGTGGCAGGCCGCGACCGTCCAGCAGGCCGGCCATCGTTTCGCCGAGCATCAAACGGGACGTATGCTCATCGAGCCCCGCCTGGGCGGCGACACGCAGCGCCAGATACAACGTGGTGGCCGGCAGACCGTAGGGGGGGTCGGACGCGAACACGATCCGCTCGGCGGGCGCACGGGCGAACAGCTCGATCACATCGATCGGAAAGAAACACGAGATGTCATACAGCACGCCCGGATGGTCGGCCAGGCGCGTGGTGAGGATGCCCTGATCGCAGATCGCGCCGTGGGCGAGAATCAACACGACCTCGGGATAGCTGAGCGCCAGATCGGCCAGCCCGTCGGCCAACGGCGGCAGGCCACGGCCGGCGTGGATCAGGATCGGAACGCGCGCGCTGTCGGCCAGCGCGAAAATCGCCCGCATGTCTGGTCCGTCGAACACGAAGTCCTGCGCGCGGGGATGCAGCTTGATCCCGCGGGCGCCCGCGGACAGGCAGCGCTCGCCCTCGCGGATCGGGTCGTCGGCCGGGTCCAGACGGCAGAATGGGACGAGCCGCTGATCGCTGTCGGCGGCCCAGCCGAGCACGCGATCGTTGGGCACGGTATAGGCGGGATGGCGCTCGGGGTCGTGCAGCGGAAACACGCACGCGCGATGCGCGCCCGCGGCATCGAGCTGTGCAAGCAACTGCTCGAGCGTAAGCGAGCGCCCATCCTCGTCCAGACCGAGATGGGTGTGTGCGTCGATTACTTCCGCGTCGGACGGCCGCAACCGCTCGACCTCCGCCAGGAACGGGGCGAGCGCCTGGACATACAGGGTCTCGTTCACGCACGGCACCCTAGTGGCTCCTCTACGGGAGCGCATGGGCGGAGAGGACGGGTGCGGATGCCAGTGCATAAGGCAAAGATCTCCGGTCGTC
>Ga0335072_10011562_pt1 | contig 12641 bp, 10 predicted proteins | sample Lox_Sample_21_FD_206725 | JGI IMG/M metagenome (GOLD analysis project Ga0335072, IMG submission 206725) | Soil microbial communities from Loxahatchee National Wildlife Refuge, Florida, United States - Lox_Sample_2.1 | ecosystem: Environmental > Terrestrial > Soil > Wetlands | place: USA...
CTCGCTAGCCGGCAACAGCCGCGAACCCGGCATCCTCGGCCGCATCGGCCCGATCTCGAGCCTGCAAGCTCAGCAGCTGCTGTTCCTGGCCACACTCAGCCCGCGGACTCAATGGCGGGTCATCGTCACCGGCGACGACGGCCGCGCCCTGGCCGTCGAACGCGCCCGGCCGCCCCGGCAGACACATGCCCGCGACACCTGGGCGAACGTGACCGGGGTGATCGGCCGGGTCACCATCACCATCCGCGCCAGCGCACTCGCCACACCCGCCACCGCCACACCCGGCACCGCCACACCCGGCACCGCCACACCCGGCATTGCCACACCCGGCACCGCCACACCCGGTACCGCTGCGGCCGGCGGAACTGGCGGCTGCCCGGTGCCGCTGCGCGGTATCGCCGCCGCGGTCCTGGCCGCCGCCCGCCGGGCCGCGGCACGCGCCGCCGCCCAAGCCGAACGCGACGCCGCAGCCGGCGGCTGCGCGCACACCGGCGCATCGGCGGCCTACCGGCCGCCGCCGCGGCTGCGCGAGCACGTCGCCGCCAGGGACAAAACCTGCCGGTTCGGCCCCTGCGGCCAGCCTGCCTGGCGCACCGATATCGACCACACCAAGGCCTGGCACAACGGCGGCCCGACCTGCCAGTGCAACCTCGGTGGCTTCTGCCGGACACATCACCTGATCAAGCACCTGCCCGGCTGGCACGTCGAACAACCCCAACCCGGCACCTTCCGCTGGACCACCCCAGCCGGCCGCAACTACCAGGTCAGACCCGACCCATACCCCGTCTAGCCACATAGCAGCGCGTGACCAGGGCACCTGTCGCGCACCAGGGGGGAGCTGCGTGCATCGCAGCGAACTGCTGCACTGCCGGGCATCGCAGCGACCTGAGGCGCATCCTGGGCGGCGGGCTCAGCGGGCTAACGCGGGCAGGAACCGCTCAGCCCGGCCCGGCGGCCAGCTCCGCGCTGTCACCGCTCTCACGCGGGGGAGGGCGGTCGCTCAAGCGCCGAGGACAGAGTCCCACATGCCATGCTCGGTATAGAGCCGCTCGACTTCGCTCAGCTCGACGTCGGCGTCCTCGGCCCGGGCGACAGCCTTGCCGGCGACCCACCACTCGGCGCCGGGCAGACCAGCCGACAGGTATGCGCGAGTCCCCGGATCATGTCGCTGCTGTGGATCACGACGCCGGGCGACGACCTCGCCGTGAGCGGGCTCCCACAGCCGGACAGACCCAGCCTCGTTGCCGAGCACGACGGCGTCATACCAACGCCACAGCACTACATCGGAACGGCCCGGCACCTCAGCGAGGGCGACCAAATGACCCGGCGAAACCCGCTTCGTCCTCGGCGTCGGGAAATGCGGTGCGTACCTGACGGAGACAACCTGATCCCCGGTCAGTACCTGGCAGATATCTTCTTCGACACGCAGGACGATTCCGCAGCGAAGTTGCGGGAAAGCCGCGGCCTCTCTCGCCGAATCAGGCACTCGCAAAATCTACCTTCGCACCTCGAACGCACCCAAGGTTTTTAAGCCATCGACCGCTCTGCGGGACTGGCCCGCCAGGAGCGGGACGAGGATGCAAGCGGCAGAGCTCAAGAGTTCGAGCGCCGCGCCAATTATCGCGGCAGCCTCGGCAGGCACCTTTCCTGAGCCTGCCGGGTGACCCGAGTCGGTGAGGCGGGAAGCGGGCCTGCGTCTCAGGTGGAACCGAAAGCACCCGAGGTGAGGTGCGCACAGGCCCGCCCCCGCAAACTCGAATCTATGCGACACGCAGCGTATCGTAATGCTGATCGCGCGTGATCTGCCTCACCGGCAGCCGCCGGGTCGCCGGTCAGATCTCAACAGCTGCGCTAAGCCCCTCCAGGACTGCCTCCTCGACGCTGCGCGGGGCAAGGCAGTCACCGATCCCGACAGCGGGAACGTCATGCGCTTGCAACTCGGCCAGCAGCTCGCCGGCAGGTTCCTGGCCGCAAGCCAGCACGAGGCCGGCCACGCCGTCCAGCACCACGGGCTCCTCGGTCAGGACGTGCTGGAGGTAGACGCTGTCGTCGTCAGCGCCATAGGGGCGAACCAGCGGCAGCACGCTGACCCGCTCGCGGGCCAGCGCGGCAAGCTGGCGGTCCCGGACGTATTGCTGCAAGCCCTCGCCGGCCGCATAACCGCGCACGGCCAGAGTGACCCGGTGCCCAGCCGCGGCGAGCAGCCGTGCGGTGCCGAGCCCGACCCAGTCGCTGCGCCAGTCGACGACGACGATGTGGCCCGCAGGCGTGGCAGCGGGGTCAGCGATGACCTGCCAGGCGTCGGCGATCCACGGGCTCCCGACGATCTCCAGCGGTGGCCGGTAGGGCCGCGCGCCCGTCGCCACAACCACGAAGTCGGGATCCTCCTCCTGCACCGCAGCCAGGTCGATGGGGCAGTTCAGGGTGATCTTCGCTCCCGCCCGGGCGGCCTCTTTGTACAGGTTGTCGATGGCACCGCCGAACTCCTCGCGGCCGGGCAGTCGCTGAGCGAGCAGGATCTGCCCGCCGACCCTCCGGGCGGCCTCGGCAAGCCGGACCCGGTGCCCGCGCTCAGCGGCGACGGCAGCTGCCTTCATCCCGGCCGGCCCTGCGCCGACCACGAGCACCTGCCGGACGTTCACGGCGGGTGCCCGGCGGCCGTACCGCAGTTCGCGGCCGGTCTCGGGATGCTGGATGCAGGAGATGGGGTACCCGGCGTGGAAGTGGCCGATGCATGCCTGGTTGCACGCGATGCAGGCGCGGATGTCGTCGCTCCGCCCGTCCCTCGCCAGGCCGGGCATCTCCGGGTCGCAAATGAGCGCCCGGGTCATGACGCAGGCGTCGGCCTGGCCGGACGCGATGATCTGCTCGGCCTCCTGAGGCTGATTGATCCGCCCCGCGACCAGCACGGGAACGCCCGCTACCGCCTTAATCTTTGCGGCAGCGCTAGCCAGGTAGCCGTTCGGAATGCTCATTTCGGGGACGATGTGGTCTGAGCCCGCCAGCGTTGCCGACGTGCCGGTCGTCACGCTCAGGTAGTCCACAAGCCCGCCCGCCGCGAGCGCGACCGCAGCGTCGCGCGCGACATCAGCCGGCAGCCCGGCGGGTTCCCGCTCGTCCAGGGATATCCGCATCCCTACCACCAGGTCCGCGCCGCCGTGCTCGCGCACTGACTCCAGTACCTCCCGCAGGAAGCGCAGGCGGCCCTCCGGGCTGCCGCCATAGGCATCGGTGCGATGGTTGGTGGCCGGATTGAGGAACTGCGCTGGCAGGTAACCGTGGCTGGCGACGACTTCGACGCCGTCCAGTCCGGCCCGAGCGAGCCGACTGGCCGCCAGGCCGTATCCCTGCACGATCTCGGCGACCTCCGCTGTGCGCAGCGGACGAGGCATGACCCGGAAGCGCTCGGTCGGCACCGCGGAGGGCGCGACGGCGACCGGCGCAGTCCCGTCGGTGGACTCCATCACCTCCCGGCCAGGGTGGAACAACTGACCGAACAGCACCGTCCCGTGCGGCTTGACCGCGTCGGCAAGTGCCCGGTATCCGGGGATGCACGAGTCGTCGACGGCCATGAGCACGTGGCTGGTGTAGCGGGCCGTCTCGTGCACGCCCGCGACCTGGACGACGATGAGTCCGGTGCCACCGCGGGCACGCGCCTCGTGGTAGGCGACGAGTCGGTCGGTGACCGCGCCGTGGTCGACCATCACCGTGTCGTGGCCGGACGACACGATCCGGTTAGGGACCGTGACTTTCCCGAGGCGCAGCGGGCTGAACAGGTACGGGAAGGCGGGACCGCTCACTGCGGGCCGCCCGCAGCGCGCGCCCCGGCTTGCGATGTTTCCGTGCTGAGCGGCGCGGCACTCGGAGTCTCCCGCCACAAGGCCCGGCCGCGAACGCCGAGCTGCACGTACCGGGCGACGAAGTAAGACAGTAGCCCGACGACAATGACGCTGAGCGAGATGAGCTGCTCGGTCCCGCCGCCGTAGCCCACCAGAGCGGGGTGAGTGAAGCCGATGACGATCATGACGACGTTGAACAGGACCAGAAGAGCGGCAACGGGTATCCAGGCACTGTGCAGCCGGATGGTCCGCTCAGCATCGGGTGCGATAGCCCGCAGCAGCAGGAACCCGGCGAGGGCGAATACGACTGACAGCAGGTAGCCGAGGTTGCTGGCGAAGATGATGCCGGCCACGTTCGAGACGAGGAACAGCACCGCCAGGTTGAAGACCAGGTCGACGGTCATGCCGCGAGCGGGCTGGCCAGCCCGGTTGAGCTTGTGCAGCTGACGAACGGTGAGGCCGTCCCCGGCCATGCCGTACAGCGCCCGGCCGGAGTCGCTGGTGGCCGAGCCGAGGGCGATGAGCTGGGCGGCACAGACGATCGCGATGGCGGCGCCGCCGAAAGCCGAGCCGAGCACCTTCGTGGTGAGCGTGGCGAAGAACCCGATGGGGTTGCTCGCTATCTCGCCCTGGCCCACGGCTGCGGGCAGGATCGTGGTGGACAGGGCGACGACCACGATCATCAGCAGTGCCGAGCTGCGCAGCGCGCGGGCAACATCGGTCTTAGGGTTGCGGTACTCAGGCGTGAACGTGGCCGCGATCTCAGTGCCATATGACGTCCAGGACGCCACGAATCCCCAGGTGAACAGCGTGACCACGATAGTCCAGGCGCCATGGCCAGCGCTGAAGGTGAGCGTGGAGTGCAAGTCGCCGGCGGCGATCGGGCCGATGATGCACACGCCGGCCAGCAGGGCCAGCGCGGCGGCGATCACGATGTTGGTGTTGATGACAGGCCGGAGGCCAGAGATGTTGATGAGGTAGACGCCGATGACGACCGCGGCGGCGATATACGTGGGCAGTCCGACGTGGTTGCCCAGGACGGACACCGTCCCAGTGACGTGCGGGAACCACTGAGCCTGGACAAGATCGCCGATGACGAGGGACACCACGGCGAGGGTGAGGGACCAGCCGGCCCAGTAACCCCAGCCGAGGATTCCGCCGAGCGGAGCGAAGTACCGGGACCAGATCCGGCTCGCGTAGATGGCGATACCGCCGGAGGCGCCGAGGTGCATCCCGGCCAGTTCGGCATAGATGAAGTTCTGCAGCAAGGCGATGACGCTGGTGCCGAGCCAGATTGCCAGCGCTCCCCAGGCGCCGACGGCGCCGACTTCATATCCGATGAGTGTCAGGCCACTCATCGGAATCACCAGCGCGAGCCAGAACCCTCCTCGCCAGGTGAGGGTCGCGGTGAAGCCATGAGGCTTGGGCTGCACTGTTGTGGCAGCCGGTTCCGACGTTGCGGTCATCGTTATCCTCCGGGATGCGCGGCGTGAGGGTTGTTCGCTGGAGTGGATGCCGGGGGTGTGGCGGCGGATGAAGGTTCTGTCGTTTGGGCAGGCGTGATCTCTGTGCCGGTAGTGCCGGCGGCCGTGGTGCCGGCAGCCGCGGGTTCGGCCAGCCCGGCGAGTCGGCCGCCGATTCGGGCGAGCACAGAAGTGCGCTGCATGCGGCGGCGTTCCTCCCAGGCGTCGGCAAGCCGGAACATGCGGTACATACCGTGCACGCCCAGCCACCGGGCCGGCTCAGGCTCCCACGGGCGGGTCTGGTGCCGCACCCACGGAAGCCGGGTCAGGTCGGTGTCCCGGCTAAGGGCCAGGTCGGCGAGCGTGCGGGCACCAAGGTTGGCTGCGGTGACGCCGTGCCCGGCGTACCCGGCCGAGGTGCCGACGCCCGAGCCGGCGTCGTACTCGACGAACGCGCACCAGTCGCGGCTGACGCCTAGCACACCCGTCCAGCCGTGCGCGACGGTGAACCCGATACCGGGGAAGAATACGTTTAGCCGGCGGACAAGGGCGTCCACGGTGTGCTGGTCGATCTCGCCCGTGCCGCCAGTGCCCGATCCGAAGCGGTAGGGGCGCCCCCGCCCGCCGATCGCGATCCGGTCGTCCGCGGTGCGCTGGGCGTAGATAAACGTGTGCGCGGCGTCCGACATGCACTCGCGTCGGACCCAGCCGATCCGGTTCCACTGGTCCGCGGTCAGCGGCTCAGTCGCGATCATCGAGCTGTTAACCGGGATGAGCCGGCGGCCGCCCAGCAGGCGGCCGCTGTAGCCCTCGGCGCAAATCAGCACGCGCTCGGCCGTTACCGTCGCGCCCGGCACCTCGAGCGCGCCGGGCCGGATCCGCCGAACCGGCGTGTGCTCGTAAATCGTGACACCTCGGGACTCCGCGAGCCGCGCGAGGCCGAGGACGAGCTTGGCCGGGTTGACGCGGGCGACGCACGGGTAATAGAGCCCGCCCACGGCGCCGCTGACCGCGATCCGCTGGCCGACCTCGGCAGCGTCGAGCAGCACCACCTCGTCGGCCGCCATGCCGTAGTACAGGTCTGCATCGCGGCGGGCTCGCAACCGCTGCAGGGCCGCGGCTGTCGTCGCGGCGACGAGGTTGCCGCCGCGCATGGCGTCGGCGTCGATGCCGTTGCTGGCGAGGATCGCGAGCACTTCGTCGACGGCGTCGATCAGCGTGCGCTGGAACGCCGCGACCGCTGGCCGGCCGCCCGGGCCGTGCTCGTAGGCAGCCCGGTTACCCGGCATGAGGTGAGACAGCCAGCCGCCGTTGCGGCCGGACGCGCCGAAGCCGGCCCGCTCCGCCTCCAGCACCACGACTCGCAACTCCGGCGCATGCTGCGTCAGGTAGTAAGCCGTCCACAGCCCCGTCATGCCCGCCCCGACGATGGCGACGTCGCACCCGGTACTGGCGGTCAGCGCCGGACGCGGCGGCTGACCGCCAGCCAGCGAGGCCATCCAGAACGAGATCTCGCCATTGCGGGCCGGGACGCTGCTCACTGCGAGCACCCCAGCTTGGCGGCGCACAGCCTGGCGGCGCGGGCGCCTGCGAGCGTGGCCCGGTCGATGTCGTCACCGGCCCAGCCCGCCGCCGAGCCGACGACAGTCAGCCCGAGGTCAGCCGCGTCTGTGCCAGATTCCTGCCAGCCGCCGGCGACCGCATCGGTGCTCCCCGCCTGGTCATACCGCCACTGCAGGGCGAGTTCATTCGCTGGCTGCTCGCCGAGTGCGATGCAGAGCAGGTCGGCTGCCAGGCAGTGGCGTCCGCGCGGCGTTGCGACGAGTACCCGCCGGACGTGACGCAGCCCGGTCGCGCGGATGACGTCCGAGCCGACAAGTACCGGAATGCGCGCGGCACGATGCTGGTCCGGCGCGGCGCCAGCGTCCGGCATAGTGCGGTGACTCAGCGCGGTGTTGCCGGCCAGTGCGGTGTTGCCGGCCAGTGCGGTGTTGCCGGCCAGTGCGGTGTCGCCGGCCAGTGCGGTGTTGCCGGCCAGTGCGGTGTTGCCGGCCAGTGCGGTGCTGCCGATCAGTACCGTGTCGTCAGTTAGTACCGTGAGGTCTGCGCCCGGATTGGCCCGCTGGTCGACCAGAGCCACCACGCTGACGCCGGACTCGCGCAGCTGAGCGGCGAGCCAGTAGCCGCGGACGCTGTCGGTGAGCACAACCGCCCGCTTGCCTGGCGCGACACGGTCGACCGCGAGCATCCGGCCGACGCCGTCGGCCAGCATGACACCGGGCTTGTCGTTTCCCGGATGCAGCGCGGGGACGTCGTACGAGCCGGTCGCCGCGATGAGGTGCCGTGGCCTGCACTCGACGAGCTCGCGCGTGGTCAGCAAGGGCACGACGCCGCCCTCATACCAGCCGAGCGCAGTACCGCGAATGACCTTGATGCGGGGATGGCTGGCCACCTCTCCGGCCAGCCGCGCCGCCATCTCGCGGGCCGGAGCCTGCGCGCCCGCGCGGGCAACTGGGTGGACCCTGGCCAGCGACCGGCCGCCGAGCTCACCACGGTGGACGAGAACAACGGTCGCGCCAGCGCCGGCAGCCGCGAGTGCTGCCGCACATCCGGACAAGCCGCCGCCCGCAACCAGAACGTCGCTGGCATCCGTGACCGGAACCGGGCGCCGGCTGGGCGCTGCGGTGGCGGTGGGCAGCGTTCCGGTCCCGGCCAGCCTGGCCATGACGGCCGCGGCCTGGCGGGCCAGCCAGGGATGCGACCGGAAGAGCCGGAACTGGAATCCGGCCGGAAGGAACCTGGCGAACAGGTCGGCCGCGCGCAGCAGATCGAGACTGGCGGAGGGCCAGCCACGTTCCCTCGAAATAACCTCGCCGCCACGCACAGCGGCCGTGCAGGCCGCGACGCCGGGCAGGCCGTCGATAGTCAGCGCGCAGTTGCCGCAGGCCCCGAAGCCGCAGGTGTAGCCGCGCGGGCGCCGGTACTTGGGGCTGCGGGCAAGAATCCGCACGCCGGCCGCATGCAACGCGCTGGCGACGGACTGGCCTGGCCTGGCCGCGATCGTGCGGCCCTCGAAACTGAACGTCGTGCCTGTCGCCACCGCGTCACCGCCCGGCTGGTGTGCTGTCGGCGGCGACAACAAGCGATGACTCGCTGATGAGCCGCCCGTCCAGCAGCCGCTGCGCGGCGAACGGCTCGATCAGCGGCGAAACACGCCCGGTGACGATCTGTTCGGCCAGCAGATCCGCCGAGCCGGGCGCGGCCATGAACCCGTACACCCAGCCGATCGTCAGGTAGAACTGCGCGATCGCCGGTGCCGCGCCAAGGACCGGCGCCAGGTCAGGCGCCTGCGAGACGGTGCCGGCCCAGTGCCGCAGCAGGCGGACGCCGGCCATGCCGGGGAACAGGCGCACCCACTTGCGTGCCATGTCGCGCAGCAGGTCGTAGCTGGCATTCAGGCTGGGCGTCTCGTCAGTGCACGGCAGTTCGGTGCCGCCGACGAACTCGCCCCTGCCGGTCTGGTGGCAGTACGCGAGGAGCTGCGGTGACGCGACCGCGTACCGCAGGAACGGCTTGAGCGCCTGCGTGACGATCATCTCCAGCCTGGCCTGGATGAGCGGCAACGTCAGGCCGGCGGTGCGGTTGAGCTGCGCCGCCGTCGCCCCGGCGGCGTTGACGACGGCGCCTGCTGTGATCGGGCCGAGGCTGGTGCGCACGCCCGTAGCGCGGCCTGCCGCCGTTTGCACTGCCTGGACCTCGACGCCGGGAAAGATGTGCGCACTCAGCCGCGCCGCTGCTCGCAGGTAGGCCCACACGACCGCGTCGTGATGCGCGAAACCGGCGCGCGGCTGCAGCAGGCCGCCGAGCACGAGGTCCGGGCTAGCGGCCGGGAGCAGGCGTCGTGCTGTCGGCGCGTCCAGCACCTCGGTATCAATGCCAAGGCGCGCGTGGGTGGCTGCGTTCTCCTGGCAGCGGCGGATTTCCTCCTCGGTGGAGGCGAGCACTAGGTACCCGGTCGGCGTGAACAAGATGTTGTAGTCAAGCTCGGCTGACAGCCCGGCCCACCGCGCAAGGCTGTGATGGAACAGCCTCGACCACTCCGTGCTGGCGAAGGCCGACCGGATCATCTCGCCGTTGCGACCGCTCGCCCCGCTGCCGGGCCAGGACCGGTCAAGGACCGCGACGCTGCCGACACCGCGCCGGCACAACTCGTATGCCAGCGCCAGGCCCTGGACTCCGGCCCCGACGATGACAACGTCATAGCTGCTGGCAGGCGGCTCGCTGGATACTCCGGGGAGCATCACGGCCGCTCCTCGCCTGCGTCCGCCCGGACCGGCGCAGCGAGGTCACCGAGCCGGACCGGGTACAGCGGCGGGCGCGCCGCCGGCCGGCGCTGCAACGGTCCGGCCTGGTGATCAGCCTGGCGGCCGGTCCCGCTCCCGTAATCGTGGCCCGTTTCGCCGCCTAGCTCGGTGAGAATCGCGCTGACCAGCGGAGCACAATACTTGCCCTGGCACGGGCCCATGAGCACAGCTGTCGCGCGCTTGAGGGTCTCCGGATGCCGGAAACCGGCGGTCCAGCGGGACCGCAAGTCGTACAAGGTGGCGTCGTGGCACGGGCATACAATCGTCCGCCGTGACAGATCCGTGCCCAGCCGCGACGTTATGTGCAGCCACGGGCGCCCCGGCAGCCGGAGCCAGCGGGCCCGCCCCGAAGTCCGGGCGCTGGAATTAATCATAATTCTGTACTATTAATTATTGTCGGGTGACTGTCAATACGTCGGACGGCTGTCAGTACAAGGACGTGGGGTGTTATCGCTGATCGGAGAGAAGCGACTCGGCAGGCCAGCCCTCACCGCGGACGAACTGCGTCAGCGTAAGCAGTCGATCCTCGAGGTCACCTTGACAGTGGTGGCGCTGCAGGGCGCCGACGCGGTGCGCCTGCGGGACGTGGCGCAGACGGCGGGCGTGTCCATTGGCGCACTGCAGCATTACTTCGACTCGCGCGACCAGCTGATTCGCGAGGCGTTCGACCAGCACGCCCGGTACGTCGTCGAAACGATCGAGAAGGCCGACGACCCCGCCGCGGAGCCGTGGCCGCGACTGGCGGCGATGTTTGATGCCGTCGCGGGCAAGCCGGACTTCACCCGACGGTGCGCGCTGTGGATCGAGTTCGCCGCCGCCGCGCAGCACGATAAGCAGCTCCGTGATCTGATGGACGGCGCCTACGAAGCCTGGCGGACCATGCTGCGCGCCGTGGTTGACGCGGGAGTCCAGGCGAAGGCCTTTAAGCCCGCGCTGCCGCCCGATGCCGTCGTCGCTTGCCTGCTGGCGCTGATCGACGGCTTCGAGCTCGCCGTCACCATCGAAGCCGGCGGCGCGAAGCCAGCCGCGGTCGTCGAACAGCTCAAAGACACCGCACGGGTTCTGCTTGGTTGCTAAGCCGGGCGGGCGCGCCAGCCCGTTCCCCTTGGTATCTGGCTGCCGGTTTCCCTGACGGCGGCCAGGGTCTGGGCACCGCGGGCTGCCCGTGGGATCGCTAGCGCCGGCCTAGCTGGGCAACAGGTCAGCCGTAGGCTGGGGGGAGTACGTCCTCTCGGATCTGCCATGAGCAATCTCGCAGACGACTCGGTCCTGTACCCGGTACTTAGCGACGATGAAGTGGCGACGCTCCGCCGCTACGGCGCCCTGCTCCGGACTACGGCGCGTCAGGTTCTCTGCTCCCCGTCCGACGATAGCTACGACATGGTTGTCGTTCTCAGCGGCGGTCTCGAGGTAGCGGACGACTCACACGGACGAAACCTGCTTTTCGCTCAGCCCGGTCCCGGTCAGTTCGCGGGCGAGCTTAACCTGCTGACTGGCCAGCGCCCGTTCGTCACGATACGGGTCACGGCTGCGGCCGTCTACGGCGCGTCAGAGGGGCTCGAGGTGGCAGTGCTCGAGGCGGCGGCGCCAGGCGGGCAGGCGGGCAGTACCTCGCGCATCGAAAACTACCTTGGCTTTCCGCAAGGGATATCCGGCGCGGAGCTGACTACTCGCGCCACGATCCAGGCGCAGAAGTTCGGCGCGCTGCTCGCGAGCCCATGCCGAGTCGATCGGCTGGCTGTGACTGGCAAGCAATTCAGCGTGCTGCTCGCCGACGGCACCACGCTGTCGGCACGAACCGTCGTGGCCGCGACCGGTGCCGTGTATCGCCGCTTGCCGCTAGCGGGCTGGCGGCACCTCGAGGGAGCCGGGATCTACTACGCGGCCACGGACCTGGAGGCGGGATCGTGTGCCGGTAGCCCCGTCATCGTCCTTGGCGGCGGAAATTCGGCCGGCCAGGCAGCGCTCTATCTGGCCCGGCGATGCCCTCGGGTCACGATCGTCAGCAGGAATGACTCTTTTGCGGCATCGATGTCGCAGTACCTGATTAACCGCGTGGCTGCCAACCCGCGCATTGACGTGGCCAAGTCCACGATCATCCAGGCAGTTGATGGCGGCGAGCACCTGGAGTCGGTGATCCTCAGGAACACTGCGACGGGTAGCACTGAGCGGCTCGGAGCTGGGGGCTGTTCTGCTTCATCGGCGCGCTGCCCGCCAGCAGCTGACTACTTGAGGATGTCGCGCGCGACGACGACGGATTCGTGCTGACCGACATGGCTGTCCCGCCAGGCCCCGGGCGGCCGCGCTTGCCATTTGAGACCTGTGTGGACGGAGTCTTCGCTGCGGGCGACATCCGGGAGGGGTCGATGAAGCGTGTCGCCGCAGCCGTGGGCGAGGGGTCCTCGGTTATTCGGTCTATCCATCGCTATCTCAGCCTCTGCTGCGACTCTGGGACGATCCGGCAGGCTACGCGACCTCCGGCAAGGTCCAGGCCGTAGCTGCTGTCGTGGAGCACGCGCCTGGCGCACGGACGGCCGCGCTGCCCAGGATTTGCTGTGGCTTTACCCAGCTCGCCATGATTTTCGGCGCGCTCGGCCCCTCGGGCAACGGGAGAGCCGACCTGGGCAATGTCCAGGCGTTTTGCCCTGCCTACCCCTCAATTGAGGTAGCTGGGACCCCGCCAACTGGTCGAGATAAAGGTCAATCGCTGGTACGGCGATTTCGGCTGGGCGTCTCTCTACGCTTCTGGGCGTATGACCCCGCTTACGAGATTGACCCCATTTGCACGTGCCCTCGCGCTGCCGGCAGCGCTGCTGGCGGCGGGCGGCACTCTAGCGGTGAGCCTGCCTGCAGCTAGTTCGGAGGCAGCCACCACCCCCAAGACGCTGTGCAAGGAGCAGACCGCTCGCGTCGACAGCCACGACTACATGGTCGAGAACAACGAGTGGGGCTCAAGTGAGCCCGAATGCATCACC
>Ga0335072_10011563_pt1 | contig 12640 bp, 31 predicted proteins | sample Lox_Sample_21_FD_206725 | JGI IMG/M metagenome (GOLD analysis project Ga0335072, IMG submission 206725) | Soil microbial communities from Loxahatchee National Wildlife Refuge, Florida, United States - Lox_Sample_2.1 | ecosystem: Environmental > Terrestrial > Soil > Wetlands | place: USA...
CTGGAAATCGTCTCTCGCGACCCGATCGGCCCGGTCGCATCAGTCAACAACACGGCCACACTGACCGTGCTGCTACAGGCGAACGCATTCAGCACTGCAACCGCGTTCTCCACCGCGCCAACGACGGTCACGTTCTCAGTCGTGGGGACCCAGGAATTCTACTGGGAACCGCGCAAGAGCGACAAGCAAGGCCGGGCAATCGCGGGAGCGCCGCCCGCCAACGGTACTACCCAATACTGGACTCAGGGATCGGTCCCGGTCAACCCGGGTACGATCAACCAGCAGCTCATCACCGGGCTGGGGTACCCGTTCCGTGAATACCTGTTCCTAGCGCGTCTGGGTGCCTCTACAACGGCTCTCAGTAACCGTGGGGTCTACACGTTCCCAACGGGCAACGCGGCCGGTTCTGGTACGCTCGGAGAGGGCGGACTGCCAAACACGTTCAACAGCCTCAAGTTCGAAGCCAACATGCTGCTCACACAGTACGACAAGCTGCTGTGGATCAACTACATGGCGAAGATCCTCGGCTACAACGGAACGCGAGACTCACGAACGGCGGGCGCAAACCCTGGGCTCGAGAACGGCGTTTACGGACTCTTCTTCAACAAGGACTTCTTCAAGTCCACAGTTGGTGGAGAAACCCGGCGAACCTATCTCGTCACGTCGCCCGGTTCCAACTTCATCATCAACTGGACCATCGCGGGCACCAACGCGGGCAACCTTTACTCGGTTGTCAATTACGTCGCGCCTGGCGGCGGTGGGGCATCAGCAGCCAAGTCCTCGGACACGGCATCACTCACGGGCGGAGCATAAGCCCATGGATGTTCACCCGATTCGATACACCAAGGATCACCCGGTCGGCGTTATCGCGTGCATCCTTATCGGCATGGGCCTTTCGCGTTACGGCGTTACCGGCTGGGTACCCGGTATTCGCGGTGGCGCAAAGGTATCGGTGGACGAGAGCTAGCCATGCCGATCAAGGCGGGATATCTCTTGCTAGCGGGCGGGGGCGGCGTTTTCGTGTGGAGCGGAATCGCAGGCAAGTCCGTTAGTTCAGTATTCCGTCAGCTAGTAGGCGGGGATTCCCCGGCGACCGCGTCATCGGCGAATCCGATCACCGGGGAAGCTCCGCTATCTAGCACAGCGACAGTCGGCATTAATGGCGCCACAACTGGCGCCGATGCTGGCACGTCTGATATCACGTTTACATCAAACGAGATGCAAGTGGCGATGGAGATAGCCGAATTCCTTGTGCGTAACGGATATTCCGACGCGGCAGCGGCGGGCATATGCGGTTGCATCGCGGGTGAATCGGTGCCTCCATTCAACCCAGAATCGAAGGGTTCGGGCGGGGGCGGGCTAATCGGATGGACTCCGATTAGTTCAGCAAAGCCGGACCCTAACATCCTCACCGGCAACGCAACAAAGGACTTGCAAACTCAGCTTACCGACCTGTTGGCATACAATCAGATCTGGGCGCAGTATATCCCTGGCCTGAATGCGCAAACCGACCCGGTAGCAGCGGCCGACTACTATTCTCAAAACTTTGAACGCCCACAAGTGAAAGACAGTGATGTGCGCGCGAACGTGGCCACCGAGGTTTACAACAACCTCAAGAGCGGTGGAACTTCCACCACCCCAACGGGGTGACGCCATGACTGTTAATGCTGCGCGTTTGCTGCTAGTGGGCGGCGGTGGTGTATTCGTATGGAGCGGCATTGCTGGCAAATCTGTCAGTAGTGTTTTCAAGCAACTTGTAGGCGGCGACTCACCAACGGATGCCACAAGTGCGAACCAAATCACCGGTGACGTGCCTCTTAGCGCCTCGGCGGCGATTTCAACCACTGGGAGCGGTTCTTCACCAACTTCCGCTCCCAGTGGTTCAGCTCCATCCGGGGCAGCAGGAACGATGCTCAAGTTCTTTGAATCCAAGGTCGGACACCCGTATCTAGCAGAAAATCCGCAACGATTCGGGCCAACCGACTACGACTGTTCCGGGCTCTGCTGGGCAGCAGCCAACGCAGCAGGAATCAAATTCTCGCAATCGCTGGCACTGGCAAATCTCGAGCCCGCCGTGTTCGTCGCCAAGGGCGGAAAAGTCATCACTGGCGTGTCAAACGTGCAGACGGCCGATATCTGTTTCTTCACGGGTGCCGACCCGGCGTCATCGCAATGGGGACCGATCGGCCATGTCGGCATGTGCAGTACTCCGGGCACACTCGTTAGCGCATACGACACAGCGCATGGGGTCTGCTATACGCCGATGGCACAAGACCACTTTGTTATCGCAGTAAGGTTGAGTAGCTTATGGCAGCGCCCGGCACAAACATAGTCCTGGTAGCGGGAGCGGTGACGTTCACCGGCGAATGGTACTGGTCTCAGAAAATGGACTGGAAAGTTCCGCTGGCGACGATCCTCCTGGCCGCCGGGTTTGAGGGGCTATCTTCGCTCGATCGCAACGGGACAACCATCCTCGCGCTCATTATTTTCGCGGGGGCTGCTAGTACCAAATTCAGCGGGCACAGTGCTTTTGACATGGTTACCGCGCTCGTGAGTGGTGGTAAGACCAAGAAGAATCCGACACCGGCAAAGGCGAGTTAATGGATACATTCGAGAAGTTCGTAACGGGTGTCATCGCCATCGGCTTGGTGACCGCACTCGCGTTGCACGCAACTGATCTGTCCGAACTGGTCACATCGACTGGTACGGCTGCTAGCGGCCTGATGAACACGGCCGAAAAGGGGTAACAATGGAAACAGTAGACAAGTTCGTCGCGGGCGTGATCGCAATCGGTCTCGTTACCGCATTCGGACTCCATTCGAGCCAACTTTCCGGTCTGGTCAAGCAGACCGGTAGTTCTAGCTCGCAACTTCTCAACACGGCAGAGGTAGGGTAACCATGGCATTCAAGCCGGAACATCTCAAGGCACTCGCGGACAAGCTCGGGCACGAAGTTGCGGAGGAGCTTGACAAGATCCACGAGAAGCTCTTTCCAACTCCCGAGGATGAGGACGCGGACAAAAGCGCATGAGGTCATTCTTCCAAGGTCTTTTCCCCGACAAGTACTGGGTCATGGGTTCCGCTTTGGTAGGCGCGGGCGTGGCCTGCCTATGCCATAGCGCGGTGCTACAGGAACGCGCAGCGCATGTCTGGGTCGAAGCCGAGCACATCATCAAGGAAGAACTTCCCAAGCGGGAATAGCCGATGCCAGTTAATCCTATCAACAACGGCGGGGACGGGGTCGCATTTCTAGTGTCATGCGGCCTCGTATACGAGTGTGTCGCCAAGGCATGCTCATCTCCGCAGACGTGTGAACTGAATGCGGAGAAACGCGCCGAAACGTTGATGAAGTGGGTTAACATCGGCTCGGTCGAAGCACTGGGTATTGTCGCGCTAGCGGCATACATCGAACCGAAACATCGGAACGCCATTATCGCGGGTGGCGTGGCTGGGCTCACGATTACATATCTTGAGTACATCTACGCCAAGCAATGCGGGTTGGCGAACAAGGGCGCAACAACGGAGGACTGGTAAATGGGACTCCCAATTACCGGCGCTTTTGCCCGAGCCACGCAAGAGCAAGCACCCTATGCGGGAGCTGCTAAGTGGGGCAACGGAATCAACGCCATTCACGCTAGGTATGACGGCCCGCCACGGCCATTCGGCCCAGGCGTTCCTAACGACCTAGACAAGCGTACGCCACCTGCTACAGCGGCAGATGATGTCGAATACGGGCCGCCGTGGGGTGCGCCCGACGATCCGTCGTATCTCGATGCGGTCGCGTCCGAATCGGAAGCGATGGACGGCGTTCCGTTCCAACAGGATGGCTGGCCCGACTGGGGTAGCCAAGATCAGACAACTACCGACATGCGGCTCAACCGCGAGAACACGCCGCCGGAATATCCGCCGTGGAATGAGAACGGAAATTTCATCCGTAACCGTCCCATGGGGCCGACCGATAATGTGGGTAGCAAGCTCACGCCAACGGAAACAGTTTCCGAAGGATGGGTCAACAAAGGAGTTTCAGGGCATCTCGAATCACGCCCTGAAAATGTCGCAGGCGATGCTGATCAATCTCAAGTGTTCGTGCAGACTTCCGAAGTTCAGCGCAACAAGGGAATGGCGCAAGTTCGCGGTCTCCGTGAAGGACCACCTGGAAAGACCGATGAGCCACGCCACGAAATCGCGCCGCGCAAGGCCGGTCCGAAGATCAAGAACTACTCGGGCGAGATGCGGCATTACGACATGTTCCCGTACCAGATCGACGATATCCCACGCCCATTCTACTTCCGCACGGGTGGGACGGGTCCGCAACCGTATCTCTACAACAATGCTTTCCGGCTGGTAAATCCTCTGCAAAGGACACCGCCGCCGGACCCGTCAATGGGCTTGGTCGATACCCAGCTCACTGATCCTGATGATCCCGGTAGCTACGGCTACACGTCCGAAGAATGGGGGTACTAATGGCTGACGGAAAGGTCAATGTACCCATCATCGGTGAAACCAACAAAGCAACGCTGTTCATCGCCGGGCTCGCGGGCGTAACTGCACTAGGATGGACGTTGTGGAAGGACAAGAAAACCAAAAAGGCAGCAGCAGCAGCCTCAACGTCTGCCAGTGGTACAGCAGCCTCCGGTACGACACCCTACGGCTATGGCTATGGCTACGGGGCATTCGCCTACCAGCCCTACGGGTACGGATACGGGCCGTTCGGTCTGGGCAGCTACGGAGGGTCGGGGGAGTACGGATACGGGTACTACGGTGCGGGCGAGCCGGTAAACGAGGAAGTCCCGGCGGCGGCCGCTACCAATGCACAGTGGTCGGAAGCTGCAATGACGGCGCTTACGGCCGCTGGATGGACGGGCAGCGACGTACTTACCGCGCTAGGTCTTTACATCACCGGCAGTCCCGTCAATGCAACGCAACAGCAAATCGTGCAGGCCGCAATTGCGGCGGAAGGATATCCGCCATCGCCCGGCGCATCTGGTTATCCGCCGGCGATCAACACATCGACAAGCACCGGTCAGAGTGGAACCACAACGGCCGGTAACCCGCAAAACCAGACCGGTACAGTCAGCGGCATCAAGAAGAACGGTAAGGCCACGACAATGGCTGTCACCACGTCTAACGCCGGTATCACGTGGACCGGTCCCGGCGGACTCTCGCCCGGCTTCCAAACGGGCGAGATTCATAGCGCCACTACCAACGAGAATGCCGATGTCACCACGCACGATGGTGGTAAGACATGGGGATTCGTCGCAGGTCTATAAGGAAAGGACAACACAAATGCCAATCGGCCCGCGTAATGAGCTGACCGCCGGTATCCTTGTTGGTGCCGTGGACGCGCTCATCTGGACTCACTTCATGCCATCGATCGCAGATATCAAGGAAGTGACGCAATTCAACGGGAACATCGAGAGTACGGAACGTACGGCCCTGTTGGTCTGCACGGGCTTCACACTCGTGACGGCCGGATTCGCGCGTTCGGCGCGAGTGTTCGCTATCGGAGGGTTGGTTATCCTCGCACTCGACTATGCGACCAAGCATGCCAATGCGGTCAACCCTCAAACCGGCGGAATGGCTGACGCCGGTACCGCTACCTCCTACCCAAGTCCCGACTACACGGCTTAAGCCATGGCTGCATTGCAGTGGTTCGTAGCGGATAATCAAACCGGCGGGATATCAGCACTTATCAATCCCGCCGGTAAAACCAACGGGTACCAAGCGGTACACGCTGGAAACGCTACTGACCAAGCGCTATTCGCAGCGGCAGCGGCGAACAACAAGAACAATCCCAACCCGAATACGATATCCGTGGAGAACATTTCCTGGTATAACGTACAGGGACCATACGCCACCGAGGCGCAGGCAAACGCGGCGATACCGGCTATTCAAAAGGCCAATGCCGCGCCGGGCGAGGTCTCGCAGATCGCGCAGGGCAGTGGACCGCTGGCAGCGGCGGCGAGCGCTGCTGGCACGATCGGCGATCCGCTCGATTATCTGGCCGACGTGGGGGACTTCTTTCACCGTCTCACCGAGGCTGCTACGTGGGAGCGAGCGGGAGAGATCCTTGTCGGTGTGATCATTCTATACATCGGCATCAAGTCACTAAGCGAGGGAACGGCGGCGGGAAACGCAGCCAAGAAAACACATCACCGAGTTAAGGGATTCCTAGAGACGGCTGTGGCGGTGGCTCCGAAATGACAAAACACGGCGGAAGTGACCTAGACCAAGACTGGACAGATAGTCCTTTCGTGGAATCTGGACCGTACGCGCAGGAAGAAAATCCCATGCTAGGGGAGATGCCAAATCATCCCCTGCACGTCAAGGTCGTTGCTACTGAAAGCCAAGACGTAGCGCCAGAGTTCGCAGCTTGGTCGACACAATACCCAGTTCAGGCGGGGCAAGGTGTGGCAACCCAGCTATGCCCGCATCGCTATCACCGGTACAAGACCGAGTTCAACTGGTATATCCCTCCGGGATACACGATCTATCTGGCCAACAAACCAGATCCTCTCAGTTCCCCCACCCCGGCGGTGACCCAGTTTCAACTGACGTACGCCAACGGAGACATGCCCGACTATCACGGCCAGCAACCTCTCTACGCGGTCTACACGTACACAGCACCCACGATCACCACCCCGGCGATTCCCGCCTCTACGGTCGCGCAGCAGAATACCAACAGCGTTCCAGCGCAGGTGGTCATCACTGGCGGTACGGTGACCGCTGTGTTCGTGAACGGGGTACAGGTGGGTAGCGGCGACGGTACCTATGTCGTCCCTGCGTACGGCTCAATCAGCATCACGTACAGCGTTGTTCCTACGTCATGGACGTGGACCGCTGTCGAACCGGAAACGGGGGTGCCCTGGGTCTCCATCTTGGATGAGTCTTACGGGACTGTCGAATGAACACGGCAGAAGCAATAGCAGGTTTTATTGCTTCTGTATGCGCAGTCGTGGGGACCATGATCTTCTCGGCACGGTGGCTCGCCCATCGATTTGACCGATGGACGGAATCCGTGATCGATAACAGCCGGGCTATTCGAGGACTCACTACTCGGGTAGACAATCTCGAAAAAACAATAGGAGGTAGATAATGGCAGAATTGCCAGCGTTGATCACAGCGATCACAGCGCTTGTCACTGCAATAGGCGGGCTCGTTGCACTGTTCATCCACGCCAAGAATTCGAGTTCTTGACATGTTCACGTCGCCCATTCAAGACACCGGAAGAAGCAACCAAGTTTCTCCGGTATGAGGCATACCCCAACAAGAGAACAGGGCAGCAGCCAATCCGTTGGTACCGCTGCCCTAAATGCCACAAGATCCATGTAACTAGCAAACCAAGGAGACCACGCCGTGGCTAAGGACGAGAAGGATGAAGCAACCATGGACCTGGAAGCTGTCACAAAGGCAGCGGAACGGCTTGGGCTCAAGGGACGTGAGCGTGGTGAGTACATCCACAAGCACATGACCGGATACGGTTACAAGTCGAAGCGCAGCTACTTCCGTGACGAGGAAGATAAGAAGAGCGGGGGTGGCTTCTTCTCATCTTCTCGTCGGCGCGACGACGACGACGACGACGACGACGATTACTGATGCCCTACAAGAAACGCGGCAAGTGGTATTACCGCAAAGGGAAGCGCTACAGCAAGAAGCAGATCGTAGCGATTCACTTCGCGAAACTGCGGAGACGGAAGCGATGAATAACAATATCCCGCCGTGGGGTCTGTACATGATGATGACAGCATCAGCCATAGGGACCTATCTCCTATGGCGACAGCTCCGCGCGCAGGGTTGGCCGCGCCCACTGGGATAGCAAAGAGCCCGTCCACATCGTGGGCGGGCTCTTCGCGCTTCCGACTAGAGGCGGAACATCCGGTCGAAAAGCTCCTGAACGATACTCGGTGCGGCGGGGCCGTAACCGAGAACGAGCGGGGAACCGATCTTGCAGGCTACCAGGATCACGGAGACGGTACCGGCTACCAGGATGCAAATCACGTGGATGCGCATCTTCCGGCGGGCATCGGCGGCGGTGTGGTCGCTGCACTGGCGGGACTGGATCGCGGTGTGAAGCTTGGTCTGACTGGTCTTGGTGTCTTCGATGATCCTCATCTTGCCCTCCCCGGTTGCTTGAGCTTGTAGCTCAAGCATACTCGAGATCTCGCGACCACGTCAACAGACTCACGAAAATTTTCCTGGAAACTTTGGGCTTGACTTCTAGCTCGCACGTGGTATAGTAGAGCTATGAACACGAACCGGGTTACAGACAAGTCGGGCCGCCGGGCCGGAACGCTGCTAGAGGTCAAGGCCACGGGTGGCGCGAAAGTCAAGTGGGACGATCGCAAGATCGCATCGTGGATGTGGGTATGGGAGTTGAACTACTCATGAGCATCCACACGGACGTGATCACCGACCTGATGGAGCACGACTACGACGCCCACGTCTGGGAGACAGTGAACTTCTGGTCAGACCAGGGCGTAGACAACTGGCGACTAGCGATGGAGCTGTACGCATCATGAGCATCCACACAGACGTGGTGACATTCTTGGTCTACAACCGGAAGCTAGCGGAGACCGCTAGCTACGTCGGTAGCTACGTAACTCAGGAGGAGTGCCCGCACGAGCACATCTCCTGGCATGGGTCGCGCGGCGAGTGCCAGGACTGCGGCGACCCGTATGTGGAAAGCGGTTCCGTTTATCCCGACCTACCTTGTGACGGGTGGTTGTGGTATGATGAGAGTGCAGGGACAACCCTGCGCACCGACCCAGAAAGTAGATGACATGTCAGATAACGTCAACCCGACCGCACCCGAGACCAAGGTCCGCAAGACCCGCAAGCCCACCCCCAAGCTGGGGGAAGTCCTCGGCGGTATCCCGCTAGAGGCAGAAGTCGTCACCGGACCGTGGAAGCGAGAAGTCACGCGCTCCATCCCGCGCGATGAGTACCAGCTCAAGCTAGACAAGGATGGCAAGCGGGTCTACTCGGAGTGGCTCAAGAAGGGGCGACCCGAGGACCTAGAAGAGTGCCCGAAGCTCGGCTACCGGGTTAACCCGGACGCCGTTCCGGCGCTTGTGGCGTACCTACGTCGCGTTGTCGGACCGGGCGGTCCGCTGACCGGTAAGTTCCTCTCCGTTCGCACGGAATCGGCCGATGGCGGGCGGATTCTCGTCAAGGTCATTTTCAAGGACAAGCCGGAAAAGAAGCCCGCCGAATAGATGGAGTGCTTCCCGCCGTGCCGTCAATGCACCGGAAAATGCAAGGTGCAAGTACCGGCACGGCGGGTGCCATCCACCAAACCCAGAAAAGCACCCGAAAAACGAGGATACGTTGACCTGGTATGTGGACACACGGTTCCCGCTGGGAACGTATATCTCTCCGTGCTGGGAAAGGGCCTCGGATCGATCGAGATATGGTGCGACCGACATGGAGAATTCTTCCACAAAGCACCTGCAAAGCGGACCCGAAAAACCAAGAAAGGTGAAGGGGATGTTCCTCTTTTTTAACCTCAACAACCTAGAAAGGCACAATCTACTCATGTGTCTAGAGGAGACCAAGCACGAATTCTTGATCGCGTACGACTCGGTCGATGATGCGATTAAGTGGAAAGTCGATGGTGGCACATGGTCACCGCCAATGGGAGAAGGGCAGCACGACAGATGAGGTCTCAGCGAGTCGAGATGGTTTGGGAAAAGAACACCAAGCGCATGTCGGTCTTCCGAGGACCGCTCGGCGGTGTTCTGACCAGCGTCTATCTCAACACGGACTTGATCCGTCAGCAGTTCGACGGTGATATTCCGACCGTCGTAACCATCACCATTTCCGGAGAGGAAAGGCATCGTGTCACAACCTAACTATCTTACCGTAGATGACGTAGCTGAAATGCTACGGGTCTCCCGAATGACAGTTTACCGTCTACTCGAAACCAACCAACTAGGGCATGTTCGCATCGGGAAGTCATTCCGAATCCCATCGAGCGCCCTTGACGAGTACGTCGCCGTCAACACCCATGCGCCGGTACTCCGATGACCTGGTTGATAGCAGTAGACACAATCGGGTGGGCGCTAGCCGCAACATTCTGGCAGCTATACCGATACGAGCGTAGTCGCAGGGGAGAATAGCCATGACCTCACCGGTCCAGTACGGTTCCGTACAGCCTGTCCAATTCCCGTTGGGTACGACATGCCAAGGTCCCGTCTGGGCCGGTGGGTCGGGAACCGTGACGGTAGTCAACCAAGACAACAAGTACTACGCATACATCGGGTACACCAACAGCATTGCGCCCGGCGGGACCAACACAGCTCCAATCGGTCCCGGCGCATCGATGACTTTTCCTGGCGATCGTTCGCTGTACGCGGTCGGCCAGAATGCCAGCATGGAACCGTTGCTACTCATGCCCGGCGCTATCCAGTACAGCCCACCGACCCCTACCGCTACGTCGCTAGTCAATGCGGGTGGCACCGGGTCGGCCAACGTTGCTTTCACTGTTCCGCCTTCCGCTAACGGGAACACGGTCATCCTGCCGTTGACCGATGTGACGGACTGGAATAGCTATGACATTAACCTCTATGCCTACGGCCCCACGAACACTACAACAGGTGCCGAGGCCCTATGCTTGGTATTCCAGTGGTTCGATGACTTGACGTCCGGCATTCCCGTCTTCCAAGAGGAATGGTGGGTATGGACTGGATATGAGGCGATCAATGGTCCGCTCGGCGGTCCCCGTTACAACCCACTAGCGGGCAACGGTCCGATGCACGGTCGCTACATGCAAATATCGGCTGTGAACGTCGGTGGCAACACCACACCCATCACAATTCAGTGGCTCAACCTATTCGCTTCGCCCCGCACAGTTCCATATTCTGACTGGCGACAGAGCATTTTCGCGATGTACTGGCAATCGCCTGGATCGCTGATTGACCTCGCGTACATTCCGATCGACTATTCAGGGCACAACACGATCTCGGCAGCACCGCTCGGCGGCGGATTCGAGAATCAGCTTCTTACGCTCAATGGCTACGAGCCGGGTGCTGGGGAGCAAGGCTATCTTTTGCCATTGTATGCAGGACCGGTCTCGATCAACTATGAGATCGCTAACGCAGTAGCATCGAACAGTCCGCGTCTCATTTCGCTGGCCGATACTGTCGGTTCACAGCTCAATGGCGTGCCCTTCCCCGGAACGCTAATCATCTTCCCCAATGTCCTTAACTCAACTTACCAAGGAATTCTAGAGTTGCCACGCGCGCCTTGTCTATTCGTTTGCAGCTTCGCGGCAACGACAGCAATCACTCTCTCGATTACGGCACAACAGGCGGCGTTATGTGGTATCACCTAGTAGACCAGACAGGACTTCACTGGATTATTAACCCGTCCCTACAGTTCTATTTCTGGTCAGCAGCAGATGACGGCTCCGAACCAATCATCATGGTGTTCCCTATATTTAACCTGCGATTCGTCGTTACCGGCGCACAGTTCACATCAATTGTGGGCTCGTTGCCAGCAGCCAACAATGTGCAGGTTTACAATCCGTCATGATCTGCGAATGCGATCATGCCGAGTTCATACATGACCGGGGCGTCTGTATGGCGTGCTGGCTTACCAAGGAAGGCATCTACATAATTTGTGGATGCATCGAATACACAGAAAGGCACGAGAATGCCAGCCAAGGGATACACGCCGATTCTAGTGACGCAGATTCCTAGCCTGCGTTACATGATTCCATTCCCCGCTACGGCAAAAGGAAATATCCTCAAGAGCGCTACCACCATGGAATGCGGGTGCTCATGGGTATATGCGCCTAGCGTCACCGGGCGCTATGATCGACCATTCGCGCTCAAGTTCGCGAATAAGAACTGCCCGCATTACGAGATGATTCATGGCCATGGCTAAATGCACATGCGTAGGGTGCCCGTCCGTAAACTACAAGATACTCGCGCATCTCTACCAGCAAGAAGCGTGGCGAGAAAATCGCAAGTACATCCCATGCGAGGACGAAGAATGCGAGCTCAACTGCCACTTCGAAATCACGCAGGAAGACATGCTATGTGATAAGTGCCGCATTCAGGGCGGTGTCAGTCGACACAATGTCGGCGAGATCCGGGATATCCTAAGCGGCAAAGGACTCCTTAGAACGGATGGGGAATGGCCGAAATAATCATCATGGTGATGTGGCTTTTCACCTCATCACTTATGTTCACGGTGTGGTGCATACGCTACATCATCGCCTACAAAAAGGACACGTATTACGCCAAGTCGCTTGAGAATCATTTCACAAGCGCCGATCTCGAGACTGCCTACGAGAAAGGGTACCAGTATCGCGTAAAGCAAGAGGAAATCGAGGGTAAGCAGAGGCGCCCAAAAGAACAGCAGAAGTCGCCGGTATCCTTGCCGGAAGCTTTCTGGCAGGGATATCAGTTGGCCGACCCATCCGACACATACAGCTACACAGATGATAGGTGGTGACAATGCTTTACGTCCTCTCACTGGCATTGAATTGCCTGCTCATGCTTATTCTGTGGGGTTTGCTTTGCATCATCTTCAGGCACTAAACCACGGACGATACGGAAAGGAGGACTGATATGAATAAGTCATTCACCTGCACATGCGGGTGGAAGTGGGTGCTCGATTTCCCACATGGGCAAGTA
>Ga0335072_10011565_pt1 | contig 12638 bp, 9 predicted proteins | sample Lox_Sample_21_FD_206725 | JGI IMG/M metagenome (GOLD analysis project Ga0335072, IMG submission 206725) | Soil microbial communities from Loxahatchee National Wildlife Refuge, Florida, United States - Lox_Sample_2.1 | ecosystem: Environmental > Terrestrial > Soil > Wetlands | place: USA: Florida...
TCGGCGTCTCATACTCCACGTGCGACACCGCAATCGTGATCCCGCGCTCCCGCTCCTCAGGCGCGTTGTCGATCGTGTCAAACGCCCGGAACGCCACCTTCGGGTTGTTCTTCGACAGCACCTTCGTGATCGCCGCCGTCAACGTCGTCTTGCCGTGGTCAATGTGCCCGATCGTCCCAATGTTGACGTGCGGCTTGCTCCGCTCGAATTTCTCCTTCGCCATCGCTCTCCGCTCCTCTGGTTCTTTCCGTTACTTACGATCTCGAACTCTCGCAGCCGTTACCTCTTTGGTCCGCTGCCGTTATTCTTGCCGATCACGTCTTCCGCGATATTGGGCGGCGCCTGCTGATAATGCGAAAAGTGCATGGTAAAGCTGCCTCGTCCCTGCGTCTTGCTGCGAATATCGGTGGCATAGCCGAACATTTCCGCGAGCGGCACCTGCACGTTGATAATTTCGCTTCCCGTGCGCGACTCGCGCCCTTGCAATTGCCCGCGCCTTGAGTTCAGGTCCGCAATCACCGGGCCCATATAATCCTCAGGGACTACCACTTCCACGCGCATGATCGGTTCAAGCAGCTTCGGACCGGCGCGGCGAACCGCCTCCTTAAACGCCATGGAGCCCGCAATCTTGAACGCCATTTCCGAGCTGTCAACCTCGTGGAAGCTGCCGTCGATCACAACCACGGCAAGGTCCGTCATTTCATACCCGGCAAGAACACCGCTTTCCATCGCTTCCGCAACACCGTCTTCAATCGGTGGGATGTATTCCTTCGGAATCGCACCGCCGATAATCTTGTCGATAAACAGCAGACGCCGATCCTTGTTGAAACGCCATTTTCCGCCCTTGCCGACAATCTGCTTCACAAGTTCATCCAGTTCATCGGTGGACATTTCGTGCATGTCCGACTGGTTGCCGTTATGCGGCAGCGGCTGCACCGTCAGCTTCACGTGGCCGTACTGGCCGCGCCCGCCGGACTGCTTGATGTGCTTGTGTTCCGCCTCAGCCATCTTGAGAATGGTTTCGCGATACGCCACCTGTGGCCGGCCCACATTCGCTTGCACGTTGAACTCGCGCATCATACGGTCCACGATAATTTCCAGGTGCAATTCGCCCATTCCAGAAATCAGCGTCTGCCCCGTCTCATGATCGGTGTGAACGCGAAAGGTGGGATCTTCTTGGGCGAGTTTTCCGAGCGCCGTGCCCATTTTCTCCTGATCGGCCTTGGTTTTGGGCTCGATCGCCACGGAAATGACGGGCATGGGGAATTCGATCGATTCGAGGACGATCGGCTTTTCTTCACTACAAAGCGTGTCGCCGGTCGTCACGTTTTTCAGTCCCACGCAGGCTGCGATGTCGCCCGCTTCGATCGATTCGATTTCCTCGCGCTTATTGGCGTGCATGCGCAGCAGGCGCCCAATGCGCTCGCGCGACTTCTTCGTCGAGTTGTATACCGACTGGCCCGCCTTGAGCACGCCCGAATAGACACGGATGTACGTCACGTGGCCCACAAACGGGTCCGTCATAATCTTGAATGCGAGAGCAGCAAACGGTTGGTCGTCCGCAGCGCGCCGCAATTCCGGCTCGTCCGTATCCGGCTGTACCCCCTCCACCGGCGGCACATCGACCGGCGACGGCAAATAGTCGATCACCGCATCCAGCAGCGGCTGCACACCCTTATTCTTAAACGCCGAACCCGCGATCACCGGGACAAGCTTGAGCGCAATCGTCGAACGCCGCAGCGAAGCGCGCAGCTCCGCGGGCTCAAGCTTGTGTTGATCGAGGTACTTGGTGAGGATCGCGTCGTCGTGCTCCGCGATGTATTCCACCACTTTCTCGCGATGTTCCTTATAAAACTCGGGACTCAGACCGGAGGCAACGATGGCCTTATCAAGTTCGGGGCGGGACTTGCGATATTCAATATCCCAAAGCTTATCGAGCGGAAGAACTTCATATTCCGCGCCAAGCGTCTCATCCTTCCATACGATGGCGCGCTCTTCGATGAAATCGATCACGCCGATGAAGCTGTCTTCGCGTCCGATGGGGTAGGTTACGGGAACGGGGTGGGCTGAAAGCCGCTGTCGCATCGACCGCACCGAATGCTCGAAATCGGCGCCGATGCGGTCCATCTTGTTAATAAACGCGATGCGTGGCACGCGATACTTATCCGCTTGCCGCCATACGGTTTCCGACTGCGGCTGCACGCCCGCCACAGCATCAAACACGGCCACCGCGCCGTCCAGCACGCGCAGCGAACGCTCCACCTCGACCGTAAAATCCACGTGCCCCGGCGTATCGATAATGTTGATGCGGTACGTCTTGTCGAAACGCTTCCACGAAGCCGTCGTCGCCGCGGAAGTGATCGTAATTCCGCGCTCACGCTCCTGCTCCATCCAGTCCATCGTGGCCGTGCCTTCGTGGACTTCGCCGATCTTATAGGTCACACCCGTATAGAAGAGGATGCGCTCCGTGCAGGTCGTCTTGCCCGCATCGATGTGCGCCATAATCCCGATGTTACGGGTCTGATCGAGTTGTACTTGCCGTGCCATAATCTAAATTCGTTTCCTTGCTTCGAAGCTTTGCATTACCACCGGTAGTGCGCGAACGCCTTGTTCGCTTCCGCCATGCGGTGCACGTCTTCCTTCTTCTTCACTGCGCCACCGCGTCCATTTGCCGCATCCAGAATCTCGCCCGCCAATTTATCCGTCATTGACTTGCCGCCGCGCGTCCGCGCGTAAAGCACCAGCCAATGAATCGCCAGCGATTGCCGGCGAAACGGATTCACCTCGACCGGAACCTGATAGTTCGCGCCGCCCACCCGCCGCGTCTTCACTTCCAGCGTCGGCTTGCAGTTCTCGACCGCCTTCTTGAACAGCGTGAAAGCATCATCATTGGCAGCCTTTGCCACCTGGTCCATCGCCTTATAGAAGATGCTCTGCGCCGTCGAGCGCTTGCCGTCATACATCATGCTCGAAATGAACTTTTGCACTAGATCGCTGCCGTACACCGGATCTCCCGGAATCTTGCGGCGAAGAACCCATCCTTTACGAGGCATTCTCTAATCTCCCCTGCCTTACTTCGAGGCGGCTGCTTTGGGCCGCTTGGCGCCATATTTCGAGCGCCCCTGTTTGCGATTTTCCACGCCCGCCGCGTCAAGCGTCCCGCGAACGATGTGATAGCGAACGCCCGGCAAATCCTTCACGCGGCCGCCCCGCACCAGCACGATCGAGTGTTCCTGCAGGTTGTGCCCAATGCCGGGAATGTACGTTGTAACTTCAGCGCCGTTCGTCAACCGCGCGCGCGCCACTTTTCGCAGCGCCGAATTCGGCTTCTTCGGGGTCTGCGTCTTCACCTGCGTGCACACCCCGCGCTTTAGCGGGCACCCTTCCAAGGCCGGCGACTTCGTCTTCGTCCTGATTTTTTCCCGGCCGTAACGCACCAGTTGCGCAAACGTCGGCACGCTGAATCTCCCTTGCTATTCAAAAATGTTTCGTCGTAAATCGGCACGCGGATAAACGTCCCGCGCAGACATCTGCGGGTGCATGAACAGAAGAAGTTCGCCCTACCCCGAGGGGAAAAACCCAGGTACTCCGCGACGACGCTTCACCCTTAGGAGTGAACTGCATCTGCCACAAGCGGAGAGGCTCTTACGGCTTTTCGGGGCTGGCGCCCCATTCCGGCCGCCCTTCCCGACCCCGTTCCGTCCTTCTCTGTTCCGGGGTTAGGAAGACTTCCCTAATCACCACCAGATACAACAGGCCCTAGACAGCCGCTAAGTATAGGTAAAACTTAAGCAACTGTCAACCGCCTTCCCTGTGGAAAAATTGCGACAAAAATGCCCACTTCCGGTACAGGTTCCCGGGCCCTCGCAAAAGATCTCCAAAACACCTGAGATGCCCTAAAAGTCGCGTAAGATGCCCTCTGCTATTGGAGTAAGAGTACGCCGTTGGGGGGAACTCGGATGAAAGCACTAACGCTCATAGTGATGGTTGCCGCTCTGGCTGCGGTATTTTCGACGACCCACGCCGCCTCGCCCGGCCTGCACATACATTTAATGATCGTCGTCGAAAAAGGTCTTCCCGGCGCAACCCTCTACGACGCCGACATGGACCAGCCAGTCTGCAATATGGATGTCGGCGCTATGAGTCCGCACGAAGCCGCATTTTCACCCGACGGACAAACCGCCTATATCCCCATCTACGGCTCTACGAACGAAGGTGTTCCCGGAAGCAACGGCCACACCATCGATTTCTTCCGCACGTCCGATTGCGGACAAATTGCCTCGCTCGATACCGGCAAATATCTGCGACCGCACGGAATGTGGGTTGGCCGCAGCGGTACGCTTTACGTCACGTCTGAACTCGGCGAGTCGATCCTTCTGATCGATCCCAAGATCCCTCGCATAATCGCCACAATTCCCACCGACTCCCCCTGGACCCACATGCTCGCCGTGACCGCGGACGAGAAAGAGGCGTTCACCAGCAACGTCCGTTCGAAAACAATCTCTATCCTCGATATTCCCCATCGCAAAATCGCAAAAATAATCGACACCACATCCGACAATCACCGCATGACCATCAGTCCCGACGGCAAGTGGTTCGTCACGAGCCTCATCGAAGGAAAAGTCCTTTTCTACCGCACATCAGACGATCAGCTCGATTTTTCAGTCCCGGTCGATGGCTGGGCGTTCGTAGGCAAATTCGCCGCGGATGGGGTCTACTACGAGATGGGCTCCGGTACGCCTCACACGCCGAACGCATCCTGGGGCATCGGCCCGGTCCGCGTGTGGAAGATTAATCCAGCCAAACGAGAGGTTATCGCGACTGCGACCGAAGACCTCGGCTCGGGAACCGGCTCGCTCGCGATCAATCCTTTCAACAATGACATTTACGTGAGCGCGATGGTGAACAATCAAATCGACGTCCTCGATCCCGCCACGCTCAAGCTTTTAAGAAAGCTTCCGACCAAGGAGACTCCGGATTGCATCGAGTTCACCACGGTCCGCTGAAGCCCAATCGCGCAGGCGCGCGCTGTCTTCCAGGCGTTTGCAATTCATCACCCGTCTTTTCACATTTTCTTTACCCCGCGCGCGCCTCTGCATAGACTAAGCTCCCAGGCAAAACCCATCGTGAACGCATGAGACGATTCTTGATCGCCGCGCTTTGCGTCTTGTTTTTTGCGGGCCGCGCCGCCCCCCAAGACAAATCCGTGCCGCAGCCGCCGGCAGCCTCGGCTCCGGGAACGACTGATTCTTCCAAGCAGGCAACGCCGGACTATTCCAAGGAGCCGCTTGTCTTCGAGCAGTACACCACCAAAGTAAGATTCGAAAACGACGGCACCGGCGAGCGCGACTACATCGCGCGTATCAAGGTCCAAAGCGATGCCGGCGTGCAGGCGCTCGGCGAGCTAACTTTCGGCTACAACTCCGCAAACGAACAACTGAACGTTCAGTACGTCCGCGTCCGCAATCCGGACGGCAGCGTCGTGACAGCAGACGCCTCCGCGGTGAAGGAGATGACGCCCGACGTCGAACGCGGCGCTCCTGTTTACACGGACTACAAGGAAAAGCGCGTGACGGTTCCTTCGCTCCAGCCGGGCGACACGCTCGAATACGAAGTCGATACACGCCTCGGCACGCCGCTCGCACCGGGCGAGTTCTGGTACGCGCAAAATTTCCTAAAAGGCGCAATCGTCCTCAGCGAGACGCTCGAAGTGAATCTTCCCGACGGTCGCGCCGTGAATCTCGCCTCGCCAAACGCCGAATATCAGACCAGGCGCGCCGATGGCCGTGTCATCTACACCTGGACGCATTCGCAGCTCACTCACCCCTCTTCGGACGAACAAGCGAAACAGGCCGCCGATTCAAAAATCGCAGTCCCCGACGTGCAGTTCACCACGTTCAAAAGCTGGGGCGACGTCGCGCAGTGGTACGCAAAACTCGAGCAAGGCCGCGACGATCCAACGCCGGAAATTCGCGCCAAAGTTACCGAACTAACCCAGGGCAAGACAACCCAGCTCGCCAAAATTCAGGCCCTCTACGGGTATGTATCGGAAAATATCCGCTACGTAAGTCTTTCCTTTGGCCTCGGCCGCTACCAGCCGCATTCCGCCGGCGAAGTATTCGCAAACAAATACGGCGACTGCAAAGACAAGGCCACATTGCTCGCGGCGATGATGCGTGCCGCGGGAATTCCCTCGGATGTGGCTCTGATTCCCGCCACTACCAGGCTCGACGAAACGATGCCCTCGCCCTCCCAGTTCGATCACGTCATCACTGCCGTTCCCGAGGGCAATGACCTCATCTGGTTAGACTCCACCACCGAAGTCGCACCCTTCCGCATGCTCGCCGCGCCGCTGCGCGATAAATCGGCCCTCCTCGTGGCTCCGGATGGCAAAGGCCGTATTGTCCCCACGCCTGCCGACCCGCCGTTTCCCGCTTTGCAAAACGTCGAGACCACGGGGACCGTCAGCGCCCTCGGAATACTGACCGGAACCATTCATTACTCGGTCCGGGGAGATGAAGAGCTATTGCTGCGCCTCGCTTTCCGCCACACACCGCAGTCCGAATGGAAGCAGATCGGCACTGCGATTCTTCAGCAGGACGGGCTCGAAGGTAATGCCACATCGGTCGAAACCAGCGATCCCTCCGACACCCGCAATCCCTTTCAACTCACGATCCACTTCACCCAGGACGATTTTCTTCCGTGGACGAGCAAGCAGCCGGAAGTAAAGCTCCCCTTGCTTTCGATCGGCTTGCCTCCCATAACAGCAGACAACACCGCCCCGATCGAAATCGGCAGCCCGCTCGCCGTCGACGTTCGCCTGAAATTGACGCTGCCTGCAAACTTCACCGGCAGTGCTCCGGTCGGCATAGCCGTGGCGCGCGACTACGCCGATTTCAAATCGAGCTATTCGCTCGATGGCCCGACGCTTAGCGCCGAACGCACGCTCAACTTCAAAATGCGCGAGCTTCCCGCAGACCGCACCAACGACTATCTTGCATTCAGCCGTGCAGTCCAGTCGGACGAAAATCAAGCTTTGCGCCTGGAAAACGCCTCATCCGGCCCCACCCAGATTCCGCAAACCGCGAAAATCGAAGACTTGATGGACGCGGCCGAAGTCGCGCTCCACAACGGCAATCAGCAAGCCGCCATTCCTCTTTTGCAGCGTGTCGTCCAGCTCGATCCAAAGAAATACGAGAAAACGATCTGGAACGACTTTGGCATCGCCTATGTCGCCGAAGGCAAGTATGACGACGCCGTCGCCTCCTTTCGCAAGCAGCTTGAAATCAATCCTTACGACCTGAACAGCAATCGCCTTCTGGCCATCGTCCTCAGCACGCAACAGAAATTCGACGAAGCCATCGCCGCCTACCGCAAGCAGCTCCAAATCGAGCCGCTGGATGCGGCTTCTTACATGGGCATCGGCACGATTTTGACTCGCCAGCAGAAATACTCCGATGCCCTGCCGGAACTCGAAAAGGCCGCGGCCATCCGGCCCGACGACGCCGGAATTGAAACCGCTCTCGGATCCGTTTATCTCAACACCGGGCAGACAGACAAAGCGCTCGATGCCTTCGATCAAGCCGTGCAAAAGTCGCCGGTGCCGGTCGTCTGGAACAACGTTGCCTACGAGCTGGCGAAACAAAAAGTCGCGCTCGATAAGGCCCAGCAGTACGCGGAGTCCGCCGTTGCGAGCACGGCCGTGGACCTGCGAAACATTGACCTCGCTCACGCCGACGTGTCCGACGTTCGCATGTCGGATTCTATCGCCGCCTACTGGGATACGCTCGGCTGGGTCTATTTCCAGCAGGGCGATCTCGCCAAGGCCGGCCGCTTCGTCCGCGCTTCCTGGCTCGTCAGCGAGCACGGCACGGTGGGCGATCATCTCGGCCAGCTTCTTGCGAAGCAGGGCCAGAAAGATGAGGCCGCGGACGCGTACGCGCAGGCGCTCGCGACGCCGAATCCCGATCCCGACACGCGCGCGCGCATGATCCTGCTGCTCGGCGGCAACGAGAAGATCGATGCCCTCGTCGAAAAAGCACGGCCTGAATTAACTCAGCAGCGCACTTTTTCGCTTGGCAAACTCATCGGCGAAAAGGCCGAAGCGAAATTCGAAATTCTCCTTTCGCCCGGCGACGCTGACGGATCGAGCGCGCAAGTGGATGATGTGAGATTCCTTAGCGGCGACGATCAGCTGCGCTCCGCCGCTGAAAAAATCCGCGCGATCCAGTTTGGCGCAATGTTCCCGGACGCTTCGCCCGCGAAGCTAGTCGAAGTCGGCACGCTTTCCTGCACTGCCTCCGGCGATTGCTCGTTCGTCCTTTCGCTTCCCGACGATGTCCACTCGCTCAACTGAGGTTTCGCTTTTGGTTCGTTTTTGGCCTCTTGGGACCCCCTGTTTTTCTATCGATTAGAAATTTTCAAGTTGCTGATAACATGGCACTTGTGGCGATTTCTAATCGTTTTTACTATCGATTAGAAATTGCGTGTTTTGTGAGCCGCGCCGCCCGGAGCACACCTCTCCTGTTTGGTTTCCGCAGCTTTTTTCGCGGATTTTTTCCGCGAATTTGCGGATTTCAGCTTCAAAAAACAGCCAAGCGTAGCATGCGCACACGGCGATTTCTATTGTGGGAAATACGCAGTATAGAACTACCAGGACCATGTGGCTTGGTGAGCAGTGAATGGTGATTGGCGGATGGGCGTGGGCGCGGCGCGATTATGTGTACCTTAAAATGGGTCAAATTGCGAGGTTTTGACGCTTAAAAGAGGCTTATTGGGGCCGTTTGCACGCTTGCGGAACGGGAGCGGAATTTGAGCGAAGAGGCAAAGCTTTACCGCAGAGATCGAGAGGCGCAGAGAACTGCAGGACCCTGGCGAACCAGGAGACTGAAGCTGGGGGAGTAAAGCGCGACGGCATTCGCAGCGATATACTTATTGGCATGAGCAAGCGGCTACAGGTGATCCTTACGGACACGGAATACCGGGAGATCCAGCGCGCCGCGCGCTCCCCTCAGGTGTCGATCGCAGAGTGGGTACGGCAAGCCTTGGATTTGGCCCGCCGTGAGGAACCGCAGGGAAGCATGGGTAAGAAACTGGAGGCCGTTCGACGGGCCGCGCAATGCGAGTATCCGGTCGGCGATATTCATCGCATGCTTGATCAGATCGAGATGGGCTAGTCTGGCCTTGTCCTCATCTCCGCAAGAAGCAGACTCGGTCGGTCCAGTGCCATTTCGCGGTTTTAAGCCAAAGGGCGCTGAGCGCTCGCAGAAGACTTCGTGGATCAGACGGCGCAATCGTCTTTTCATCCACAAAGATTAACCCGCCATGGTTCCGGCCTTCCTCGGCCCAGCGCTTGAGCAACGGTGGAATCGTCCGGCGGTCGTAAGTAACAAGCGTTAGCCCTTGGCGCGCGGCCTCTGCGAGACAGACCGAGTCCGATTGCCCGAGGAACGCTCCCTTGTCCCAATCGGCCATACAAATGGCGGTGAGCTGGGCGTGACGCCGGCGAAGAGCACGCGCGACGGCCGGGGAGATGTGCTCATCCAAGATGAGCCTCAGCATCTCAGCTGGTTGGGCGGAACGAGAGGTCGAATTGGGCGGTTTGCGGCAACATCCGCCTCAGTGCGTCGAAATCGACCGCGGCATTTTCGGAAAGCGCGTGCCCAATCTCCTCTGGAGATGCCTTCCCGTAATTGATGGCTGCTTGAACCTTCGCCTTAGGCCACTCGAGGTGCCTGGCGACGGCCGCGACGTTGCCCTTGTAGCTCTGCACTAAAAGCATTACCTCCCACACGGCAAGGCTGCTCGCTTGAATATAGGCTTGCCTGCCAGCCGCGGAGTCACGGAAGTCAATGAAGGCAAATTCCGATCGACGCAGGCCCTCCCAAGGGGACTTTCTATACTTTCAAGTCGCCAGCGTGGTGGCATGCCAGTGCGTGGCCGTGCAGGGAGAGCTTTCGCGGATGAGCTGGCCGCGAATCCGGAAGGGCTATGCAGCCCTTGTTCATCTCTATGGCGATTCAAATGTGGCGGAAAACCGCTTCGCGATCATGGCCTATGAGGCCTATGACAGACCGAGCGCGCTCGGGACCTTTATGGAAATCGGAGATAAGTGGGACCCAGGGGCCTGGACGGCCAAGGCTTACTTCGATCAAGCAAATTACTGGGCGCGAGAATAAGCGCTTCCCCAAGGATCGGACAATATGTGTGCCCCTAAAATTCGTGCGTTTCAAAACTTAACGGAATAAAAGTGGGGCGACGTCGTTGAGGTTGTGGCGCCAGGCGGTCCATTCGTGGCGGCCTTCGCTGATTTTGAAGGTGTGCTGGATACCCGCCTTGGTGAGTTCGGCTTCGAAGAGCTGTGCGCGGAGGAGGGCGACAAGGGAAAGCACAGCACACAGCTGACGGACGATGCGCAAAACCGAATAAGGGCTGGCGGCTATGAAGGGGAAACCGGCTCGGCGAAGGCGAATTGGCGCTGGTAGAGATCGGCGTAGATGCCGCGCTGTTGCAGGAGCGCGGAATGCGTTCCGCGCTGAACGATTCGGCCGTCTTGGATCACGAGGATCTGATCGGCTTTGAGAATGGTGGAGAGCCGGTGCGCGATGACGATGGACGTCCTGCCGGTGAGGGCCACTTCAAAGGCGCGCTGAATCGCCGCCTCGGATTCCGAATCGAGATGCGCCGTTGCTTCGTCGAGGATGACGATGTCCGGCGCTTTCAGCAGGAGACGGGCAATCGCGAGACGCTGCTTCTCGCCACCGGAAAAACGATAGCCGCGTTCGCCAACGAGCGTTTCGAGGCCTTTCGGCAAAGACTCGATGAGCGGGAGGATTTGCGCCGAGCGCAACGCTTCGCGAATTTCTTCCTCGGTTGCTTCCGGCTTGGCATAGAGCAGGTTTGCGCGAATCGTGTCGTGAAATAGATGCGCGTCTTGCGTTACGACGCCGATGCGCTCGCGCAGTGAGTCAAGCTTTATATTGCGGACATCGACGCCATTGATCGAAACGCTACCGCTTTGGACGTCGTAAATCCGGCCAACAAGTTGAGTGATGGTGGTTTTGCCGGCACCGGAAGGACCGACGAGCGCGGTAAGCTGCCGGGGCTCGACCGTAAAGGTGACGTCATGCAGGATAGTTTTTTCGGGCGCCTTGTCCGGGAGCGCGATCGCTTCTAAGGAAGCGAGGGAGACTTCGGAGGCGGTGGGATAGCGGAAAGAAACGTGATCGAAAGTGATGGCAGCCGGCCCGGCGGGGAGTCCAACGGCGTCCGGCTTTTCCTGAATCATCGGCGGCAAGTCGAGCACCTCGAACACGCGTTCGAAGGAAACGAGCGCCGTCATGACGCTGACTTGCACGTTCGAGAGGCCCACGAGCGGCATGTAGAGGCGCTGGAGATACGAAACGAGGGCAACGACGGTGCCGACGTCCAAGACATGCTCTACCGCGAGAACGCCGCCCCAGCCATACGCGAGGGCCGTGGCGAAGGTGGCCATCATAATCATCGCGGTGAAAAAAAGCCGGCCATAGACCGCGCTTTTCACGCCAATGTCAGAAACGCGCGCCGCTTCTCCTCCGAATTTGTTGTTTTCCTCCTGGCGGCGGCCGAAAAGCTTAGCGAGAAGCGCGCCGGCAACGTTGAACCGCTCGACCATCAAATTGTTCATCGAGGCGGTCAAGTTAAAGCTCTCGCGCGTGATGGCCTGCAGCTTGCGTCCCCAGAAGCGGGCGGGAAGGATAAAGACAGGCACCAAAATGAGCGCTGCCAGAGTGATGCGCCAGGAAAGGACGAACATGGCAGCAATTACGAGCACGACCGAAACGGTGTTGCCGACAACGTTGGAAAGAATGTCAGTGAAGGCGGTGCGCGCACCGTTTACGTCGTTGTTCAAGCGGCTTACGAGCGCGCCGGTTTGCGTGCGCGTGAAGAAGGCCAATGGCATTTGCTGGATATGTTCAAAGAGTTTCACGCGCAGCTTGAGGACGATTTGCGCGCCAATTTGCGCCGCAAGATAGGACTGCACCAGGCCGAGCCCGGCGTCGAACAGGCTGAGCCCGCCGGCGAGGAGCGCCAGTTGTACGACCAGTCTTGCATCGCCCTTGAGGATGCCGTTGTTGATGATCTGGCGATAAATGAGAGGGTTGATCACACCGACGCCTGAATCGAGGACCACGATGAAAAGGAAAAAGAGAAGGAGCCACGCGTAGGGAGCGGCATATTGCAGCATGCGCTTCGTGGTGCCGCGCTTGACCTTCTGCTTGACGACGGACGCGTCCTGGTGAATCGAACGCCACGCCCCCATCATTCCCGCGGACATAGTGATTCGCGCTCCCGAGATCGTGCTTGCAGGAGTTCCACTTTACCAGCATGCGGGGCAGACAGAACGGGTGTTTTCTGGAGGGCTCGAACGAATCGCAAGGTACGGCAAATTCGACGGGAGATGTAGCCCGGTAACACAGAGAAAGACCCGCTAGGAAAGCAAAGAAACCCGGCTAGCGGAAGAGGAGCGGGGCGACGTCATTGAGGTTGTGGCGCCAGACGGTCCATTCGTGGCGGCCATCGCTGATTTTGAAGGTGTGCTGGATGCCGGCCTTGGTGAGTTCGGCCTCGAAGAGCTTTACGTTGGGGCCGACGAGGTT
>Ga0335072_10011566_pt1 | contig 12638 bp, 12 predicted proteins | sample Lox_Sample_21_FD_206725 | JGI IMG/M metagenome (GOLD analysis project Ga0335072, IMG submission 206725) | Soil microbial communities from Loxahatchee National Wildlife Refuge, Florida, United States - Lox_Sample_2.1 | ecosystem: Environmental > Terrestrial > Soil > Wetlands | place: USA...
TATCTAATAGGGCTTTGATCTCCGACTCTAAGCTGAGTGTAGCCTGTTCTAATTTCTCCCCAAGCGTTAATAGATCATGCTTAGTCGCTGTTTGTGACTTCAGCTCAGTAAAGGCATGATGAATAGATGCTTGAATATCACCCCCAAGGGTAGTCATGCTTGCTGAAAGCGCTTGGTGAATCTCGCTGACCTCCGTCGATAGTTTTGATACGCTTCCAGCAGATGCCGCATTTTCTCGTACCTCAATCAATGCTGCTGCATTGGCCTGCGATAGTCCTAGAAGCTTGATCTGAAAATCGCTAGTAATAGATAATCAGTAGGCAAAGATTTGATATGTCAGGAAATGTACGAACCAGCAAATGGTCTGTTGCACGGCAAGAATATGTACCGTCGCATTCTGCAACTTTTCTGTGTATCTGAGAATATCCTTTTGTTTTATAGCAATCTCCAATTGTTTCCATAGCGTCAAGTTGGTATCCCCTGCGTTTCTTAAGCCCTTTAAAAATATATTGACCTCATTTGCAATGTCTGTAGCCAATTTCAATGCCCTCCACGCATCATGACCAATGACCAATCCCACATTTCGCACTTGCGTCAAGGTAGTTTGGAAAGCTTCAATTGTAGTCTGCGTGACATCAAATGTGTCTAGGAAAGCTTGAAGTTCCTGGGGGACATTTGCGAAGTCACGCAGCAAGTTATATGATGACGAGGTCGCCGTTCCAGCTACACTAATGTAAGCTATCGCACTGGCCCCATTGCTAAGGGCATCGCTCATTGCAGTAACTTGCGGCCAGACCTATCCTCGTATTCGTGATGGGCGCTGAAGCTCCGTTGTATTGCATTTGATGGGCGTGATAGCTGAGAAACGGGGAAATGCAAGCGATTTCGATGGGAATTGGCTTACATTTGTGTGCGCAAATGCTCAGCCTCACTCCCCCCTGCAATCCTCTACAGCCCTATGTTATTGCCTAAGGCCTCCTGCCTTTTCCCATACTCTTTGCACGGTCTCGGTACAAAATTGAGGCGATATTCAGAAGAACAGCATTCTTAACAGAGCATTTCCTCTGAAATACGCGCGAGGGTTCTGCTTTCCATAACTGAGGTCTCTGAGTTTCCAAGGAGGACTCGTCCCACAAGGACAGAGCATGAGCTGCGACAATGCTCGCACAGCTAGCTACTTCCCCCATTATGAGCGCAGAGCAGCCAAGCAAAGTGGCTCAGTCCTTTCAGGACGCAGATTGGCCACGGCAGCATGCTCATTCTACAATGCTAATGTAGCTTTGCACCGGCAGGTTCTCAACATGCTGATAACCCGCGGCTGTCACGTGTCACCTCTAGGCAATCACTTTGCGCACGCTGCAGAACGATCAATATATCGACTGTTGCCAATATCCCTCCTGAGGAGGTCGACTCTGGTTGCTGCAGAATCCATGATCTGGTCTGATCTTCGAGAGTCACTCCTCGTATGCTCTCTGCAAGTTTTTCTAGGAAATAGTTTCGATGTCCAGACAAAGACAGAACGATATCCTCGACGCTTTTGCGCAATAAGCAATCTTTGCATCTTGGAATCCCGCACACGGCCTCAAAAATGGCAGAATATCGATCTTTTGCGCTAATACTTCAACACAGGGAGCCTGGATGTATTAAATTTGCTTCTGAATATGGCCTTATTCTGAAAGTCTCGGAAAGATCTATGTCACAGCCACATGAGGTTCTAATTCATTGCTGCCCCGCTCCTTATGAACGTAATTCTCTGCCCAAAGTATAGATATTGGACTGAAGAGTTATGACCGCTGGGTAATTTCGCCCGATAGTATTAGAGCGTTTCCTTTTTTTTTTTTTTTTTTTTTGACTTCCAATCGACGCATTTCGATAGTATGGCGCTGACACAATGAAGGACTCGACTTCTATACCCCTTAGTACTAGTTTTCTGAATTTGTTGGAATTGTACCCTCTTAATCTTGGTAATCCTTTTTTTCTTCTGCATTCAATAAAAACTTCCGATGAAGTTATGATGAAACGGCGAATGGGTGGAAGACACGATCGTGGACTCTCGTCAAACATACGGACATTCTCATACCTATTTCTAGCACATGTCTGCCCGGTTCGACTGAAAGAGATTTAACGAACGGAGGAGCGAAGTCGATAGAGTTAAACAGCCAGAGCTGCACATTACGCCTTCCTAAAATAGTTCTTCAAAGTATTCTTTTGCGGAGAAACCTCCACCGCTTTCCTTCCACCTTGTCCTTTCTTCTCCCCGGCTGGCCGATTAGGCTTCTCCCCAACTTTCATTAAGGCGCCTAGCTCCTCGAACTCGGCAACATTAACAATACCACCGGAAGCTTCTTTATGGCCCCTGGCAAAGCTCTCTCATAGTCTGACCTTCAGGTCTTCTGTATCCAGGTCTGCGATTTCTTTTAGGACGGCAATAATGTCAACAGGTGGCTGATCAGAGCGGTTCTTCGCACAATTGGCGATCCGGCAAGAGGAGTTCACTTTTCCAAGCAGGTAGCCGTAGTTGGCTACCATGACTATCTCGAGATATTTGGACTTGAGGTGGCTGGCCCATCGAGTCGCTATCACAGGATAAACTTGTGCTTTGCCGTTAATCTTCGAAACTGCTACTCATCCATCTTTGCTGAATTTGAGTGGGGCATAGGTACATTTTTCTGCTTCTTCGTTGATCTCGAGGCGCGCTGAAGCAAGACATCTATTTTGGAGGATCTCTTTCGACTCCGAGGCGTTCATGAGAGCGGTCCAGGTTGTTATGGCGTCATATGTGCTTGCACGATGAGCTATATACTTAGCATTTGTTTCCCGGAGGATTTTGGACTTGGATGCATACGTGCGTTGATATATGATACACAATCATTTATGACCTTGTTCGAAAACCTCTTGAAAGTGTCATCCATGAAGGGAAATGAAGTTAACCAATTTAGGGTGTTTCCTAGGTCGCCGTGAGTGCCTATTGCGCATAGATACCCGCAATTGGTTTCGATGTCGGGGTGGAGCTCTTTACAGATCTCGTAAGTAATCAGAGACGACGTTGAGGCCGGGGGACAATAGCATCCAGACACGACCTAGTTCTATGTCAAAGACAAGCAATATGACTAAGCTTTTCATAACTTTACTGTCGCGTTTTTTTTTTTTTGTTTTTTTTTTTTTGGAAATTCGTCGCTCAAATGATGATCTATGATCATACATTTTGTGTCTTCAGAGTCGATGACGGGAGGCCCGCCGCGACTTCCTTGATCAACGACAATGATATACTTGGGACAAGTTTCTGCCATCGCCTTCCGCTCAAATTCTTCATGGATGTTAGAGCCTTTCTACACGTGATGTACAGATATCAGGGATGGATTGAGACCCGAAGTGACCAGGGTACGGTAGATAATAACCCCAGCACTCAGCCCATCGGTTATCCTTGTCTGGAACAATTAAAGTGCGTTGTTTGGATGAAGCACTTTATATTTTAGTAAGGATGTTTCGTATCTCAGGTGGTTATTCTCCTAACTTACCATTCCTTGATGAATTCTTACACTACTATAATCTGCTCATCCAGTGCTGGCCAGACAATATACTCTCGAGAGTCTCGTATTGGTTCTCTTCACCGGCTTGGCTTTACCGTTATCTACCTTGCGCTTCATTCCTTGAATTGATTAAAAAAGAACCGAAATGAGTTTGATAGCTATAAAGGAGAGCTGCCGTGGACCTGACGTGAGGTGACCGAGGGCGCTAAGGAATAGAATGACGAATTGACCTCAAGCGGATAGAACGTGGAGCGTCCTTCTTGAACAAATAATATGATTTGCGTCCATATGGAGAGAATGTACTGTTTACGAAATAGACGGGCGTTGCCTGACATTTTATAGTACAGAGCACAGGATATCTATGATATCAACAGCATATTAATCTTTGGAGGCTCAATTGGCTACTGGGGCCTGTGGACCTGCAGCTGAGCACGCGAGTCTTGACATTGATTTATCTTCCTGTTTTACCTTTGTAAAAGAGACCTGCAATGTCCAGTTGATCCGAAAACCATAAAAATTGGCCTAATTCCCCCCAACCATTTCATCGGGATATTTCTGAGTTCTATTCATCTTTTTCGGGCTGGTCAACCGTTATTTGGAATGAACAGCTGATATAGTGCAGCCTCAGGCAGAAGCAGAATATGTCATCTTTCGAGACAGATGTTCAAATAAGCACGCGATCGTCAAAGAGGAATCTCCTGGGAGATTTCTCCTTCACACCAGATCTTCAGAAGCACATAATTATTGCATAATATTGTTCTTGTTGACTCTATTGTCACCAAGCTTCCATGCCTCTCACCCACTGCATATGTTGGTGATGCCATTGCGATGGCCGGACATCCCGCCCCAAGAATCCCACTGCAGCAGCCGCAAGATGCTATGGCACTCAGTATGGACCGTCTTTCCGCTTCTAGTTGCCCTGGTGGCTTTGGCGGATGCCATGACCCCACGTCGCATAGGGGAACTACGCCAAGAAACGATCTCAATGTTCTACCATGGTTTCGATAACTATATGCAAATTGCTTTTCCTGAGGATGAGGTATGCTTCCCTACCAAGCTTGGTACGTAGACTCTAATGCCCTGAATAGCTTAGGCCGGTTTCCTGCACTCCATTGACCCGCGATCAACACAATCCAAGGAACCTGGAGTTGAATGATGTTCTTGGCAACTATTCGTTAACGCTGATCGACAGCCTGTCAACGCTTGCTATACTTGCATCAGCGCCTCTCGACAAGACGGGCACAGGAGCAAGAGCTCTACGCGACTTTCAGGACGGTATTTCAGATTTGGTGACACAGTATGGCGATGGTACAAATGGACCTGCTGGGCAAGGTTTACGGGCGCGAGGATTTGATCTTGACAGCAAAGTGCAAGTCTTTGAAACTGTGATTCGCGGCGTTGGTGGCTTGCTCAGTGCTCATCTATTTGCCTCTGGGGAATTACCTATCAGGGGTTATACGCCAGTTCGAGCTGCACGGAAGTTCTGGAAATCACCCCCACGAGAGGTACATCCTCCCATGTTGTGGCCCAATGGATTCCAATATGACGGGCAACTTTTACGACTTGCATTAGATCTTGCGCAGAGACTGTTACCTGCCTTTTACACCAACACAGGAATGCCTTACCCTCGGGTCAATCTTCGCCACGGCATTCCTTTCTACCAAAATTCGCCATTGAACAGAGATTCTAATGTTGGAGAGTGCAGTGCAGATGACTTCCCGGAAATTACTGAGACATGTAGCGCGGGCGCTGGAAGCTTGGTGCTTGAATTCACAGTTTTGAGTCGCCTTACCGGAGATGCCAGGTTTGAACAGGTGGCTAAACGGGCCTTCTGGGCAGTCTGGAGTAGACGCAGTTCTATTGGACTGATTGGAGCAGGTGTTGATGCTGAGGTAGGTCATTGGGTCGGTCCCTTTGCAGGTATTGGTGCGGGTACCGACAGCTTTTTTGAATATGCACTGAAAACGCATATTTTACTCTCCGGCCATGATGTCCCAAACGCGACAGTTCCCTCGAAGAAGCGGCCAGGCCCATGGCTAGACCCCAATACCCTTTATAGACCTTTGAGTGATGAAGAAAATTCTCCTGAAAGCTTTCTCCATGCTTGGCAAGAAGCTCATGCTGCCATTAAGCGCCATTTATACAGCAACACCCATCACCCACATTACGTCAATGTGCATCTCAGCACAGGTTCGCCTCAGGCGTATTGGATTGACAGTCTAGGCGCTTATTATCCTGGCCTCCTGACACTGGCAGGAGAGCTGGATGAAGCTATTGAGACCAATCTCCTCTACACTGCACTGTGGACAAGATACGCAGCCTTACCCGAGAGATGGTCTCTCCGGGATGGCCATGTCGAGGGTGGCTTGGGCTGGTGGCCGGGTCGTCCCGAGTTTATTGAGTCAAACTATCATATATATCGGGCTACGAAGGACCCCTGGTATCTTCATGTTGGCGAAATGGTTTTGGAAGACATCAAGAGGCGTTGCTGGACGGAGTGTGGTTGGTCTGGCCTACAAGATGTTCACACAGGAGAGAAGAGCGACCGAATGGAGAGTTTCTTTCTTGGCGAGACTGCAAAATATATGTATCTTCTTTTCGACCCAAACCACCCGCTCAATACTCTTGACGCACCGTACGTATTCACAACCGAAGGGCACCCCCTTATTATACCACGGAAGTCTGTTTCGCGTGGACCACGTCGAATTAAGTCAAAAGAAACGTCCATACAGCCTTACAATTCTTTGCAGAACAGTGGCACGTGCCCGGTCCCACCAGCAAATATACCTCTCACAATCTCAGCAACAGCTGCTAGACCTGACGTTTTTCATGCCGCGAGTTTGATAGGATTGCACAAAGTACCCAACATGCATTCTCTAGACGCTGGAAATTCGAAAGGTACCTCTCCTGTATCAGGTGCTTCGGATCAGGCTGTTCATGCAAATCACACATATTATCCGTGGACTTTGCCAAAGAGTTTGGTGCCCGAAAACAGCACATGTGCCATGTTGCCTATGAAAACGACTTTCAACATCGAATTTCCGTCGAACTTACCACAGCCGGACCTGTCATCTGGCTTTAACATCGTACTTGGGCCGCAAGGCGTTGTAAGGGTCAACAATGAAGGAGTTCTGCTCAAGAGCTTGCAAGGGGTAAGGCTTGGTATGGTCGAAGAGGAGCCTTCACCCCTAAATGACCCAAATGGTATTCCGTACTCCCAATCATGGAGAATCTGGAATGTCGGAAACATGCCCTTGGGTCGAGATGAGAAGGTCTTCGTGCAACGGGACGTCATTGGACCTTTAGCTGACCCATCGTTCACCCGTGTTAGAGATTCTGTGATGCTGGATCTAGTCCTACAGATCGAGAATCCCATGGAGACAAATGGAACTGACGGAACACCATTGGACATAGCCGCTCTCGGGGAGGTCGTTCAAGTGGAGGATCCTGATCTCCGTCTTGAGGAAACAATTATTCAAGCATCTGGTCTTGCAGCTGAGTACAAGACAATGCTGAGCTCGCTTCTGCAACACGTAACTTCGGCTTTGCGTGACCCTGTCGCAACCCTAATGCCGCAGGCCGAAATGATGACATCCTACCACTTCGTGACAATGGCTGCCGTTGCGCCAATTGGCATAGGTGCAGCACCTCTTCCCGACATCGAAGAAGCCCCTGACCCATCTGAACCATCAACTCGCGATCCACTAAGCTGGACTACTATTTTTTTCGCGGGAGAAGCCTGCGATTCTAGGTTACCAGACGAAGCGGTCAGATCCCATCAGGTAATCGCCATGAAGCGAGGGGGCTGCACTTTTTCATCTAAGCTTGCAAACATACCTAGTTTCACACCTTCAGCTCGTGGATTCCAATTCCTAATCATGGTGTCAGACGACGAATATGAGACGGCCAATGAGCGTGGACTTATAAGACCACTACTTGATAAGCCGCAATATACACCGTCGGGGCTTCTGCGTCACCATCAGGTATCCATGGCGCTTGTGGGTGGTGGAGATGAAACTTATAAGCTTCTAAAACAGGTACGGAGTTTGGGGATTAGAAGGAGGTATCATGTTGAGTGTCAGGGCGTACCTATCAGCAACCTCATTGTTGTATAGATGGATATGATCAATGATTTGGTCCATAGCGGAGTATTGGCGTTAGTGTGGATATCATTGGGTTGGTCACATACTCCGGACAGTCACCAATGGATGTTGATGAAGAAATGTCGATAATGCATATAGTCAAATAGAGACGGTTCTTGGAGCATATCTTGCCGTGATCTACGACATCTACGGATGCTATATTTGGTTTATAATATGCTTTTGTTTCAGCTCTTATGCTTCCGACCTTATGCACTCTGAGATGCTCTGTATGGCTAGTTCATCTAGTCTTTTACGAAAAATGAAAGGAGCTATGAGGAAGGATCTGTCGACTAGAGCTAGCTTCTTGCCATTCTAACACCGACAACCTCAAATCATATCAATAGGGAATTGACTAGTTTTCTGCTGTACCATGGTTACTGTACCTTAGCGTCAGCAAATTCATCAGTGCCCAATGTTAATAATTCCGATTGAAAAATAACGACATTTCTATGGCGTGCTACGGTGGTTTTTTGAAGCATTTAGCCTGGATTATGGCGGCCCAGAGGTGGGGGTCGCCTACCCCACCACCGCCACCTAGAGCCAAAGAATATGCACCAACTTCGATAGAAGCTCTATAATTGGTCTTTGGTCATGGCCTTCGTTCCACCAGCCCTTTGAACGTGGAGGTTAGTGAAGAGGAAATCGACAAAAGTGAAAACTGGAGACGGGACACACCGCCTCCACGATTACTGTGAGCCATTACTTTTCGCAAAATAGAGCAGATGCGTCCTCTTTGTTAGGTTAGTGTCCAAAATTATGTAAGAGGCTGCGAGCAGCTTGGAACAAGCCCATACGGATCCACGCCACGGTGCATTGCAGTTGATGTGAAGTGAAGAACCTTACGGTGCAGCAGCAGCAGTGAAAGTGACATGTCGAAACTGGGTACTGGGTACGAGTGCAGCAGCATCGGAGGCGCGGCGTAGGGGGCCGGATCGTGGCTGCAGTTAGCCTTATCGGTATCGGAGCGAGAAGACTCATCGAATCTTCACATGGCTAAGCTAATGGCTAAACATACCAAACCTTCAAGGTTACTGCTACCTTACTTACGCCATACTTTTGTGGAGGGATACCTATCCATTCTTGGTCGTTGTATCTGGAATCTTTATGTCTGCTTGTGTATCCAAGGTTCACATGAGAAAGGTGGTAAGCCTTCTAATCAATGCCATAGCATACGCTCGCCGCGAAAGGCACTCGGCATGGAACGGAAATGGAAGCCATCTTATCATCCAAAAAGCAACTTTTTCTCGATACTCTCTACCACCACCTTCCACATCTGAGTCTGGGTGGTTGTGCTCGTATCATCCTCGCTATTGGCAGGTCCGGGCATGGTCGGCTCAGCTGCTGCGGCATTATGGCGTGTAGCCGCTGCCCTATCCATTCCAGATATCGCCATGGACTAAGGTCCCCCTCTCCTGCACCTCATCTCAATCTAGACTGCTTCTGTCTCCGACTCCCACCATATTCTACCTTGTCCGTCTCGGGGGCTCCATCTCGCGCCATTTATTTGCTGACCTCGACCCATCTTACATGCCGCTACCACAGTCATCCATGTTCCCTTGCCTAAAATCTTTTTTGTCGACCTTTTCTTATTCTACCATTCCCTCCCGACCTCACCTGTTCCTTTTCTCTCTTTTGTCTCCGTCATGACCGACACTCTTTCGACAATTGTCCATCAAGAAAAAGGTGAAGATGCCCCGGGACAGCTCCCCCAGCCCTCCTCCGCTACCTCCAGGTAATTCTTCCACGGAGAACCCGAAAATAGCCGCAGAGTATGACTGGCTAACTCGAGAGTAGTCCCACCGAACTCGCCCGTTCAAAGATAAGGCTCCAAGCTGCTCTCCGCCAATTCCTTGACTTTCCCATTCCTGGTATCGACTTTATCGACATTCTCCCTCTTTTCGCCGATCCTTCCCTCCACTCGCTTCTAATCGATACTCTCGTCCTACAAATACAAGATGCTTTTGGAAGAAAAAATCCAGATGTCATTATTGCCCTCGATGCAAGAGGCTTTCTATTCGGTCCGAGTCTGGCATTGAAACTAGGAGCGGGCTTTGCGCCCGTGAGGAAGAGGGGGAAATTACCAGGACCTACTGTGGAGGCAGCATTTGTGAAGGAGTATGGAGAGGATTTCTTTCAGTTGCAGGAGGATGCGGTGAAGCCGGGACAGCTTGTATTGGTCGTAGATGATATTATTGCAACCGGTACGTTTTGTATAGGATTGTGGTCTTTCGGAAAGGTATTTTCAAGTAGTATATTGATCAAGAGCAGGTGGATCTGCCCAAGCAGCGGGCGCGCTTGTCGAGAAACTCGGAGCAATGCTGATGGGTTACCTCTTCATTCTCGAAATCGACTTTCTCAAAGGCCGCGATAAACTGAACGCTCCCGTACACACCCTTCTCTACTACTCGAATAAGGCATGATCATAGCGGGATTATTTGGATTACTGCTTATGGGAGTGGAATTTTGAATATTGTATGGCGTTCAGCAGGTTTCAGCATTGGTATAGATAGCGTTGGATCACTTCAGCTGAAAAGCTTGGAGGGGCAATTCAGGATAAATTTCAGTATTAGTGGCCAGCTGTGGGCTTGGGTTGTTTGCAAGCCCAAAGGGGACTTTTGGATGGCATAACAGTGGATACTAGCAGTTTTGAATCCCAGCTCTTTGACATTCCTGTACAGCCCGAAATTCTGAGATCAAAGTGAAGGATACCCTCGGCACATCACATCACTGCAATTTTCACCTGCCAAAATGCCGCAATATCTCTCCTTCCGCCGGGGCCAGACCATGTGTACCTCCAAAATAGAAACAGCTCAGTCACAACTGTGAAACCCCTTCCACAGCTTCTCAACATTTCGTATTCCTCCAGGCACATGTCTCACCTCGTCCAAGATCACACACACCCCATTCCTTATCGCATCTCTTATCAGTAATCAATCACCTCTCCCCGTGTCTCATTCGGGGTCCAAAAAAAAAAATCGGCAAATGCCGACACATCCGCGACATTTCGAAACTCTCAATCTTTCTATCTCATGCACAGCCGGTATGAGGTGTATATAGGAAGAAAAGAAAACACCAGCAGCAGGGCCACGCACGCGCTCAGCTCAGGATGCCCTCGTTCTTCACGTTCCAGCAAGGCACCGAGTCCCGCGCCCGCCTTTCCGCGCAGGACGCGTCGCCGCTGCTGGGGCGCTTTCGCGCTGTGCCTGGTGCGAGGCGGGGGAGTTTGCTCGGGGGGAAGAGGGATAGTATTCTTGCTAGTATTGGGGGGAGTGTGGGGTATGGGTATGGGACGCTGTTTGGGCTGAATAGGAGCCAGGAGACGCTTGATGGGGATGAGGGCGCTGTAGAAGGGGAAGGGGATGGAGGGTTTTGGGAAGTCGGTGGTTGGGTTGGGGGTTTGAGAGATGTGTGGATTCACCCGAGGCAGGGAGCAGTGAGGAGGGTGGTAGAAGTGTGGTGGAGGCGGTGGGCGGTGTTGATTGTGTTGCCGGCTGCGATTGTAAGTTCTGCTTTTCCACGGTGGTCGTTTTGCTGCGGAGCTGGGTATGATATGGTGATGAGAGGATATGGCTAACTGAGCTGCACAGGTAGTAGCTTGGTGCGCACTGCCATTTCCGCAATACCCGCTTCCAGCAGACAATGATACCGGTGGACCTGCGGATGATGGTTCTGGGAATGGACACAATGCTCCAGGACATGGAGATGCGAGGAAGCAGGTCAACTTTTGGTTCTTCTTGTTTGTATATTATGGGTTCTATAACCTTACGGCTTTGATCTGGATTACGAAGGTGTTTAATATTTACAGCCTTAACTGGTATACATTCCTTTCGTCCTCTTAAAAACAGGCACTGACAGAGTGTTAGGTGGCCGCAGTCAATAGGATTCCCAATCACAGTCTCGATTATTGCAACTATCTCTATAGCCGCTCCGATCCCAGTCTACTACTTTCCCGAGACCCGCGGCTTCCTCCTCAACAATACAGTTTGGATATTTTGGACCTTTATCATAATGACTATGCCAGTTGGTGTTGCATTTGGCATTCTTATGAGCCATGAGCGGCATCTTGGACTACGGCAGTCCCTGTCAGAAACACAAAGGATCTTCACACAGAGCTGGTGGACCATTGAAACGGATGTCGACACCATGGCTCGGCGCGAGAGAAGAAGACCACCTATAAATGCAGCGGCGTTTGACCCTGATGCACCCCTTGATATTGCCGCAGACACTCATCTCAGACCTCCGGTAAGAGAGGCTGTACGGTTGAGGAAACTTTGGATCCCAGCAAGCTTCAGGAGGTTCATATGGTTCTGCCTTGCTTTGTTTATTGGCTTGCTTGCCTACGTGCTTGGAGAGACGTACGCAGAGATATATCTCAGGACTTTGCCGCATAACAATCTGGAGACTATTGTATATGTGTACAGTTGGGTCGCAACTATCCATGTTTTGGATGGAATCACGGGATGGATATTAGGGGGTAGAGAAGGCGAAAGAGTTGGCTCATACCCATTAGGTTGGATATTCAAGCTGTAAGTTAAATTCTTTCCTCTTTTCAACTCTGGCAACTGCTAACAAAACCCCTCAGCTACTTCTCCCTCACCTACCAAACTTATGTTCGCGCCCTTTACGCCCGCCTCCGCTCCCCTTCCCAGTTCATAGTCCTCCAACTCGCCTCCTCCACGTCCCTCATCCTCTTCCAGCCCGTCAGCATGTCCTCCCCCTTCCATTACTGTCTCACCCTGATATCACTAAACAACCAGTCCTACCCCGATTACAAGAAGTACTGCGGCCGCAGCATCTTCATCCGCAACGTCGCCGAGAACGTCTCCATGCTCGCTTTCCTTGGCCAGATTTTAGTCCTGCATTATGGCGCTAACAAGGAAGTTTATCCGTACTTCATGTTCGATGACCAGCCTGACGGCAGCGGGGATCAAGCCTATACATTCGAACTTACCTTCCGCGCGTCGGC
>Ga0335072_10011567_pt1 | contig 12638 bp, 12 predicted proteins | sample Lox_Sample_21_FD_206725 | JGI IMG/M metagenome (GOLD analysis project Ga0335072, IMG submission 206725) | Soil microbial communities from Loxahatchee National Wildlife Refuge, Florida, United States - Lox_Sample_2.1 | ecosystem: Environmental > Terrestrial > Soil > Wetlands | place: USA...
CCGTAGAACAGGGCGCCCAGCCCTACATGCGCTACGAGTGGCTCGTGCATCCGCTGCGGATACTGCACACGCTGCCGTTGAGCCACGTCTTCGGGCAGACGATGGGCCTGTGGATTCCGCCCATCTTGCGTGCGGAGCTGCACTTCGAGAGTCGGCCTGCGGCACCACGGCTGATTCAACTCATCCGGAAAGAGCGGATCTCCGTGCTGGCTGCAGTGCCGCGCGTGCTCGCCCTGTTGAAGGCGCATCTTGAGACGAGCGACCCCGCGCTTGCAGCCCGTGTAGAGCAGGCGACCAACATCGGCCCGCTCAAAAAGTGGTGGCGGTTTCGCGCGATCCATAAGGCCTTCGGAATCAAGTTCTGGGCGTTCGTCTCCGGCGGCGGTGCGCTGGCGGGACCGTTGGAACAGTTCTGGAATGCTCTTGGGTTCGTCCTGATCCAAGGCTATGGGATGACGGAGACCACGGCACTGGTGACGCTGAATCATCCCTTCCATGTGGCCAAGGGCACCATTGGCAAGCCGCTCGCGGGCCGCGAGGTGAAGCTCGGCCCTGACGGCGAGGTGCTGGTGCGGGGTCCGATGATTTCGAACGCCACCTGGCAGGGCGGCGAGCTGCGGCAGAGCGGCGATGAGTGGCTCGCGACGGGCGACCTCGCCGAGCAGCAGGCTTCCGGCGAGCTACGCTTTCTGGGGCGCAAGAGCGAGGTGATCGTCACAGCGTCGGGCATGAATCTGCACCCCGAAGACATGGAAGCCGCCGTGGAAGAGCAGCCCGGCGTGGCGGCGTGCGCGGTGGTGGCAATGGAGACCGCGACGGGGCCGGAGCCCTGCGCCGTGCTGGCAATTCGCGGCGCGAGCGACCAGGCGGCCAAGGCCATCGAGAGTGCCAATACGCACCTGGCGGAGTTTCAGCGCATCCGGCGCTGGGTGCTTTGGCCGGAACCCGACCTGCCGCGTACCTCCACCGGTAAGGTGCGGCGAAAGGCCGTGGCCAACTGGCTGGCGCAGAGTCAAGCTGCGAACGGCAACGGGACATCGGCCAACGGAAGATACGCGAAGGCTATCGCCGCTTCCTCGGATTGGCTGCTGACACTGATTGCGCAGATCACCGGCGAGACGCTCTCCAACGCGGGCGACGAACTGCGCTTGAGCGAAGACCTGCATCTCGACAGCCTTGGGCGTGTGCAACTGGCCGCGGCGGTCGAGCAGCGGTTGGGCATCGTCTCCAGCAGCGGACTGCTCGAAGAGGTGCAGACGCTGGGCGAGTTGCGCAAGCTGGTGGGCGGCGAGGCGGAGACGAGTGCGAAGGAAGCGGCTCCCACCCTGTCGACAGAAGGAAATCGACAGGATGGGGCACGGGAGATGCGCGTGGCCGCCGGCACTGCCGCCCCGCAGACGGCTGCGCGGGTTGAGCAGCCGCACCGGCGCTATCTCTATCTTGAGTGGCCGTGGTGGAAGCCGGTCGCCTGGATGCGCGTGGCGTTTCTCGAAGCGATAGCGCGACCGCTGACGCGGCTGCTCGCCAACCCGCGCGTCGTGCACACCGGAGCGGCGCTGCCGGCCGGGCCACTACTGATTGTGGCCAACCATGTGACCGCCTACGATGCGCCGCTGGTGCAATATGCGCTGCCGGGCCGGATGCGGCAGCACATTGCGGTCGCGATGTCGGGCGAAGTTCTGGAAGACTTTCGGCATGCGCGCGATCCGAATCGCGCATCGGGAGCACCGGGATTCTCCTTCTTCGGGCCTGCGGCTTATTTCCTGGCAACTACACTCTTCAACGTGTTTCCGCTCCCGCGTTTGCACGATTTCCAGATCAGCTTCGCGCATGCCGGCAAGGCGATGGACCGCGGGTATAACGTGCTCGTGTTTCCCGAGGGCGCGCGTTCAGCGGAAGGCAAGCTGGCGCGGTTCCGGCCAGGCATCGGACTGCTGGCGAAGCAGAGTGGCGCGCCGGTGCTGCCGGTCGCAGTGCGCGGACTGGGCGAGTTGAAGGTGCAACGGCGCGGCTGGTTCCGATCGGGGAAGATCGAAGTCCGCGTGGGCGAGGCAATTCGCTTCCGGCCGGAGGATTCCGAAGCTGCCATCACCGCGCGGCTGCAGGACGAAGTCCAGCGGCTGCTCGCGGACGAGCGTTAATTCTGCGACGGCATCTCGGCGCGATCGATGACGAGAACCTCGACTGGGCCTTTTTGCGGCTTGAGTTTTAAGCCCAGCTGCTCCTGCAACGCGGTGAAGATCGACGGCCCAGCTTCGGAGGATGCAGTCGTCCGATCATCGGGTGCCCAGGTCAGCGCGATTTTGTAGCGGCCCTGGATGCCGGTCTTGTCGACGACGACGCGGCCGAGCACCTCGGCCAGCTGTTCAGCAAGGACAGCCACTGTGTCATCGCCGCCCTGGAGTTCGATGCGCCCATTCCATCGATCAAATTTGCTGCCCTCGGCCTTTGTGTCGAGAAATTTCGCGCCGCGTTTCGCCACAACCAGCGCGTAGATGGGCAGCTCGCGCGTCTCCTGATGCGCCACAAAGTGAAAACGATCGGCCAGCAACGCCTGAACCATGCGCCGCTTTTCCTGCCTGGCTGCGTCGGCATCGTACGTCTTTTGCGTGTCGAGCGCGTTATCGGCCTTCGCTTCAATATCCCAGCGCGCGGAGCCGAGCCACGACGGACCACCAACAATGCGGCTCTCCGGCAGGTTGTACGCCCATTGCAGGATGGCCGCCAGATCGACGTTAACAGTTGTGAAGCTGCCGCCCTCATTCACGATATGCGAGCGCTCGTGCGGCTCCGGAATGTGTTGATGAATGGCGGCGACGTCGAATGCCAGCGGAGCGCTCTGGCTCTGCGGTGCCACTGGGCTTTGAGGGAAGGCATAGTGCGAACCCGCGATGACGATCGCAAGAAGCAGGATTCGCGCGGGAGAGAACGAAGGCATGAGTGCTCCGGGCAGAGTATACAGTGCGCCTTGGAATGAAGTAGCCTTGAATTTCTATGGACACGACGCAGTCGCCGGAAAATACGCTCGAAACCTTGCTGGAACACGCGCGGCAGGCGGCGCAGCATGCCTATGCGCCGTACTCCGGCTTTCGCGTGGGCGCGGCGCTTCAGCTGACGAGCGGAGAAATCATCACCGGCACGAATGTCGAAAACGTGAGCTACGGGCTTACCATCTGCGCAGAGCGCACGGCGCTGGTACGCGCGGTGGCCGAGTTCGGGCCGGCGATCCGCATTGCCGCCGTTGCTGTGGCCAATCTCAACGAGGCAGCCAGCCCGCCCTGCGGTGCATGCCGGCAGATGCTGGCGGAGTTTGTACTGCCTGAGGCGCCGGTGGTATTCCCCACGACGGACGGCGTGCGCGTCATGCCCTTCCATGAAGTGCTGCCTCTGGCCTTCGAAATGAGATTAAAGTAGGACCGGAACTCTATGACTTCCAGCGATGAAGCGAAGAGTGATGCCGCACCGCTGCACATGATCGACATCATTCGCAAGAAGCGTGATGGCGTCGCGCTGAATGAGCGCGAGATCGGCTTTGTGGCTGCCGGCGCGGCGTCGGGGTCTATCCCGCAAGAGCAGCTTGCGGCGTGGCTGATGGCCGCGTGGATTCGCGGACTCTCGCTCGATGAGACGCGTGCGCTCACGCTGGCCATGCGCGACTCCGGGGACAAATTTTCGCCGGTGCGGTTGGGCAAGACCGCCGTCGACAAGCACTCCTCCGGCGGTGTCGGCGACAAGACCAGTTTCCTCGTTGCACCGCTGGCCGCAGCCTGCGGCGTAGTTGTGCCGATGATCAGCGGGCGCGCGCTGGGCCACACGGGCGGCACACTCGACAAGCTGGAGTCGATTCCCGGCTATCGCACGGCGCTGTCTCTGGAAGAGTTTGAAGCCGTGCTGCGGCAGTGCGGCGCATCGATCGTGAGCCAGACGCCTGCGCTCGTTCCAGCCGACCGTGTGCTCTACGCGTTGCGCGACCGCACCGGCACGGTGGAAAATCCCAGCCTGATCTGCGCGTCGATATTGAGCAAAAAACTCGCGGCAGGTTTGGACGCGCTGGTGCTCGACGTGAAGACCGGCTCCGGCGCATTTCTGCGTGATGTGCAGCAGGCCGAATTTCTTGCCGCGCTGATGGTGGCGACGGCCGAGATGGCCGGCACACGCACTGTGGCGCTGCTCACCGACATGGGCCAGCCATTGGGCTGCGCTGCCGGCAACTGGATCGAGCTGGTCGAATCCATCGAACTACTGCGTGGCAAGCGGCCGGAGAAAAGCCCTGAAAGCAATTTCGACTTGCGCGAGCTTTCGCTGATCCTCGCCGGTTGGATGATTCACCTCGGCGGCCAGGCCGATACGCCAGAGACCGGCTACGAGCGCGCCGAAACGGCGCTGACGAATGGCTCGGCTCTGCGCATTTTTCTCGAGATGGTGGAAGCACAGGGCGGCGACGTGAGCGTCTTCAACAACCCGGAGAAGTTCCACAAGCCCGGCGCAACTGAAGTGGTGCAAGCCTGGGAAAGCGGCTTCATCACTGAGATGGACACCACGGCGCTGGGCTGGGCCGTGCAGCGGCTTGGTGCTGGACGCGAAAAAGCAGGAGAACCCGTCGACCCGCATGCAGGCATCCTCTTCCACGCGCGGCGCGGCGCACAGGTGGAACGCGGCCAGCCGCTGGCCACGCTCTACGCCACCACGCCCGCGCAACTCGCCGAGCCGCGAGCGATCCTTCGCCAGGCAATCACATTGTCCAAAGATCCGCCCGGCGCAGCCGTGCCACTGGTAAGCCGCATATTCACCCGCGATTCCGCAGAGAAATATCTGAAAAATGCGATAAGGTAAGAAGAACCAGCGAACAGCTGACAGTTCACAGTTCTTAGTTCTCAGGCTCTAGAAGATGCTGCGGCACCGTAACTGATAACTGAGAACTGCCTGCAGCGAACTGCATTCTAGGAGGCGCATTGGGGCGATTTACCGGGGTGTTGGGGATTGTGGCAGTCCTGCTGGCTGCGTGGCTTGGCTCGACAGACCGCCGGCGCATTCGCTGGCGCACCATCTTCTGGGGCCTCGGGCTGCAATTTGGATTCGCGTTCATCGTGCTGCGATCCGATGTTGGTCAGCGCTTTATGGCGTGGGCCGGCGGCGTGGTCACCAACATGCTCTCGGCCACCTTTGCCGGCACGCAGGTGCTCTTCGGCGAGCTGGGGCTGCCGAATTCCGGCGCGTTCGGCCGCGTCATCGCTCCCAATTCCGGCGCCGTCTTCGCCTTTCAGGTGCTGCCCACCATCATCTTCATCTCCGCATTTTTCGCGGTGCTCTATCACATCGGCCTGATGCAGATCATCATTCGCGGCATGGCATGGGTGATGCTCAAAACGATGCGCATCTCCGGCGCCGAGAGCATGAACGTAGCGGCGAGCATCTTCATGGGCCAGACGGAAGCTCCGCTCACGATTCGACCGTTTCTTTCGCGAGCCACGCGCAGCGAGCTGATGACCATCATGACCAGCGGCATGGCCCATGTGTCGGGCGGCATTATGGCCATGTACATTGCGCAGGGCGTGGAGGCGCGACATCTTCTCTCGGCCGTCATCATGACTTCACCCGGCACCATTCTGATGGCCAAGATGCTAGTACCCGAGACCGAGGTTCCGCAAACGGAAGGCAAGGTCGTCATTCCCAAAGATGAATTGCACAAGGAAGAGAACCTGATCGGGGCGATTGCGCGCGGCACCATCGATGGCGGCAAGCTGGCGTTAAACGTGGCCATCATGCTCATCAGCTTTCTCGCGCTTGTGGCGCTGCTCGACATGCTGCTGGCCTGGATTCACGGCGGGGTAGCGTGGTTCCCATCGAGCCTGGGCCAGATCCTCGGCTTTGCGGGCGCGCCGGTGGCCTGGCTCATCGGCGTGCCGTGGCATGATGCGCCGGCCATCGGCAACCTGCTGGGCACACGCATGGCGCTGAACGAAGTGGTTGCGTACATCGCGCTGGGCGCGCAAAAAGCGGCACTCGCGCCGCGATCGTTTACCATTGCCACGTTTGCGCTGTGCGGATTTGCGAATCTGGGTTCTATCGGGATGCAGATCGGCGGCATCGGCGCGCTGGTTCCGGAGCGCCGCAATGATCTGGCGAAGCTGGGCGTGCGGGCGATGCTGGCGGGAACGATGGCGAACTTGATCTCGGCTTCGATTGCGGGGATTTTCCTGGGGTGACCCATTGGCATCCGGGCCTCAATGCGGTTCGTTCGATGGTTCCTCTCGTTTGCGCCGGATTGTGTGCCGATGGAATGCCTGTCCGCTCATCAGAATGTTTGCTCTGCTCGGGATCTTTGCTGTGCCGGTTCTCGTGCAGGCGCAGGTCGACGGCATTCTGTGCACCGACGGCGAAGGCGGATTCACAGCAAAATCTTCGATGGGAGTAAGGGTCAGCATAGGCGCCTCCAGGAGCGGCGGGCTCGCAAACCGATCGTGCGAAGCGGTGCTGAGATACGGTGGAAACACGGTGAAGGTCGTCGAGGACGCTTGGCAGGCGGACCTGGATCTGATGGACGCTAACGTGGGGTTTCATCATCCGGTCGCCGGCATTCAGTTTCGGGAGCGTGAGGCTGACCGGCAGATGACCTATGCGGTCTATTCGCTGGACAAGACGCTCCAGCTCTTGCGCACTGTCACCGGTGGAGACTTCTTCCATGCCGCGGATTTCCATCTCGACGGGCTCGTCGAGATTCGTACGGGAGATGTCGCGGCAGCAGACGGGTTCGATGGAATTCCGCTGAGCGATTTTGATTTTGCACCGCCGGTCTATCTGCGATTCGAAGCTGGAAAGCTGATTGATGTGAGCGTCGAGTTCCAGCCGGAGTACGACCGCGCCATCGCCGACTTAAAGGCTACTCTCGATCCGGATGCACTGCGTGCGTTCAAAGAGACAGACGGCAAGCTTGATTCAATCTTTTTGTTGCCCGCAGACAAGGCACACTCGCTGGTTACAACGAAGATCAGGGTGCTTGAAATTGCCTGGTGCTATCTCTATAGCGGCCGCGAAGCAGAGACATGGAACGCACTGCGCGATATGTGGCCTGCCGCCGATTTCGAACGCGCCCGCAGTGCGATACTTGAGACGCAAAAGCGCGGAATCCGAAAACAGGTGGACGGCGTGTCTACCAGTACCCTGCCCGTGAAGATCAAGCATCTGCACATCTACGACACGCAGACTGAATTTCGAAACAGTGGGCTGGCAGGTGGCGCGTCCGCTCGTGCGGCTTGGATAACCGACACAAATCCCACCCCAATCTACCTGCACAGCGAGTGCGCAGAAGCCAATTGTGCTTTTAAGCACAGCGCCGCCGATTTCCTCGTTGACTTGCGCGTGGATGATGCCGGGAAAGTTCTTGCGGCGAAACTCGTCGACGCTACGCTGAAAGGTCCCGAAATCGATATGCTGCTCAAGTCGGCGCTGAGCTGGAAGTTTATTCCCGCCTATAAGAACGGCCGCCCGGTGGCGTGTAAGGTGTGGCAGATCGTTAGTTCCTATCGCTGAAGGCTGCGATCTGGTTCCACATTGGTCATTTGAATTGGCTGAGCCAGCCCGCTATGCCCTGAGCCGCCGGATGCGATAGAACAGTGTGAATGCAACAACCGCTCCACAGGTGAGAAAACTCGCGCCGAGGCCTATGATCAGCGAGTTGTCGTGCTCGTAGAATCCGTGGATCACGCCCAGCACCTGCAGCACGCAGAAACCGCCGAAGGTGAGCAGCGAAACGCCTTCGTCCGTTTTCTTGCGCCACAGGGCCAGCGCCTGCGGCACGAAGAGCAGCGCGTTACCGATCAGGCCAAGGCCGAAGATCCAGGCTACGAATTGCCTCATGCAACGTTTCTCCACAAGCAAGAATCGAGTGCTGTTCTATCCTCTCATTCCGCGACGGCCAGCCGTATTGCATGCTGCTGAAAGGCAGCGGTACAGGGCACAAACGATCTCGTCCAGTCGATACGAACTTAACCGCCGTAGCTCGCATCTGACGTTTTCAGCGCGAGTTATGCGCACATTTGAGGACCGTGGCCAAGATTGTTTGCATTGTGATCTGCGTAGCCCTGGGAACAGCCATCGTTCGAGGCGAACAAACACCATCCCAGGCCGCTCCCGCACAGCCCCAGCCGGAGACCAAGCCCGCGCCGCCGACGCCGATCGCCGTGCAAAAGGCGGAGCTGGGCGAGGACGACCCCTGGAATCCAGAGTGGGACCAGCTCATTGAGCAGTCGCTGCCGCCCGATTTGCTCTCGCCCGCGCGCGAGGGAGAGGTCAAAGCTCTCTGCCCGCGTTTCAAATACCTCACGGACGCGGACAAGCGCGCCTTCTGGGCGTACTTCTTTCAGGCGCTCTCTGGCGCAGAAGCAGGACTGAAACCAACCGCCACGGTGCGCCATAAAGATCCCGAGGTCGCGGTGATCGATCCGGTGACGAAACATATCGCGCGGCAGGAAGGCCTTCTGCAGCTGGCCTACATGGACAGCGAACGCTACGGCTGCGACTTCGACTGGGAGAAAGACAAGGACCTGCCCGCGCACGATCCTGCCAAGACCATTCTGCAGCCGGAAAACAACCTGCTGTGCGGCATCAAGATTCTCGACAATCAGCTCATCGCGCAACACAAACCTGTGCTGAGCAAGTCGAGTTACTGGGTCACACTGCGGCCGGGCACTTACAGCTTTCAGCTCTTCTTCAAGCAGATGGCCAATGAGCCGGAGGCCTGCGGCGCGCCGTACATCCGGCACCGCTGGCCGTTTCATCGCGGCCTTCACGCGGTGTCAGAAGCGGCAACCCAGCCCGCGTCTCAGAGGGGTTCGACTGGCGCGGCTGCAGCGGTTGTCGGGTCAACTGCGACGGCACATTAAACGAGAAAATGCTTAGTCGCCGAAGCGCGCTAGGCCGCGGGCCTTTGCCTTGGCCGCCTCTTCTTCGCGATTGCGCGGCGGCGCCGTGGTTTCAAGGTGCGTCAGCAGGCGCATCGAAGCTTCGGCGATCTGATCCACTGCTCGATGGAACGCTTCTTCATTGGACTTCGAAGGCTTGTTGAACCCGCTCACCTTGCGCACATATTGCAAGGACGCAGCACGCACTTCATCGGCAGTCACCGGTGGATCAAAGTTGAAAAGAATTTTGATGTTGCGGCACATCGGAAGCAGGCTCCGTGCAGAGGAATTGCTCTATTCTGTCACAACTCTATCCTTCGCCTGTAAAATCGGCAATGCGCGATGAAGAAATACGCAATCACGTGCATTCTAACTACGCTGCTGTCTGCCTCTGCGTGTGCAGGCGCGGCGCAGCAGGCATTCGCGGGCTTTGACAGAAACGATTATCCCGGTGATGCGGCCCTTCCGGCTCTGCGCAGGGATTTTCGCTACACGGGCTACTGGCTCAACAATCCCCCTGGCGAACACGCCAACAGCTGGACCGCCAAGCGCGCGCTTTTGAAGCGCTATGGTTTTGGTTTTCTCGTGCTGTTCAATGGACGGCTGGATGCCCAGTTGAAGGGCCGGGATGCCGCGCAATTGGGCCGAGCTGACGGAAAAGCTGCAGTCGCGGCTGCCCAGCGCGACGGCTTCGCGCAGAATGTGCTGATCTTTCTTGATATGGAAGAGGGAGGCCGTTTGCTTCCCGAGCAGGCCGCGTACATCTTCGCGTGGATCGACGCCGTGCGTGCCGCCGGAGCGCGCGCCGGCGTTTACTGCTCCGGCATTGCGGTGCACGATGAGAGCGGCATCATCAGCACGGCCGGCGATATCGCGGCGCGGGAATCGCAGCGTGAGCAGAGTGCATTGAAGAGCGGGAAGGGCCAGCATGTTCGCGCGAAGCTTGCTTTGTGGATTGCCGACGACGCGTGCCCGCCTTCACCGGGCTGCACGCTGGCCGTCACTCCCCGGATCGATGCGCTGCCTGCCGATCTGCGCGCGTTCACGACCGTGTGGCAGTATGCGCTTTCGCCGCGCCGCATGGAGTTCAGCGCGGCCTGCCCGAGAAACGCAGCGCCCGACGGCAACTGCTACGCGCCGGGATTGCCGCAGGCCGCAAACTCATTCGTCGATTTTGACAGCGCGAACTCACCCGACCCTTCGGAAGATCGCTGAACGCGCAGCGCGCTTGCATGCTTCACGCACGGAGCCCGCGTCTACCCTGTAGAATGGCGAGAACGCAACACAGAATCGCCATGAGCTACTACGACCAGGTGGCCGAGGCCGCCGCCTTCCTGAAGAGCAAAATCGAGCTGCTTGCGCCGCGTGTCGCCATCGTGCTGGGCTCGGGACTGGGCGCAGCCGCGCAGGCGGTCGCCGACGCCATCGTCGTTCCCTACGCTGAGATTCCGCACTTTCCGCAGTCGACGGTCGAGGGCCACTCGGGGCGCATCGTTGCGGGCACTCTAGGCGGTGTGCCTGTTGCCATCATGCAGGGCCGCGTGCATTTCTACGAGGGCTATTCGCCCACGCAGGTGACGTTCCCGTTGCGCGTGCTGGGCGCGCTGGGCGTGCGGGCAGTGGTACTGACGAACGCGGCGGGCGGTATTGCGGAAGGCTATCGCGTGGGCCAGCTTGTGGCGCTTACCGATCACATCAACTTCATGGGCTGGAATCCGCTGCTGGGCCCGAACGAGCCGCGGTTTGGCTTTGCAGCGGGCGCGGGATTGCGGTTCTTCGACATGACCGAAGCCTACAGCAAGCGGCTCCGCGTGCTCGCGCATGAGACCGCGCGCGAAGAGGGCCTCGCGCTCGAAGAGGGTGTGTATCTGGCCACGCCCGGACCGAGCTTTGAAACACCCGCGGAGATCCGCGCCTTCCGCACGCTTGGCGCTACGCTCGTCGGAATGTCCACCGTGCCGGAGACGATTGTCGCGCGGCACATGGGTATTGAGGTGCTGGGTATCTCGTGCGTGACGAATCTCGCTGCGGGGCTGGGCACTTCGCTGCTAAGCCACGAAGAAGTGTATGAAGCAGGCCGGCAGGTGGAGACGAAACTCGCCACATTGCTCACGCACCTTGCGCCGCGCATTGCGGCACTGTATGAAGCCGGAGCGTAAGCGCGATGGACGAAGCAAGTTCGGCCTCACGCACGGCCAGACTTCCCTTCCCGCCGGTTGCCATCGGCGTCGCGGGATGCTCGGGTTCAGGCAAAACTACACTCGCCGCGGAACTGGCGCGCACGCTGGGCGGCATTCACTTCCATCTCGACAACTACTATCGCGATCTCGCGCATCTGCCCTTCGAAGAACGCATCCTGCAGAACTTCGACGATCCGGCGCTGATCGAAAGCCCGCTGCTGGCGCGGCACGTTGCGGCTCTGGCGCGCGGTGAAGCCATTGAGCGGCCACTCTACGATTTCGCCACCCACACGCGTGTTCCGGGCCGCACGGAACGCGTCGAGCCGGGGCCGTTCCTGATCGTGGAAGGATTGTTTGCGCTTTACTATCCCGAATTGCTGCCGCTCTATCAGCTGCGCGTGTATATCGACACACCGGATGTGCTCTGCTTCGAGCGGCGCATGAAGCGCGACATCGAGCAGCGCGGGCGCACAGCGGAATCCGTGCGCAAACAGTATGAAGCCACTGTGCGACCGGCGAGCGTCGCATTTGTGCGTCCCTCGGCCGCGCATGCGGATCTGGTTGTGGATGGAAGTGGCGCGCTCGACTGGAAGGTGGAGCGGGTGGTCACGGAGCTGCGCAATCGCGGACTGCTGGCTGGCGCAGTGTAGAGCTTCGAGCGATCTCACCCCGGCCGCAACGACAGCGTCGAGGGGAGGGGTGGGCACTCGAACTTCTCGGCTAAGTTACTTGCTCTGGCAGCAGCTCTCGGTGCAGCCACCCTTGGGGCCGCACATCTGGCTGCACTTGTCCTTGCAGCAGTTATGGCAGTAGATGGCCTTGGATGCGAAGGCTGGCTGCGCGAGTGTAGCGATGGCGAGAACTGCAGCAACAGAAAGAATCGAAAGAGCGCGTTTCATGGGAATTCTCCTTGACGTAAATGGGACAGTTCTAGATTTGGCTTCTTCCGAAGCCCTTCCTGAGCACGCACGTCAAAGGAACCTTAGATCCGCAAAGCGCGATCCAGAATATTGAGAGACGAGTCGAGGAACGAACCTGGAGTAAACAGCGGCGCCGCAGCAACGAGCCGCACCTGAGGCCGCGCGGTAAATGAGGCGGCAGCGGTATAGATAGCCGGTAACCTCGGCTTCTCCGCTGCCGCCATAGGAGCAGCCATTGATGCAATCGCATGCGCACAGCAGCTCTGGGGGCTTGCATTCATCGGGCAGTCCGGGCTCATTCCTTTCATCGCCATAGAGCAGGCGCGCGCGCACGTGCTGGGCATACCCCACGCGCATGACATTCCCGCAACACAAGGCTGCATTGCTAGAGAGAGGATTGCGAGCGTGGCGACGAATTGGAGCAGCCGTTTCATCCCTTGTACCCGATCCTAAAAGGGGGTCGAGGCGCGGGTCTGTGCGCGGAATCACAGGAACGGAATGATGTGAGATCGTTGCAGTGCAGACGGCGTGCGCGCACCTATCACGCGTGTTTGCTCAAACAGAGGGTCAACTTGCCCGTGGGTGTTGACCGCAGCAACCGAGTCCCGCATTTTTCGTTGCTGGAGAAAAAACTCTAT
>Ga0335072_10011569_pt1 | contig 12637 bp, 8 predicted proteins | sample Lox_Sample_21_FD_206725 | JGI IMG/M metagenome (GOLD analysis project Ga0335072, IMG submission 206725) | Soil microbial communities from Loxahatchee National Wildlife Refuge, Florida, United States - Lox_Sample_2.1 | ecosystem: Environmental > Terrestrial > Soil > Wetlands | place: USA: Florida...
CGGTCGACGAGTCTGCTTTCGTGGTCCGGCAGGATCCGAGCGTTCCCTCGCTCCTGTTTCTCGGCACCGCCAACACCGTGTATATGAGTTTCGACAGCGGCCAACACTGGCGCCCGCTCAGCCTGAACCTGCCGCACGTCGAGGTGCGCGACCTCGCCATCGATCCGCGCGAGGGGGAGATGGTCGCCGCGACTCACGGCCGCTCTTTCTGGATTCTCGACGACCTCGCCCTGGTCGAGCAGTTGTCCCGTGATGGCCTGCCGGCTGCCGATTCCGCACATCTCTTTGCGCCGCAGACCGCGTGGCTGACCAGCGCTTACGGACAGAGCGAGGACGCCGAGTATCGAGAGTCGATCGGCCTGAACCCACCGTACGGGGCAACGGTATTCTTCAACATTCCCGCCAAATACGACGGCAAGACGCCCGTCAGCCTCGAGTTCCTCGATGACCATGGCAGCGTAGTGCGACAGTTCACGCTGCACTTGAAGAAGAAGCAGCCGAAGCTGTCACCCGTCGTCCGGGACAACCTGCTTCCCTCCCAGCAGAAGCGCAACGCCGACGAGAAGCTGACGGCGATCTCTCCGGGCATGAACAGCCTGCAATGGGATCTGCGCTACCCCGACGCGACGGACGTGATCGGATTCGAGCCGCCGGAGGAGACCGACGAGGAGGCGGCAGATGCGAGTGGCCCGCGGGTCAACCCCGGCCGCTACACAGTGGTGCTCCGGTATGGAGACGAGTCGTACCGGCAGACCTTCCAGGTCAATCTCGACCCGCGCCTGCATACCACGCCGGCGGCGCTGCAACAGCACCTCGGTCTGCAGCTCGCTCTGCACCAGGCCATGGACCAGCTCGACCGGCAGATCAACGCCGCGATCCTGGTCCGGCAGCGGCTCGCCCGAGCGGCCGCCGCGCACCAGCTCGATGCGGCGGCAGCCTCACCCGCGCTCGAGACCCTGGACAAAGCGGTCGACGCGGTCGTGCAGCGCAACGTTCGCTCGAGCGAAGGCGACGTGATGAACGAGATGCGGCTGCGGAGCTTTCTGGCCTACCTGCAATCTGACATCAGCCTCGACTACGGGCCGGCCGATCCCGCGCAGATTGCCGCTTGCAACCGCCTGGAGAGTCAGGCGGAGCGCGGCGAAGCCAGGCTGCAGGCCGCGACGGTTGACGGCGAGCGCCTTCTCCAGGCGCACGGGGGACGGTGACAAGGAGGTCTCACGCTCCGTGCGAGAAGTCGAACAAGTCGAACAGATCGCCGATGGCCGGGGTATTGAGCGGCACATACGGGTTGCCCGAGGCGATCACGGGATCCGGGTAATTGTCGCGACTGCGGTGCGACACCGGCGGCAAGTGCCAGTTGCGCTCGATGAACTTGAGGATCGAGACGTGATCCGCGTACACGTGCGAGATGTACCCGCGCTTCGCGTACCGCGACACCACGAGGAGCGGGATGCGCGTTCCGTCGCCAAAGAAGTCCAGCGGCTGGACGTAACCCGAATCGTAGAAACCGCCACCCTCATCGAACGTAATGAAGATGGCCGTGTTCCTGGCGTAGGGCGACGCTTCGACCTGGCTCACGATCTTCTGCACAAACCCTTCGAACAGATCGAGCTTGGATGACTGCGGGTGACCGTCCGTGTAGCCGCTCGGCTTCACGATGGACACGGCCGGCAGCGTGCCGTTCCTGATGTCGGAGTACAGATTGACGGAGTCCTGAAGGTGCGCCGCGACTTCCTCCGGGTGCGACATGATCGAGGTGTCGTACTGGAAGGGATTGCAGATATTGCAGTACTCATCGGCCTGCGGCCCAGGAGCACCGAACTTGAGCTGGTACGGGTCGTTCACATAGTTGTTCCATTGATCTCCGTAGTACTTCCAGGAGATGCCGTGCTCGTTCATGTCGTCACCGATGCTCGGCGTCGATGACGGCGGAATGGTGAACGGCGTGTTGGCCGGATTGTGGTCGGTATAGGCGTTGTTGCCGTTGCCGAAATAGCCCGGGTTGTAGTTATTGACCAGGTAGTAGTGACCCGGCTGGCAATGCGGATCGATCGGTCGCGGCAGGTGCGCGAGATAATCGAGGATCGGCCGTACCCCGGGCTGATTGGGATCGGAGCACTCGGTGTAGGAGCCACCGCCGTAAACCGGAGAGCTCCTATACGGGGGAGCAGAGCCCGCGTTGTGGGAAACTCCGTAACCATCCGCGGTGTACCAGTTGTTCGTGCCGGACGCCGGATTGGGGTTCTCGATTTCGTGGACGACGCCGGCATCTGGCGTGCCCGAATAGACCTGCGCACCGTTCGGGGGCACGGCCGGCTTGCCGCTCGGGCCACTGAACCAGATCATGTCGGCGTGGCCGAACATGATGTGATTCACGCCGGTGCCGCCGATGACGGACTGGTGGAAGTTGTCGCTCATTGCGTACGCGTTGGCGAGGCGGGTGAAGTACGGCGCATCGCCCTTCTGCACGTTGTAGAAGCCCAGTGCGGTCGCACCCTCGCCGGTCGTCTTCGCGCCCGGCCGGTAGCTCGTGCTGAAGCAGTGCGGAGTCGGATTCTTCGGGTCGCAGACTGCAGGCTGGGTGAGGTCATCCGTGCCGGGACCTGTGGTCACCTCCACCCACGAGAAGAGCTCCCCGTTGCAGCCCGAGGGATTGTCCGGCCTGGAGCGCGAGACGCTGCAGTTCAGTTGCTGCCACATCTGATAGAAGCGGTGCACCGGGCTCTGGGCGTAGTCGTCGTACACGAACGTCGAGCCATTGGTCAGCTGATAGGGGCCGGCCGGCAGCGCGTTCACGTCGGTGATGCGCCGATCCGGCGTTCCCGCGGCCTGCCCCGTACCCCCTGTGAGCAGCTCGCGATAGTAGGACGGCGGCAGGCCGCTCTCGGATTGCTGCGCAAGCTTCAGGCTCGCCGCGCACCGGGCGATCGGCGTGCCCGAACCGCACTTGTTGGGAATGTAGGAGACCGTGGGGCCGCCCACGAGCGGCGCGGGCAGATGGTTGCTCGGGAACTGTGCCTTGGGCGGGCTCAGCAGGAACGGATCACTCGCACCCATGTCCGCGGCGGCGAGCTGGTGCGCCTTCTCGAAGTTCGGCCCAGGAATCGCGTTCTTGTTTGCATCCAGGGCGATGATGCCCTCGGAGAGCAGGTTATGGACCGTCATGCCGGGCTTCTTGGGCACGAACGTCGCGAAGATGTGATCGAAGCTCCGATTCTCGCCGATGATCACTATGACGTGCTTGATCGGAGTGGCCGTGTGGCTGTCGGCGTACGACAGCGCGCCGCTCGAAGCCTCATGGCTCGGGGCCGCCACCGTCGCGATCGCCGGACCGATTGACATCTGTAGCAGCGCGAGTGACCCGAGCCCCAAGCGCACACAGCTTGCGAGCCGGGAACGAAAACCGCGGCGGACGGCCATAAGGAATCTCCCTGACCAGTTGGACGTTTTCGGGGACGATTCGTAGTGGACCATTGTTACCGCCGCGTGTCCAGGCGATCGCTGATCGGCGCGGGGTCACCCGTCTTTTTTGTGCGGCGGTGGGGAAATGTCGGCCGGCACTACGCGAATGGCCCCCCTCACCTGATACACTGCCCAAGTGAGTGAGCCGTCTCATGCTGCTCGTCTCCTCTGCGGCCCGCTACGCGGTGTTCACAGCATACACACACTCAGTGGCCAACACTTCGGCCGCCATTGGCACGACGCGTACGGATTCGGCATCCTGGAGGATGGCGCACAGCGCTCTGCGAGCGGGCGTGGTCGGGTCGATGCGTTTGCCGGGCAGGTGATCACGACCAATCCCGGGGAAGTGCACGACGGAAGTCCGCTGGGTGGCCCGACACGGCGCTGGCGGATCCTGTCGGCGGATACGGACGTGTTCTCTTCCCTCATCGAGCGCGGCGGCGTGCCTGCGGAGATCACGCGCCCCGTGATCGACGATCCGCCTCTCTTCGATGCCCTGCGCCGGCTTTTCCGCCGGCTCGAGCGTTGGAGCGCGCGTGCCGGCAACAGAGCCGCGGAGGCGATGGCCTGCGAGGAGTCCCTCGTCGAGGCAGCCGTGCTTCTCGTGGCACGGCACGGCACGGTGCGTCTGCGCACCGACACTCCGAGTCACGACCTAAGGCAGATCCGGGATCGACTGGCCGATGACCCGGTGAACCCTCCTTCTCTCGCTGAGATGGCGACCACGATGGGGCTCAGCCGATACCAGGTTCTGCGGCGGTTCCAGAAGGCGTACGGCCTGCCGCCCCATGCCTGGCTCATCTCGCGCCGCGCCGAGCACGCATTACGCCTTCTTCGTTGCAGACAGACCCTTGCCGAAGTGGCCGTGGCGAGCGGATTCGCCGATCAGAGCCACATGACTCGCATTTTCGTCCGACATTACGGGCTCACACCCGGCGCCTGCAAAGCGGCGGCGCTGCAATAGCGTTCAAGACGGCGTGGCTGCGGACCGATAATCTGAGCTGCACAGCCTGCCGGAACGGTCGCTGCGACCGACGGGCGCTCATCGCGGAAAAACCCTCATGAATGCGTGGCACATTGCGCAACTGAATGTCGGGCGCGCCGTTGCGCCGCCAGGCAGCCCGGAGCTGGCCGATTTCATGGCCGCGCTCGATCGCATCAACGCTCTGGCGGAGTCCTCGCCCGGATTCGTATGGCGCCTGCAGTCGGCGAGCGGCAATGCCACCGACATCCTGGTCTCGGACGATCCGAGAGCTCTCATCAACATGTCGGTATGGAGCTCCACCGAGGCGCTTTTCGCGTTCGTCTATCGCTCGGGACACAGCGACGTGATGAAGCGCCGGCGCGAGTGGTTCGAGAAGCCGGTGGAAGCGCATCAGGTGCTGTGGTGGGTCCCCGCAGGCCACATTCCGACCATCGAAGAGGCGCTGGGGCGCCTCGCGCATCTGCGCCGCGAAGGTCCCACCGAGCGCGCCTTTACGTTCAGTCAGCGCTACCCCCCTGACGGCGGCGGCTTGACGCGGACGGTCTGCGCTGATGGCGGCAGCTGAAATCAGACGCCGGCGTCGCCACGCCGCCAGCGCTCGGCTAGGCTCAGAAGCGCGCGCGACTGATAACGCTCGGCAAGAAAGCGCACGTGGAGGGCGAAGCGCCGATGGCGCTGGCCCTCGAGCTCCGTGAGGCGGGCCGCCCAGCGAAGGATATCGCGCATGTTTCCCTCCAGGGCAAGCTCATGCAGGCGCTCGATCTCCGCCGGCGGCGGGGCGTCGGCGCCCTCCTCCGCCGCCGACGCGTGCAGCGCGGTCTCCAGGTCCGGCGCCACTGGTGTCGCGATCTGCGCCGGCGCGGCGGCCGCCTGGATCGCCAGATCGAAGCGGAACGTGCTGCCCGCGCCGATCCGGCTCGTGACTTCGATGTCGCTTCCCATCAGCTGGACGTAGCGGCGGCTGATCGACAGGCCGAGCCCGGTGCCTTCGCGACGTTGTCCCTCGGCGACCTGCTCGAAGGGCTCGAAGATGGCTCGAAGCTGATCGGTGGGAATGCCGATGCCGGTATCCTGGATCTCAAAACGCAGCCGCTGCGGCAGCGGGCACCAAACCCGCAGGCGTACCGAGCCGCGATCAGTGAAGTTGACGGCGTTGGCCAGCAGGTTGAGCAGCACCTGCCGCAGTCGCCGCTCATCGACGAGTATTTCCGCTGGGGCCTCGGCCGAGGTTTCCAGCGTAAAGCTGAGGCCCTTCATCTGCGCGCGGATGGACACGAGCCCGGCGATGGAGTGGAGGAAGGGACCGAGGGCGAGCGTCGCCCGGTCGAGATCGAGCTTGCCGGCCTCGATGCGGGCGAAATCCAACACCTCGTTGATGAGGCCGAGCAGGTGCTCGCCGCTTTGTCGGATCACTTCGAGCGAGGCGCGCTGGCGCTCGCTCAGATCCCGGTCGCGCTCGAGCAACCCCGTGTAGCCGAGAATGCCGTTCAGCGGGGTGCGCAGCTCGTGACTCATCTGCGCCATGAAGTCGCTGCGCAGGCGGGCGAGCCTCTTCGCCTCCGCGAGCGCCGTCTCGCGCGCCGCTTCGGCCGCCTTGCGCTCGCTGATGTCGTAGGAAGCGCCCACGGTGCCGAGCAGAGTACCGTCCTCATCCAACACGGGTGCCCGGTAGGTCTCGACCCATTGGGCGGCCCCGTCCGTGCCCGGCAGCGCCTCCTCGAGCTTCGAGCGCTCCCGGGTCGCCATGACCTTGCGGTCGCCGGTGCGATGAGCCTCGGCGACTGCCGGCGGCCAGAGATCGCCATCCGAGCGGCCGACGATCTGCTCGACGGGACGGCCGCTGGCTTGCGCCTCCGCCCGGTTGGCGGCGAGGTAGCGGCTGTCGGTATCCTTGAGCCAGATCCTCAGCGGCAGGGTATCGATCAGCGTGCGTAGATACCTCGTCTGCTGGCGCAGCTCCGCGGTGCGGTCCTGCACGCGGCGCTCCAGGCCGGCGTTGAGCCGATGAAACCGCAGTACGAAAAACCCTGTGATGGCTGCGATCGCCAGCGAGCCGAGGAACATCGTCAACAGCAGCCGCTCCTTGAGAGCTCGCTGGCGCAGAGCCGCCGCCTCGGTCTGGTCGCGTCGGGTGAGCGCCTCGATCTCGCGCTCGCGGCTCTCGCGCTCGTACTGACTCGCCAGCGCGTGCATCTGATAGCTCCTGCGCGTGCCGAGGTTGCGATCGGCGATTGCGTCGGCGGCGACCAGCAGCTTGTACGCCCGGGAGAAATCGCCCGCGGCCGCGGCGAGCGCCCCGAGCCGCCGGGCGCTGAGGCTGATGTAATTCGAGAAGCCGATCTGCTTGGCCAAGCCGTACGCCCGCTGCGCGTCGGCCCGGGCCGCGGGCAGGTCTCCCAGGCTCTGCTCGTTGACGCTGCGCGCGTTGAGCGCGAAGAACAGGCCGATCGGTGTCGGATAGCGCTCGTAGGTGGCGATGGCCTCATCGAGGAGTGCCGCGGCCTCGCGGTAGTGGCCGTGCACGTGCAGGAAGTTGGCGAGGCCCACGAGTCCGAAGTTGACGCTGAGGGGAGCCCCGACCTGACGATAAAGCGTGAGGGCCTGCAGGTACAGCGTCTGCGCCCGGGCCGCCTGTCCGATCGAATCGGAATCGTTGGCCAGGGAGTTCAGAGCGTCGCCCTCGAGCAAGCGGGAATGCGCAGCGCGGGCATCCGCGAGCATCTCGATGAAGTATCTGCGCGACTCGGCGCTGCGGCCGGTCTGTCCAAACGCCGTCCCCATGCCTTGCGCGGCGTAGGCGAGCGCCAGGGGATCGCGGTTGCGGCGCGCGATGTCCCACGCGCGCACGCTGGTCCTGACGGCCTGGTTGAGCCGGCCCAGCCGCAGATCCATCATCGCCGCGCGCAACAGCGCTTCGCCCACGATGGCCGGATCATTCATGCCGTTTGTCAGCGCGACTGCGTCAGTTGCCGCAGCCACCAGCCGATCGATCCGGCCCAGATTGACGCTCGTCAGGGCCAGGTTGAGGTCGGCCTCCGCCTCACCGATCGGATCGCGCGCGCCCCGGGCAAGAGCCAGGGCTTGACGGGCGTGGGCGTCGGCTTGGGCGGTGCGCCCGAGGTAGACCTCCGTTCGCGCGAGCAGATTGAGCGCGCGGGCCCGGTCAGCCGGGGAGGCGCCGCCGGGCAGAGCCGCCTGCAGCCGCAGAGCCTCGGCATAGGCCCGGGGAGCGTCGTTCTCCGCGAGGATACGGTCCTCGGCAACGGCAGCACGCCATTGTCCGGTCGAGAAGCGCGGGCTCGCAGCGGCCGACTCGGAGAAGAGCAACATCGCCGCCAAGCCAAAGGCGATCGCGGCCCGGCAGGTGTCACGATGCCGACGCCCAAATCCGCCGGCAATGCGAATCAGGACACCCCCGATTGATTCGCCGCCGACACGAGTGTAATGGAGTACCGTGGCCACGATCCTCATCATCGATGATACACCCACGAACCTCGGAGTGATGGTCGGTCACCTCGAGGCGCAGGGTTATCGCGTACTCATCGCCCAGGACGGCGAGGAAGGGTTACAACGCGCCGAGCTGACGCATCCGGATGTGATCCTCCTCGATGTGATGATGCCCGGCGCCAACGGCTTCGAGATCTGCCGCAGGCTGAAATCCCGCGCGAGCACGCGGGAGATTCCCGTCATCTTCATGACCTCGCTGACCGAGACCCGCGACAAGCTGGCGGGATTCGCCGCCGGCGCGGTGGATTACGTCACCAAGCCCCTGCAGCCCGAGGAGGTGATCGCGCGCGTCGACACACATTTGAAGCTGCATGCCGCCCAAACTCAGCTCGAGGGGCAGAACACCCTGTTGGCGATGTATCGCGAGGACCTCGAGAGTCAGGTGGCCGAGCGGACGGCCGCGCTCTACGACGCCAACCGGCGGCTGCGGGCCGAGGTGGCCGAGCGCGAGCGCGCCGAGCAGGAAGTCCGCAGACTCAACGAGGAGCTGGAGACGAGACTCGCCGAGAGCAACGGACTGATCGAGGCTTTACTGACCTATGCGCTCTGGAGGGGGGTATAGCGCCATCGTTTCCGGGTGATATTAATTTACATTCCCCCGCCCGCATGCCTCGCTAAAATGGTCGCATGGATTCCATTTCCGACGCCGAGATCGCCGAGCCGCTGGCGCGCGCCCGCGCGCTCGCCGCCAGGGCGGAGGATGCGGCGGCGCGGGTGGCGTACCTGGATGTCCTGCGCCGCGCCCCGACTCACTTCGCCGCGCTGAACGAGCTCGGCAATCTGGCATTGTCCGGCGGCTTTCGCTCCGCGGCGCGCACGGCGTACGCGCAGGCCGTTCAGCACCATCCCGCCAACAAAATTGCGCATGTCAACCTCGCGAACCTCCTGCGGGTCGAACGCGACGTCGACGGAGCCCGGCAACATTACGAGGCGGCGTTGGCCATCGACCCGGAGATGCACGAAGCTCATCAGGGACTCGGCTGGGTACTGGACGAGCTGGGTGAGCCGGGCGCCGAATGGCATCGGCAGAAGGGCTATGCGGGGCATGCCCTGGTCGCGCAGCCTTACCGCGGCACCGGCGCCGGCATACCGCTGCTGCTGCTGGTATCGGCTCGTCTTGGCAACATCTCGACCTCGCGTTGGCTCAGCGATCGTCGCTACGGCGTGACGGCGATCTACGCCGACTATTACCCGCTGGACTCCACGCTGCCGCCGCACGCTCTGATCGTCAACGCCATCAGCGACGCCGACCTCTGCGGCCCGGCGTTGGAGCGAGCGCGGGACCTGATCGCCTGCAGCGATGTGCCGGTGATCAACGCGCCGGCGCGGGTGCTGCTGACACGACGTCTCGACAATGCTCGCCGCCTGGCCGGCATCGACGGCGTGATCGCCCCGGCGATCCGCGCCATGACGTCGCCAGCGGTGCTCGCGGCCGGCGACCTGCGCTTCCCGCTGCTGTTGCGGCGGCCCGGCTTTCACAACGGCGAGTACTTCGCTCTCGTAGAGCATCGCGACAGCCTCTCCGAGGCGGTCGCCTCCCTGGGCGGCGGCGAGCTGCTCGTCATCGAGTACCTCGACGCCCGCGGCGCGGACGGCATGGCGCGCAAGTACCGCGTCATGTTCATCGACGGCGTCGCCTACCCGCTGCATCTGGCAATATCGGCGGATTGGAAGGTGCACTACGTCACCTCCGCGATGCGCCACAGCGCTGCATTCCGCGAGGAGGAGCGCCGCTTCCTCGAGGACATGCCGGCCGTCCTGGGTCCGCGGGCGATGAGCGCTCTGGCGCGGATCTGCGCCATGCTGGGACTCGACTACGCCGGCATCGACTTCGCGCTCGCACCGGATGGGTCCGTGATGCTGTTCGAGGCCAACGCCACGATGATCGTGTTCCCGCCGGATCCCGATCCGATCTGGGACTACCGGCGCGCGGCGATCGAGGCGGTGGTCGCCGCAGCCGCAGGCATGGTGCTGAGGCGTGCCGCTCGCAGCGGCGAGCTTGCGGATCCACCCGTCGAGTCCCGAGCGTGACGGGCAACGAGCTCAATTTCTCCGGCGGCCCCGGCGCGCTGCCTGCCACGGTGCTGCAGCAGGCTCAGCGGGCGGTCATGGCGCTGCCGGAGACCGGCCTCTCGGTGCTCGGCATGAGCCACCGCTCCGACTGGTTCCGCGGCGTTCTCGATGAGACCGAATGCAACCTGCGTGCGCTGCTCGCCATTCCGGATGACTACCACGTGCTGTTCATCCAGGGCGGCAGCAGCCTGCAATTCTCCACTCTGCCGATGAGCTTCCTGCGCGGCACCGGATGCACCGCCGAATACATCGTCTCCGGCTACTGGAGCGCCAAGGCGCCGCCGCAAGCGCGCCTCGAAGGCGACACGCGTGTCGTGTGGGACGGGGCCTACTGGGGTTACCGGAGTCTGCCGGCCGCCGGCGATCTACGACTCTCGTCCGACGCCGCGTACCTGCACTACGTCTCCAACGAGACTGTCGAAGGCGTCGAATTCGCCGAGGCGCCAGGGCTTCCGGGGGTACCGCTGGTTTGCGACATGTCATCGAACATCGCGGCCGCACCCCTCGATGTAAGCCGCTACGACCTCATTTACGCCCACGCACAGAAGAATCTCGGTCCCGCCGGCATCACCGTGGTCATCCTGCGGGACGGCTTCCTGCAGCGGGCCGCCTCGCCGCTGCCGGCCATGCTGGACTACCGCGTCCACGCCGAGGCCCGCTCCGTATACAACACGCCACCGGTATTCGCCATCTACGTGCTGATGTTGGTGACGCGCTGGCTGCGCGACGAAGTCGGCGGCCTCGCGGCGATGGCGGCGCTCAATCGCGCCAAGGCCGACCTGATCTACGGCGCGCTCGATGCGCAGCCGGAATTCTTTCGCGTCCACGCGCTGCGCCCGCATCGCTCCACGATGAACGTGGCATTCCGCCTGCCCGACGAGGCGACCGAGGCGCAGTTCCTGCGCGCGGCTGCCGAGGCCGGCTTCGCCGGCCTGGAAGGCCATCGCTCCATCGGCGGCCTGCGCATCTCGTTGTATAACGCCGTGACGCTGCGGGCTGCCGCGGCTCTGGCGGCGTGGCTGAGCGAATTCCAGCGACAACACGGCTAGCGACAGGGCCTCGTCGCCCTGATGAGTGCGCCTCACGGCCGTGGCCACGGCGGTGAAGGTCTCGCCTGGGCTCGCGTCCGGCGGGAGCGTTGGAGTACGGTACCCTCGTCCTCATTCAACAAGCGACAGTCGGAGCCGCAAGAGAAGCGACCGGGAGAAGCATCATGCAGACGACTTCCGAGACTCAACGTTCAGTGGGTCGCCGAAACTTCCTCAGAGGGTCATTCGCCGCCACGGCCCTTTCAATTGCCGGAGGCGGAGCCCAGCTCCTGAAGCCATCACCGGCGAGTGCCAAAGGGCCGTCCGAGCCGGGCGGCGCTCTACGGGAGCTGCTGAGCGGCAATCGGCACTACGTCGACGGACGGCTCACGGCGTGCAGCGCCGATCTCGCTGCGCTCAGGCGCGAGACCCTCGACAAGCAGGCGCCCTTCGCGGCCATCCTGGGCTGCGCGGATTCACGGGTGCCCGTCGAGCTGGTATTCGACCAGGATATCGGTCGGCTGTTCGTCACGCGTGTCGCCGGAAACGTCGCTTGCGCCGAGATCATCGGCAGTCTGGAGTACGGCGTGGCGGTTCTCGGTACGAAGGTCATCCTGGTACTGGGCCACGCGCGTTGTGGAGCAGTGCAGGCGGCGATGGCGGGCAAGGACGTCCCCGGACAGATCAGCGTGCTGTATCCGTACATCCGGCCCGCCGCGGATCAGGCCGGGGGCGACCTCGAGAGCGCCGTCAAGATCAACGCCAAACTACAGGCTCGACTGCTGCGACAAGCCTCGCCGGTCATCGCCGGGGCCGTCAAGACCGGGCAGCTCGAGGTCATCGCCGCCTACTACGATCTGGCGAGCGGCAGTGTGACCGTTCTCGAGTAGGCCCTAATGCATCGCCGCGGCAGGACCGCCGCCCTTGCCGGGTCTCACCCAGAGCAGCAGCGGCAGCAAGGCGAGAAAGAACAGCCCCAACAGCTTGAAGTCATCGAGATACGAGAGCAGCGTCGCCTGCTGCACGGCGTTCTGGTAGATGGCTGCCAGGGTCACCTGCGAATCGGGCGTGCTGCCGAGCGCGGCGGCGAGGTGACGCGCGTAATCGGGGTACGCGGGGTTCATTCCCTGCATCAGCTCGACGATGCGGCTCTGGTGGAACTGCTCCCGCCGGGTGAGCATGGTGGAGGCGACGGAAATGCCGATGCTGCCGCCGAAATTTCGCGCCAGGTTGATCAGCGCCGAGGCATTGTTGGTCTTGTCGCGCGGCACGTCGCGAAACGCCAGCGTGTTGATGGGGATGAAGAGGAAGGCGAGAGAGGCCGCCTGCACCATGCGCGCGAGCACCAGCCAGTCGAACGAGATGCCGAGATAGAAGTTCGTCATCCACAGCAGGCTCAGCCCCCCGATCACCAGGCCGATCGCGATCAGCACGCGCAGGTCCACCTTGTTGATCGAGCGGCCGACGAACGGCAGCAGCACGATCATGACGATCCCGCCCGGAGTCAGCACCAATCCCGCATCCATCGCCCGGTAGCCCATGAGGCTCTGAGTGTAGGCGGGAATCAGATACGTGCTGC
>Ga0335072_10011570_pt1 | contig 12636 bp, 11 predicted proteins | sample Lox_Sample_21_FD_206725 | JGI IMG/M metagenome (GOLD analysis project Ga0335072, IMG submission 206725) | Soil microbial communities from Loxahatchee National Wildlife Refuge, Florida, United States - Lox_Sample_2.1 | ecosystem: Environmental > Terrestrial > Soil > Wetlands | place: USA...
TACGTGTACCAGTTGTGCTGGAACTTTTCGATCAACAGATCGGGCTGGAATGTTTTGAAGAAAGGAAAGTTGATGGCGGTGGAATAAGCCTTGTGCGCGTGCAGCAGCAGCAGAAAGAAGCCCACGATGAGCGCGGCCACAATCTGCAACGCGAATTTTTGCCGTACGGTCAAGCCGAGATTTTGCTTGCGGCGCACTTTGGCGAAGTCGTCCCAAAACCCGATCAAACCGAAACTCACCAGACCGAACAGCGCGATCCACACGTACGCGTTGCGCAGATTGGCCCACAGCAAGGTGGGCACGACGATGGAGATGATGATCAGGATGCCGCCCATGGTGGGCGTGCCGGCCTTTTTCTGATGCGATTTCGGCCCTTCCTCGCGGATGTATTGGCCGATCTGAAACTCGCGCAGCTTGGCGATCAACCAGGGGCCCAGCAGGATGCACAGAAACAACGCCGTCATGCTGGCGAAGGCCGTGCGAAACGTCGAGTACTGGAACACGCGGAACGGCGTGAAAGCGCGAAACAGCTTTTCGTAAAACAGCCAATAGAGCATTTAATTCGGCCGCGCGAGCAGCTTCTCCAAGGCCCGCTCGACGTGCGTGCCGCGCGAGCCTTTCATCAGAATCACGTCGCCCGGCCGGGCGATCTCCCGCAGATAGTCTCCGGCTGCGCTGGCGTCGGGGAAAAAAAACGCGGCGTCGACTGCCTGGCCCGCCTCCCTGGCTGCGTCCACGAGAAAGTTGGCCGCGCCGCGTATCCCAACAAGCACATCAATTCCACTCCCCGCGGCGTAACGACCTACGTCGCGATGAAGGGACTCGGACCAGCGCCCGAGCTCGAGCATCTCCCCCAGCACGGCGATGCGCCGTTGTGCCGGTGTCTCCCGAAGCACGTCGATCATCACCCGCGCCGCGTCGGGATTGGAGTTGTAGCAATCGTTCAGAATCAAAATACCGTCATGCAGAATGCGCTCGCCGCGCATTGGCGAGGCGGCCAGTTGCTTCACCACGCCGGTCAGCCGGGCGGGTTCAATTCCGAAGATCGAAGCCACGGCCAAGCCGGCCAGGATGTTCGAAACGTTGTGGCGGCCGAGCAACGAGCTCTCGAAATCGACGCCGCGGCAGCGAAAGCGCAGGCGTTCGGACCCAATTTCAACGCGCTCGGCGCGAAAATCCGCGCCCGGGCCGAGGCCGAAGGTAATCGTTTTGCCGGGATGCGTTTCCCGGAAACGGATGACCAGCGGGTCGTCGGCATTCAAAACGGCAATGCCGTCGGCAGGCAGAGAGTCAATCAGCTCGCGCTTGGCCGCCGCGACCCCCGCGATGGAATCGAAATTCTCCACGTGCGCCCGGCCGACGTTGGTGACCACGCCGATGCGCGGCCGCGCAATCGCGCAAAGCGCCCGGATTTCGCCGCCGTGGTTCATGCCCATTTCGAGCACGGCCACGCGCGCCTCCCGCGCGAGCCGCAAAATGGAAAGCGGCACGCCGACGTGATTGTTCAGATTGCCGATGGTCTTGCCCGTGGCAATCGCCGAAGCGAGCATCGCCGCGATCACATCCTTGGTGGACGTCTTGCCCGCGCTGCCTGTCACCCCTACTACTTCCCCGCCCCACTGATCGCGCGCCCAGGACGCGACGCACTGCAGCGCGGCCAGGGTTTCCGGCACCACGAGAACCGGACCGCTCTTCGGTTCATTGGCGATTGCCGCGATCGCTCCCTTGCGAAGCACTTCCTCCACGTAGGTGTTGCCATCGTGGTTCGGACCACGCAGGGCAAAGAATAAATCACCCGGCGCGATGGTGCGGGAATCGATACTCCAGCCCGTGATCCGGGCGTCATTCCACACGGGAACACCGAGCACCGCGCCGATCTCGCTCACCGTAAACTCCACTCGTCAACCACCACTAGTGTCCACCGAAACCCAATTCGCGCAGCGCTTCCCGAGCCACCTCGCGATCGTCAAAATGTATGACGCGATCCTTCAAAATCTGATACGGCTCGTGGCCTTTTCCGGCCAGAATCACGATGTCGCCGGCCTGGGCATGCCGCAGCGCCGCGCGGATGGCCGCAGCGCGGTCGGGTTCCACGAGGTGCGGCGTATCGAAGCGCCGCAGGCCCACCAGTGCATCGTTCATGATCGCGAGGGGATCTTCCGAGCGCGGATTATCGGACGTCAGAACGACGAAATCGCTGGCCTCGCCGGCCGCCATGCCCATCAGAGGGCGCTTGGCGCGGTCGCGGTCGCCGCCACAGCCGAACAAAGTGATAACGCGCCGCGGCTTCAATTGCCGCGCCACCGCAATGGTGTTACGCAGTGCGTCGTCGGTATGCGCGTAATCCACCACCACCAGGAAGGGCTGGCCTTCGTCGACGCGTTCGAAGCGGCCGGGAACTGGCGGGCATTCGGCGATGCCGCGCGCGATGGTCGCCCAATCCAGGCCGTAGCTCAGCGCCGTGCCGCAGGCTGCCAGGATATTGTAGACGTTGATCTGGCCCATCAGGGGCGAACGGAGCTGAACTTTCCCACCCGCATGCTCCACGCTGAAGCGCAGACCGTCAAAGTTCATTTCCGGGCTCACGGCGCGCAGATCGGCGCCTTGCTGGAATCCATAGCGCAGCACCTGGGATTCCGGCTGAAGCTGTCGGCCATAGGGGTCGTCGTGATTGATCACGGCCCAGCGCGGCGGCGGCGCGCCCTCGGGCGCAAATAGAAGCCGCTTGGCGGCAAAATAGTTCTCCATCGTTTGGTGAAAATCGAGGTGATCCCGGGTTAAATTCGTGAATACTGCGGTGTGAAACGTAAGGCCATACACTCTGCCCAACGCGAGAGCGTGGGACGACACCTCCATTGTGGCATGCGTTCCGCCAGCCTGCTCCAGCTCGTGGAAGATGCGGTAGAGGTCGAGCGACTCGGGCGTCGTGTTCACCGCCGGGAGAATTTTCTTCCCCAGCCGGTACTCGATGGTGCCCACCATGGCGGTGGTCTTACCGGCCGCGCGCAGCACGCCGTCGATCAGAAAGGTCGTTGTGGTTTTGCCGTTGGTGCCTGTGACGCCTGTCAGTCCGAGCCTCTCATCCGGTTTCTCATAAAAATTGCGGGCCGCCAAAGCCAGCGCCTGACGGCCGTGCTCCACTTCAATCCACGCGCCGCGAAACTCCGCCGGCGCGGGCAGTTCACTGGCCACGGCCAGCGCTCCCCGCTCCACCGCGGACGCAGCGAACTGCCGGCCATCGGCGCGCGCTCCGGGAAACGCAAAAAACAAGAAGCCCGGGGCCACCCGGCGCGAGTCGTATTCCAGCCCCGCCACGCCGGTTTGCGCCAGCTCCGCCGGAAACGCCCTGCGGAGCTTCACGCCCCGAAGGATCTGTTCAAGCGTCATTCCAATCTGCTAGCGGCCAAATCGAATCCGTACGGCCTGTCCGGAGGGCAGAATCGCGCCCGCCACCGGAACTTGCGCCCGCGCGACGCCGCTCCCGCTGAATTCCACCGGGATGCCCAGGGCCGCTGCCTGCTCGATCACCAGGCGGACCGTCTTCCCCTCAAAGTCGGGAACCCGCGGACCCTCCAAGTCCCGCGAGCGGTTGCTTCCACTATCCGCTAAAAGAACCCGCTGGTCCAAAGCGCTCGCTGCGGGCGCCGCGGGTCGGTCAGCCGCGGCATCGGCATCTCCTGCTTGGACCAGCGGGGGAGGGATGGAAGAACCAAGGCTGGCGATGGCCACATCGTCTTCGTCGGCCTGATCGGCCTTGCCAGCGTCATCGGGAAGCATCTCGGGCAAATCCTTGGGCACGTCCATCACGCGCAACCCCGCCGCGGCCACTTGGCGGAACACAGGAGCGGACGTCGGCCCGCCGTACCCTTCCGTACCTTCGGTTCCATTGACGGTGACTACAACCACGATGGCGGGATTGGTCACCGGAGCGAAGCCCATGAAGGAGGCGTTGTACAAGTGCGTATACTCGTGCAACCGGGTGTCGTAGATCTGCGCCGTGCCCGTTTTTCCGGCCGAGGTGTAGCCCAGCAGCCGCGCATACTTGTGCCCGGTGCCGTACGGCTTAATCACCACGCCCTCCATCAGGCTGCGCATCGTGATGGCGGTATCGGGCCGCAGCACCCGGACGGGCGGCGCGGCGGGCGCATCCAACGTCAAACGCGGCTTCACCAGGAAGCCGCCATTGGCGATCACTGAACACGCCTGCGCCAGTTGAACGGTTGTGACCCCCACTTCGTGACCCATGGCCACCGAGCCGATGGAGCTCTTCTGCCAGAGCCGCAACGGGCGCACCATTCCGGCCGATTCACCAGGCAGCGGCAGTCCGGTCTTCTTGCCGAAGCCAAAACGCAGAATGTATTTGTAGAGATTCTGATCGCCCACTTGCAGACCAATGTTGATGGCGCCGATGTTGCTGGAACGCGCGAGCACGTCCGCCATCGAAAGCGCGGCGTAGCGGCTGTGATCGTGGATGATGCGGCCAAACAGGTTGATGCTGCCGTTCCCGCAGTTGATGATCGAGTCCGGACGAAGCTTGGTGGTTTCCAGCGCGGCCGACAGCGTGATTACCTTGTAAACGGAACCCGGCTCGAACGGGGCGGTAACGGCGAGGTCCTCGCGCGCGGCCATCTCGCCCGGTTTGGGCCGCTCATTGGGATCGAAGGTCGGGAAGTTGGCGAGCGCCAGAATGTCGCCGGTACGCGGGTCCATCGCCACCAGGCTGCCCGACTTGGCATGGCGATCCTGGACCATCTGCCCCAGCTCTTGTTCGGCCACGTATTGAATCCGTGAGTCGATGGTCAGGTGCACGTCCTGACCCGGCTCCGGCGGGTTCTCCACCTGGGAAGCGAACCCGCGCTGCTGCACGTCTTCGGTCACCAACATCTCGCCTGGCTGCCCTTCCAGCAGTTCATTGAGGCTTTGCTCCACGCCTCCGTCGCCGTGCTCTTCAAAATCGACGCCGCCCAGAACGTGCGCCGCCAGCGTCTTGTTGGGATAAAAGCGCTGGCTTTCCGTGCGAAACTCGATCCAGTCCAATTTCAAGTCACGGAGCCGCGTGGCTTCATCGGGAGTAATTTGGCGCTTCACCCACAGGAAGCCGCGCTTGTTGGCGACGGCGGTTTTCAAGCTGTCCAGCAGATCGCTCGAATCCAGGTTCAAAATTTTCGACAGGATATCCGCCGCTACGGCGAGGTCCGGCAGGCGCAGCGGATCGACGCAGACCGATTCCACCGGCAAACTCATCGCCAGGCGCTGCCCGTAGCGGTCCAGAATCGCGCCCCGCGGCGCCCGGATTTCTTCCAGACGGTCCTGCTGGCGCAAAGCCAGATTCACGTACTGGCCGTGTTGGACGACTTGCAGCTGAATCAGGCGCGCGACGATCAGCAAGGCCCACACAAAGGCCAGCCGCACCAGAATGTGCACGCGCCTTGTCGCCAACGGATCCATCGCACCAACCCTCGGGAAATTCGTTACTTTCTGGCCAGAATCGGACGATCCAGCTTGCTGTCGAGATAAACTACAGCCTCCGGCGCCGGATCAACGAAGCGTTGCATGCGCGCCAGTTCTTCCAGTCGCGCCGGACTGAGCAGCTTGGTCTCCTGCAGTTCGAGCGCGGCCCGGTCCAGTTCCAGGCGCTGCCGCTCCTGGCGCAGGGCCTCCAGCTTGTAGCCGGCCATCAGGCTGTCGACGGAAGGCAGCAGCAGGCCGATCACCAGCGCCGCGAACGCAAACGACGACGCGATCATCCGCCAGCACACCTTGCGCGCGGCCGGATCGGCTTCCCGCACCACGCGGGAATTGTCAATGCGCTTGACGTAGAGATACACGTCCTCGTTGGGGAAACGAGGAATCGCGAACGGATCCTCGTTATCCAGCGCGCGCATCCGCGGTGTGTCCGCCGTGACGGCTCTCGCCGCCGTGAACCGATCCATGATGTTTGCCAGCGTTGCCATGTTGGGTCTCTACTGCTGCTTCATCTCCACTGCCCGGAGCTTGGCGCTCCGCGAGGGAGGGTTAGTCCTGATCTCCTCTGACGACGGCCTGACGACGTGCCGGGTAAGAATCTCCGCCCTTCCGGCCCGCGCCAGCGCCTGAAAGCACTGCTTCACTTTTCGATCTTCCAGCGACATGAAGGAAAGAATGACGATGCGCCCGCCGCTCAAGACCAGATCCGGAGCAAGCGCGAGCAGGCTGTCCAACTGGCCTGGCTCGTCGTTCACCGCCAGACGTAATGCCATGAACGTCTGGGTAGCCGGATGCAATTTGCTCGTCCGGGGCACGGCCTCTTCGATCACACGCGACAAGCGCTGTGTCGTGTGGATCGGCCGTGCCCGAACGATTGCTCTGCTGATTCTCCGCGACCTCCTTTCCTCGCCGAATTGATAGATCAAGTCGGCTAGCTCTTTCTCGGAACTGAAATTGACGATCTCGTCGGCGGTCCGGCCCTGGCTGCGATCCATGCGCATATCCAAAGGGCCTTCGGCCATGAGTGAGAAGCCACGTTCTGGTTCCGTCAATTGATACCGGCTGACTCCCAGGTCGGCCAATACCCCATCCACCTTCGCCATTCCCAAGCCGGCCAGCGTCGCGGGCAGCTCCGCGAACGATCCTCGGGTGTAGCGGATCCGGTCCGCCCACTGCGCCGTGTTGCGCTTTGCCAGTTCGAGCGACTCGGCGTCCCGGTCGCTCGCAATCACCAGACCGCTTGACAGCCGCGCGGCGATGGCCCCCGCGTGGCCACCCAAACCGGCCGTCACATCCAGGTAAATACCATCCGGCCGCACGCCCAGGTACTCCAGGCATTCGCCGAGCATCACCGGAACGTGCATACATGGCCGCTACTTGAACCCTTTCAGCTTGGCGGCCCTCAGATTCTCCGCCATCTTCTCTTCGGACTGCCGCTTGCGGGCTTCGTACTCGCTCTTGGAGTAGATGTTCACGCCGCCTTGCGAACAGTCCACCCGCACTTCCTGGTTCTCCAGACCCAACTCCCGCCGCAGATCCGTGGGCAGCGTCACGCGCCCTTGCGCGTCGATCTTGCCGTCCGCCCCGTAGTGGTTGGCCAGAAACATAATTCCTTCGGCGGCAGCGGGTTCCACGGCATTCAGCTCTTCCAAAACTTTTAGGTTTCCATTCCACACCGAATTCGGGTAAATTTTAGCTATGCGCCCGTCGGTGCTGGTCACAAATATTCCGGTGTCGTCGACCGCACTCAGGTACGTCTGGAAGTTCACCGGAAGCTTAAGCCTGCCTTTGTCGTCAACGTGGGCGGAGAAGAAGCCGCGAGGGGGCTCCACGGGCGTTGTCTGAGGCTTCTCTTCCACTTTTGTCCACTTCTGGCCACTTTTGGCCTCGCAAAGAATTGTGACACGAGTTCCAAAAGGAATGCAAGAACTTTTTAGCGCTTGGCCTTACCCTACATAGGTTTGGCTATGCCACCACTAAGTTTTGGGGGCATACCCACAAATGACCCTGCCTGAGGTGTAACGCTTGTTTACTTGATGGCGTCGCTGAGTCGCACGATCGCACCCGCCGACATGAACTTCACGCCGGGGTGCGAATCGGACAGGTTCTGCTCCAGGATTGGTATGGCGTCTGGGTTCCCACACTTACCCAAAGCCTTGGAGGCAGCCGCCTTCACGGCCCAGTTTTTGTCGTTTCGGGCAGATTTTTCAACGAGTTGAAGAGTGACGGAATCGCACTGCTGTGCGATCAGACTCACCGAAAGAACCCGGGCGCCGGCGGTGCCGTCCTTCAAAGCATCTTCCGCAGCCACCAGGCCCAGGTTGAAAGGTCCCAGCAACGCGCCGCTGGCCTCGCGGAAGCCCATCATGGCCAAGGTTTTCGGCTGATGCATCTTCTGCTTGGCGTCGCGGACGGCGCCGGTGACCATGCCAGGGGCGGTTTTCTGCTGGCCGGCCACAACATCCTCCAGGAACGGACGGCTGGAGCGATCGCCCAGGTCCCAGAGCGACTTGGCGGCGGCAAAGGCCACTTCGTTTTCGTCGTCGAGCGCCGCCCGGAGCGCCGGGATAGACTGCTTGGACTTCATTTCGCCCAGTTCGGCCGCCGCAGTCTCCCGAACCAGCGGGTCATCATCCTTGAGCGCGCCTTCGACCAGTTTGATGGCTTCCGGCTCCAGCCCGATCGATCCGATGGCCGTGACGGCCTGCCGGCGAACATCCGGGTTCTTGTCCTTGAGACCTTCCTTCAGAATGCCCCACGAGGTCTTTTCCGGCTGGGCCACCAGAAATGCCGCCGGAAGGACGACGAGCGCCACCGCCAGTTTGAGCAGCATGGGATTATTTGACCACGATATTCACCAGCTTGTCGGGGACGACGATGACCTTGACCACCTGCTTTCCATCGAGCATGGCCTGAACCTTCGCGTCGCCGAGTGCGAGTTTCTCGAGCGCCTCGCGAGGCGTTCCGAAAGCCGCGTAGATGCGCGCGCGCAGCTTGCCGTTGACCTGGATGACGACTTCGGCTTCTTCTTCGCGCGCCAGATCGAGATCGAAAGCGGGCCAAGGCTGATGGAATACCGGGCCTGGGCGGCCCTGTTCTTCCCAGAGTTCTTCCGCCAGATAGGGCGCGAACGGCTCCAGCATCAGCGCGAGTTTTTCCAGCACTTCGGCCATCACCGGCGCGGAAAGCTGCTTTTCGACGCTGGTAAGAATATTCATCAACTCCATCAGCGCGGCGATGGAGGTGTTGAAATGCCAGCGGCTCTCGAAATCGTCCGTGATCTTTTTCAGCGTCTGATGGAGCTTGCGGAGAACTTTTCTGTCCGCTTCGGCGGGTTCGGACTGGCCTGCACCGATGTTCCGCGTAACGAAGCGGTAGACGCGGCCCAGGAAGCTGTACGCGCCGTTGGCGCCGGCGTCGGTCCAATCCATTTCTTTTTCGGGCGGCGCGGCGAACAGTTCGAACAGGCGGCCGGTGTCAGCGCCGTAGCGTTCGATCATCGCGTCGGCGCTGACGACGTTGCCCTTGGACTTCGACATTTTCGCGCCGTCCTTGATCACCATGCCCTGCGTGAACAGCCGCTGGGTGGGTTCGTTGTTTTGGATGAGTCCGAGATCGCGCATCATCTTGGTCCAGAAGCGCGAGTAGATCAGGTGCAGGATGGCGTGCTCGACGCCGCCGATGTACTGGTCGATCGGGAACCAGTAGGCGATTTTCTTCGAGTCGAACGGCGCGCTCGAATTTTTGGGGTCGCAATAGCGGTAGAAATACCAGGACGAATCGATGAACGTGTCCATGGTGTCGCTCTCGCGGCGTGCGGGCGCTCCGCACGTGGGACACTTCACGTTCATAAACTCCGGCACATTCTCCAGCGGCGAGCGGCCTTTGCCGGTGATCGGAATATTGAGCGGCAGCACCACGGGCAGGTCCTTCTCGGGCACCGGGACGATGCCGCAGTTCGGGCAATAGATGACCGGAATGGGAGTGCCCCAGTAACGCTGCCGCGAGATGCCCCAATCCTTGATGCGGAACGTAACGGCGGCTTTGCCGAAATCCTCGGCGGCGGCCTTGGCGCTCATCACACGCCGGCCTTCCTCGCTGGTGAGGCCGGTGTAGGGGCCGGAATGTTCCATGATGCCGTCGTCGCCGAAAGCTTCCTTCAGTGTCGCGGCGTCCGCGAGTGTGCCGTCCGCGGGCCGAATCACCGGCCGGATCGCGATGCCGTACTGCTTGCAGAATTCGAAGTCGCGCTGATCGTGCGCGGGCACGGCCATGATCGCGCCCGTGCCGTAGCCCATCAGCACGAAGTTACCGATCCAGATGGGGATCTCTTCGCCGCTATAGGGATTCACGGCGTACTGGCCGGTGAAGATACCTTCTTTTTCGATATCGCCGGGGCCTTTGGCGGCGCGCTTGTCGATCATCTGCTTCACCTGCGCCTTGAGCTCGACGCTGATGAGTTTCGAGACCAGTGGATGCTCGGGTGCGAGAATGACGCAGGTGGCGCCATAGATGGTGTCGACGCGCGTGGTGAAGACACGGATCGGCTCGCCGCTGCCTTCCAGATGAAAATCGATCTCGGCGCCTTCGGAGCGGCCGATCCAGTTGCGCTGCATCAGCAGCACACGCTCGGGCCAACCGTCTTCCAATTCCTTGATCGCGCTGAGCAGTTCGTCGGCATAATCGGTGATGCGCAGGAACCACTGTTCGATGGCGCGCTGCTCCACGGGCGTCGATTCGTGGCGCCAGCAGCAGCCGTCGACGACTTGTTCATTGGCCAGCACGGTGCCGCACTCGTTGCACCAGTTCACCAGCGCGTTCTTGCGATAGGCGAGGCCGCGCTCCAGCATCTTGAGGAAGAACCACTGGTTCCAGCGGTAATACTCCGGCTCGCAAGTGGCGACCTCGCGCGACCAGTCGTAGCTGAAGCCCATGCGCCGGTGCTGGCGCTTCATGCTCTCGATGTTGGACATGGTCCATTCGTAGGGGTCGCGCTGGTTGGCGATGGCCGCGTTTTCGGCGGGCAGACCGAAGGCGTCCCAGCCCATGGGATGGAGTACGTTAAAGCCGCGCATGCGCTTGTAGCGCGCGAGGGCATCGCCGATGGTGTAGTTGCGGATGTGGCCGATGTGCAGCGTGCCGCTCGGGTAGGGCAGCATTTCGAGCACGTAGAACTTGGGCTTGGCGGAATTCTCCTCGACGTGGAAGAGCTTGGCGTCGGCCCAGCGTTCGCTCCACTTCAGTTCGATCTGGTTATGGTCGTACTGCTTTTCCGGCATAGTGTATTCGGCGTTTCGATGCTTCTCAGTTCGTCGCCGCTCGTTGAGACAAAAAGACGCAAAGTTCGAGCGGTTGGCGGCTTCAGAGATCTTTCTTCCAGGGTAACTTACCTGGGCCGCTTCTTCACCCGGTACTTTACGATGCGCTTCGCGCATTTCCCGAACCACGCCGCAAACTCTTGTTCGTCTATAACGCCGGAGGCGAGGTTGAGGACAGCTCGCGTGGCGTCTTCCTCCGGCGCGGTGAAACGATAGCCATTCGTCTCCAGAAAAAGCACGCCAACGAGGAACCCCGTGCGTTTGTTGCCGTCGACAAAAGGGTGATTGCGGACGATGCCGGCAGTGTAAGCGGCCGCCATCTGGATCACGCTCGGAGATTGACAATAGGCGAATAGTTGACGCGAGCGCGCCATCGCCGATTGCAATAATCCTTGGTCGCGCAGGCCGGGTGCACCACCATAGAGAGCCAGCAGGCGCGCGTGAATCGCAAGCACTTCGTGCTCTTCGACCCAAGTGGGCTCTTTCACTTGGCGAGGGCGCGCAATGTATTGCGATAGCGCTTCATGATTTCCTCAGCCTTGGCCATTTTCTTGGCGAAGTCCGGATCATAGGGAGTCAGTTCGTACGCGCCGTCGGGGCCCTCTACCAGAAACAGGCGCTCGCCCTCGGCTGTGCGGAGGCGCTGGATAACTTCCTTGGGCAGAACGACGCCCAGTGAGTTGCCGAACTTGCGAACTTTGAGCTCCATCATGTTATTACTAGTGTAATAACGTTGAACACAACCCGTCAACCGGGTCGTCCTCAAGGGGCCTAAACATACCGTTCTCGTATTTCGCCGCGATGCTCACTGCTCGAACCTCACCGTGAACACCGATGACAATCTTAGCTCGCGCGCTTCGGCGAGAGTTTCCGCAGCATCTCCATGTTTCGCTCCTCGTCGCCTTCTTCCTCAAACGGCACTTCGAGAATGAAGGCTCTATCGCGGAGCTTGGGATGAGTGAGGATCGCGTGAAAGCCTTTCTCGCCGATGTGCCCCTTGCCGATGTGCTCGTGCCGGTCCAGATGCGAGCCGAGTTGGCCCTTGGAGTCGTTGGCGTGCACTACGGGAATGTTGGCGAGGCCGAGCACGCGGTCCAGCTCCGCCACGGTCTTCTTTACCGCGGCGGCCGAGGAAACATCGTAGCCCGACGCCAGCAGGTGGCAGGTGTCGATGCAAAAGCCGATCTTCAGATCTGTCAGCTCGGCGGCGAACTGGCGCATGATGGCCAGCTCTTCCAATCGGCTGCCGAGCGCCGCGCCCGAACCCGCGGTATTCTCCAGCAACACGGTGAGTTTCCCCGTGTCCAGTCCCTGCGCGGCTTCGGCGAGCGACCGAATCACCGCATAAATCCCCTGCTCCACCGAGTGGCCTTTGCAGTTGCCGGGATGCGCGACCAGATATTCAGCGCCGATCGCCAGCGCGCGTTCGATCTCGCCGCGGAACGCCGCCACCGACTTCGCCCGCAAAGGCTCGCTGCACGACGCCAGATTGATCAGGTAAGTGTCGTGAATTACCAGTGGGCACAGATCGTGCCGCTCACGGGCGCGATTGAGCAGCTTCACCTCGCTCGGCGCGGGCGGCGAAGCGCGCCACATCCGCGGGCTGGCCGAAAAGATCTGGAAGGTATTCGCGCCTACGTTCGCGGCCTTCAACGCGGCGTCTTCCAGCGATTTGGCGATGGATGTGTGCAGCCCCAGGCGCAAGAGTGAACCTGATGATAACAGGTTAGGAGTACAATGCCACCATGTTCGTTCCCCTGACACCCATCCGGTGTCTCCATCGCGCGGTGGATTTGTTTCCGAATAGGATCGGCATCGTCTCCGGAACGCGCCAGTTCACTTACAGGGAATT
>Ga0335072_10011571_pt1 | contig 12636 bp, 15 predicted proteins | sample Lox_Sample_21_FD_206725 | JGI IMG/M metagenome (GOLD analysis project Ga0335072, IMG submission 206725) | Soil microbial communities from Loxahatchee National Wildlife Refuge, Florida, United States - Lox_Sample_2.1 | ecosystem: Environmental > Terrestrial > Soil > Wetlands | place: USA...
GACCTCCGCAAAAATTAAAACTCTCCGCCGCCTGAAAAAAGCCCTGCCCGGCGAAATCATTTTTGATCCGCGTAAACTGGCCGATTACGCTGGCGACAAATGGTTCGCGGCGCACCAGCCCGACGCCGTTGCCCTGCCCCGCTCCACCCGGTCGGTTTCCAAGATTTTGCGCTTTGCCAGTGAAAACAAAATTCCCGTGACCGCGCGCGGCGCCGGCCACGGCTACGTTGGCGGCTGCGTGCCCATTTGCGGCGGCATTGTGCTTTCGCTCGAGCGCATGAACCGCGTTTTGGAAATCAACGCGCGTGATTTCGTCGCCGTCGTCCAGCCGGCGGTCGTCACGGCAAAGCTTCAGGAAGCAGTCGAAAAACGCGGGCTGTTTTATCCGCCCGACCCGGCCAGCCGCGCGGACAATTTCATCGCCGGCAACATTGCGACCAGTGCCGGCGGCCCGCGCTGTTTGAAATACGGCGTCACCCGCGATTACGTTCTCGGTCTCGAAGTCGTTCTCGCCAACGGCACCATCATCCGCACCGGCGGGCGCACGCACAAAAATAAAACCGGCTTCGATTTGACCAAATTGTTCGCCGGCTCGGAAGGTTTGCTCGGCGTCATCACGGAGGCAACGCTGAAATTGATTCCGTTGCCGCCGTTCCGCGTCACGCTCGCCATCGGCTTTAATTCGATGAAAAATGCCGTCGGCGCGTTGCAGGCGATTCTGGCCGCCGGCTTTTTGCCGAGTGCGTTGGAATTGGCCGATGAATTCACGCTCGCCGCCGCCGCCAAATACACGCGCGACGACCGGCTTGGCGTTTGCAAGGCGCATTTGATTGTCGAATTGGACGGGCAGGAAAAATCCGTGCGCGGCGAATTGCCGGAAGTTGAGAAAGTCATCCGGCGGTTCCAGCCGCTGTTCGTTGAACGTGGCCTCGGCAACGCCGAATGTGAAAAAATCTGGCAAATTCGCCGCGTCTTTTCCATGTCGCTGAAAGCCACCGGCCTCACCAAATTGAACGAAGACATCGTGGTGCCGCGCGGACGGCTGGAGGATTTGTTCCGCTTCACCGCGCGTCTGCAAAGGAAAATCAAACTGCCCATCGCGTGTTTCGGCCACGCCGGCGATGGGAATATCCACGTCAACCTCATGCTCGACAGCAAGGACGCCGCCGCCGTCAAACGCGGCGAAGCAGCGCTCGACGAACTGTTCCGGCAGATTCTTGCGTGGAACGGCGCAATTACCGGCGAACATGGCGTCGGCCTTGCTAAAAAGCGCTGGTGGCCGCTGGCCGTTTCAAAGGAAGTCCGCGAACTGCACCGCGCGTTGAAGCAGACGCTTGACCCCAACGGCATTTTGAACCCGGGCAAATTTATTTGAAACAGCAAATGGCCGTCGAGCGACTTTTTACGGTAATTTTCCCTAATAATTTTTCTTACAAAAAGCATTGCATTTCCTGTGGATTTCATCAATTTTAAGGCGATGAACATCCTTAATCTAACGACTGCAAAATTAAAGCGCATCATTGCGTTGAAAACACAAATCGAACGGCTTCAGGCTAAATTGGGAATTTTGGCCGGAAGTTCTTCGACGGCGTCCGCTCCGCAACCGGCTCCCAAGAAGTGGAAGATGAGCGCCGCAGCGCGCCGGAAAATCTCGCTGGCTGCCAAGGCGCGCTGGGCCAAGGCCAAGAGTAACAAGCCGGCGTCGCCAAAACCAAAGCGGAAAATGAGCGCCGCAGCCAAAGCCAAAATTTCCGCCGCCGCCAAGGCACGCTGGGCCAAGGTCCACGCCGCCAAGGCGAAGTAATTGAGCAGGCCGTTTTGCCGCCGGAGGGCGCAAAGAGTTCAAAGTTCTTTTGCGCTCTCTATTTTCTTTTCGGGCGGAGCCGGCGAAACCAGAACCACGAATTCGCCTTTCAAACTGCGCTTCCTGGCGATTTCCAACAGCGCCGCCGGTTTGCCGCGCAGAAATTCCTCGAATTTCTTCGTCAACTCGCGCGCCAGCACAACTTCCCGTTCAGGATAAACTTCGTTCAATTCTCCCAGCAATTTCTCAATCCGAAACGGCGATTCGTAGAAAACCAAGGTTCCTTCAATCGTCTTGAGCGATTCCAGCTTATTTCTCCGCTGACCGGATTTGTGCGGCAGGAAACCGACAAAGTGAAATTCATCCGTCGGCAAACCACTGGCCGTGAGCGCGGCGACCAGCGCGCACGCGCCGGGGATTGATTCAACGCGAAAACCGGCGGCAATCGCGGCTTTGACGACGCGCCCACCTGGATCGCTAATGCCGGGGCTGCCGGCGTCCGTGACCAGCGCAATTTTTTCGCCACGGCGCAGGCGTTCGATGATTTCCTCGCTGCGTTTGGCTTCATTGAACTGGAAATAGCTCAAGAGCGGCTTGGAAATTCCGAAATGCTTGAGCAACTGCCCCGTGCGCCGCGTGTCCTCGGCGGCCACCACGTCGCACTCGCGCAGGACGCGGAGCGCGCGGAGCGTGATGTCTTCCAGATTGCCGATGGGCGTGGCGACGAGGTAAAGCGTCGAAGACGTAAGTGGCGGCAAGTCATTTTCCATGTCTTGACTTAAACAGAAATAGGGCGTGAAATAAATCGGATTCCGCAAACAAGGCAATGAAATGAAAAGAATCGCCACGATTACAGCCGCCATCCTCGTATTTTCGGCTGGTTGCGCAAAGTCCAATCCGCCGGATGGCAATACCATTTACAATCCCGATCCAAATCATCTTTGGAATCGGTTGAATGTAACTTTGTTTGAGCGAACGGCACAAGATGGCAAGAAATATGGCTTGAATGAATTGGATATTCTCTATTGGTATCGGACGACAAATTTATTGACTGGGGCTTCACACCAACAAGCGTTGTCCGTTCTCGACGAATTCATCAACACGCACGGCGAAAAATTAATTCAAGACCCGCTCAAAAAGGCTTTGTTGCAACGCGACCTGTGGGCACTCTTTGATTGGGTGGGAGGCCCAACGCCTTATGGTCGCGCGCAATTCCCCAAGGCACGACGTGAACTTGAGACGCGGCTGGCGGTCGTCATTCGCCGGCTGGAGCTGACAGCCAATGAAATCGCATCGTTGCCGGACAATTATGAACTGGCTGAAAAGGATCATTTGCCGGATTTGCCACGCGGATTGTTTCAGACCAACGGTGATTGGGTGAATCTCGCCCCCGATCCCAACGGGTTCGAGGAAATCGCACCCATACACGACCATAGTTTTGGAGGACGTTCCGCTTTTCTTGTCATGCTTCGCTTGCCGGGAGGCAGGCAGGCGGCTATTTCCTATCTGGATAAACTTAACACCTTTGAACATTTCTGGATTTATCAGACGAATACATCTCCATTTGTCACGACAAATTCTCCACGGGAAATTTTGACCTTGAACACCAACCTGCCTGAATTTCCAGCCAATACCGAATGGGCGCTCGTGAGGCGGATGTTGGTCATTGATACCGCTGGAAATATCGAGCCAACGCGAATTATCGAAAGCATCCAGCTGCGCCGCTATCTGGCCATGCCGCCGCAAAAGTTTTACGAATTTCAAATGGACCGACAACAAAAGTACGCGCTGCGAGAAGTCGCCAAAGATGAAAAGGATTTTTTGTTTGTTCATTTCATGGGGTTGGGAATTGATCCATTTGAATGGAAGTCAGACGATTCTCAAGTGCCAGATTCATCAACCTTCAAGAGCGCAGTTCTCGAAAGTTGCCGAACTTGTCACTCTGCGCCCGGAATTTATTCAGTCAATGCTTATGTCGGACTATTCCACACGCACTCCATAGAGCCTTCTCAATTATTCAATTCCGATGCAAATCGTGAAATGGATGCGACCATCAATTGGAAGCGGGAACAATATAGTTGGGGACTGTTGCAAGGACTTTGGCATCAATCGAACTAAAAGTGATAAATATGAAACCCGCTGCAAAATTCATCGTCGCTTTATTTTTCACGCTGACGTGCTTCGTTTGCTCGGCGCAAAGTCCGTTGCCCGGATTGAAAGGATTTCACCGCGCCGTCTTCATCGGCGACAGCATCACCTATTTCGGCGGCTTCATTGACGACATAGAGGCTTACGTTTTGACGCGTGACACGAACTCGACCATCACGTTTCTGAACCTCGGGCAATCGTCCGAGACGGTTTCGGGCCTGTCCGAGCCGGGTCACGCGGGCGGGAAATATACGCGGCCGGACATGCACACGCGGCTGGCGGCGGTCCTCGAAAAAACCAAGCCCGACCTCGTCATCGCCGATTACGGCATGAACGACGGCATTTACCAGCCGTTCAGCGAGGAGCATTTCCAGAAATTCAAGGACGGCATGGAGTGGCTGCACGAAACGGTTGTGAAATCCGGCGCGAAGATTGTCCATGTCACGCCGTCGCCGTTTGATCCGGTGGGCTGCAAAAAGCCGCTCACTTTCGATGGCGCGCGCGGCTTTGAAGGACCTTATACGAACTACGACGACGTGCTCGCCCGTTATTCCGAATGGCTCGTCTCGCAGCGGACGAACGGCTGGGACGTGGTGGACATTCATACGCCGATGGACCAGTTCCTCGCCGAACAACGCAAATCGAATCCCAAATACACTTTCACCCGCGACGGCGTGCATCCGGACGCGGTCGGCCACTGGCTTATGGCGTGGACAATTCTCGTTCACTGGGGCGCGCCGGTGGAAATCGGCAAAATGGACAGCGTCGAGCAAATGCTCGCGGCAAACCCGCACGGCGACGAATTGCTGAAATTGGTCACGCAGCAGGAAGATCTTTTGCGCAGCGCGTGGCTGACGGAAGCCGATCATTTGCGGCCCGGCCATCCGGTTGGTTTGCCGTTGCCGGAAGCGGAAAGGCAGGCGGCCAGACTGGAAATTGAAATTCGCACGCTGGCCGCAAATCCCAGCACGAAATGAAATCCGCCGAGAACTTTGCCATCGTTTTGGTCACCGCGCCGGATTTGAAAACAGCACGCGCTTTGGCGAAAAACGCATTGCAAGCGCGGCTGATTGCCTGCGCGAATCTTGTTCCAAAAGTTGAATCGCATTATTGGTGGCGCGGAAAAATCGAATCGAGCGCGGAGGTTTTGCTAATTTTAAAAACGCGGAAATCAAAACTGGTTGCGCTGGAAAAATTGATTTTGTCGCACCATCCCTACGACACGCCGGAGTTTCTGGTTTTGCCGTTGGCCGCAGGCAATAAAAAATATCTGAATTGGCTGGCGGCCAAAGGCCATTGAAAATTTTGTTTGAACCTTGGCGGCGTGGGCGTAAATTCAAAAGCGTGAGTGAGGTTAATCCAACGGACGCGGTCGCTTGGATGCTGCTGGCGGCACATATGCTGGCGCTGGGTGTGGCCTGCGCCATTTTCGGCTGGATGTTTTATCTGCACCGCCGCTCACGGCGTTTTAATTCTGTTTCGACACACATTCCCGAATCCATTTTGCTTCGCCCCGACCTGCCGCAACGTCCAACGGCGTGGCTCGCCGTCCGTTCTGCGACGCCCGAGGCCGTCCAAGCCGCCTTGGGTGTGAGCCGCTCCACGCCATGCTCCTGGTCGGAAGGACTGGCCGGCGATCACGAATTTTTCATCAGTTCCCGTGTGAACGGCTGGGTCATCGTCACGGGTCTCGGCCTGCCCGCGCCGAACGATGACGTGGACGAATGTTTCCATTTTTTGATGGCTTTGAGCCGCAAGCTTGGCCACGTGCAATTTTTCTTCGCGGAAAAATTCTCGCATCATCACGCCTGGGCGCGTTTGGATGACGGCTGTGTAACGCGGGCGTATGCCTGGGCGGGAACGACGCTTTGGAATCAAAATGCGAAGACCATGCCGGAAGTCGAACTGGGCTTGAAATGCTTCGCTTACGGCGACCCTTCGGCGACGATTCTTGACGCGGAGTCGAACTTTGAAAAAGTTCCGGCATTGGCGGCACGCTGGAGCCTCGATCCGGCGGAGATCCAGTTTTTGCAGCAAACCGGCGGTGTTGCCGGAGAATCCGCACGCATTTATTGAGTTGCGGAGCGGGAAAAGATGGCGCAGAGTGGAAAAAACACGAGAGGCCGTCATGTCATTCAGCATTGAACTCGAATTACAGAAGTTTCCGAAAAACGTCTCGCTCAAGGATGGCAAAAGTGCCGTGTTGCGTCCGTTGCAGCCGGATGACGAAGAGGATTTTCATCAATTATTCCTCGACATTCCCGAACACGAGAGAATGTTCATCAAGCATCGCGTGCAGGACATTCAGGTCGTCCGCGATTGGTGCCAGAACATTGATTACGGCCGCAACCTGCCGATGATCGGGTTGATAGGCGGCAAATTGGTCGGCGTCGCCACGCTACATCAGCAGCTCGGCGGCTGGAAACGGCACATCGGGCGTGTGAGCGTGCTGGTGCATCCCGGGTTTCGAGGACGCGGGCTGGCGCGCGCTCTCATCGCTGAAATTCTGGACATTGCGCGGCGCGCGGGGCTGGAAAAGGTCGAGGCGGAATTTATCGGCGAACAAACAGCGGCGATTCATATGTTTGCCATGCTCGGCTTCAACGAGCTGCTTCGGCTGGACGATTATGTCAAGGACATGCAGGCCATTTCGCACGACTACATTTTGATGGGACTCGGTTTGAAAACGGACGAGGAGTATGCCAGCGCAAGCGGGTGAACCATAAATGTCCCCGGAAATCTGTCCCAATTGCGGCGCTGAAGTCCCGCGCAACGCCAAAGCCTGCCCCGAATGCGGCTCCGATGAAACGACCGGCTGGTCGGAAAAGGCGCATGCCGACAATCTCGGATTGCCGGATGAAAATTTCGACTACGACGAATTTGTCAAAAATGAATTCGGGACGGGCCGGCACAAGCCACGCGGCATTTCGTGGTTTTGGTGGGTCACCGCCCTGCTCCTCGTTGGTTTGTTGTTGATTTTGTTCCTGAAATAAAAAAAGCCCGCTCGTTTGAGCGGGCTGTGAAATGCAAATCAGTTTCAGGATTTCTTTTCTTCCGGCTTCGCTTCCGCCGTTGGAGCGGCTTCGACTGTCGCCGGGGATTCCGCGGCAAAATCCACCCATTCGAGAATCGCGCGCGTCGCAGCATCGCCGATGCGCTGGTTCATTTTCACAATGCGCGTATAACCGCCGTTGCGTTCCTTGAACGCGGGAGCGATTTCCTTGAAGAGAATTTTCGCCGCGTCTTCCTGGTGCAGGCGCGCGACCGCGAGCCGGCGGTGATGAATCGTGCCTTTTTTGCCAAGCGTCACCATTTTTTCGGCGACCGAGCGCGCGGCCTTTGCCTTCGCCAGCGTCGTCGTGACGCGCTTGTGCTTGATGAGGCTGCAAACGAGGTTTGCCAGCATCGCGTTGCGGTGTTCGGAGGTGCGGCCGAGCTTGGCCGTGCGTTTCAAATGTCTCATGGCAATTCCTTACTCTGCCGCCGGTTCTTCCTTTGGCGTGGTGTCAATCAAGCCCGGCTCGAAATTCATGCCGAGCGACAGGCCCAAGGCGGTCAATTTGTCCTTGATCTCGTTCAGTGATTTTTTGCCGAAGTTGCGATACTTGAGCATTTCCTGCTCGGTCTTCAGCGCCAGTTGGCCGACGGTGGTGATGTTGGCGTTGTTCAGGCAGTTCGCCGCGCGGACGCTCAATTCGATTTCATTGACGCTCATGTTGAGCAACTTCTTCATCTTGACCTTTTCGTCGTCCTGCTTGTCGGCGGCTTCCTCGAACTCAACGGCGTTCTTGTCGTAGCCGACAAACACGTCGAGGTGATGCGCCAGAATCGCCGATGCCTGCGTGAGCGCGTCATCGGGCGTGAGGCGGCCGTCGGTCCAGACCTCCAAGACCAGGCGGTCGTAGTCCGTGCGGTTGCCGACGCGCGCGGCCTCGACGTTGTAACGGACGCGCGTGACCGGCGAAAAGAGCGAGTCAATCGCCACCACGCCAATTGCCTGGCCGGGCTTCTTATTTTCATCGCTGGGGCAGAAACCGCGGCCAATCTTGATCGTCAGTTCCATTTCAAATTTCTTCTTCTTGTCGAGCGTGCAAATATGCTGGTCGGGATTGACCAGCTCGACGTTCTGATTGAGCTGGATGTCGGCGGCAGTCACCGCGCCTTCCTTGTTGGCCGAAAGCAAAAGCACCTGCTCGTCGCGCGTGTGCGCCTTGAACTTGATTTTCTTCAAATTCAAGACGATGTCGGTCACGTCTTCGACGACGCCGTCAATCGTGGTGAATTCGTGCATCGCGCCGTCCACCTTGATGGAAGTGATGGCCGCGCCTTCGAGCGACGAGAGCAGCACGCGGCGAAGCGAGTTGCCGACGGTGTGGCCGTAACCGGTTTCAAACGGGTCGGCGATGAATTTGGCGTAGGTGTCCGTCGCGCTTGCATCATCTTTTTGCAACCGCTTCGGCATTTCGAAACGTCCGAGTCTGACTGGCATATTTTCCTTTCAACAATTTTAATCTGACCGCTCCGGCTGTTTTTATTCCCGTGCCGGAAAAGTCCGTATAATTGTTTTAGCTTTGTTTTGTTTATCGGGAATAAAATTCGACGACCGCCTGCTCATTGGCAATCGGCTGGATTTCGTCGCGCGTCGGGATGCGCATGACCGTGCCCTTAAATTCTTCCTTGTTCATCAGCAGCCAGTCCGGCACCGCGCGGCTTGTGGCGATTTCCAAATTCTTCGTCGCGAGCTGGCGCGACACGTTGTTGTTTTTGACTTCAACGACGTTGTTCACTTTCAACCCAAACGAGGGCACGTTCACCTTGCGGCCATTCACCAAAATGTGGCCGTGCGAAACCATCTGGCGCGCGGCGGCGCGGGTGTTGGCAAAGCCGAGATGGAAAACGACGTTGTCCAAACGCGTCTCCAAAATTTGCAGCATTTGCTCGCCGGTGACGCCGCGGCGTTTCAACGCCTTTTCATAAACGCCGCGAAACTGACGTTCCAGCAAACCATAATAATACTTGAGCTTCTGCTTTTCGATCAAACCAAGACCGTAATCGGTGTGCTTGCGGCGTGATTTTGGGCCGTGAACGCCGGGGCCGTAATTGCGGCGCTCCAGATATTTCGACGGGCCGAAAATCGGTATGCCGAACCGGCGGCTGATGCGAATGCGAGGACCTGTGTAACGAGCCATAGAGATTTGCGATTGACGTTTTTGATTTTAGACGCGGCGCTTTTTGCGCGGGCGGCAGCCGTTGTGCGGAACGGGCGTCACGTCTTTGATTGAGGAAATTTCGAGGCCGATGGCTTGCAACGCGCGAATGGCGGATTCACGGCCGGAGCCAGGCCCTTTGACGCGGATTTCAACTTCCTTCATTCCATGCGCCATGGCCTGGCGCGCGGCATCCTGCGCGACCTGCTGCGCGGCGTAGGCCGTGCTTTTGCGCGAGCCTTTGAAGCCGACGCGACCGGCGCTGGACCAACCGATGAGATTGCCGTGCGCGTCGGTGATGGTCACCTGCGTGTTATTGAATGTGGCCAAAATATTCGCCACGCCGACAACAACGTTTTTTGCGTGCTTGGCCTTGATGACCTTTTTTGCGGCGGCATCTTCGCCCAAAAGTTCAGCAGCCGTCGGCGTAGCGACAACCGCCGATTCCGCCGGTTTCGCGATTTCAACGGCCTCAGCAGTTGCAGCTTTTTTGGCGGGCTTTTCTTCCGCCGGTTTCGCGGCGGTTTCAGGCTTCGCTTCCTTTTTCACGGGCGCTTTCTTTTTAATTTCGTCAGCCATATTTAAATTTATCAGTGGATGCCGGTCTTGGCGTTTGGATTGCGCTGGACACCGACGGTTTTGCGCGGACCTTTGCGCGTGCGGGCGTTGGTTTGCGTGCGCTGGCCGCGCACAGGCAGTCCGCGCATATGCCGGATGCCGCGATAGCATTTGATGCCTTGCAGCCGTTTCAAATTCATGCCGATCTCGCGGCGCAAATCGCCTTCGATGACGTATTTGCCTTCCTGAATCGCGTGGACGATTTGCGAAAGCTGCTGCTCGGTCAAATCCTTTGCGCGGATGGCCGGATCAATGTTCGCGCGTTCGAGGATTTCCTTCGAGTTGACCGGACCGATGCCGTAAATGTAGCGCAGCGCAATGTCAATGCGCTTGTTCGGCGGAACTTCAACACCAATGATACGTGCCATAAATCGTTAACCTTGACGTTGCTTGTGACGTTTGTTTGTGCAAATGACGCGGATGACGCCGCGGCGACGAATCACCCGGCAGTGCTCGCACATTTTTTTGACTGATGCTCTAACTTTCATTTTTCCAAATCGTTTTTCGTTTCAACTAAAATGCGTCCCACGCTCAAATCGTAAGGCGTCAATTGCAATTTCACTTTGTCACCGGTTTTCAGTCCGGCAAATCTCTTTTTCGCTTTTCCCGCGACGAACGCCGTCAGCCGGTGTCCGTTTTTCAATTCCGCGCGGAACGTGCCGTTGGGCAGCGCTGCCATCACGCGGGCTTCAACTTTGAAAACTTCGTCGCCGGCCATGTCAAAATCTCCGGCTCACCGCCGGTCACAAGGACGGTGTGCTCAAAATGAGCAGATAATGAACCATCTTGCGTGACGACTGTCCAGCCATCTTTTAAGATTTTTACTTCCGGCCGGCCGGCGTTGACCATCGGTTCGATGGCAATCGTCATGCCCGGCCGCAGCTTGTCGTTCATTTTCCGGTCCACAAAATTCGGCACTTGCGGCTCTTCGTGCATGGCGCGCCCGACGCCGTGGCCGACAAATTCGCGCACGACGCTGAAGCCGTTGCCTTCGACAAAATCCTGAACCGCGCGCGAAATGTCCGTCACGCGGTTTTCCGGCCTTGCCGCGGCGATGCCCAAATACAGCGCCTGCTCGGTCACGTCCAAAAGCCGCTGCGCCAGAACGCCGCAGCCGCCGACCGGAAACGTCCGCGCATTGTCGCCGACAAAACCTTTGTGAAGAACGCCCACGTCCACGCTCACAATGTCGCCGAAACGCAATTCGCGTTCGCCCGCCAGTCCATGAACGACCTCGTCGTTCACCGAAAGACAGACGTGGCGCGGATATTTGCGATAGCCCAAAAACGCGCTTTTCGCTTCGCGCGCCTTGATTTGCTCCGCCGCAAAATCATCCACCTGCTGCGTCGTGATGCCAGGCTGGATGAACGCGCCGACGGCTTCCAAAACTTCCGCCGCCACCGCGCATGACGAGCGCATCAGTTTCAACTCGTCTTCGCTTTTGATTTTTATTCCAGCCACAAGATCAAAACCGCCCGCGCAAACGGCCTTTCTTCAAAAACCCGTCGTAGTGGCGCATCAACAAATGCGATTCGACCTGGCGCATCGTGTCCAGCAAGACGCCCACGGTGATCAAAATGCTCGTGCCGCCGAAGAAACTCGAAACGGCGTAGGGGATGTGCATTTGCTGTGAAAGGATGATTGGAATCGTCGCGATAATGGTCAGAAAAATCGCGCCGGCCAGGGTGATCCGGCTCATGGCCTTGTGCAAATAATCACTGGTGCCCTGCCCCGGACGGACGCCGGGAATGTAGCCGCCGTTTTTCTTCAAGTCGTCGGCGATTTGGATTTCATTGAACTGGGTCGCCACCCAAAAATAAGAGAAGAACAAGATCATCAGCGAATAAATCGTCAAATAGACGGGCGAACCATATCCCAATTCCGCGGACAGCCATTGAAAATTATCATGCAAAAACGGCGTTTTGGTATTCTCGGCAATCATCTGGCAGATTCTTCCCGGAAACATCAGGATGGATTGCGCAAAAATGATGGGCATGACGCCGGAATAATTCACCTTGAGCGGCATGAAGGAAGTTCCGCCTGCATACATTTTGCGCCCGACGGCGCGTTGCGCGTATTGCACGGGAATTTTCCGTTGCGCCTGAGTCACCGCGACGACGCCCGCAATGACTGCCGCCAGCAGAAAAATCATTACCAGCCCTGCGCCGATGATTTGATGTTGTGCCGTGGCGCCGCCGCCCGGGAAAAACATGTCCTCAAGTCCCTGCCAGGCCGCCGGCAGGCGCGACAGGATATTGACGGTGATAATCAACGAAACGCCGTTTCCGATTCCGCGGTCGGTGATTTGTTCGCCGATCCACATCAGCAGCATCGTGCCCGTGGTGAGAATCAAAGTCGTTTGAATCCGATACCACCAAATATGATTGTCGCTAAATAAAACAAGCCGGCCAATGCCCTCGCCAAACGTCTTTTCAGGATGCTCCCAGCCAATCGCCGTCGCCATGCCCCAGCCGAGGCACAGCACCACGGTCAAGTAGCGTCCGTATTGGATGATTTTTGTGCGGCCACCTTCTTCACGCGCCAGTTTGCTCAACCGCGGCCAGACGGCGGTGAGCAGTTGAAGGATGATGGTTGCGCTGATGTAAGGCATGATGCCGATTCCACCAATCGCACAACGTTCCAGGCCGCCGCCGGCAAATGTGTTGTATAAGGCCATGGCACCGCCCTGCGAATGGCTGTTGTTGAAGAAGGACTGCAACCTGGTGCTGTTCAACCCGGGAATTGTGATGAAGGTCATCAGGCAACAGACCGCCAACATTCCCAACGTGAATAACAGCCGGGACTTCAGCTCCGGGATTTTGAAGCAGTTGGCAAATGTGTTGAAAATGTTGCGGAACA